>Ga0207969_100161_pt1 | contig 40041 bp, 31 predicted proteins | sample LakWasMet25_LOW6_2_FD_183869 | JGI IMG/M metagenome (GOLD analysis project Ga0207969, IMG submission 183869) | Freshwater sediment methanotrophic microbial communities from Lake Washington under simulated oxygen tension - Sediment Metagenome... | ecosystem: Environmental > Aquatic > Freshwater >...
CTCGGTCGTCAAGCCCTCCAGCGTCGATGGTACTGCACAGGTGACTGTGTGGGAGAGTAGAACGCCGCCGGGGTCCTATCACGGCAACAACCCCATCCGGTCTCAGCGTCTTCAAAAGAGCGCTGCGGCCGGGTGGGGTTTTGTCATTTCTGGCGCCGGAAAACTGGCGCGCCCTCCGGCCTTCTTGCTATCGACCGCTCCACTCGTGGGCCTGCGCGCAAAGATCATCGCGGTACTGATCGTCGTCCCGCTGGTCGCCGCCGGCGCCCTCGGGCCGTCCCTCGCGCGGAGCCGCGTCCGCCAGGGGATCGTCAGCGCCTGCGCCCGCCGCCTGGGCGCCCGCTGCCAGGTGGGCTCCGTCGACCTCGCGATGGACGGCGCCCTGCTGCGCCGCGTGGTGGTCGACCTGCCGGGCGCCCGTCGCCACCTCTCCGTCTCCCGCGTGGGGGTGCGCTTCCGATGGCCGGCCCTGGTGCTAGGCCGCACCCAGCGCCTCGACCTGCAGGCCGAGGGCATCGAGCTCCGAGCGCAGGGGCCCCTCGAGGAGATGATCCGTCGTCCGGTGGCGGCCCCGTCGGCGGAGGGAGGTCGACGGCGCTTCGTGCTGGGGAGCGTCCACCTCGAACGCATCCAGGCCGACCTCGAGCTGCGCGAAGGGGAGCGCTCCCGCGCCAGGCTGCAGCTCCGCGAGGCCGTGGTCGACGTCACCGACGCGCGCGACATGACCGTTCGCTGGTCGGAGCTTCGCGCGGAGGCCCCTCACGCGGTGATGCGCTCGGGCTCCTGCGTGGCGCTGCGCAGGGCCGCCGAGCAGAGCCTCAACTGCACGGGCTTCGAGGCCCTCGCAGACGTGCGCGCCAAGGACGCTCTGCCGCCCTTCCTCGACGAGCTCGAAGCGGCGTGGCGACGAGAGCATGCCGAGGCCGCCGACACCTCCGCGACCGTGCTGGGAGCCGTCGGACCCGCGGCGGTGAGGGCCCTCTCGGTGCAGGCGAGGGAGGGATCGATCCGGCTGCAGCGAGGGGGAGAAGACCTGGTGAGGCTCGACCCCGCGAGCCTGACCCTGCAGGCGCACGGAAGGGTGATCGATGAGCTGCGCGTCGAGGTGGGAGCCGACCAGGGCGGAGCCATCACCGCGAGCTACGCCCGGGACGAGAACGCGCGCTGGCAGGTGGAGGTCGAGGCCGGGACGCTCCCGCTGCAGCGACTCGCCCCGTGGCTGCCCTTCATCCCCTGGCACGCTCCCGAGCGAGGAACGGCCCGCTTCCACCTTCGGGTGGAGCCGCCGGAGGGGCGCACCGAGGCCACCGTGCTCGAGGTCTCCGGCAACGTCACCGTCGATCACTTCGGGCTGCGGCACCCCGGCCTCGCGCGCGAACCCCTCGACGCCCTCAGCGCCTCGCTCTCCGGCCGCGCCACGCTCGACCTGGAGCGCCGCCGGGTCACCTCACCGGGCATCTCCGCGGAGCTCAACGGGCTGCGATTCTTCCTCTCCGGGAGCACCGAGCGGGGCCGCGATCACTCCGCGGTCGACGCCGTGCTGAGGGTTCCGGTCTTCGACTGCGACCTGCCTCGGCGGGTGCTGCCTCCGGCCGCGGTGGGTCCGCTCGCGGGCTTCCTCTTCAGCGGAACCCTCGCGGGCGACCTCCACATCGCCCTCGACACCCGCCGGCTCGGCGACACCGTCCTCGACGTCAACGTGCAGGACGGCTGTGACGTCTCGCAGTCCTCCGTCGAGGTCGGCCTGCGGCGCCTCGGCAACCCCTTCATCCAGCGGGTGCAGGAGCCCAACAACGTCGTCCGCACCTTCCTCACCGGGCCCGGCACGCCCGCGTGGACGGCCTTCGAGGCGATCTCGCCCTTCGTCGTAGGCGCCGTCATCCAGCGCGAAGACGGCGGGTTCTATCGACACCACGGGTTCTCTCCCGACGAGGTTCGCGGCGCGCTCATCCGCAACGTCAACGCCGGGCGCTTCGCCTTCGGGGCCAGCACCATCACCATGCAGCTGGTGAAGAACGTCTTCCTCGCGAGAGAGAAGACCCTCGTGCGAAAGCTCCAGGAGGTCGCCCTCACCTGGTGGCTGGAGCGCTCCCTCGACAAGCGCTCGATCCTCGAGCTCTACCTCAACGTCGTCGAGTTCGGCCCCGGGATCTACGGCATCGGGCCCGCCGCGCGCTTCTTCTTCGGCAGGGAGCCGAACGACCTCACCGTCCTCCAGGGCATCTACCTCGCGACGCTCCTCCCTGCGCCCATTCCCCGCTATGGGATGTTCGAGCGCGGCGCCATCGGGTCGGGGACCCTCCAGCAGCTGCGGCACATCGCCCGGTCGATGGCCGCCAACCGGCTCATCACCCCCGCCGAGGCCGCCGCGGCGGACCACGAGGGCATCGCGTTTCGCCCGCGCTCCAGCCCCGTCCCTGGACCGCAGACGGTCACCGTCGACCCGCTCACCACCGACGAGCAGGCCCTCGAGATGTCCCAGCGGCTCGGAGTGCAGGTGCGCCCCGAAATGCCCGACGACCCCAACGCCCCAGCGCCCGCGCCCTCGGACGAGCCCGGACGCTGAAAGGCGCTGGGGGAGGGGATCTACCCGACGGCGGATGCGCCCGCGGGGTTGAGCTCGCCCAGCAGCAGCACCAGCATCGACGACGCCGAGTCGATGAGGTGGGCCTTGGTGATGGTTCCGGGAGGGGACTCGAGCCAGGCCAGGGAGGTCACCTCCACGAAGCCCACCCAGCCTCGAAGCAGCACCCGGAGCGCGCGAGGGCGAGCGTGCGGCGGAAGGTCCTTCACGATCATGTCGACGAAGTGCCCCCGCACCCGGTCGAGGATGCCCGCGATCACCGGGTCGGAGCCGATGCCGCCGCGCATCAGCGCCACATAGGCCGGGCCTCGCGCCTTCACGAAATCCAGGTAGGCCTCCAGTCCCGCGCGCATCCGAACGTCCGGGGCGAGCGTCGGGTCGACCAGGGTCTGCGCCCGAAGGTCGGCGGCAGCGGCCTCCAGCACCGCGGCGTAGTAGTCCCGCTTCGTCGGAAAGTAGTGGTAGAGCAGGCCCTTCGAGATGCCCGCCGCCTCGGCGATGTCATCGATCGACACCGCGTCGTACGGGCGCGTCCCGAAGAAGGCCATCCCCTGCGCGATGAGCTGCGCGCGGCGCGTGTCGAGCGACTGCCGGGTGCGCGTCGTCTTCTTCTCCCCCGCCACAGCCCTGGCCATCGGGAAATCACTACCGCCGTGTTGACCGCGCCACAACGGTCAACTATCGATGGGCTATTGAACGGAAGTCAGTTGCCCGAGGGAGACGACGCCATGGACGTGAGCACGCACGAGACGCAAGGGGCCCGGCCGATCAAGCCGCGCTCGCCGGGGGTGACCTTCGACGCCGCGATGCCGCGGTACTGGTTCGGCGGGCTGAAGCACGCGTCGCTGCTGGCCAACGGGGTCAACCTGCTCTTCCCCAAGGGAGAGCGCTTCTTCGTGCGCAGCGTGATGCACTACCTCCCGCAGCTCGATGACCCGGCGCTGCGGGCGCAGGTGAAGGGCTTCGCGGGGCAGGAGCACCGGCACGCCAGGGCGCACGAGGACTACAGCAAGGTGATGGAGGCTCAGGGCTACGAGGTCGAGGCCTTCCTGAAGGTCTTCGAGCGCATCGCCTTCGAGGGCATCGAGCGCGTCTCGCCGCCGGCGCTGCGGCTCGCGGTCACCGCGGCGACGGAGCACTTCACCGCCATCATGGCGGAAGACGCCCTCTCTCGCGGCTACCTCGCGGCCATGAACTCCGAGGTCGGGCGGCTGCTGATGTGGCATGCCGCGGAGGAGATCGAGCACAAGGCCGTGGCCTTCGACGTGCTCGCCAAGGTCGCGCCGGGGTATCCCCTGCGCATGGCGGGCCTCGCGATGGCGTCGACGCTGCTGGGAGGGTTCTGGCTCGCGGCGGTGATCACGCTGGCGAGGCAGGACGCGAAGCTGCCGCCGGAGCCCCACCGCGAGCCCACCGAGGAGGAGAAGAAGAACTCCCCGCTCGACATCTTCGCGCGAGGCATCCGCGAGTACATGCGGCCGTCGTTTCACCCCAACGACCGGGACAACCTCCCGCTGGCCGTCGAGGCGCTGCGATCGCTGGGGATGGAGCCGGCGTAGACTTCAGTCGAGGGTGAGCGGGATGAAGGTCTGGCCGTTGCGGCGACGCACCAGCAGCGCGGCGCGGCCGTCTTGCGTGGCCGTCAGCAGGTCGCCGGAGTTGCCCACCGGCTGCTGGTCGGCCTGGAGGATCACGTCGCCAGGGCGCAGCCCCGCGCGCTCTCCGGCGCCGCCCGACTCGACCACGGTGACCATCACCCCGCGGTCGACGCCGAGCTGACGCGCCCGCTGCACCGGGATGGGAGCGACCTCCAGCCCCAGGTTGCGCGAGCCCTCGATGCGAGGCGCGGCGGTGCCCCGCTCTCGGGAGGCGCGCTGGTTGTTGGCGTCGGGGCGGGTGCCCGCGACCACGCGCACCGAGCGGGCCTGGCCGCCGCGCAGCACCGCGAGGGTGAGCGCGTCGTTGGGGCGACGGCCCGTCACGGTCTGCACCACGTCGTTGGAGGAGGTGACCGGCCGGCCGTCGACCGCCGTGATCACGTCGCCCAGCGCGAGGCCGGCGCGGGCGCTCGGGCCGCGGGGGTCGATCTCCGAGACGATCGCTCCGCTGGCGGGGGGAAGGTTGAAGTTGCTCGCCAGGTCGGCGGTGAGGTCTTGGAGACCCAGGCCGATCCACCCGCGGGAGACCGAGCCGCGCTCGGCGAGCTGCTCGGTCACCAGCCTCGCGAGGCGAGACGGCACCGCGAAGCCGACGCCCGTCCCTCGCCCGAGGATCATGGTGTTGATGCCAAGCACCTCGCCGCGGAGGTTGATGAGGGGACCGCCGGAGTTGCCCGGGTTGATGCTGGCGTCGGTCTGCAGGTAGTCCTCGATGGAGGTCTGGCCGAGGCCCGCGCGGCCCTTGGCGCTCAGCACCCCGTGGGTGACCGTGGCCTCCAGGCCGAAGGGCGCGCCGATGGCCAGCACCCACTCGCCCACGCGAGCCCGGTCGCTGTCGGCCCAGCGCGCCACGGGGAGGCCCGTCGCCTCGATCTTGATGGCCGCGAGGTCGGTCGCCGGGTCGGTGCCCAATACACGGGCGGGTAAGACCCGGCCGTCGCGGAGGTGCACCATGATGCGCCGCGCGTCTTCGACGACGTGGTTGTTGGTGACGATCACCCCGTCGGCGCGGACGATCACCCCGGAGCCGGTGCCGTGCTGTACCTCGGGCGCGCCGCCGCGACCGCCGCGGCCGCCGCCGAAGGGGAAGGGGAAGGGGAGCCCCTGGGGCAGCTCGGGCTGCTGGCTCTCGACGTCGACGCGGATGCTCACCACCGAGGGGAGCGTCTGCGAGGCGACCTGGACGAAGCCGTTGGAGAGCTGCTCCATCGCGCCGAGCGAGGCTGGCGGCGCGGCGGTGGCGGTGGCGGTGGCAGGGACCTGCTGCGAGTAGACGGTGGACGCGCCGAGGGCGAGCGCGCCCATCACGCTCGCGAGCACGCCCGCACGACGAATGCGTTGAGAGGGAGAGTGGGTCATCCGGTGACCTCCATTCGAGGGGCACAACCGTTCAGGGCGCCCCGGTTATTCCGAGGGGGAGTCTTCAGGACGGATCGAGCGCGCCGAGGATCTCCTCGACCACGCGACGGGCCGCCTCGGAGGGATCGGCCGCGTCGCGGATGGGACGCCCCACCACGAGGTGGGAGGCGCCCGCGCGGATGGCTTCGGTGACGGTCGCGGTGCGCTGCTGGTCATCGCCCGCGACGCTCGCCCAGGTGGGGCGGACGCCGGGGGTCACGCACTGTAGCAACGGAGCCGCGGCGCGCACGGCCGCGAGCTCGCGAGGGGAGCACACGACGCCGACGGCGCCCCGGGCCTGGGCCTCGACGGCGCGCGCGACGACCGCGCGGGTGAGGGCCTCCTCGCCGCCGAGCTCGGCGGGCGAGGTGGAGGTGAGCACCGTGATGCGCAGGATGCCCGCGCGCCCGCGAGCGGCGCGCACCGCGGCGTCGACCGGGTCGTGCACGGTGATGAAGCGCACCGGGACGTCGGCGTCGACGATCTGCGCGACCGCGCGGGAGACCGTGGCGGGCACGTCGTGGAGCTTGGCGTCGATGAAGAGGGCGGAGCCGTCGGTGAGGCGACGGGCGAGCTCCATGCCGCCGCGCATGAGGAGCTCGAGGCCGATCTTGAAGGTTCCGACGGAGGGGCGGAGGGCGGAGGCGAGGGCGCGGGCGCGGGCCTCGTCCTCCACGTCGAGGGCGAAGATGAGCCGGTCGCGGGCGTCGTCGAGGGAGGTCATCGCAGGGGCGACAGGGTACAACCCGACGCGATGAGCGACACGCCCAACTACATGACCCCGGCGGGATACCAGCGCTTCGTGGACGAGTCGACCTGGCTCGCGCGCGTCGAGCGGCCGCGCGTGGTGGTGGAGGTGCAGGACGCGGCGGCGCAGGGCGATCGCAGCGAGAACGCGGAGTACATCTACGGCAAGAAGCGGCTGAGGGAGATCGACCGGAGGCTCAACTTCCTGGCGCGGAGGTTGGCCAACGTGCAGGTGGTCGACCCGAAGACGCAGAAGGGCGATCGGGTGTTCTTCGGGGCGACGGTGGAGCTCGAGGACGAGGAGGCCGCCGTGGCGACATGGCACATCGTGGGCGAGGACGAGGTCGACCTGGAGAAGCGTCACATCAGCTGGAAGTCGCCATTGGGCAGGGCATTGCTGAAGAAGGGCGTCGACGACGTGGTCACGGTGAAGCGCCCCGACGGGGCGACGCTGGAGTACACCGTGCTCGCGGTGCGCTACGGCTGAGCGACGCGCCTCGGGGGGAGGGGGTAGAGCACGTCGAGCTGATCGTTCTGGCGCAGGCCGATGGCCTCTCGCTGGATGAGCAGGTGCTCTCGGTGCATCAGCGCCTCGTCGCGCTTCGCGTTGAAGGCCTCGACGAGGGAGGCGTAGTCCTCGGGGCGGGGTCGCCGCGCCTCGGCCTCGTCCACCTGCCGGCCGAGCACCTCGCACTGGAGCAGCGAGACGTTGATGCGGTCTTGCGCGCGGCCGAGCGAGAGGGCCATCTCCTCGAGCATCTCCTGCTCGAGCGACGACCGGCCGGTGGCGACCTGAAGCCGCCGCTGAAGCCGGTCGAGGTAGGTGCTGCGGAAGCCCTTCTGCTGCAGGGCCTCGATCATCGGTCGCCAGGTGGACTCATCCATCGCGCCTCCGCTCTCTCCGGGGTGAATGGTATGGCGGGCTCGTCGACGGGAAGGTGGGAGCTCGGGAGCGCCCGCGCAAGCCTCGCCCGACGCCCTCGGTGGTAGCGTTCGCGCCACCCACGATGAACGCCCCACACGACCCACTCCGCGTCGCCGAGGTCTTCGGTCTCTCCCCCCTCAACACCCGGCTGAGGGAGGCGCTGCTCGCCTTTCGAGGCGACGGGCACACCCCCCCGACGCGCTTCGATCATACCTCCCTGCGTATGTTTCGACCGCGCCTGGCGCTGCCGCTGTGGGCGGGGCGCGCGGCGCACGGGCGGCTGGTTCCCATCTACAACCTCGTCAACCGGGCCGAGCGCCCGCGGCCCGAGGAGGGCTGGAGCGTGAGGGTCACCAACGCGCGAGACTTCCTCGGCACGCAGCTCACCTACGACAGCCACAACGGCACCGACTTCGCCGTCCCGCTGGGGACCGTGGTCGTGGCCGCGGCGCCGGGCGTGGTGCGGCGCGTGTCGAGCGAGTTCAACCGCGGCGGGCTCAAGGTCTTCATCGACCACGGCGCGGGCCTGGTCACCTCCAGCAACCACCTCGGGCGATCGATGGTGGCCGTGGGCGACCGCGTCTCCCGTGGACAGCCCATCGCCCTCTCGGCCTACAGCGGCCTCGACGGGCTCAGCACCTTCCCCATCGGCGCGCCTCACGTGCACTTCAACGTCTGGCTCGACGGCGAGTACGTCGACCCCTTCGCCGCGCCCGGCGAGACCTCCCTCTGGCGCTCGGGCAACTGGCCCGTGCCCTCGCGCGACGGCGACGACGCCCTGCCCCCCTCCGACTGGGACCACGCCGCGGTCGAGCGCGCCATCGAGGCCGCCTGGGCCCCGGAGCTTCGCGCCGGGCTCCGCGCCCTCAGCGACCCCGACGAGCGCGCCATGGCCGTGCTCTTCCAGCAGAACTACTACCCCACCCGCTTTCGTGAGCACCCCCGGCTCTACAGCGCGGAGCACCCCCGCGCCCCGAGGCTCGACCTGCCCTTTCGCCCGGAAGACTTCGACGGGATCTGGTTTCCCCACGGCGCCGAGCCGCCCCGGCAGTAAGGAGCCTCCGCGAGGCGCGTCGCTTCCACGCCCTGTCGGCCGCTGCTATAGCCTCGACGCATGGCCGAACCATGGCGGGCGCTCTCTGAACAAAGCACCTTCGCGGGCAGCATCCGCATCGTGCGCTCGCTCCAGAGCGGCTCGCCCCGGCGCGCGCTCTACCTCGCCGAGCAGACGGGAATCGGCCGGGCGTGCGCGCTCAGGGTGCTCGACCCGCGGCTCATCTCGTCGGCCGCCGGCAAGGCCCGCTTCGAGGAGCTGAAGGCGCTGAGGGCGCGCATCAAGAGCGACCACGTGGTGGACGTCGTGGCCGCTGGGGTCGATCGCACCACCGGCGCGCCGTGGTTCGCGCTCGACCACCTCGAAGGCGAGACGCTCTCCGCGCACGCGGCGGCGCCGCTCCCTCCAGCCGAGGCGCTCGAGATACTCTGGCAGGTGGCCCACGGGCTCGCGGCCATCCACGAGGCGGGACAGGTGCACGGCACCCTCGACCCCTCCAGCATCATCGTCGCCGCCAGCCGCTACGCGGGCAGCGACTTCACGGTCACCCTGCTCGACTTCTGGACCTCCTCGTGGCTGCGCTCCGCCGACGCCAACGCCGAGGGCACCGACGTCGCCTCGCTCTTCTGGAGCGCCCCCGAGCAGACCGAGCCCGGCGCCGCCGTCAGCGCCGCGGCGGATGTGTGGTCCTTCGGGCTGCTGGCCTTTCGGCTGCTGACGGGGAAGATCTACTGGAAGAGCGCGGCGCAGCCCGACCAGGCGACGCCCGTCGGGGTGCTCAAGGAGGTCTCCGTCGCCAACCTGCCTCGCGCCTCCCGACGCGCCTCCGAGCTCGGCGTCGAGGCCTCGCTCCCGGAGGGCTTCGACGGGTGGTTCGCCCGCTGCGTGGCCCGCTCCATCGACGACCGCTTCCAGAGCATCCGACAGGCCGTCGACGCGCTGGAGCCCATCCTCGACCGCGAGGCCCCGGTGACCTCCTCCGCCGCCGCGCGCTCTCCGAGGCGTGTCGCGGGCCCCGGGATCAAGCATCACTTCCGCTCCCTCTACGCGTGGGCGCGCTCGACCGACGTCGTGGTGCCCGCCGTGCTCGCCGTGCTGCTCCTCGCCGCCTTCGGCGTGCGAGGACACTCCCGCGCCCGCTGGCCCTGGTCGCGCTCCCGCACCGCCGCTCCGGTCGTCGCGGCCCTGCCCTCGCCGGCGCCTGCCGCCGCCGCTCCCGCCGCCGCTCCCGCCGCCGCTCCGGACGCCGGTGCGCCCCGCCCGGTCACCCTCACCGAGAGCGGCGCCCAGGCCATCGCCACCCGCCTCGGGAGCATCCCCCGAGGGTCACCCGTGTGGATCACCGTGGCCGCCGCCGACCCCGCGGCCGAGGCCATGGGACAGCGGCTGCTCGGGATCTTCGAGCGCGCCGGCTGGCGCACCCACCCCCTCGGTCACTCGGACGTGCGCGCCCGGCCGGGCATCTTCCTCTTCGCCGCGGAGGAGCAGTCGCCAGCCTACGTGGAGACCGTCGAGCGGGCGCTCACCGACGCCCACCTCGCGCCCACCGTGGCGCGCGGCTACCGCTCCTTCTACGCCGAGATGCGCCGGGACAACCCCAGCTACCGGGGCTTCCCCTTCGAGGCCGACCAGACCTTCCTCATCGTGCTCGGCCGAGGGCAGTAAAGCCCCCGCGCTACAGCTGCTTGGGCCCCTTGGGCTCCTCGGGCTCGTTGGCCTTCGCCGCCGCGATCTTCGCCGCCACCTTCGCCTCGTGGTCCCGGATCTTCGCCTCGCGGATGGCGTCGACGTCGAGCGGCGGCGGGGTCTTCTCTTCCGTCAGCGCGTCGTCGCGCTTCTTCAGGGTGTCGCTCACCGCGGCGCGCCAGGGCTTCGACTCCTTCGGGCCGAAGAGGTACGCGAGCCCCACGGCGACGAAGTAGAGCGCGATGAGCGGCAGGCCCAGCATCACCTGCGAGTACACGTCCGTGCTGGGCGTGAGCACCGCCGCCAGGATGAACGCGATCACGACGAAGTAGCGCGAGAACGACAGGAGCTGTCGCCAGGTCACGAGCCCGACCAGGGACAGGAAGAAGATGAAGAGCGGGAGCTCGAACACCACGCCGAAGGCCAGGAGCATCTGCGACGTGAAGCCGAGGTACTCGTCCATCATCAGCGTCGGGATGACCGTGACCGCGGTGTTGCCCACCCGCCCGCTGAAGCCGAGGAACCACGCGTACCCGACCGGGAAGACGAAGTGGTAGCCGAAGAGCGAGCCTGCCAGGAAGAACACCGTGGAGAAGAACACCAGCGGCATCACCACGCGCTTCTCCTTGGCGTAGAGCCCCGGCGCGATGAACATCCAGAGCTGGTAGAACACCACCGGAAGCGCCAGCACGAAGCCGCCGATGGCCGCGATCTTCAGGTAGACCACGAAGGCCGACGTGGGGTCGGGGAAGTGCACCTGGGGGTTGAGCGGGAAGGCCACGTTGGCCGGCTGCGCCGCCTGCGCCCGCTGGGCGAGCTCGCGCATCTCGCGGAAGATCGGGTAGTGCAGCATCCAGTGGACGATCTGCGGGATGGTGCACGCCTGCGGGGTGTTCTCCCGGGCGTTGCAGAACCACGCGACCTCCAGCGGGCGCAGCAGCCACGCGAAGAGCTGCTCACGGTAGGTCCACCCCACCACCATGCCGGCGATGACCGCGAGCACCGCGCGGATGATGCGGCCTCGCAGCTCCTCCAGGTGGTCGCGGAAGCTCATCGGGCCTTCGGTGCCGCTCACGGTGCTCCCTCCGTCTCGGGGTACACCGCCGCGCCTTCGGGCAGCGCGCCGAAGTCATCAGGGCCCCCTTCGGGGTACTCCATCGCGAGGTCGACGGCCTCGGACTCGGCCTCGGCCTCCAGGGACATGGAGCGCTTGGCGTCATCGACGGTGGAGCGCACGCCCTCCTCGATGCCCGAAAGCCCCTCGCGCAGCGGGCGCGTGACCTCGTCGACCACCTCGTCGAAGCCGGCCTCCTGGCGCAGCTCGCGCGAGGCCCGCTGAAACTCCCGCACCGCGCGGCCAATGGCGCGCAGCGTCTGGGGGAGGTTCTTCGGACCCACCACCACCAGCGCCACGAGCCCGATCAGGAACAGCTCCGGAAGCCCGATACCGAACATCGCCGTTGGCCCTTTACCCTACCGATCCCGAGAGCACCACCCGCCGCAGCCTCCATAGCACCGCCGCGTAGGCCGACACCGTCGCCCAGGCCCAGACGGTCAGCCACAGGTCGAAGCCCCGCAGCGGCGCCCACCGCATCGTCGCCGCGAAGGTGAGCGCCATCACCACCACGCTGGCGTTCATCACCCAACCCCACAGCACCAGCGCCAGCTCGCTGCGCCGGCCGAGCTGCCGCGCCACCAGCAGCCCCAGCGCCAGCAGCCCCAGCGCCCGCGACAGGCGCCACGCCGTGAGCCCGTCGTGCGCGATGGTGAGCCACTGGGTGAGCTGCCCCGCCGCCACGAAGGCCAGCGTCGCCCAGGTGGCCAGGCGCCAGGCCCGCGCCGCCCGCGCCGGGTCTTCGGCGCTCCGATGGGGTTTTACCGCGTCGGTAAAGTCCGCCCCGCAGCGGGCGCACCGGAGCCCCCCCGAGGCCCTCGGCGCGCCGCACTCGTCACACAGCGCCGGGGCGCTCACGGGATGCTCAGTCCTCGTCGTCCTCGTCGCCGTGCCGCGGGGTGACCAGCAGCTCGCCGTTGGGGCCGTCGCGGCGGATGATGAAGGTGCGCCGCGCGGCCACGTCGTCGCCCTCGCGCGCCACCACCGAGACGATGTTGGCGCCCGGCCGCAGCGGGAGCGGCGCGTTGAAGGTCATCCGGTGGGGGTCGGCCGCGTCGCGGTTGGACAGGTAGAACACCTTGTGGGGACCGACGAAGATGTAGAGGTCGAGGACGCGGTTCTCGTCCGTGGCCGTGCCCTGGAGGTTGATGGACGCGCCGCGCGCCGAGAGCGCCACGGGACCGTCGGTCTCGATGAGCGGCGGCGAGTTGTGGAGCACGAAGGTGAGCGAGCGCGGAGCCGTCGAGCGGGCGCCGCCGCCCTGAGCCCGGAGCGCCCAGCCCGGCCGGCCGTCGAGCGCGTCGACCCGCACCCACTCGCCCGACTGCGCCGTGATCGGGAAGCCGGAGCCCGCCGGGGCGCGGAGGATCACCCTCGCGTCGCTGGCGGGTGACTCCCGCAGCTCGAGGGCGGCCGCGGCCACGAAGGTGCCGGTGGCGGCGGTGACGGGTGCGCCCGCCTGGGCGATGGGCACCCGGAGCTTCTGCGAGGTGACCTCTCGGAGGTCTTCGTCCTCGACGACGAGCTCGAGCTTGAGCTCGTCCTGGCGGAAGCTCTGGGCCACGTCGAAGGTGAACGCCACGCGGCGCTCCTCGCCGGGCATCATGTCGTTGATGTTGAAGCGCGCGTCGTGCAGCAGCACGCCGGTGCCCGACAGGTTCTTGAGGTTGGCGCGCGCCACGAAGGTGCGGCCGCGCCCGACGTTCTTCAGCGTCAGGAACATCGTCATCCGCTCGCCGCGCTGGATGCGCCCGTCGCCGTTGCCGCTGCCGCGCTGCTCGGCGAACTGCCAGCCGTAGGCGAAGACCGGGCGCTCGAGGCCACGGATGGAGGCCCGCAGCGGCGCGACGGCCTCCGCGGGGGGGATGTGCCCGTGCGACTCCGACCACTCCAGCCGGATGCCGTCGGTGCGGGAGAGGGCCGCGCGCGGCACGAGGCACACCTTGCGGGTGCCGGGCGCCGGGAGCGAGCTGCTGCCAGGGCGGAAACCCTCGAACTCGCAGAGCCCGAGCGGCGAGGTCCAGGTGCGGGTCTCGCCGGGGTTCACGCGGCCGAAGACGAACTCCCGGTTCTCGAACATCGGGTTGTCGCTCTTGGTGTTGGCGCGCAGCCGGAAGAGCGGGGTCGTGCCGCGGTTGGTGACCGTCACCGTGAGGTCGAAGGCCTCCCCCGGCGCGGCGGTGTTCTCCGGCCGCGAGGTACGCATGGTGACCTCGACGTTGGGCGTGCCGCCAGCGTCGGTGCCCTCCTCCCAGTCGACGCGCAGGGTCTGCAGCGCGCGGGCGACGCTGGCCACCTGCTCGGCGCGGGTGCGGTCGAGCATCGGGCGCGCGTCGGCGATGAGCTCGCGGCGGCCGGAGCGCGGCGCGGCGGTGAGCAGGTCGCGCACGAAGCGGATGGAGAAGTCCTCTCGGAAGCCGTCGTCGGCGACGTCGTCGGCGCCGCGCAGCCGGAGCTGCTCGCGCTCCTCCGCGGGGAAGTAGTACCGGACCGTCTCCGCGGGGTGGTCGCCGTTGTGGGCGCGGTTGTTGGTGAGGTGCGCCGAGAGGTCGGACTCGCGCGGGAAGAGCTTGTCGGCGTCGAGGTCCATGTCGAGCGGGTCGACGGTCATCGGCATGAGCTCGATGTCCGGCGTGATGCCGACGCCCTGGATCGAGACGTCGCCCGGGGTGAGGTACTGCGCGATGGTGATCTTGAGCGCGCCGCCGTCGGGCAGGTTGCGGATCGTCTGCACGCTCCCCTTGCCGAAGGAGGTGCCGCCCACGATGACCGCGCGGTTGTGGTTCTTGAGGGCGCCCGCGACGATCTCGCTGGCGCTGGCCGAGCCGCCGTCGATGAGCACGGCGAGGGGGTAGTCGGGCTCCGTGCCGGGGCCCTCGGCGCCGCGCTCCTCGCGCTCCTCGCGGCGGTTGCCCGCGGTCACGACGATGGCGCCGTCCTGGAGGAAGAGGTCGGCCACGGCCACGGCCTGCTCCAGCAGGCCGCCGGGGTTGCCGCGCATGTCGAGCACGAGCGAGCGCATGCCCTGCTCGCGCATCTGCCGCAGCGCGCGGGTGAGCTCATCGCCGGTGGTCTCGCTGAAGCTCTTGATGCGGGCGTACCCGACGCCGTTGGCCATCAGCCGGTGGTCGACGGAGCGCACGGTGATCTGCGCGCGCACGAGGTCGAAGCGCCGGGGCTGGGCCCAGCCGCCGGCGCCCGCGCGGGTCACCCAGATGCTGACCGGGGTGCGCTCCGGGCCGCGGAGGCGGTTGACCGCCTCGGAGAGCGACATGTTGGTGGTGCTCTCCTCGTTGATCTTCACGATGCGGTCGTAGCGGTGCAGGCCCGCGCGCGAGGCGGGGGTCTCGGGCATCGGGTTCATCACCGTGAGCAGCCCGTCGCGGATGGAGATCACGATGCCGAGCCCGCCGAAGTGGCCTCCGGTCTGGATCTGCATCTCGTGAAACTGCTCGGGGGTGAGCACCACCGAGTGGGGGTCGAGGGTGCGGAGCATCCCGTTGGCGGCGATGTACTCCACGTCCTGGAGGTTGACGTCGGTGCCGCGCAGGTGGGTCTGGAGGAAGGTGAAGATCTCGCGCCAGCGGGCCTCGAGGTCCCACGGCGCGTTGACGCCCGCGAGGTCGAAGGTCTGCTCGTGGGTGTCGACCCGCACGGTGAGCGTGGGGGCGTTGTCCTCGTGGCGCACCAGCACCTGGGCGACGCTTCGCTGGATGGCGTCGAGGCCCTTCAGCAGCATCTCTCGCGGGTGTACGCGCCCCGGGTCGACGTAGTTGTTGTTGATCTCCAGCAGCACGTGCCGGAGCACGCTCATGCGCGCGAGGTCGAAGTTGGGGTCGCGGGCGCGCTCACGCCGGGGCTGGGCGAGCAGGGCGCGGGAGCCGCCGAGGCCCAGCAGGCCACCGTGGCGGGTGACCGTGATGACCGAGGCGAGGGCGCAGGCGACGAGCAGCAGGGCTGCCTTCCAGGGACGGTTCCAGCTAGGGCGCATCGCCGCGGAGTATAGGGTGAAGCGTCGGGGTTGCACCCGGAACCTGCCAGATTGCCCCGCCCGTGGGCGCCTCCCGGAGGCCTCCGGGGGCGTCAGGGGCTCTCGGGATCGTCGGGGGCCAACGAGTCGACGAACAGCCGGAGGCTCGCGTTGCGCGCCGCATGAGCGTCGAGGACCTTGCGCTTGCGGAGCGCCCGGCTGCGCTGGTCGTACTGCTCGAAGGTGTTCAGTTGGAAGTGGCGCTTCCGCTCCCTCGGGTCGAGGGAGTCGTTGACCGCGTCATGGAGGCGTCGCTTCGGGTTGGACAGGGCGCCGGTCTCGGCCGTCTCGGGACTCCACACGGTGAGCACCCATGCGTCGGTCTCTTCGACCGCGACAGCGTGGCGGACGTGCTCGATGAACTCCCCCTCCAGCCAGCCGTTCATCGTCGCCACGACGCGCCGTCGCAGCTCAACCACGAACCCTGCATCTCCCTTCGGAGGGCGCGCGACCCCGTACTCCGGCAGCTCCACCTCCGCGGTGTCGATCTGGAGCACGACGAAGCGGTGCTCGTCGATCGGACTGTCGAGGAAGTCCCTGATCTTCCTGCGATCCAGGCACTCGCGGCGAACGATCTCCCAGTTGCTGTGCTGCGCCTCGCGGTGCTCGTGGAGGTCGGTCTCGTCCTCGTAGTACTCGGGGCGCAGCGGCTGGACGTCCGAGCGATCAACGCCGAGGCGGCCCTTGAGGATGTTGATGAGCACCGCGAGGTCGGCGCGGCCCTCCGCGATGACGCCGACGCGCATTGGTCAGAACGTCGTCGGCAGGCCGCCGAGGTGGCCGCGCATCCAGAGTTCGGAGAGCTTGAGCTTCTCGCCGCCCGCGTCGGGCTTCTGGCGGATGCGCCTCGTGACGGTGTGGCCCTCGTCGTTGCGCGAGACCACGAAGAGCCGCTGGTCGTCGTCGTGGAGGTTGAGCCCGTCGAGGATGGCGGGGTTGTGCGTGGTGACGAGCGCCTGCTTGTCGTGCTCCTTCGCGAGGGCGGCGAGCTGCCTCGTGAGCTCGCGGCAGAGGCGCGGGTTGAGGGCGGTCTCGATGTTGTCGATGGCGAAGACGCGGGGCGTGCGGTGGCTGCTGAAGAGCGTGAGGTAGAAGAGGATGTGGAGGATGCCCTCGTTGGCGTTCTCGGCGGAGAAGACGTTGTTCGAGGCGTCCATGAAGCGGTCGTGGAAGTAGAGCGTGGAGGTGCTGCGGCCGAGCTTGTAGCCCGCGAACTTCAAGCGGTCCTCGGGGTCGAGGACGACGTCGCTGACCCAGGAGATGAGCGCGAGGCGCTCGATGAGGGCGGCGCGCTGGGCGGGGTCGAAGGTCGAGAAGAGGACGTCGAGGTTCTCGCCGTAGATGCCGACGGGCTCGCGGCGGCTCAGCGGCTGGAGCCCGCGGAGGGCAACCGTGCTGAGGTTGTAGATCGCGAAGTCGTTGAGGAGGGCGGCAATGGCACTGCCCTGCTCGTACCGCGAGAATGCCCGCGCGAACTCTTCGGTTTCGCGCACCCATTCGGCACTGAATGGGGGTGGAACTGATTCGTCGGGTTCCAGGGCTGCTGCACGGTCACGAATGCGCAAGGACTCGAATCGCTGTCGGAGCGCATCCATCTCCGACTCAAACGAGTCGGTCACACGCTCCACCATCCACGTTGGAATGATGTCGTTCGGATCCTTCGCGGTGATGCTGAACGCCAATTCGGCGCCATGCTCACCCGCACCTCCGGCGTAAGAGCAACCCAGCTCGATCCGAGGCTGTGGGGCCACGCCCAGGAAGGAGCTCACCGTGATCGAAGGCTTCGCGACACGCACCCCCATGCTCACGAGGTCTTCGGTGCCGAGCCGGCCGTTGCGGGCGCCGCTTGCCATCGCGAGCGCTTCGAGGAGGTTGGTCTTCCCGCAGCCGTTCTCCCCGATGAACACGTTGAGCCGGCCGAGCTCCAGCGTCGTGTCGAGGATCGACTTGTAGTTCTTGATGCGGAACGTCTTGAGCATTCGCCCGGAGGGTCTCCGTCGGTGGGGTGCGCTCATCATGGCCCGCGCGCAGATCCCTGGGAAGTAGCGTCTCCATGAGCGTGCCAGGTGTCCCTCTCCCCGTCCTGCCGCCGGCTCTCGCGTAGACCGTCCTCCATGCCGCAGGACCAGACGACCCTCCCGCCGTCGACGCTCTGCCCCGCCCTGCTTCACGGCTGTCCCTCCCCATCGTCACGGTCATCCATCCGTGGCCCCACGGGCGACCCCGGGACCCGCGCAGGACATCCATCCGAGGGCTCATGGTCCACCCTCACGCGCGCATGGTCGGCAGGTCATGCCAGGCCTGCGAGCCTGGGCCCGCATCACAAATCGTCCGCCGTGCGCGCAACCTCGCGCGGCCCTCTCGTCGATAGGCCTCCGCTCGCCACGGTGATCGATCCCAGCATGTCGCGGGGATGCACCGGTCGCGTCGCAAGGTGCCCACGCTATGCGCAACCCGACGAAGTCTGTCTCCCCGATCTCCAAGGCCACCAGTGTCGCCGTCCCGGCCATCCCTGCCGCGTCGGTCGACGACACGGCCGCGTACCTCCGCGTGGCGCCCCTCCTCGTGGAGGTGCTGACCGTCGAGGTCCCGCCGAAGGTGCCCGCCCGGGGCGCGACCTTCGCGCAGCAGGACCTCCGCAAGCTCGACGCGGGACTCGGCCCCGAGACCGATCGCGCGCTCCGGCAGCTCGTTCAGCTCGGCGCCGACCGGCTCGCCCTCGACCTCGGCCCCGCCGCGGCCCGTCTCCGCGGGCTCCCCGAGCTCGCGCAGCGCCGCGCCCAGAGCGCCGCCGTGCTCGCCCGGGTCAGGGCCCTGCTCGACTACGTCGAGACCCAGCAGCGCGTCTTCGACCACGACGCCGTGCTGGTGCTGGAGACCGTCGGCAGCGCGGTGAGCTATCTCGGCCAGTTCGATGCCGCGATGCGAGACCGGTACTCCGCCACCCTCGGCGTGCTCGGCAGCCGCAGCGCCAAGATCGCCGAGGGGCTCGCCCAGGCCCGCGCGGCGGCGCCGCAGCCCACGCGCTGACCCCACTCTCCTCCAGAACCTCTCCCCCTCACCGCGTCGGCGCGGCCATTCCCTCGGGCGCGACCCAATAGACCCCGCCTCCCTGGTCGTCGCTGAAGAAGAGCCTGCCGTCGCTCGCGAAGGTCACGTCGGTGATGCGCCCGACGATGCCCTGGGCGCCGCGCCCCCAGCCGGTGACGAAGTCGCGCCACTCGCCCGTCGGCCGGCCGCTGGCGTCGAGCGGGCTCCAGATGATCTTGGTGTTCTCCCAGCTCTGGAAGGCGCCGTGCAGCCCGACGAAGAAGCCGCGGCGCCACGGCTCGGGCCAGCGGCCGCGCTCGAAGTCGATGCCGAAGGGCGTGTCGTGGAGGGGCCACGCGGTGAGCTCCGCCGCCACCGCCGCGCAGCTCGCGCTGCGGCCGCGCCCGGGAGGGGCGAGGTCGTTCTGCCCGGCGCAGCAGGGGTAGCCGTAGTCGCCGCCGGCCCCGAGGCGCACCAGCTTCTCCCGGCCGCGGGTGCCGGTGGACGGGTCCCAGGAGTCGTCGGAGAGCTCGGCGGCGTAGCACTCCGCGCCCGAAGGATCACAGCGGAGGTAGAGCGGGTTGCGCAGCCCCGAGGCGACCACCACCGGCGCCATGCTCCCGGGCTGCAGCCGGAACACCGCGCCCTCCCGGGGAGTGCTCGGGCACGTATAGCTCTGGTACTGGCCCTGCGAGACGTAGATGGTCCCGTCGGCGGAGCGAGCGAGGGTGTGCGTCCATCGCGCGGCGGGCGAGAGGCCGGCGAGGGAGGCGACCTGCTCGGGCGCCGCGGAGCCGATGCGCCGCTGGCCCCTCGCGTAGGGCGTGCGAAACACCCCGGCGGTGCGGGTGAAGTAGAGCCAGCCATCGGTGAAGAGCAGCCCGTGGACGTCGGGCAGACCCCCGGCGAACTCGCTGACCTCCGCGACGCCGTCGTGGTCGTCGTCGCTGAGCACCACGATCTGGCCGGTTCCGGGCGGGGCGAGGCCCGGGGTGCGGATGCCCGGCGAGGCGACGAAGAGGTCGCCGTTGGGCGCGAAGGCGAGCACCCGGGGCGCGGCGATGCCCGCGAAGCGCCGCACGCAGAAGCCGAAGGGGAGGCCCGCGCGGGTCACGTCCGGGGCGGGGAGATCGCAGAAGTAGGTCTCGCCCGGGACGCGGTCGAGCTGAGGGCGCTCGGGGTGCACCACGCCCGCGTCGTAGCCCGACGAGCCGCTGTCGACGCACGAGGGGAGCCCGACGAGGAGGGCGACGAGGCTCAGGCTACGGACAGGCTGGGCGCGCATTGGGGGGGGGGGAGGAAGGTCTATCAACGGCGCGGCGGCGGCGGCAACCGGCGACGCCTCCGGGGGGACGCGACGATCAGGCCCAGGGCGGTCAGCAGGGCCCCGGCGCCTGCACCGGGCGAGGCGCCCGTGGCGACGCGGCAGTCGCAGCCGTCGCGAGGAGGGACGGGGGCCGGACCGGCGTCGACGGCGGAAGCGTCGCGCCCGGCGTCCAGCGAGGGGGCGTCGATCGAGGGCGCATCGAGGCCTTGAAGCACATCGGGGGCGTCGGCCCGCCCGAGGTCGGTCGGCGTCGCGGGAACATCGAGCCCGCCGCCCGTGTCGACGACCGTCATCCCGGCGTCGAGCGACACCTCCGCCGCGTCCTCGACCGCGTCGACGGCGCCCGCGTCATGGAACACCGGGTCGCGTGGAGCGCTCGCGTCGATGCTCCGGAGCGGAGCCGACACCGTCGGCCAGAGGGGACCGCAGGTCGACCCCACGGGCGTGTCGCCGCCGCAGGCTGCGGAGGGGCCGGCGAGCCGGCGCAGGGAGAGCAGCGGGTCGATGTGCTCGCCGCCGTCGCGCGAGCAGCCGAGCGCATAGCCGTCGGTCACCTCGTCGGCGCACACGAAGAGCAGCCCGGCGTGGTAGCGCAGGCACTGCACCCCGACGTCGCCGCCGACGCGGGTCCACGGGCCGCCGCGCACCGATCGCAGGATGCCCTCCGCGCGGCTGGTGCTCGCGATCCACACGGTGTCGCCGTCGTCGGAGAGCGCGAAGCCCACCATCTCCGCGCGGGTCTCGCCGATGCTGCGCAGGGTCATCCCGCCGTCCTCGCTCTTGAGGAGCATCGTCCCGAGGCCCCGGGTGGCGCGCACGTACAGCACGTCCGGCCGCCTCGCATCGACCCCCGCGAGGTAGATCCCCTGGGCGTCGGAGAAGCTGCGCGTGATCTCGCGCACCGTGCGCCCGCCGTCGTCGCTGCGCAGCAGCACCGGGATTCCGCCGGACGCGTAGGCCGTCACGTAGACCCGCATCGGGTCGTTGGGCGCCACGTCCGCGGTCTCGGAGAAGTACCCCATGAGCCTCGCGCCGGTGGTCCAGCTCCTGCCGCCGTCGGAGGAGAGCACCAGCGCGTCGTCGCCGGTGGGCCCGCCCAGCGCGACCATCGTGCGGCCGTCGAAGGTGTTGGTGACGTCGGCGTATCCCCGCATCGGAGCGCCCGTCGGCCGGGACCATCGACAGTACGCCCCGTCGCTCACCGAGAGGCCGGCGAAGGTCGCGATCACCAGCGCGCCGTCCTGGCCGATGGAGAGCGACGGGTCGTTGGCGCCGACGGCCTCGTAGGACTCCTCGCAGACCCAGCCCCACTGGCGGCCGCCGTCGCGGGAGAGCACCAGCCCGAAGGTGGTGCGCAGCGCCAGCACTTCGTTGCGGGCGCCCGGTCCAGCCACGAAGTAGTTCGCCGCGGGGAAGCGCCCGTTGGCCTGCGCCTCGCCTGCGACCGCCAGCCCGATCGCCAGCGCTCCGCCCCACATCGCCGCCCGCGCTCCGCGCCGGGCCATCGCTCGTCGTGCCATAAGGTCTCTCGCGCCCATCCTGCCACGATTCGCCCCCTGCGACGGCGTCGCGCGTCACTGCGCTGCCCGCGTCGCACTGGACCTGGCCCGCAGGACTGAGGCAACCTCCCGCTCGGAGAGCCCTTCGCCATGCGTACCCTTCTGCTTCGTTCCGCTGCGCTCCTGGCGCTGGCGATGAGTGTGTCCGCCTGTGCGGGCGGCCAGGTCGCCGAGATGGACGCGATGACCCCGGACGACTCGACCTTCGTCGACGACTTCGTCAAGGACCTCGACGGCCCGAACCCCGACTCCCCCCCGGAGCCGGGGCGCTGCGGCCAGGCCAGCCAGCGCTGCTGCGGCGGCACCGCGTGCGAGCGAGGGCTCGACTGCCGCGAGGGCGCGTGCTGTTCGCTGCCCGCCGCGACGTGCACCGGGGCGGGCGAGTGCTGCGACGGGATGCAGTGCGCGATGGGCCGCTGCTGCCACGCCATGGGCGACCGCTGCGACAGCAGCGCCGACTGCTGCGAGGGCACCACCTGCAGCGGCGGCACCTGCATGCCCGCGGCCGCGGCCTGCGGCGCGATGGCCCAGCCCTGCTGCGCCAGCGACGTCTGCCTGGCGGGCTTCGCCTGCAACGGCGGGACGTGCGCGGCCTGCGGCGGCGCCGGTCAGGCGTGCTGCTCGGGCGCGACCTGCACCGGGACGCTGGCGTGCGTGGCGGACACCTGCCAGATGCCCGCGGCGTGCGGCGATCGGCTCCAGCCGTGCTGCAGCGGCAGCTCGTGCAACGCCGGGCTCACCTGCGACGGCGGCGGGGTCTGCAACCCGGCCCCCGCGGCGTGCGGCGGCGACGGCCAGATGTGCTGCGGAACGGCCTGCAACCCGGGCCTGGCGTGCAACGCCGGGACCTGCGGCACCGCGCCGGGGATGACCCCGTGCGGCAACAGCGGCGAGGCGTGCTGCGGCGGGACGGCATGCAACAGCGGGCTCATCTGCACCAGCGCGCGCTGCGCGATGCCGACCGGCGGGGGCGGCGGGGCGTGCGGCGCCAGCGGCGAGACGTGCTGCGGCGGGACGGCCTGCAACAGCGGGCTCTCGTGCATCGGCGGGAGCTGCTCGGCCTCGATGCCCGGCGGCGGCGGCGGCATGACGCCCGGAGGCGGCGGCACCCCGGGGGCCTGCGGCGCCATCGGTCAGGCGTGCTGCGGCTCGGCGGCGTGCAACCTCGGCGCGGTCTGCTCGGGCGGAACCTGCGAGGCGGCGCCCACCCCGGGCAGCGACGCCGGGGTCGGTCCGGGCGTCGACGGCGGCGGCGCTCCGGGGGCGTGCGGCGGTGACAGCGAGGCGTGCTGCGGCGGGACGGCCTGCAACAGCGGCCTCACCTGCACCTCGGGCACCTGCCAGCCCGGCATGGGGATGATGGCCTGCGGCGGCGACGGCCAGGCGTGCTGCGGCACCGCGGCGTGCGACCCGGGCTTCACCTGCAACACCATGACGCGGCGCTGCGCGGCGAGCACCACGCCGGTCTGCGGCGGCGACGGCCAGCGCTGCTGCGCCATGGACCGCTGCACCAACCCGTCGCTCTCCTGCGTGGGCGGCACCTGCCGCAGCTGCGGCTCGGCGGGCTCGGCCTGCTCCTCCGCCGGCGACTGCTGCTCCGGCCTGGCCTGCTCGGGCTCGGCCTGCACCGACGGGACGATGCCGCTGCCTCCGGGCTCGGCCTGCACCCCGGGCTCGATGCCCGCGTGCGCGACCGGCACCACCTGCTCCGACTCGCACGGCTCCGACCGCTGCTGCCGCGCCGAGTCGGGCCGGTGCAGCGTCGACACCGACTGCTGCGGCGAGCTCTCCTGCCGCTCGGGCACCTGCCAGCGCAACGCCGCGGGCGGCGGCTGCAGCCGCGACTCGGACTGCACCTCGGGCAACACCTGCCAGAGCGGCCAGTGCCGCCCGATGGCCGAGGCGTGCCGGATGGCGGGCGCGTCGTGCATGACCGGGGGGCCGCGCTGCTGCGGGTCGCTGAGCTGCAACGGCAGCGGCACCACGGGCAGCTGCTGCAGCGCCGCGGGCTCGGCGTGCACGGGCTCCGGGGACTGCTGCAACGGCCTCTCGTGTACCGGCGGCACCTGCGCCTGCTCGCCCGCGGGCCAGCGATGCACGGCGAGCTCGGACTGCTGCGGCAGCGCGACCTGCGTGGGCGGCATGTGCCAGTGCCGCGCCCGGGGCCAGAGCTGCTCGGCCAACGGCGACTGCTGCACGGGGATGACCTGCAACAGCGGCGTGTGCTCGATGTGCGCCACGCCGGGCTCGACCTGCACCCCCGGCAGCGGGACGGCGTGCTGCTCGCCCTCGCAGTGCCGCTCGGAGATCACCTCGACCTTCTGCTGCGTGCAGCAGAACGAGGGCTGCACCCGGGACATCGACTGCTGCGGTCACATGCTCTGCGACAGCGGCCGCTGCGCCTGCCGCGTGGAGGGCCGCGGGTGCCGGGAGAACAACGAGTGCTGCTCGGGCCTGAGCTGCCAGAGCAACGTCTGCCGCCGCGCGCCCATGGACGGCGGCACCGGCTCGGACGGCGGTGGCATCAACATCGACATCCCGCGCATCGACGGCGCGGCGGGCGACGCCCGGGTCGACGGGGCGACGGGCGACGGCGGGATGTGCATCGCCGGGGGCCGCGCCTGCGTGCAGGGGTCGACGGCCTGCTGCGGCGACTTCTCCTGCGGGGCTGAGCCTGCGGGCACGCTCTGCTGCCACCCCGCGATGGGCTCGTGCACCACCTCGCTCGACTGCTGCGGGCAGATGCTCTGCAACATCGCCTCGGGGCAGAGCACGGGCACCTGCGCGTGCCGGCGCCGCAACGAGGTCTGCATGGGCAACCTCGACTGCTGCGGCGGGGCGCGCTGCAACATGCCCGACGGGGGCACCACCGGCACCTGCGCGTGCAGCCGCGAGTTCGAGGCGTGCACATCCAACGACGGCTGCTGCGACGGCCTCTCCTGCCGCTCGGGCCGCTGCGTCACCACGGGCTGCTTCGCGCCCGGCGAGCGCTGCGACAACAGCGACGCCGGCACCTGCTGCGGCGGCTACGCGTGCAACATCCAGCCGAGCGGCCAGAGCACCTGCTGCCGCGGTCCGGCGCTGACCACGAGCGAGCCGCCGGTGCCCTGCACCACCGGGGCGGAGTGCTGCGGCAGCGTGCTCTGCACCGGCGGGGTGTGCGTCTGCCGCCGCGGCGGCGAGCCCTGCTACCGCGACGGCGACTGCTGCGGGGCGATGCTCTGCAACCGCCCGGGCGGCGCGTCGTCGGGCATGGGCATGTGCCAGTGCCAGCAGCGCGACCAGTACTGCCGCACCGGCGGCAACGACTGCTGCTCCGGGCTCAGCTGCGTCAACAACACCTGCCGGTAGGCGCCGGACGGGTCGCCCGGTGCCGGTACCTTGATGCGCTCGCGCGGACGCTGGTAGCGTTCGCGCGATGAACGCCCCCAGCCGCTATCTCGTCGCCATCGTCATCGCCAGCAACCTGATGGGCTGTCAGCTCATCAAGAAGTTCACCGATCGCAACAACGACTCGGGCGCTGCGCCGACGGGCACCACCGTGGTGACGCTCGACGGCGGCGGCATCGCGCTGCCCAACCCCAACGTCGTCGCGTACGACGCCGCGGCCTGGGGCGACGCGGGCGCCGCAGCCAACGAGGCGATGGCGGCGGCCAACGCGGCGATGGCGGCCGCGGCCGATGCCTCGGCGCAGGCCGGGCAGGCGCTGCAGAACGCGCAGAACGCCCTCGGCGACGCAGGTGCCAACACCGCCGCGGCCCCTCCCGGCGCGGCGGAGGCCGACGCGGGCGCGGCGATGGCGGCCCCCCCGGGCGTGGCCCCGACGGCCCCGGTGGTCGCCGCTCCGTCGTCGCCCACGGCCCCGGAGCCCGCCGACGAGCCCGAGCAGACCGGGCGCCGCCCGTCGCGCCGGCACGACGACTACTGCCGCCGGCACCCCGGCCAGCTGCACCCGCGAACGGGCCAGATCTGCCCGAACGTCCTCGGGTCGCAGAACCTCCAGCGGTGACCGTCCCTTCGCCCGCCGCGTGACCCTCGTACGCCTCGACAGGCTGCGCTCCCCTGGTGCGATGACCCTCAGGGAGTGCGGCGACTGCACCGTGTGCTGCTCCGTGATGGCGGTGACGGAGCTGCGCAAGGCCTCGCGGCGATCGTGCGAGCACGTCGGCCCCGAGGGCTGCCGCATCCACCCCGAGCGCCCGGCGAGCTGCCGGGAGTTCCATTGCCTGTGGCTCCGGGGCGCGGTCGCGGGCGACGAGGCGCTGCGGCCTGACGCGCTCGGGGTGATGTTCGACTACTTCGTCACGCGCGGCACCGGCGAGGAGCACCTGATCGCCTTCGAGCTGTGGCCCGGGGCGCTCGACGAGCCCGCGGCGCGGTCGCTCCTGGAGGAGCTCGCTCGCACCCGCGAGCTGCGCCTCTCCTACCGCGACGGCCGCTGGAGCACGCTCGCTCCGGACTCGCCTCCCTGATCAGTCGGGCGTCGCGATGTCGGCCCGGATCGCCTCGACCAGCGCCGAAAGCCGCTCGAAGCCGAGGCCCGCGTGGCGGGCGAGGGTGTCCAGGGTCTTCAACTCGACCTGGCTCAGCCCGTCGGAGGCGCAGGCGATGCCCGCGGCCAGGTACACGCCCGCCTCGCCGACGTCGTGCGCCCGCAGCAGCCGGCCGACGGCCTCGCAGCGCGCGGCGGCGCCGTCCCTCGACAGCGACGCGGTGAACCCGCTCAGCATGGCGTCGACGTCGTCGGCGAGGATGCCCTCGTCGGAGAGGGCGAGCAGCGCCTGGCGCATGTGCGAGCGCTCGGCGCGGTCGAAGCGGCCGTCCGCCTGGGCGATGAGGAAGCCGGCCTCGAACACCGCGCAGAAGAGCTGCGCGGAGGCCGGGTCGAGGCGGGAGAGCCACGGTCGCGCGTCGAAGCCGTCGGAGAACCCGCTCACCCCCTCGGCCGCGTCGCCGGTCGGGGCGCGCGCCTTCAGGCGCTGCGCAAGCGGTCGCAGCCGGTCGAGCAGTCGTCGGAAGCCCATGAGATCCCCTCCAGCGTTGCGACGAAGCCTTAGTGCGGGAAGACGCCCTTGACGTAGAGGCCGACGCCCACCCCGACCAGCAGCAGCACGGCCACGACCGCCAGCAGCGCCGCCGGGAACTTCTTCCCCTCCGTCGTCGTCGGGGGCGGCTGCCCGAGCGGGGCGTACGACTGGCTTCTCACCAGCGAGGTGGGCTGCGTGAGCGGGGGCTTCGGCGTCGGGGGGCGATCGGAGACGGGCGAGTCAGGCGCGTCGCCCTCCAGCTCGTCGGCGAGGTTGCCGGGGGGCGTGGAGACCGAGGCCGAGACGCCGTCGAGGGGAGACTCCCAGGCGATGCCCGTGCGGCTCGGGCGGCCGTCGTCGAGGAGGTCGCTGGCCCACTCGCCGACGTTCTCGAAGTCCCCGGCGTCGAGCGGCCGAGCGCCCTCGGCGTTGGGGTTGGAGCCCGCGGTGCCGGTCTTCGCGGCGGGCGAGGGGCTGTGAGGGTCGTCGAGGGAGGTGAAGCGCAGCAGCTCTTCCTGGATGAGCTGGTCGATGACCGAGCCGTCCTTCTTGGTGAGCGTGGCGGCGCCCTTGGAGCGCTCGGCGACGACCTCGTTGACGACGCGCGCGAGGTCTTGCGCGCCGACGCGCATCTTGTTGCCGAAGATGAAGTTGAGCAGCTCGTCGCTGAAGGCGGCGGCGTCGGCGTAGCGGACGCGCTTGTCCTTCGCGAGGGCCACCGCGAGGATGTTCTCCAGCTCTTCGGGCACCGCAGGGTTGATGGATCGCAGCGACGGCACCGCGGCCTGCTGCACCATCTTCACGGTCTGGTAGTCGGTCTCGCCCTGGAAGAGCTTCCGGCCGGCGAGCATCTCCCAGAGCATGATCCCGACGGCGAAGATGTCGGCCTGGGCGTCGGCCTCCTGGCCCATGGCCGTCTCGGGGGCGAGGTAGCTGAACTTGCCCTTCACCACCCCGGGCTCGGTCTTCTCGACGGAGTGCGCGGCCTTGGCGAGGCCGAAGTCCACGATCTTCACCTCGCCCTGCCGGGAGATCAGCACGTTGGGGGGCGAGATGTCCCGATGGACGATGTGCAGGTCTTGATTGTCCGAGTCGTGCAGGTGGTGCGCGTACTGGAGCCCCTCGCAGACCTTGATGGCGATGTGGCAGGCGAGGGCCATCGGGAAGGCCTGGCGCTTGTTGCGTAGGTTCTCGATGAGGTGCTTGAGGTTCACCCCGTCGATGAACTCCATCACGATGAAGTAGGTGTTCTCGACGCGGCCGATGTCGAACACCTGCACGATGTTGGCGTGCGAGAGCCTCGCGCTCAGCCGGGCCTCGTCGAGGAACATCCGGATGAACTTCTCGTTCGATGCCAGGTGCGGCAGGACGCGCTTGATGGCGACCTGCTTCTTGAAGCCCGCGACGCTGGTGGCCTCGCCCCGGAACACCTCCGCCATGCCGCCGGACTCGAGGCGTTCGGTGACTCGATAGCTGCTCTGCGCCCGTGCTTCGGAGGCCATGGAAGGGGTTTGGACTCGATCCTTGGAGAGGGGGGGGGCAACCAACGGTTCTAGAGGTTGTGAAATGACAGTGCCCCGAGGCCCGGAGGGGTGTCAAGCAATGACCTCCCGATGCGCGTTGACCCGATCGCCCCGCGCGCGGTACGTCCCACGGCTCGCATGAACGGCCATCGCGGGTGCGGTTGGGGACATCGTTGTGGCGGGCGTGTTCCCGCTGATCCTGGCGGCGGGCCGAGGCCCTTCGCGCTGCCCGGCGACCCCGAGCGCTTCCGCCGCGCGCGCCCCTTCGACCTCACCCACCTCCGCCTCGACATCGCTCTCCAGGTGTCGGCCCGCTCGGTCTCCGCCGTCGCCGAGCTCACCTTCTCCCGCCGCGACCCCGACGCCCGCGTGCTGCTCCTGGACGCGGTCGCCTTCGAGCTGGAGTCGGTCACCCTCGCGGCGGGCGACGTGCCGCTGCCCTTCGCCTACGACGGCGAGGCCCTCCAGGTGACCCTCGGCGCCCTCTCCTCGGGGGTCGTCCGGGTGCGCTACCGCGTCCGTCCTCGGAGGGGCCTCTACTTCCTCGCGCCCGACGCCGACGCCCCGACGCGCCCCGAGCAGGTGTGGTCGCAGTGCCAGGACGAGGACGCCCGGTACTGGTTTCCCTGCCACGACTCGCCCGACATGCGGATGACCACGGAGCTGCTGGTCACCGCCCCGTCGGGCTGGACCGTGCTCTCCAACGGCACCCTCATCGAGCGCACCCGCAGGTCTGCCGACGCCGAGCTCTGGCACTGGCAGCAGACCACCGCGCACCCGAGCTACCTCGTCACCCTCGTGGCCGGGACCTTCTCCGAGCTCGACGCCACGCGCGACCCTTCGCTGCCGGTGCGCTTCTACGTAGACCCCGGTCGCGAGGCCGAGGGGTGGCGCTCGCTCGGCCGCACCGCCGACATGATCGAGCACTTCAGCGCCCTCACCGGGGTGCCGTACCCGTGGTCGAAGTACGACCAGGTGGCGGTGCACGACTTCACCTTCGGCGGCATGGAGAACACCTCCGTCAGCACGCTCACCGAGCGCTGCCTGCTCGACGAGCGCGCCGCCCTCGACGCGACCGCCGACGACCTCGTCGCGCACGAGCTTGCGCACCAGTGGTTCGGCGACCTGGTCACCTGCCACGACTGGTCGGAGGCATGGCTCAACGAGGGCTTCGCGACCTTCTTCGAGCACCTCGACGTCGAGCGTAAAGACGGCCGCGACGCCTACCTCTACAACCTCAAGCAGCACGCCGACGCGTACTTCGGCGAGGACGACGCGCGCTACCGCCGCCCGGTGGTGTGCGCCACCTGGGGCGCCCCCATCGACCTCTTCGACCGGCACCTCTACGAGAAGGGGGGCTGGGTGCTCCATATGCTGCGGAGCGAGCTGGGCGACCCGGTGTTCTGGGCGGGCGTGAAGGAGTACCTGACGCGCCACCGGGGGCGCTCGGTGGAGACGCGCGACCTCCAGCGCGCCATGGAGGACGCCTCGGGCCGCTCGCTCGGCGGCTTCTTCAAGCAGTGGATCCTCCAGGCGGGGCACCCGGAGCTGGAGCTCGACGCGCGCTTCGACGCCGAGGCGCCGATGCTACACGTCACGCTGCGGCAGACCCAGGCCGTCGACGCGGTGACCCCGAGCTTCGCGCTCCCGGTGACCGTCTCCGTGATGCACGCCTCCGGCGAGGAGCAGCGGCACTCGCTCGTCCTCGACGACCGCTCGCGCACCTTCGCGCTGCCCTGCGAGGCGGCGCCCCGCTGGGTGAGCGTCGACCCGGACGGGGCGCTGCTGGCGAAGGTCACATCCAGCGTCCCGGCGGCGATGCTGCGCGAGGCGCTCGCAGGCGACCCGAGGGCGCTGGTGCGGTGGCGCGCGGCGGCCTCGCTGGCGAGGCACGACGACGAGCTCAGCGTCGCGGCGCTGGAGCGGGCGCTGCGAGACGACGCGTTCTGGGGCGTGTCGGCGGAGGCAGCCCGGGCGCTGGGAGAGCTCAAGGGGAGGTCGGCCTGGGAGGCGCTCTCCCGCTCGATCGACCACGCGAACCCGAAGGTCCGCCGCGCTGTGGCGAGGGCGCTCGGGGAGTTTCGCACCGACGCCGCGGCGGCGCTGCTGGTGGGCAAGCTGAAGGCCGGCGACGCGAGCTGGCTGGTGGAGTCGGAGCTGGCGAAGGCGGCGGGGCGCACCCGTCGCGCGACGGCCTACGACGCGCTGGTGGGGGCGCTGGCGAGGGAGAGCTGGCGCGACGTGGTGCGCATCGGGGCGGTGGAGGGCCTCGGGGCGCTGCGCGACGCCAGGGCGATCCCGCTGCTCCTGGCGCTCACTGCGCCGAGCGTGGGGGCCTCGACGAGGCGGGCGGCGGTGGGGGCGCTGGCGGAGCTCGGCGACGAGCGGCGCGAGGTGCGCGAGGCCCTGGAGCAGCTGCTGGAGGAGCGCGATCCGCACCTGGTTCCGGAGGTGCTGAGGGCGCTGACGAGGCTGCGGGATGCGGCCTCGGTCGAGCCGGTGTCGCGGGTGCTGCGCATGACCGACGACGGCCGGGTGCGGCGCGCGGCGCGAGAGGCGCTGCGGTCATTGCAGACGCGCGAGGGCTCCGAGGAGCTGCGGCGGCTGCGCGATCAGGTCGAGGCGCTGCGCGACGAGGTGCGGGCGGTGCGCGACCAGGTGGCGGCCGCGTCGGCGACCCGGAAGACCGAGCGACCGGCGGCGAGCAAGCGCAAGCGCTAGAGGGCGGAGGGGCTGTTGACGGCGGGGGCATGGCGCGTATCCTTCGCAGCCGTCGCACCTGCGGTCCTCGTCTTTGCGACGCCAACCCCCCTAACTCATAGACCGATCAACGTTCCGCTCGCGGACGATTACAAGACCTCATAAAAGGCGTTTCTGGAGAACCATCGGATGTCGAACGAAGACGCGCGTAAGCTGTTTGTGGCCGGTTTGCCTGACAGCGTGACGGAGGAGGATCTGCGCGGCCTCTTCCTCGAGTCGGGAGCACAGTCTGCGGAGCTCACGCTGCCCCGCGATCGGATGTCGGGGCGCCCGCGTGGGTTCGCCTTCGTCCGGCTGGGTAGCGAAGAGGAGGCCGATCGTGCCCGCTCGGTGCTCGACGGTCGCATCGTCGATGGCCGCACCATCTCGGTGCGTCCCTTCCAGGCCGAGCCCCCGGCGCGCGGCGAGCGCCCGATGGGCGGCGGCATGGGCGGCGGCATGGGCGCCCCGATGGGCGGTGGCTACGGCGCTCCTCGGGAAGATCGCCCGCGGCGCGAGATGGCTGGCGGTCCGGCGCCTGACCGCACGCTCTACGTGGGCAACCTCCCGTACGACGCGACGCAGGAGGAGATCGAGGTGCTGCTCAACGAGCTCGGGGCCGGCCCCGTGGCGCGAGTGCACCTGCCCCTCGACCAGGACGGCCGCAAGCGCGGCTTCGGCTTCGTGACGCTCGCGACCGCCGAGGCCGCCAACGCCGCCATCGACCAGCTCAAGAACGCCGAGCTCCGCAGCCGTCGGCTCATCATCAACCTGGCGCACCCGAAGGGCACCCCCGGGGCCCCGATGGGCGCCGGCGGCCCTGGCGGCTTCACCGGCACGGGCGGCGATCGTCCGCCCCCGCGCACCTTCGGCGGCGCGCCGGGCAGCAACTTCGGTCCTCCGTCGCCTCCCGGCGGCCGCGTGGGCCTCGCCAACCAGCGCAAGCGCAAGGAGGGCGAAGGCGACGGCCGCGGCCGTCCGGGCGCCGCGGGCGCGACGGCGGGCGCGAGCGGCCGGCGTGACCGCGAGGAGAAGAGCTGGCGCGACGACGACGAAGACTGAGAGCGGGTCTGTGCTAGGGGACAGTGGATGTCCTCCTGGCTCGATCGCCTCGATCGCCGCTTCGGGCGCTATGTTCCCCCGAATCTCACCCTCGCCCTCATCGGCCTCCAGGGGCTGAGCTGGTTACTCGATCAGCTCCGCCCCGGCTTCCTCGATTACATCTCCCTCGACGCCGCGAAGGTCGCCCAGGGCCAGGTCTGGCGGCTGCTGACCTTCGTCGCGCTGCCCCCCACCTCCACGCCCATCTTCCTCGCGCTCGCCCTCTGGTGGACCCACATGATGGGCACCTTCCTCGAGCGCGAGTGGGGCGGCGTGCGCTACCTCGCGTACTGGTTCGTGGGCATCGTCGGCACCGCGGCCCTCTCGCTGGGCCTCGGGGTCCCGGCGACCAACGAGTACCTGCTGCTGTCGCTGCTGCTCGCCGTCGCCACCCTCGACCCCGATCGGCAGGTGATGCTGCTGGTGATCCCCATGCGGCTGAAGTGGCTCGCGTACGTGGAGGTCGCGCTGCTCGCGTGGCGCTCCGCGACGCTGCCCGGGGCGAGCAAGGTCTTCCCCCTGGTGGCCCTCAGCAACTACCTGCTCTTCTTCGGGCCGGGGCTCTGGCAGGCGCTGCGCACAAGGCAGCGCAAGGCCACCCACGTGGTCGAGGCGCACCGCGCGGCGCAGGAGCCCGCGATAACGAGGCAGCGCGTGTGCGCGACCTGCGGCGTCACCGACGAAGACCGCTCGGTGGAGTTTCGCGTGTGCACCTGCGAGCGCTGCGGCAAGCCCACCAACTTCTGCCTCCCCCACGTGCGGGAGCACCTCGCGGCAGCCGCCGCCGCTCCCGCCGAGCCGACGTAGGCCCCGAACATCTGGTGACGCCGGAGGGTGGGAGTACCATCCGGGCTCGCATGATCCCTGACGACACCGGCTCCTTCATTCGCGGCGCCTGGGTACCGGTCGAGGCGCCAGACGGGGTGCTCACCCGCGCCGCCCCCGCCGACCTCGACGACGCGCTGCCGCCCTACGCCTTCGCGCTCTCCCACGTCGACGACGCCGTCGCCTCCGCGCGCGCCGCGCAGCCCTCCTGGGACGCCCTCGGCCTCGACGCGCGAATCGGCTTCCTCACCCGGCTCCGCGACGCCATCGCGCAGCACGAGAACGCCCTCGCCCTGGCCATATCCCGGGAGATGGGGAAGGTCATCCGCGAGGCCCGCGCGGAGGTGAAGGCCATGATCGCCAAGGTCGACATCACCCTCACCGAGGGCCTCTCGCTGGTGCGCGACGCCACCCTCGACGCGCGCTTCTCCTGGCGCTGGCGGCCGCACGGCGTGCTGGCGGTGCTGGGGCCCTTCAATTTCCCGCTGCACCTGCCGCACGGGCACATCGTCCCGGCGCTGCTCATGGGCAACACGGTGGTGTTCAAGCCGAGCGAGATCACGCCCGGATGCGCGGCCGTCTACGCGCGGGTGGTCGAGTCCGTGGGCTTCCCGAGCGGGGTGTTCAACCTGGTGCAGGGGGACGGCATCGTGGGCGCCGCGCTCGGGGGGCACCAGGGCGTCGACGGGGTGCTCTTCACCGGGTCGTACGGCGTCGGAGAGAAGCTGCGGCGGGTCAACGTGAGCACGCCCGGGCGCATCCTCGCGCTCGAGCTCGGTGGGAAGAACGCCGCCGTGGTGCTCGACGACGCGCCCTTCGAGAAGGCCGCCGAGGACGTGGTGCTGAGCGCCTTCAGCACCAGCGGGCAGCGGTGCACCTGCGCGTCGCGGCTCGTCGTCACCCGAGGCATCGCCGATCGCTTCGTCGAGGAGGTCGCTCGCCGCGCGGCGGCGCTGGTCGTGGGGCACCCGCTCGATCCGGCGGCGTTCTGCGGGCCGCTGGCGTCGCCCAGGGCGCTGGAGAGCTTCGAGGCGCTGCAGCGGCTCGCCGAGGAGGAGGGCGCCCTCGCGGTGATCGCCCCGGCGGAGGCGGCGGTGAGCTGGGAGGGCAGGGCGCACCGGGGGTGCTACGCGACGCCGCGCGTCCGGCGGGTGGAGCGACGGGAGAAGCGCAGCGCGTATCAGCGGGAGGAGGCGTTTGGTCCCGACCTCGCGGTGTACGTGGTCGACGACCTCGACGAGGCCATCGCGGTCGCCAACGACACCGACTACGGGCTCACCGCGGGGGTGTGGACCGCGAGCGAGGCGAGCTTCGAGCACGCCGCCAGGGCGCTGCGCGTGGGCGGCCTGAGCTGGAACGCTCCCACCGTGGGCGCGTCGAGCAGGCTGCCCTTCGGGGGGGTGAAGAACAGCGGCAACCACCGGCCCGCGGGGGCGTTCTCGACGCTGTACTGCGCCTACCCGATGGCCGTCACGAAGGGGTAGCGGCCCGGCTGGTGTCGAGCGCTCGACATCGGGATGACGAGCGCTCGACATGGTCACCCGCCGCTGGGGTTTGCCCCTGCCGCACCTTCTCGAAGCCGGTCGTAGACCCGATCGAGCATCAACGCGCGGAAGAGCGCCCCCAGCGAGTCGTCAGCGAAGACCTTGTCGATGAAGGCACCGTGCTTCGCGTGCCGATCTACCAGCGCGTCGTCGAGGGCCGGGCGAAAGACATGGTCGAAGTTTCCCTTGTCGTTGACCTTCGCCGCCTGCTTCATGGCATCGCTGTTCACCATCTGCTCCATGACGCCGTCGACGAGGTCTTGCGCGTCGAACTCCGTTCCGAAGCGCTGGTTGATGACCTCGATGATGGTCGAGAGCTTCTCGGTCTTCTCCGCGATGGCCCCGCTGCCCGTCTCGGACGGTCCCTGTAGCTCGCCGTCGGCGCCCTTCTGCAATGTCAGCGAACCCTCTGCGGCCTTCTTGATCTTCAGCGACGCGAGGACGACGTCATCTCCGAGGTCGATCGGACTGCCCGTCTCGGGTCGCGGGAGCTTCCGCAGGAGCTTCCGCGCGAAGGCGAATCGCTTCTCCAGCCCGACGTCCTGGAAGGGCACGATCTGTCCGAGGAAGCCGTAGAGGTCCGTGAAGGCCGACAGCTTGGAGCGGAAACTCTCCTGTCGGGTGACGGCCTCCTCGATTGCCAGCTTCGTCTGCGTGGGTGACTCGTTCGCAGCCTCGGCGTGGAGCTTGATCGCCTTGAAGCGATCGACCGCCGGGTCGAGCCATCCATTGAGCGCGCCGCTGTCCGCGAGTCCCTGACGCGACTTCAACTGGAAGAACACCTTCGCGAACCCATCGACCTCCGACGAGGTGTAGATCGCGAACGCATCGAGCTCCGACTTCAGCTCGTAGAGCCGCTGTGGGTCGATTGACTCCGCCGTCGTCGTCCCCTCGAAGTAATCCTGAAACGCCGCAACGATCTCTTCTCGCTTGTTGATGAAGTCGAGGACGAAGGTGTTCTCCTTCCCGCGTCGCATACGGTTGAGGCGCGACAATGTCTGTACCGCCTGGATACCCCCGAGACGCTTGTCGACGTACATCGCCACGAGCAGCGGCTGATCGAAGCCCGTCTGGTACTTGTTCGCGACGATCAGCACCTGGTACTCGTCCGATGCAAACCGCCTGGGTAGTTCCGACTCCGCGATGCCGTCGTTCATCGCCACCTCGGTGTACGTGACCGTCGGCGCGCCCTCTTCCTTCACCTCTCCGGAGAACGCCACGAGGGCACGCAGGCCCGTGTAGCCCTTCTGCTTGATGTACGCGTCGAAGGCCTGCTTGTACTTCACGGCCATCAACCGCGACTCGGTCACCACCATCGCCTTCGCGTGACCTTCGAGCAGGTGCATCACGCACGATCGGAAGTGCTCGATGATGATCTCGGTCTTCTGGGCAATGTTCGACGGGTGGAGGTTGACGAAGCGCGAGAGCGCACGGGCGGCCTTGCGCTTATCGAGCTCAGGGTCGTCGGCGATCGCCTTCGCGAGCTCGAACCAACGCGTGTACGTCGTGTACCCGGCGAGCACGTCCAGGATGAAGCCCTCTTCGATTGCCTGTCGCATCGAGTAGAGGTGAAACGGCGCCGGCTTGCCGTCGGCGCCCTTGTGTCCGAAGGCCTCCAGCGTCTTGAACTTCGGCGTCGCCGTGAACGCGAAGAAGCTCATGTTCGGCTGTGGACCGCGGAAGAGCGCCGCCCGTAGCGCGAGCTGATCGGGCTGCGAGAGGTCCTCGCCGTCTACCTTGAGTTTCGCGGCGACGGATTCGTCGGCGAGGAGTTCCTTCATCGTGACGGCCATCTCACCGGACTGCGAGGAGTGGGCCTCGTCGACGATGATCGCGTAGCGGCGATTGGGGAGCCCCTCGACCTTCCCCTGGATGAAGCCGAACTTGTGGATCGTCGAGATGATGATCGGCGCCCCGCCGTTGAGCGCCTTCGCGAGCTGGGCGGAGTCCTTGTCGATCTTCTCGACCACCCCGGTCTTGTGCTCGATCTGCGAGATCGTCTCCTGCAACTGCTGATCGAGGATCGTCCGGTCGGTCAGCACCACCACGGCGTCGTAGACCTTGCGATCGCTTGCATCGTGCAGGCTCGCGAGGCGGTGTGCGAGCCACGCGATGGAGTTCGACTTCCCCGAGCCGGCGGAGTGCTGCACGAGGTAGTTGGTCCCTGCGCCCTTCGCCTTCGACGAGGCCACCAGCTTTCGCACGCAATCGAGCTGGTGGTACCGAGGGAACACCATCGTCTCGGTCTTCGTCTTGGCGCCGGTGTTCGGGTTGGTGCGCTCCTCGGTCTGGACGTGGACGAACCGGGCGACGAGGTCGAGCAGGCTGTCGCGGGCCCAGACCTCCTCCCAGACGTAGTGGGTGCGGTGCTTCCCCTCGACAGGAGGGTTGCCCTTGCCCTTGTCGTGCCCGCGGTTGAAGGGGAGGAAGTAGGTCGAAGCGCCCTGGAGGCGCGTGGTCATCCAGGCCTCGTCGGCGTCGAGCGCGAAGTGCACCAGCGCTCGTGACTTCCAGCGGAACAAGGGAGCGTGGGGGTCGCGGTCGTCGCGGTACTGCGCGCGTGCGTGCGCGGCGTTCTGGCCGGTGAGGTGGTTCTTCAGCTCCGCGGTGGCGATCGGGAGGCCGTTGAGGAAGAGCGCGAGGTCGAGCTCGTTGTCGTTCTTCGGGTCGTAGCGGAGCTGGCGGATCACCGTGAGACGGTTCTGGGCGTACTCCTCCCAGACCGCCGGGTTCGCGTGGTTGCCGGGCTCGAACGCGGCCAGACGCACGACAGTTCCCGAGAAGGGGAAGCCCTCGCGCAGGGTCGAGAGGATGCCCCTGGTGTCCATCCACTTCGCGAGGCCGTTGAGGAAGAGCTTGGGAAGGTCGGCGGGGTGGATGGCGGTGAGCTTCGCCCAGGTCTTCGGCTGCGTCGCCTGCACGAAGGCGAGGACCGCGTCGGGGAGCAGCGCGCGGTCGCGGTCGTAGGTGGCTGGGGCGGCCGACACGTAGCCGCCGTGGGTGAGCAGGTGCGACTCGATGAGGGCCTCGAAGGTCTCCTCGGTGTGGATGCCCTTCATGGGGTGGGCGCCTCGGGGATGTCGAGCTGTCCGGTGACGGCGGCGGTGATCAGGGATTGGCGGTACTCGCGGAGGAGGGCGAGTTGAATCCGGACACGGTTCGCCATTCGACAGACGTTATCGTCAATCACAAGGAGACGACGGGCGAGGTCAGTTTGCTCGCTCACCGGGGGGAGCGGGATCAGCAGGTTGCCCGCAGTTTCGACGTTGAAGTGCTGCTGAAGCGCACCCTCAGCGCCCTCTTCATACTGCCGGAGTGCGAGGGTGGAATTCATGACGAAGCACAAGTAACTTGATACGAAGGCGGCCGAATTTCGCACCACGATTAGGTCGATGCAGTTCGCGCCGTCGAGCGACTCATCTACCACGGCGGTCGTGCCGGGCTGACCAGTTCGGACACACAGAAGATCACCGCGACGGAGTTTCGATTTAGAGTGGAGTTCGTTTGTTTCGGGTGAAATAAACACCATTGGCTCACGTAGAATAAGGCCAGGCTTAATGTTGAGTGATCGGGGGCAAGGAACCCCACTGTCCGTGTAGTATTTGGCTGGAGTGACGACGATTCCCACGGTGATCTGGGGAGAGAAATGCTTGAGTCTCGAAACGGTCCAGTGCGCAGGAACTTTCCCAATCCATGGAATACCCGAGTCCTTCATCGGGACGGTCGGGTCAAGACCCTTCGTTACCGCCTGGTCGATGAGCGCGGAACGCTTCTCCTTAAGCAGTTCAAGGAGCTTCTCCTTCCTCCCGATGAGGGCGTCGATGGCGGCAGTCTTGCGGTCGAGGAACGATGCGATGGTCTTTTGGACGACCATTGGCGGAATTGGAGCGGGAATCGCCCCAACTTCAGATGCGTTCGTGGCCGGATAGGATACGCCGACCGAGCGAGCACAAACCTCGTCAACGAAGTGGCTCCCACGTAACCAATACGAGAGATACAGGGAGTCGTACTTCCCCGGCAGCGATGATACGACGGCAAAACCGGTCGAGGCGACAAGGTCAGCGTCATCCGGTGGGATCTGCGCAACCGCGCGGAGATAAGTCCGGACCGTGGAGACGATGGTGTCTCCATGGCGAACTACTCGACGAGCTCTCGATGGTGCGTCAGCAAAACGAAGTAATTCAGGAGTCCCAATGACGCCGTTGGAACTGACAGCTGAGATGTCGATGTACCGAATCTCACGTCCGGGATCCGTATCCTCCGTCAAGACCTCCTGATTGATCTTCGTACGGTACTTCAGCGCGATCGCTGGCCAGTCCGGCCTCGCGTGTCGGAGCCAGTGAGCCTGACGATCACAGCTGATCAGCGGATTCACTCCATCACCCCCTGCAACATACCCTGGATCTCGCGCTCCAGATCGAGGATGTCCTTCTCGATCGCCGCCAATGGTCTCGGCGGTTGATACACATAGAAATGCCGCGTGAACGGGATCTCATACCCCACCTTCGTCTTCGACTTTTCCACCCAGGCGTCAGGCACGTGCGGCAGCACCTCCCGATTCATGTACGCGTCGATGTTCTCCTTAAACGGAACGTTTTCGAAATCGCGCAGCTCCGGATCGGGCTCCGGCATCCCGTTCACCTCGCAGGCCTCCGCGGTCTCGTCCCGCTCGGACAGCGCGCTCAAGATTGCCTTGACGACCGGCGCCGCAATGCCGACCCCTCGCGCCTTCGCCGCGACCTTCAACACCTTCTCGAAGGCCGGACGGGACTTGTAGAGCTCCGTCGCGTCCAGCGAGCTAAGCACCTTGATGATCTCCCCCCTTGTCGCCTCGCCCTCCGCGATGTCCTTCAGCGCGGCGTCGCCCTTCTTCTTCGACGCGGCAAGGGCCTTCCAGACACCCTCTTCCGCGAGGCGCGCGATTCGCACCGCGGAGGCCTGGAAGTTGAGCCTCAACGGCCGCTCGACCGTGATGCGGTTGTACCCGAAGTCGTCGTTGTCGAAGATCTTCACGTCGGCCGACGGTTCGAATCGGGCGTAGAGCCGGGTGATTTCGTCGATGTGCTCCGCGGAGAGTTCCTTCCGCTTGTCGCCGAGGGACTTCTTCATCTTCTGGAAGTGCTCGACCCCGTTGATGAGCTGCACCTTCCCCTTCCGCAGAGGATCCTTCCGGTTGGTCACCAGCCAGACGTAGGTGGAGATGCCCGTGTTGTAGAACATCTGGTCGGGCAGGGCGACGATGGCTTCGAGCCAGTCATTCTCGATGATCCATTTGCGGATTTCGCTCTCCCCCGACTCGGCCCCGCCGGTGAAGAGTGGCGACCCGTTGAACACGATTGCGAGGCGGCTGCCGCCCTGATCAACGGGCTTCATCTTGCTGAGCAAGTGCAGGAGGAAGAGCAGCGACCCGTCGTTCTTACGCGGAAGGCCCGCACCGAAGCGCCCGCCGAAGCCACGCGTCTCGTGCTCGGTGCGGACCGCTTTCTCGGCCTTCGACCAGTCCACGCCGAAGGGAGGATTGGAAATCAGGTAGTCTGCCTTCAACTCCGGGAGCCCGTCTTCGGAGAAGGAATTGCCGAACTTGATACGGTCAGCGTCCTGCCCCTTGATGAGCATATCGGCCTTACACACGGCGTAGGTCTCGCCGTTGAGCTCCTGTCCGTACACCTGGAGCCGTGCCTCGGAGTTGAGTTTCGCGAGGTAGTCCTCGGCGACGGACAGCATGCCGCCAGTGCCGCACGCGGGGTCGTACATCGTCCGCACGATGCCCGGCTTGTGGAGGACGTCGTCGTCCTCGACGAAGAGGAGGTTCACCATGAGCCGGATGACCTCGCGCGGCGTGAAGTGCTCTCCGGCGGTGTCATTGGACTGTTCGGAGAACTTCCGGATGAGCTCCTCGAACACGTAGCCCATCTCGTGGTTGGAGACCCGGTCGGGGTGGAGATCGACCTCGACGAACTTCCTCGCGACGAGGAAAAGGAGGTTGGCCGAGTCGAGACGCGAGATCTGCTCCTCGAAGCGGAACTTCTCCATCACGTCGCGCGGGTCTGGATCACCCACGGAGAGTCCTGTCATGCTGCGACCGACTCGACCCTGGCGACATATCGCCGACAGAGGTGCTTCCAGAAGCTGGGAAACCGGTCGCTTTGGTGTACCGCGCGGAGCGTGAG
>Ga0207969_100162_pt1 | contig 39558 bp, 26 predicted proteins | sample LakWasMet25_LOW6_2_FD_183869 | JGI IMG/M metagenome (GOLD analysis project Ga0207969, IMG submission 183869) | Freshwater sediment methanotrophic microbial communities from Lake Washington under simulated oxygen tension - Sediment Metagenome... | ecosystem: Environmental > Aquatic > Freshwater >...
GCGTCGGTGGTGGAGCCCGCGTCGGTGGTGGAGCCCGCGTCGGTGGTGGAGCCCGCGTCGGTGGTGGAGCCCGCGTCGGTGGTGGAGCCCGCGTCGGTGGTCGTGCCGGTGTCCGTCACGGTGCCCGCGTCGGTGGTCGTACCGGTGTCCGTCACGGTGCCCGCGTCGGTGGTCGTGCCGCTGTCCGTCACGGTTCCCGTGTCCGTGGCACCGGTGTCGGTGGCGGCGTCCGTCGCGGGGGCGGGGTCGTCGCTGCAACCCGCCATCATGCCGGCCATAAGAAGAGCGGATCCAAGAATGAAGTTCGTACGCATCGGTGATCTCTCCGTGAGCGTCGGGTCCCTCCCGGCGCTGCTCGGTGGCATATCTACCGCAGTTCTCGCCGCGCTGAGCATTCGTCGTCGGAGGACGCATGACCTCCGGCGTCTTCGTCGCTCCTCTGCCGTGGTCGATCAGCGATCGGGCTTCGCCTGGAGGGTGTCGAGGTAGGCCTTCAGGTCGCTGGCGTTGATGGGCTTGGTCAGCAGGGTGACGCCTGTGAAGGTGCGGGTCAGCTCGAGCGCGTCGGGCCCGGCCCGCCCGGTGGCCAGCAGCACCGGCACGTCGGGTTGAAGGGAGCGGATGCGGGGGAGGGCGCCGCGGCCCCCCAGGCCGGGCATGTTCATGTCGAGGATGACCACGTCGGGGGACGCTCCTCGCTTCATGCGATCGAGGGCCTCCTCGCCGCTGCCGACCAGGACCACGCGGTGGCCCTGCGCGCGGAGCACCGGCCCGATGGAGTCGCGGATCAGCTCGTCGTCGTCCACCAGCAGGACGTCCAGGCTGCGGCCTTCGCCCTGCGGCCTCGACGGCGCGGGCGCCTCGTCCTCGGGCTCCTCGCCCTCGCAGGAGGGCAGCCGCACGAGCACCCGGGTGCCCTTCCCCGTCTCGCTCTGGATCGTCAGGGTTCCGCGGTGGGCCTTCATGGTGTTGTAGGCCATGGAGAGCCCGAGGCCGGTGCCCTTGCCGTGGGACTTGGTGGTGAAGAAGGGGTCCATCGCCTTGTCGAGGACCTCCCTGGGCATCCCGATGCCGGAGTCGAGGACCTCCAGCTCGATCCATCCGGGCTCGGCGTTGCGGGTGCGGAGGGTGAGGGAGCCTCCGTGCGGCATGGCGTCGATGGCGTTGACGCAGAGGTTCATCAGCGCGTGGATCAGGGCGGCGGAGTCGCCCCGGATGGGCCGCAGGTCATCCGCGAGGTCGAGGGAGAAGCGCACCTGGGCCAGGGTGGTGCGCTCCAGCAGCAGCACCTCCTCCCGCACCAGGGCGTTGAGGTTGAGCATCTTCACCTCGGAGAGGTCGTGGCGGGCGAGGCCCAGCAGCCGGCGGACCATGTCTCCGCCGCGCTGGCAGGCCTTGGTGATGGTCGCGAAGGCCTCCTGGGCGGGGCTGCCTGCGGGCTCTATCGCCTCGTGCGCGGAGGCCAGCATCAGGATGGAGCCGAGGACGTTGTTCATGTCGTGGGCCACGCCGCCGGCGAGGCTCCCCAGGCTGTCCATCTTCTGCGACTGGCTGAGCTGCCGCTCGAGCTGGAAGCGCTCCTCCTCGGCCTGCTTGCGCTCGTTGATGACGTCGAAGATCGCCGCGAAATGGCCCGGCATCGGTCGGTAGACCGAGATGGAGAACCAGAGCTTGAGGGCGCTGCGGTAGACCTCGAAGCGCTCCGGGACCCCGGTGCGGACCACGCGCTCGTAGCGCACGAGCATGTCGGGGTCCGCCTCGCGGATGCCGGGGACGACCTCGGAGACCTTCCGGCCCACGACGTTCACCATGCCGGTCTGCTCGGTGAACGACTGGTTGACCTCGACGTAGATGAAGTCATCCGCCACGCCGTCCTCGTAGAGCAGGCGACAGAGGGCGAAGCCCTGGGCCATGTGGTTGAACAGGGCCCGGAAGTGGCTCTCGCTCTGGCGGATGGCCTTCTCGGCCTCCACCCGATCGGAGATGTCCCTGGAGTTGACCACCACCGCGCTGATGGCGGGGTTGTCGAGCATGTTGACCCCGATGGCCTCCATCCAGATCCACCCCCCCTCCTTGCGGGCGTATCGGTAGCGGACCCGAACCGGCAGGCCCGGGTGGGTGAGGCACTTCTGGAAGATCTCTCCCACCTGCGGGGCGTCGTCGGGGTGGATGAAATCGAAGGTGCTGCGCCCGTCGAACTCCTCCGGAGCGAAGCCGTGGAGGCGCTGCGCCGCGGGGGAGTTGTAGAGGAGCCTGCCCTCGCGATCCATGAGGGTGAGGATGTCCCAGGAGTAGTCGAGCAGCGCCTGCATGCGCTCCGCGCTCAGGGGCGCCGGTTGAGCGGCGCGAGGGGCCCCGGGGTCATTGGAATCCAGCATCATCACCCACCGGGTGTGAGCATACCTCCACGATGTCAGTCATGAGACCTGAAGAACATTGGTGCCTCCTCGCAGCGCCGCCCGTCGGGCGCGTCGAGCTGTCGAGCTGGATCGCCAGGGCGCACTCGCTCATCCGCGCCGAGCTCACGCTGATCCAGCGTCTCGGCGACCCGGATGGCAATCTCCCCGCAGTGGCCTCGCTGGGCTTCACGCTGCGCCCCACGGGCGACCCGGCGGAGCCGACGGTGGTGCAGGTGCACACGCTGCCCATGGACGAGCTGCCCTCGGTGAGGGAGGCCGCCGACCGCGCGGTGGAGGCCATCGGGGGCGCCGGGATGGACGCCCTGGTGGCGAGGGCGACGAGGGTGTGGATGGTCGAGAGGAGGCCGATGGCGGGAGGCGACCCGAGGGCCCCGCTGGCGATGGCGGCGTTGCTCGCGGGGGTGCTGCTGGCGCCCGTGGTCCCGCCGGAGGGAGGGGCGATCTTCGGGCTCAAGGGGGCGAGGATGAGGCTCGAAGCGCTGGGTTGGCGTATCTAGTGAGCGCCAGCATCCGAGCAGCTGCGCAGCACCTCGCCGATCTGCCGCAGCGCGCGCGGATCGCGCAGCCACGGGGCCAGCACTCGGGTGAGCGCCCCGAGGTCCGCCGGGGGGAGGTTGCACACCGAGTTGCCCGGCGCGGTGTAGCAGCCCGAGTGTGAGGCGTAGGCGGCGTCGACGAGCGCCTCGCAGCTCAGCGCGCCCGCGCCGACGAGCGGCACCAGCGAGCGCTGAAGGCAGGTGCGAACACCCCGCAGCCACGCCTGCCCCGCGGGGCTGAACTCCTCGCGACGAGCGATGAAGGCGTTGCAGAGCCGCTCGCCGAACGCGAGCGCGTAGCCGTCGACGCCGCAGGGGTGGGCCGCGTCGAGGCAGGCCCGGTAGAACGCGCAGTCGTCCTCCACGGCCTCGGCGCACGAGGCCCGGTCGGGGTAGGTGGCTCCCGCGCGGCACGCCACAGGGCGCGAGGGCCGGTAGGTGGCGAGGCAGTCGGCGGTGGTCGCGCAGGGGATGCCGCGCGCCGAGAGACGAGCCCGGCACCGGGCGACGAGGGCCGCCGCGTCGCGGGTGGTGCACGCGGTGGAGGTCACCTCGGAGGCGCAGACCGCCGCGACCTCGGGCGAGGTCGGGATCAGCGCCACCGGGCCGGCGAGCTCGGGGCCGAGGTCGTCCACGGGCAGCCCGGCGTCCGAGGCGGGCGCGTCGGTGCAGCCGATGGAGAGGAGGAGCATCGCGGCGAGTACCACGTTCAGGGAGCACCGGAGCACGGCGCCGACGCTACCACCCTCACCCCTCGCTCGAATCCCTTCCGACAACTTCTCACCTCTCTCCGCAACCTCCGTCCCGCCCCCTCCCGACAAGGCGCCGCTCCCGGGGACCTCGCTCACTCCGTCACCCACTCTCCACCTCCCCGGCGGCTCGAGCACCCATGCGCTGTCCTCTCGTCGCCCCGTCGCTCCTCCTCGCCGCCCTCCTCCCGCTGACCGGCTGCGCGCCCATCGACCTCGACCCCATCGCCGTCACCCCCGACCCCGCTCCTGCTCCTTCGCCCTCGTCGGCTCGCGTGCTGCTCCCCCCTCCCGGCAGCAGCCCCGCCGCGCCCTCCGACCTCGTCCGCCGCCCCGATCGGGCCGACCTCTCCGGCGACGGACTCCCCGACTTCGCCGTCGGAGCGCCCCTCCGCAGCCGCGTCGCCGTCTATGTCTCCTCGGCCCGGCCCGTCACGCTCGACAGCCCGCTCTCCCTCTTCGGCGCGTCCCTCGCGTACGTCGGCGACCTCGACGGCGACGGCTACTCCGACCTCGCCGTCGGAGCCCCCGGATCGGACGCCGTCGTTCTCTTCTCCGGAACCCCTGACGGCGTCGACCCGGAGCCCCGCTCGGTGCTCCGCGGAGAGCCCGGCAGCGGCTTCGGAGCGACGCTCGCGGCGGTCGGCGACCTCGACGGCGACGGCCGCGACGACCTCGTGGTCGGCAGCGTGGCGGGGCACCGGGTGTCGCTGCTGCGCGGCCAGTCCGGCGCCATGCCCTCCCGCATCTCCGCCGAGCTCGAAGGTCCCGCCGACGAGGGCTTCGCCACCGCCATCACCTCCCTCGGCGACGGGCGGGTCGTCGTCGCGCTGCCCGGCGAAGGATCGCTGCTGGTGCTTACCGCGAGGGAGGGCGCCTTCCAGCAGAGGGCGAGAGTCCTCGTGGCCGAGAGCCGCATCGTCGACATCGGCGTGGCGGCGCTCGACGCCAACGGCGACGGGCGCACCGACCTCGCCGTCACCGGCGGTTCCCTCCCCGGGGTCGTGTGGATCCACGGCACGGCGGACGGCTTCTCCTCGCCGTCCGCGGGCCCTGGAGGATCGGGCGCAGGCACCGTGCTCGCCAATGTCACCGACCTCGACGGCGACGGCGACGACGAGCTGCTGCTGGCCTCCGGGGCGGGCCTCTGGATGCTCCCCGGTGACCGTACCGGGATGTCGTCCCCGGTGCCCTGGTCGGTCCAGAGCAGCGGCTCCACCGCGGCGCTGCGGGTGGTGAGAGACCCGTCTCCGGGCGGGCGCGTCACGGTGCTCCGGGGCATCCCCGGCCAGGACGCGGTCGAGGTGCTCCGGGTCGACCGCGACCTGCGCAGCGTGTCGCAGATCGAGGCCCTCCGGGGCGACACCGGCTCCGCCTTCGGCGCCGCCCTCTGAAGAACCATCCGGCGGCGACGCTATCGGGGGGGGGCTACGGCGCCCGGCGGCCGTAGCGCCAGATGCGCCCGACGTTGCCGACCGCGGTGACGTCCCCCGCGGCGTTGCCGGCGACGTCGTCGAGGTAGTCCGAGAGGATCGAGACCTCGGACCACGCGGTGCCGTTCCAGTGCCAGAGGTACGTCCCGCTGCCGCTGGAGCGCGTGGCGTACACGTCGTTCTCGGCGTTGCCCCAGCCCCGCTTGAAGGACAGGGACGCTCCGGGGCCCCAGCCCGCCGAGGTCCATACGCCCGAGGGCGAGCGTCGGCGGCTGTTTCGCGCGTTGCTGGTGAGCGCGATGAGCACGTTGCCCGGGAGCGCGATGACGTCCTGCACGAAGTCGGTGACCCCGATGCTCTCGGCGGCCCAGCTGGTCCCGTCGAAGCGCGCGACCTGCCCGCTGGCGGCGCTGACGAAGACCTCCGTCGCGCTGAAGCCTGCGATCCGCCGGTTGCCGAAGAAGGGCACGGTGGGGGTGATGTCGCGCCAGGAGGTGCCGTTCCAGGCGCGGATCCAGTTGCGAGAGGGCATCCCCTCGACGTTGCGCGTGGCGCCCGCGGCGAACACCGCCGTCGGGTTCGCGGCCCAGATCGCATAGGTGGTGTCGGTCGCGTCGCCGATGCCGTAGGGCTCCAGCGGGCCCACCGTGAGGGGCGTCCCGTTGATGCGACGCACCCCTCCGGTCGCGCCGAACCACACGTGGGTCGCGTCGAGCCCAGCGACGTCCCCGCGGTCTCCGGGGACGCCCATCGCCTTGGACCACCGGCCGCACTCACCGAAGTAGATGGCGTCGGGGCCGTGCGCGAAGACCTCCCCCGTGGGGGCGACCCAGACGTGGTGGATCTCTTCACGGTACCCGCCGGAGCGCTCGGTGAAGGTCGCTCCGTCCCAGGTCGCGAAGGAGCCGCCCTGTCCGCCGAAGGCGACCAGCGTCGACGACGCGGCGTGCACGGACTGAAGGTGCCGCGACGACGCGGGCCACGGGTGCGTGACCGCCGTGCCGTTGTAGCGATGGACGTATCCGTTGCTCGTCGTGCGCCCGACGAACCAGACATCGGTGGCCGACGTGCCCGAGACGCCGCTGCATCCGCCGGGGAGGTCGGCCATCAGGATCTGCTCGAAGGCGCTCCCGTTCCATCGGGTGACGGGGCGCTCGGGGAAGCAGAAGTACACGTTGTTCGGCCCCGACCCCCAGACCGCCGTCGGGGGCGTGACGAAGGACGCGCCGGTGAAGATCATCGACGTGGTGTACTGCTGCCACGCGGTGCCGTTGTAGTGGAGCAGCGGGATGGACGCGCCCTCGCCGCCGCTGCGTGAGCCCACCCAGACGTCGTTCGGCGCGACCTCGAAGACCACGGAGAGCTCGGCGGTCACGCCGCTGGTCAGGGTCTCCCAGGTGGTGCCGTTCCAGTGTCGAACGGCGCCGCCGACCCCGACCGCGAAGACATCGTTGGCGGCCCTCCCGTGCACCGCGCGGAACGCTCCCCCGAGGGCGGTGGCGGTGAACGTCGTGCCCGCGCCCCGGCGGACGCCCATCGGGTCGGTGAAGATCACGTCGCTGGCGCTGGCGCCCCACACGCCGGTGCCTCCGCCGACGGGAGCGAAGGTGGTCCCGTTCCATCGCCGCGCCGCGGCCGCGTTGCTGCTCGCGAGGTAGATGTCGTTCGGCCCCGCGGCGAAGATGGAGGTGAAGGGCTGATCGACGGGGAGCGGGTTCTCGATGGCCCAGGAGGGCGCTCCCATGGTCCCGCAGCGTGGCACCACTGGGACGTCCGTCGCGACGACGTCGGTCGCGGTGACGACATCGGTCGCGGTGACGACGTCGGTCGCGGTGATGACGTCGGTCGCGGTGACGACGTCGGTCGCGGTGACGACGTCGGTCGCGGTGACGACGTCGGTCGCGGTGACGACGTCGGTCGCGGTGACGACGTCGGTCGCGGTGACGACGTCGGTCGCGGTGACGACATCGGTCGCGGTGACGTCGGTCGCGGTGACGTCGGTGCCGGCATCGACCGGGGCAGGAGTCGACGAGCACGCCGCGAGCGTGCCTAGCAAGAGCGAAACAGGATAGCGAAGGATCTTCACGAGGGTTCTCCCAGGACGCCCACCGACGTCGGCGGGACGTTACCGAGGCGCTCCCCGGCTCGACATCGCATATTCGTGCGGGGCGTTCAGAGCTCGATGAGCCTGGCGCCCGCGTCAGCGGACGATGTAGCGCAGCGTGTAGCTCATGCCCGAGCCGCCGCTGCGCTCGTCGACCACCAGGCCGTGGAGCCCGCGGGCGGCGGTCACGTTGTTGAGCCGCGAGCCGTAGCCCGCCGAGTCGGCGCCGAAGCCGGTGCCGCGGCAGTTGCTGCCGCCCATGGTGCCGCCGTCGTCGTTGCAGGCAGTCTCGGAGCCGGTGAGCGCGCTGCGGATGTAGACCGACGGGTCGAAGTCCGTGCCGCTGAAGGTGGAGCGCGTGTACGTCCCGCCGTCGCTCGCGCAAAGGCTGAAGAACTGCTGCCTCGCGCCGCAGGTCACGAACCACCGGACGTCCTCGCCGGAGGAGGTGCCGCCGCAGGTGCCGGCGATGCGGCTAGAGCCCACCAGCACCGTCGAGGTGGTGCCGTCCCCCTGCAGCCGGTTGTCATAGAAGAACGAGCCAAGGGTGGTGGGCAGGTGCTGCACCCGCAGCGTGAAGGCCCCGGTGTCGCAGCCGCCGACGGCGACGTACCAGGTTCCGGCGCCCAGCACCCCCGCGGTGCGCGAGTTCAAGCTGCTGGTGAAGCCCGCTCCCGACCCGCAGCCGCTGTCGTCGTTGCAGAGCCCGAGGTTGTTGTTGCCCGCGGAGGACTGCGCCGGCACCGCCGCGCCGCTCGAGTCGGTGATCAGCAGGGAGGTGTCCAGCGCCGAGCCCGCCGTGTCCAGGTACACCACCTCGCGCTGCGTCAGCGTGAAGCGGAACCACACGTTCGCCCCCGAGGTGCACCCGCACGGCACCGTCGGGCCGTCGTGCGTCGCGCCCACGGTGGTGCCGGTGACGGTGGTCTCCGCGGCCCCGAGGGTGATCACCCGCGCCGAGGCTCGCGCGTCGTTGCTCGACCCGCAGCGACCCGCGCTGCACGCCGTCCCGGCCGCGCAGGCCGTCCCGCAGGCCCCGCAGTTGGCCGCGTCGGTCTGCACGTTGACGCAGCGCCCGGAGCACTGGGTCTGCCCCGAGGCGCACAGGGTGCTGCACACCCCCGCGTTGCAGGTCGACCCGCTGGGGCAGGTGCGCCCGCACATCCCGCACTGGGTGGTGTCGGTCTGGAGGTTGACGCACCGGGTGCCGCACATCGTCTGGCCCGTCGGGCAGGCGCAGCGCCCCGAGCTGCACGCCGTCCCGGCGGCGCAGGCCATCCCGCAGGCGCCGCAGTTGGCCGCGTCGGTGCGCGTGTCGAGGCAGCGCCCGCCGCAGGCGGTCTGGCCCGTCGGGCACGCGCAGCTGCCGGCGGTGCAGCGCTGGCCCATCGAGCACGCGTTGCCGCAGGCGCCGCAGTTGGCGCTGTCGCTGCTGACGTCGACGCAGACGGTCATCTCCCCGCTGGGGCACGAGCGCCTCGGGGCCGCGCACGCGCTCTGGCAGGCGCCCGCGACGCAGCTCTCCCCCGCGGCGCACGACTGACCGCACATGCCGCAGTTGCCGATGTCGCCGGCGGTGTCGACGCAGGCGGAGCCGCAGCGGGTCTGCCCCGCGGGGCACGCGGAGGGAGAGCACGCGCCCTCGGTGCAGCGCTCGCCCGGGGCGCACGAGCGGCCGCAGCCGCCGCAGTGGGCGGGGGCGATGCTGGTGTCGACGCAGGCGCCGCCGCAGTCGGTCTGGCCCGCGGAGCACATGGCGGCGGCCTGACAGGCGCCCGCGGCGCAGGTCTGGACGGCGGAGCACGCGTTGCCGCAGGCGCCGCAGTGGGCGGGGTCGCTGGCGGTGTCGACGCAGGCGCCGCCGCAGCTCGTCTGCCCCGCGGCGCAGGAGGCCTGGCAGGTCGAGGAGGAGCACGACTCGCCATCGCCGCAGAAGCGCTCGCAGGAGCCGCAGTGGACGCGGTCGCTGGTGAGGTCGAAGCAGGCGTCGCCGCAGCGGGTCTGCCCATCGGGGCACATGAGGGGAGGCGCCCCGGTGTCATCGCCGGGGAGGCCGGAGTCGACGCCGGGAATCTCCGGCACGTCGGCCTCGCCGCTGGGGACCATCGTGTTGCCAGCGCACCCCACAAGGGACACAAGGAAGGGGAGCACGAACCACCGGGACGACGCCGCTCGCATAGGGGCGCGGAAGCTATCACAACCCCCTGTATCCGCAGCGGCACCCCCTGACCCGCGACGCGACGGCGGTCATGCTGTCACCTCAACCCCCAGCAACCCCTGCGTTGGAGAGCGATAGAGAGCCGTGAACCGAACGATCCCCATCGCCACGCTGCCCACCGCGCTCCGAGTGGAGGACGCCGTCGAGGCCGCGTGCGCTTCGGACATCTCCTTCATCGAGGAGCGCCTGCGCCGCGGCACCTCGGTGCTGGTCGAGTGCGAGAAGGACCTCTCGCTCTTCCTCTACCTCGCGGTGCGGGCGCGGCTCCGTCGTAGCAGGGACGCCCCGAAGCTGGTGGTGATCGACGGCCGCCCGGCTCCCGACACGCCCTCCCGAGGCAACCTCCCCAGGATGCTGGAGCAGCTCACCGAGGCGATCCGGGGCAGCGTCGACCGGACCATCATCGTACTGCTGCACCTCGACGTGCTGACCACCACGCACACGGGCCTGACCCTTGAGGCGCGCGAGTCGATTCCGCTGCTCTACGAGAACCCCGAGGCGGTGCTGCTGGGCTTTCGAGACCCGAGCTTCGAGATCCCCAAGGTGATCCGCGGGGTGTTTCCTGCGAAGCGGGAGATCACCGGGATTCCGAGAGAGGCGCTGCCGAAGGTCATCACCCAGCGAGAGGCGAAGGCCCTCCACGCGACGGAGTTCGACCCCTTCGGGATGTACAAGTACGTCTCGGGGCTGAACCCGGTGCGGCTGCGCCGGCTCTTCAGCGAGCTGGAGGCGCGGAGGGAGGCGCCGGCGGGGCGCTCGCTCGCGGCGGAGGTCTACGCGGAGATCCGCAAGCAGACGGTCACCGAGGACATCGAGCTCCCTGCGGTGGACCTCGACGCGGACATCGGCGGCTACACCGAGGTGAAGAGCCGCTTGAAGGAGGAGCTCATCGACCTGATCCGTAGGAAGGAGACGGTCGGGAGCGAGGGGGACATCGCTGCGATCGAGTCGCTGCTGCCGCGGGGGGTGATCTTCCACGGGCCGCCCGGCACCGGGAAGACGTACTTCGCCAAGGCGATCGCGACGGCCATCAACGCGAGCGTGATCATCGTGTCGGGGCCGGAGCTGAAGTCGAAGTGGGTGGGGGAGTCGGAGGAGAATCTCCGCCGGGTGTTTCGCCAGGCGAGGCAGAGCGCTCCGGCGGTGGTGGTCTTCGACGAGATCGACGCCTTCGCGGCGCAGCGGGGGACCTACACCGGGTCGGGCGTGGAGCACTCGATGGTCAACCAGCTCCTCACGGAGATGGACGGCTTCCGCAAGAACGAGATGGTCTTCGTGGTGGCCACGACCAACTTCCTCACCAGCGTGGACGGGGCGCTGATGCGGCCTGGGAGGTTCGAGTTCCTGATCGAGATCCCGGCGCCCACGGCGGAGGACCGAAAGGCCATCGCGACCATCTACAGCGCGCGCTTCGGGCTCAACCTCACCGATGAGCTCATCGCGCACCTCGTCCGCCGCACCGAGGGCCTCGCCGACCGGGAGAAGAACATCCCCTTCTCGGGCGACCACCTCCAGTCGGTGTGCCGCGCGCTGAAGCGGCAGTCGCTGCGCACCGGGAGCGCGGCGTTCACCACCGAGGACGTCGACCGCGCGCTGCAGCGCAAGACGCGCCGGGCCATCGTGCTGAGCAGGGAGGAGGAGCGGGTGATCGGCCTCCACGAGGCGGGGCACGCGCTGCTGGCGATGCTGCTGCCGAAGGCCACTCCCCCGGAGCGCATCTGCATCTCGCAGGACCAGGAGGGCGCCCTCGGCTACGTGCTCCGCGCGGCGCGCACGAGGCCCTACGTGACCACGGAGGACGAGATGCGCGCGGACATCTGCGTGGGCCTCGGGGGACAGACCGCGGAGCGCATGGTGCTGGGCGAGGTGAGCGTCGGGGCCTACGCCGACCTGCAGCAGTGCAACCTGATCGCGAGGGCGATGGTGGAGGAGTACGGGATGAGCGCCACGCTCGGCCCGAGGGTGATGCTCGAAGACGAGTCGGGCCGCCGGGGCACCGGCGCCAGCGAGCTGCGGCAGGTGAAGATCGACGAGGCCATCGACGCCATACTGACGGCCGAGCAGCAGCGGGCGACGGAGCTGCTGGGGGCGCACCGCGAGCTGCTCGACGCGCTCTGGTCGCTGCTGCTGGAGAAGAAGGTGCTGGAGGGCGAGGCGCTCACGGGCTTCAGCGCGACGGTGACCGGCGGGGGGTGAGCCTCACCCGCAGCCGAGCGCGCGCATCCGGGCCCTCGCGTCCTCCGCGGTGATCGAGCGGGGCGTCGCCCGGCCCCAGCGGTCGACCACCCGCTTGAAGGCCTCGCAGGCCCCCGCCCGATCGCCCGTGGCCTCGCGCGCCACCCCGAGGTCGCGCACCGCGCGCATCTGCTCCACCGGGAAGCGCAGCGCGTAGCACGACGTCGCCGCCCGGGTGAGCGCCGTCAGCGCCTCCATGGGTCGGCCCGCCAGCAGGTACGTGCGCCCCACCACCGCGTCGACGTGCATCCCCGGCAGCAGCGCGTACGGCGGCAGGCCCCCGAAGCGGGGCAGCGCCTCGAGCGCCGCCCTCGCCTCCGCCGGGGTCTCCGCGCCCGCCGCGTGCTGCGCGATCCAGAGGAAGCCTCCCACCTCGGGCAGCGCGCTCTGCCGCCGCTCCCACCACTGCCTCCGCGCGGCCCGCTGCGCCTGCGCCGCGGTCGCCGTCAGCGCGCCCGCCCGGAGCCGCACCGAGATCAGCGCCTGAGTAGGGTCCCGCCCCAGCGATCGGTCGTCCGTGCGGGGGTCGGTCTCCCACGCGTCTCGCCGCTCGAGGAAGCGCTGCGCCACCCTCGCCGCCTCCTCCGCCCGCCCCTGCTCCTCCAGGATCAGCGCCAGCGCCCTCGCCGCCGTCGCGTGGTCCGCCTCCGCCCGGCCGGGCTCGACCAGCGCCTCCACGGCCTCGCCCCGTCGCGCCGCCTCCGCGAGGTCACCCTCCAACACCGCCAGGGCCCTCGCGTCCTCCTGCTCGGACTGCGCCCGCCGCTCCGGGGTCTGCGCCGCCCTCGCCATCACCAGGGTCTCTCGCACGGCGCCGAGCGAGCGCCCCTGGCCCACCAGCCCGTAGGCCAGGAAGCGCAGCGCCCCCCCGCCCTCGCGGCTGAGGAGCATCCACCGGCGCGTCGTGGTCTCCACCGCGGCGCAGTCGCTCACGGCCAGGTCGAGGAGCACCTGCTCCCGCAGGCACGCGGTGGCCGAGGGGGACACCGAGAGGCACGCCTCCAGCGCCCTCCGCGCCCCGGCGAGGTCGCCCAGGTAGGCCATCGAGTCGGCCATCGCCGAGCGCGCAGGGACGTGCCCCGGGTCGATGGCGCTCGCCCGCCGATACGACGCCACCGAGGCCCGCAGGTCGTGCTCGCCCTGCACCCTCCCCAGCGTGGAGAGCACCTGCACGTCGTCAGGGAAGCGCTCCGCCACCGCCACGAGGCGAGCGCTCGCCGCGACGAAATCCGTGGGCGTCTCGGTGTACGCGGGCGCCATCGCGTCGAGCAGGGCGCGGTCCCGCTCGTCGAGCGAGCCTCGCAGGCCCAGCGCCCGCAGGAAGGACCCGCGGCCCCGCTCGACGCCCCGCTCCAGGGCGAGGCGCAGGTGCGCCGCGGCGAGGCCCGGGTCGAGCTGCGCGGCGTGGGTGTAGCGCTCCAGGGCGAGTTCCCGGGCGCCGTCGCGCGACGCCTGGAGGCCCTCGGCGTACGCCCGCAGGGCCTCGGCGCTGGCCGACGAGGGGGGCGGATCTTCGGTGATCGGCCGGCGGCCCCACGGCGCTCGCCCCTGGGTCGCGACGGCCCCTGCGCGGCGCAGCCTCCCGGCGGGCTTGCGCAGCGCGAGCGCCCCGACGGCGCCCAGCGCGACCAGCCCGAGGGCGCCGAGCGCCATCCGCTTCTGCAGCCGTGGGCGCTCGTCGAGCGAGGGCGGGGCGATCGTCGCGGTGCTGGGAGACGACGAGGTCGGGGCGCCAGGCTGGGTCCGCGCGGTCACCGTCTGCGCGGAGACCAGCGAGCGGGTGACGGCGGCGGGGTCGAGCGCGTCGAGGTCGGAGAGCAGCTCCCTGGCGCTGGCGTAGCGGTCCGCCGGGCGCTTGGCCATGCAGCGGGCGATCACCCGCTCGAACTCCGGGGAGACCGCGGGGTTGAGCGTCGACGGGGCGGCGGGCTCGTCGCGGCAGAGGGCGATGATCACGTCCATCGCGGAGTCGCCCCGGAAGGGCTGCGCCCCGGTGAGCATCTCGTAGAGCACGACGCCCAGGGAGAAGATGTCGGTGCGCGCGTCGGTGGGCTTGCCCGCGGCCTGCTCCGGGGACATGTAGCCGGGCGTCCCCATGATCTGCCCGGGCATGGTCATCGCGGCGGCGGTGACGTCCTGGGCCTCGCCCACGTCCGCGGGCTCGTCGAGCCGGGCGAGGCCGAAGTCCAGGATCTTCACCTCGCCCTCCTCGGTGAGCATCACGTTGTCGGGCTTGAGGTCGCGGTGCACCACCGCCCGCTCGTGGGCCTTCGCCAGGCCGCGGGCGATGTCCCTCGCGATGCGAAGCGCCGCGCCCAGGGGGAGGGCGACGCCCCCGATGCGGCTCGCGAGGGTGGCTCCCTCGACCAGCTCCATCGCGATGAACACCCGGCCCTCGTGCTCGCCCACCTCGTAGACGGTGGCGATGGAGGCGTGGGTGACCGCCGCCGCCGCGCGGGCCTCCCGCTCGAAGCGCCGCCGCCGCGAGGCGTCCGCTGTGAAGGCCGGGGGCAGCACCTTGAGCGCGACGGTGCGACGCAGCCTCTCGTCGAGCGCCCTATACACCACGCCCATGCCCCCCTGGCCGAGCCTCGACTCGACCAGGTAGGTGCCGAGGTGCTTCCCGATCAACTCGTCGCTCATGGGAGAGGCGCACCGTAGTACCTCGCCACAGGGGAAGTGAAGGGATGGGGTGGTCGAGGCGCGAGCACCGCAAGGCGCGAAGAGCGCCGCGTGGCAGAAGCCACGCAAGCGATGAGCAACGCCGCGGGGCGACGTGCATCGGCCGCTCAACCCTTCACTTCCCCTGCGGCGAGGTACTCGCACCTCGCCTCCTCCATCCACGCGTCCTGGGGATTCGTCCACGGCACTGTAAGTACGCTCCAAGGGCGACGTTCTTCCGTCACTCGAAGGAGGTTCGTCGATGCGCAGCGCGTGGGCTCGTGGGGTGTTTCTTTCCGTGCTCTCGGCGGCGTCGGCGGCGTCGGCCCAGCGGCCGCCCGACCGCCCGCAGCCGGCGGTGCTGATGATCGAGCCGGCGATCCTCCGCAGCCCGAGGGAGCAGCCCCACCTCACGCTGGCCGCCACCTTCGGGGCGCTCGACCAGGCCACCACCGGCACCCTGGCCGGCTACGGCTACGACCACGGCGCGGCGATGTCGCTGGGGCTCAACGCTCGCCTGGTGTTTCCGCTGGAGGGCTGCCGGTGCATGACCCACGGCGTCGACGCCAACGTGCTCTGGACCGACGGCGCGACCCTCGGTGCGGGGGCGAGCTCCGCCTGGGAGCGCGGCATCATCGACCTCGGCTACGCCTTCCGGGTCGAGCTCCCCTGCATGCGCAGCGGCACCCGCCGCTGGTGGGTCACCGGCACCCTCGGGCTGTCGGGCCAGCTCGCCGACGCGGGCCTCGGTGACGTCTCCGCCTCCGAGACCGCCGGGCTCAACGAGCGCACCGCCGCGAGCGCCCGCTACGACCACCTCGCCCTGGGCTGGCACTTCGGCGCCTCCATGGAGGTCGTCTTCGACAAGACCCTGGTGGGCTTCGGCGTCGACCTGCGCGACCTGCGCGGCCTCGACACCGAGCAGGCGCGCACCTTCCTCCTGGGGGCCAACCTCCGGGTGGGCGTCGACCTGGGGCTCTGATCCCGTCTTCCGCTCTCGATCCCGAAGCACCCTGCGACGCGCTGACCGTCGCGGGCGCGACGGTCACGATGCGACCGACTGACCCCTCGGGCGCCCTCGCGGCCGACCACCCGACCGGCGCCGTAGCCGCTCGCCTCGCCCGGTCGGTCGCTGCACTCCCCCCATTACGCCGTCACCGAAGCCCGCCCGGGGTCCGCGTGGCCTCCATGCGGCGCTCGTCCTCCCCCGGTCGCGCTCCGTCCTCCCCTTGCGCATGCCTCATCTTCCCCGGAGCGCCCCTTGGACGGGTGCTCTACGAGCCGTGACATGGGTCGGTCAGGGTCTGACCGGGCGGTGTTGAGGCGTCAGCGAAGGGCACCCGGAGTCCGAGCGGGAGTGTTTCAGCCAGTGGGCGCCCATAGACCCCGCGCGCCGTCGCTCGCTACGCCGCGACGGGGGCCTTCGGGGCGCCGATCTTGAGCAGCTTCGCCAGCTCGAAGGCGGGCACCGGCAAGAGCGAGAGGCCCAGCGTCACGGCGACCTCCGTCAGGGTCCAGGAGTGGTCGGTGCGAAACACCGGCTGCAGCCCGGGCACCAGCAGCGCCATGATGTGGATCGCCCCGGACACCAGCACCGCCAGCACCAGCAGGCGGTTGGAGAAGAGGCCCAGCTTGAAGATCGAGGCCACGCGAGAGCGGCAGTTGAAGGCGTGCGCCAGCGGCGAGAGCGCCAGCAGGGTGAACACCATCGAGAGCTTCGAGCGCTCGACCTCGTGCGAGGCCTGCCCCGCCCAGATGGGCAGCGCGTAGATGGCCATCGCCGCGGCGGCCATGAGCCCGCCCACCAGCATGATGCCCAGCCAGTCGCGGCGGCCCATGATGGGCGCCTCGGGCGCGCGCGGCGCCTCGTGCATCTGCCCGGCCTCCGGCGGGTCCATCCCCAGCGCCAGCGCGGGGAGCCCGTTGGTCACCAGGTTGATCCAGAGGATCTGCAGCGCCGTCAGCGGCGGCACCTGGTGCGGCGAGAAGAAGCTCGCCACGAAGACCGCGATGCACAGCCCCGCGTTGGAGCTCAGCAGGAAGAAGATCGACTTCTGGATGTTGCGGTAGATCGCGCGCCCCTCGCGCACCGCCTCGACGATGGTCGCGAAGTTGTCGTCCTGCAGCACCATGTCCGCGGCCTCGCGCGCCACGTCCGTGCCGCCGCGGCCCATCGCCACCCCGATGGCGGCCTGCTTGATCGCCGGGGCGTCGTTGACCCCGTCGCCGGTCATCGCCACCACGTCGTGGCGCGCCTGCAGCAGCTTCACGATCCGCAGCTTGTGCTCCGGGTCGACCCGCGCGAACACCCGCACCTTCGGGAGCACCTCGTCGAGCGCCGCGTCGTCCATGCGCCGCATGTCGTCGCCGGTGAGCGAGATGGCGTCGTCGCGCCAGAGGCCGAGCTCCTTGGCGATCGCCACCGCGGTGATCGGGTGGTCGCCGGTGATCATCACCACCCGGATGCCCGCGACCCGAGCCGCCTCGACGGCCTCTTTGACCTCCGCCCTCGGGGGGTCGATCATCCCGACCATACCCAGGTAGGTAAACCCCCGCTCGGCCGAGTCGCGGTCGACGGCGCCGTCCTCCATGCGCCGCTCGGCCATCGCGAGCACCCGCAGGGCCTTGGCGGACATGTCCTCGGCCAGCGTCAGGATGGTCGCCCGGCGCACCTCGTCGAGCGGGACCACCCCGTGCTCGGTGAGGCAGTGGGTGCAGAGCGGGAGCAGCACGTCGATGGCGCCCTTGCTGCGCACCACCAGCGCGTCCTTGCCCTCGACGCGCTCCCGGGTCACCACGGTCATGCGCTTGCGGGCGCTGTTGAAGGGGATGGTCAGGATCTCTTCGCGGCCCTCCATCGAGGCGTCGCGGTGGATGTCGGCCTTCTCGCCGAGCACCAGCAGCGCCCCCTCGGTGGGGTCGCCGGTGAGCTGCGGGGCCACCCCGGGGCGGCGCAGCAGCGAGGCGGTGTTGGCGATCACCGCGGCCAGCACGGCCTGCCTCGCCGCGTCGGGGAGCGCGGCGACCTTCTCGCCCGCCTCGCGAAACTCCCCGGCCAGGTCGACGCCCTCGCCGGTCACGTCGAGCGCGTGGCCGTCGACCACCAGCGCGCGCACGGTCATCTCGTTGCGGGTGAGGGTGCCGGTCTTGTCCGAGCAGATCACCGTGGCGCACCCGAGGGTCTCCACCGCGGCGAGCTTGCGCACCACCGCCCCGCGCTGCGCCATGCGCTGCATGCCCAGGGCGAGGGTGATGGAGGTGATGGCCGGGAGCCCCTCGGGGATCACCGCCACCGCGACGCTCACCGCCGTCAGCAGCAGCACGTGCCAGGCGACGTGGCCCTTCACGAACCCGATCACGAAGAGCGTCGCGCTCAGCGCGAGGGTCACCCACAGGATCTGCGTGGAGAAGTGCTCCAGCCGCTCTTCCAGGGGCGACTGCTGCTTCACCACATCGGCGAGCATCTTGCCGACGCGGCCCACCTGGGTGTCCCGGCCGGTGGCGACGACCACGCCTCGCGCCTCGCCGTGCACCACGGTGGTGCCCGAGAAGGCCATGGTGACCTGGTCGCCCACGCCGGCCGTCTCGGGGAGGATGGTGTCGGCGACCTTCTCGACGGGGGTGCTCTCCCCGGTGAGCTCGCCTTCGATGGTCTGCAGCTCGGTCACCGACACCAGCCGCAGGTCGGCCGGGACCTTGTCGCCCGCCTCGAGCAGCACCAGGTCGCCCGGCACCAGCTGCCGCGCGTCGGCGTGAACGATCTCGCCGCTACGGCGGATCTTGCAGCGGGCGGCGGAGAGCTTCATCAGCGCGTCGAGGGCCTTCTCGGCCTTGCGCTCCTGATAGAAGCCGATGAAGGCGTTGATGATGACGATGGTGAGGATGGCGATGGCGTCGCTGAAGCGCGCCAGGCCGCGCGGGGCGCCGGGCTCGTGGCCCATGGTGGCGACCCCGACGGCGATGCCCGCGGCCACCAGCAGCGTGCCCACGAAGGGGTTGAGAAACTGCCCCAGGATCTGCATCACCACCGAGGGCTTCGGCGGGGGCGGCAGGGCGTTGGGGCCGAACTGCTCGCGCAGCTGCTTCACCTGCTCGCTGGAGAGGCCCCGATCGAGGTCCGTGCCGCGTTCGCGCACGACGTCTTCGATCGACATCGCGTGCCATGAGAATTCCTGGGCGGCCATGAGGGCGCGCACCATAGCGGAACCGCCCTCCCTCGCAACCGTTCGGCAGGTTCAGCGCGGAGAAAGCGCCCGTGCCAGCGCCGCCGGATCGAGCGTGGCGCGCACCCGCACCCGGTACTCGTCGGGCAGCGCGCGGAAGTCCCTCACCACGCGGCGAAGCCCTCCCAGCGCGGCCGCCACCGCCGTCGCCGAGGCCGAGTCGTCGCAGCGCACCGTCGCCGAGAGCACCGTCGCTCCGCCCTCCGAGGTGATCCATGCGCTCACCGTTCGAGCGCGCGCCAGGGCCGGGTCGGTGGCCTCGTCGTGGCTCAGCCGCCTCACCCCCGCCGTGAGCGCCCCTTCGGGGACCTCCATCCACAGCCCCGCGAGGTCGGGCGTCACCGCCGTCGCCTCGGGGTGCGCCCGGGCCTCGACGAGCATCGCCCGCAGCGCCTCCGGTGGGCCGAGCGCCACCACCCCGGAGGGCAGCCGCCAGGTCTCGGCCCTTGTTGAACGCCCGGCGCCCGCGTCGCCCGAGGCGCGCTCGGACAGCGCCAGGACAGGCACCCCGGCCTCGATGCGCTGTTGAACCTCGAGCGCCCTGCCCCGCCGGGTGCCCGAGCAGCGGCGGAAGGTGGCCTCGTCGACCGGACCGTCGGCGAGCAGCGCGAAGTCGTCGAGGGCGCTGGAGGTCCAGACCACCACCAGGCCCGTGACTCGCTCTCCCAGGGCGCGGGCGCAGGGGTCGTCGGACGAGCGCACGGCCTCGAACCACCCGCCGTAGGCCGGCGACCTTCGCATCGCCGCGACGTCCATCCGCAGCACCCCTCGGGCCTCGCGGGGCACCATCGCGCCCGCGCTCCTCGGCCCGACCGCCCTCGGCGTCGCCTCGGCCACGGGCGCCCCACGGCGCGCTCGAGGCCACGCCAGCGCCGCCGCGGCGACCACCATCACCCCGAGCAGCACCGCGCCAACCCGCTGCCTCTGCGCCGCCGTCTCATCCATGGCCGGTCAAGCGCGGCCCCGTCGCTGGATCAAATCGCATCGCGTCCTCTCTTGCCACGGTAGCTCCGCGCCGCTAATCAGACTGCCACCCTATGATCCGTCGCGCGCTTGTTCTCTCCCTCGCCGCCGTCGTCTCTGCCTGCAGCGAGACGCCGACCCAGCCCCCGCCCTTCGATGGGGGCTCGACGGACACGGGCCCGGCGGTCGATCGGGGGGTGGTGACCGACAACGGCCGCGTCGACACGGGCGCCCCCACGGACGTCCCGACGATCCCCGACGACGCGCCGACCTGCACCGCCCCGACGCCGCTCGGCGAGCTCACGGGCACCCCCTGGTGCGACCTCCCGCTGCCCGCGGTCCCCGGGGTGACGGTGCCCGATGGGTTCTGCATCCACCGTTACGGCAACGTCCCCACGGCGCGGGTGCTGGCCTTCGCTCCCAACGGCGACCTCTTCGTCTCCTCTCCCAGCACCGGCACCCCGGGCGGCGCGCCCCCCGGGTCGGGCTCGATCATGGTGGTCTCCGACGACAACCACGACGGCGCGGGCGACACGCCCCGCAGCTTCCTGGCGGGCGTCGAGGACGTGCACGGCCTGCTCTTCCGCCGCAACGAGCTGCTCTACACCCTGCAGGGCTCGGTGATGAGCGCGCCCTACTGCACCGGCGACCGGGCGGTGACGGCCCCGCGCGACCGCCACCGCCGGGTGGCGACGCTCACCGGCTCGGTGCGGTGGACCCACACGCTCACCGAGAGCACCGACGGCCGACTGATGGTCTCCATGGGCCAGTACGACATCTCGCAGTGCCCCGCCCCCGACGCCCGCGCGGGCGCGGTGCTCCAGATCGGCGCGGGGATGCCCGAGACCGGCGCGACGGTGGTCGATGGCTTCCGCAACCCGATGTACCTCCGCTGCAAGGAGTGGGGCGCCTGCTACGCCGCCGAGCTGTCGGGCGACGGCTGGGACAGCATTGGCGGCCGGGAGAAGCTCATCGAGATCCGCCAGGGCGACCGCTACGGCTTCCCCTGCTGCGTCGACCGGGGGGTCCCGGTGCCCGGGCTCGTGGGCGCCGGCACCTGCATGGACGTGGCGGCCTCGGTGCAGACCTACCCCCTGCACGACACGCCCTTCGGCTTCGACTGGGCGCCCGCCTCGTGGCCCGCTCCCTACGGCAACAGCTTCTTCGTCGGCCTCCACGGCTGGGTGGGAAGCTGGACCAACGCGGGGGTGCAGTGGGCCCCGGTCGACGCCACCACGCACCGCCCGACGCGCCCGACGGAGTTCTTCGTGCGGGGCTTCGGCCACCGCACCGCCGGGGGCAACGAGCAGCGAGTGAGCGACCTGGTGTTCGCCCGCGACGGCCGGATGTTCTTCGCCGACGACCAGAGCGGCGACATCTACTGGGTCGCTCCTCGCACCCTGCGTATGCCCGCCCGCTGATCCCGCAAGAAGTTGGGGGGCCTCGAAGGCCCCCCGCGGCACCGGCGTCTCTCCCCCCAACAGCCCTCATGCTTGAACCCGCCTCCGCGCCGGGTCCATGGTCATTTGTTCGAGCTGAGGGGGGGGAGGGCCTCACCGCGGCGAGGCGCGGAGTCGCATGACCAGCTCCGCGCGAGAGCGGGCCTTGAGCTTGCGCATCACGCTCCCCAGGTGGGTGCCGATGGTGCTGGTCGAGAGCCCGAGCGAGTAGGCCATGTCCTTGATGGCCATGCCCTGGGCGGCCAGCGTGGCGACCTGCTGCTCCCTCGCGCTGAGCCTGCCCTCCGCCGCGGCGCCCGGCTCGTTGCGGCAGGCGATGAGGAAGCGCTTGCCGTCGCGCTCCTCGGAGTCGACGAGGGTCCATCGACCGGCGGTGAGCGCCTGCCAGCGGGCGAGGGCCTCGTCGGGGTCGAGCCTTCGCAGCCTGCCCCGCGAGTCCTCGATGGCGCGCACCGCGGAGCGCAGCGACTCCCGTCCCCGGTCGGTCGCCGCGGGGCCCTCGGCGTGCTGCATCGCCCCGTCGGGGGAGAGCACCGCCTCGCGCACCTGACCCACCGCGCGTCGCAGCCGGTAGCCGCTGAGCAGGTGCGACGCGATGCGCCGGGCGCGCGCGATGCGGCGGGCGTCGAGGGGCTCCGCCGAGCGGCGAGGCACCGCGATGCCCACGCCGTGGCCGTCGGCGTCGAAGGCCGTGACGCCGAAGTTGTCCTCGAAGCCGTAGCGGTCGAGGCCGTCCCTGGCGACGAGGCGCCTCAATGTGGCCTCTCCGACGAGCTCACGGAGGCTCGCGCCGAAGGCGGTCTTCGGGTTCGCCGAGGCCTCGGCGGTCTCCCTCATGAACGAGTCGTGGCCCCTGGCGATGGCCTCGTAGAAGCCCGGCGGCCCGCCCGCGAGCGAGCGCCCTACGAAGCGGAGGGCCCCGTCGGTGGGAGCGAGCCCCCAGGTCTGCACCCCGAGCCCGTCGTCGAAGGAGGGGAGCATCCGCTCGGCGACGCGCTGCAACCACGAAGGGAGATCACCTTCGAGGTCATGAGTGGCCTCCACGATGGACAGGAGATCGAATCGCATGGGCCCTCCTCCATCGGGCACGCAGGTGCCCTACCGAAGAGTGTTCAACGGATCTCCGCGCGGCGGCAAGCGACCGACGGGGCCTACGGCTGGTAGGCGCCGAGGGCCGCGGCGTCGACGATGGCGGCGATGAAGTACCCGACGCCCATGCCGATGTAGATCGGGACGTTGAGGTCCGCGACGTGGGCCGACTGGCCGGTGGCGTAGCCCGCGAGGGCGCCGAGGCCGACGACGCCTGCGCGCAGCCCGAACGACCCCAGCGCGGTCAGCGGCCGGCGGTGCACCGAGTGGACGATGGGGCCTCCGAGCATCCCCACGCCGGCTCCTGCGATGGCGGCCTCGGTGGACTCCAGGCCCGCGCCGAGGGCGATGATCCCGGCGCCCAGCAGGTCGACCAGCAGGAGCTGCCCCCGGTAGGAGACCTCCGCCGGCGCGGGCGTCGGGGGGCGCACCGTCAGGGGCGTCGGGGGCGGAGCGACCGGAGCGGGCGCCACCGCGACGGGCGTCGGCAGAGGGAGGGGAGGCGGCGGCGCGGGCAGCGGGGGCGGGGGCGGAGGGGGCGGCGGAGGGAGGGGGCGGAAGCTCACCCGGAGCTGCTGCTCGGTGCGGGAGACGACGTCGAGGCCGGAGCGGAAGGGCAGCACCCCGTCGCCCTCGGCGACCACCTCGGCGTGGCCTGCGAGCACGGGGAAGGGGACGCTCCAGTAGCGCTGGGCGATCTCCTGTCCGTTGACGCTGATGTGGAGGTTGAGCGGGGCGTTTTCGGGGAGGAGCAGGCGCACCCGGCCGACGAGGGACTCGGTCTGCGCGACGACGGCGCGGCAGGCGGCGACGATGCGTGGGCGGTTGCGAAGGGCGCGGTCGGCCTCGGCCTCGACGAGGCACATGGTGGCCGAGTCGAGGGCGTCGAGGGTGTGGCCGAGCGCCTGGTGCTCCTGGGCGACGAGCATACGGAGCGAAGGGGTCCAGCGGATTCGGCCGGCCTCGACGCCGAAGGCGAGGCTCTGGGCGTGTAGGCCCGCGCGCTGGGCGGCGTCGGCCTGCTGCACCAGCTCTCGGCGGGCGGAGTCGTCGGTCTGCGCGGCGGCCGGGAGCGAGGCGAGGCCGAGGGCGGAGCAGAGGCAGAGGGCGGTCGTGGTGCGCGTCATGGCCTGCGCTGGTGATACCCGAAAGGCCGCGAGGGCGCGCGACCCGTCGCGGGCTGTCACTTGATGATCACGAAGGTCTGCTGGTTCATGGCGACGAGCTCGCCCTGCGGGGTCCAGAGTTCGCGCTTCTCGACGACGAAGCCCTGGCGTGAGGCCGCCGCGTAGGCCCGGTAGTAGAGGGGTCGGGCGGGGTCGAGGCTGGCGGGGTCGGCGAGCATCTGGAGGGTGAAGGCCACCGTGGCCATCGGGCGGGGGGCGAGCTCGACGGCGAAGGTCGCGGGCCACCAGGAGTCCATGAGGCCGATGACCTCGGGGACGCCGAGAGCCACGGGCTTGCGGAGGCGCACCCAGCCGGAGGCCTCGGAGCGCCCGGCGCCGCAGAAGGGCCCTGGGCCGGTCGAGCGAAACTCATACATCCTCGCGAAGTGCGGCCCCATCGGCGGGCCGATCGGGATCACGTCCACGCTCTCCCACGGCGCTCCCATCGACGGCGGGGGGGCTTCGGTGCCGTCCCGGTCGGTGCTCCTCGGGAGGCCCATCACGGCGCTGGCGCGGGCCAGCAACTCGGGGCCCTGGGAGAGCCACGCCTCCCAGGTGGAGACGGCGTTGCTACGCCGCAGCGCCTTCACGGCGATGTCCGCGGGGCCCGGCAGCACGGGGCCGACGATCTCTCCGCTCAGCGAGCGCAGCGCCCGCCCGGCGTCGGGCTCGGCGTGAAGCATCGCCCGGGCGAGGGTGCCCAGCACGAGGCCCCCGAAGGCGCCGCGGCCCTGCTGCCATCCATCGGGGATGGTCGCGGCGTAGCGGCCGTCGCCATCGGGCGAGACCTGCGTGGCCAGGGTGAAGTCGTCGGTGCTCGGAGGCGCGATGGGGTCGGTCATGGCCGCTGTGACGTAGTGCCGCCGAGGGGGAGGAGTCCAGCGGAGGGTAAGAGGGATGGAGGAGAGCGGGCTCAGCCGGAGAGGACCTCGAGGAGCTCGGCGACGACGCGGAGGTCGGCGTCGTCGGCCTCGCGCAGCTCGATGGGGGCGTAGTCGGGGTTGTCGGGCAGCAGCCGCACGCGGCCCTGGCTCGCGGGGCCTTCGCGATCGAGGCGCTTCACGGTGTAGCTGGTGCCGGTGTCGGCGTCGTGGATGCCGCGGTGCTGGACGAGCAGCGTGCGGTTGCGAAGATCACCGGCCGCCGGCGCACCGAAGAGGCAGAACGAGCCATCGGGAATCCGGGGTTCCATGGAGCGGCCGACGACCCGCGCGACGAACATTCCCTCGCGAAGCTTGCGACGGGTCGCTGGCGTCACCCAGGTGGTGGTGGGGTCGGAGGCGCCGGGCTCGAAGCCTCCTGCGGCGAGGTCGAGGCCGAGCAGGGGGACGCAGGTGACGAAGCGCTCCCTCGCCTTCGGCTGAACGATCTTAAAGGGCGCTGGCACCGCGGCCGGGTCGCGGCGCGTCGGCGCTGAGGGAGCGGGTCGGAGGCGTTGGCGCGCGTCCCGGAGGAGCTCGGCCACGGTGGACGCCGGGAGGTTGCGTGTGGCGTCGACGAGGGCCTGTCGCGGTCCCTCCTCGGGGAAGGTCACGAGGTCGAGGAGCTGCACCCCGAGTCGGTCGGCCACGCCCTTCAGCGTCTGCACGGTCGGTCGCAGGAGCCCCTTCTCGAGGTCCGAGAGGTGGCCCTTGCCAATGGTGCCGCTCTCGAACGCGAGGCGCTCCTGGGTGAGCCCCAGCTCGGTACGGAGGCCCCGCACCCGTCGGCCGATGGCCTCCGAGAGCGGATCAGGAGCGGCCAGCCGGGGCATCGGGGCGGAGCGTAGTGAGGGCTCCACGCGATGTAGTTCGTCGAGACGAACATAGATGAAGGCGATCGATCATCAGAGAAAATCTATGAATGCAACGGTTTGACGCTGTAGAGACGGGCGGGGTAGTGGTTCGTCTTGACGAACCATGACTGGGGCAGGAGTGCGGGTGCGGATCGTGGGACAGGAGGGCGAGAGCGCGGGGTCGTTCTCGGGCCATGAGAGTTTCCCGCTGCGCTACGGCTGGCCGAAGAAGTGCGTCGACGCGGTGGCCGAGCGCGCCGATGTCTTCGCGCACGACGACGCGATGGTCGTCCTCGGCGTCGGCAAGAACATGGTCAAGGCCATCCGCCACTGGGGGCTGACCACCCGGGTGGTCGAGCCCGATCCAGAGGCCCCGAAGGCTCGCGGGCAGGCGCTGCGGGTGTCGGCCCTCGGCGAGCTGATCTTCGGCAGGCACGGCGCAGACCCCTACCTCGAAGACCCGCGCACGCTCTGGCTGCTCCACTGGTTGATCAGCACCCACCGAGAGAAGGCCACCACCTGGAGCTGGGCCTTCGGCTCGCTCAACCGTCAGGCCTTCTCCCGTGACGAGCTGCTGCGCGACCTGCAGGGCACCGCGCTCTCGTCACGCACCACCGTGTCGTCGCTCACCCGCGACGTCGAGGTCTTCCTGCGCACCTACGTACCCGCCCGCGCGACGCGCTCCGTCGCGGTCGAAGACACCTTGGACTGCCCCCTCGTCGAGCTGCGCCTGCTGCGGGAAGATCCCACCGAGCGGCGCTATGAGTTCGTTCGCGGGCCGAAGCCCTCGCTCGATCACGTCACCCTCGGCTTCGCGCTGCTGGAGTTCTGGAGCCGGGTCGCGCACGACCGCGACACCCTGAGCTTCGACGAGATCGTCCACGGTCACGGCTCGCCGGGCCGGGTCTTCAAGCTCGACGACGCCTCGCTGATCGAGCGCGTCGAGGACATCGCGCGATGGTCCCACGGGGCGCTGCTCCATGACGACACCGCCGGGGTGCGGCAGCTGCTGCGGCGCAAGCGCGTCGATCCCCTCACGTGGCTTCGACACGAGCTCGGCGCGGGGAGAGCGACGTGAACCGCCTCTCCGATCTCTTCGAGGTGCGTCGGCGCTTCTTCCGTTCGGTGCACCTCGCGACCGACGCGCTGCGCCCCGACGCCTGCGACGGCTACGTGCTCACCCCGCTCGGGCAGGCGACGCTCGGCCGCATCTTCGACGGCCTCGGCGAGGGGCGCACCGAGCGCGCCTGGACGCTGACCGGGCCCTACGGCGTCGGGAAGTCCGCCTTCGTGGTGCTGCTCGCCCAGCTCCTCAACGGGACCTCCGAATCGTCGGCTCTCCGCGCGCTGCAGTCCGCCGACCGCGGGCTCGAGCGCCGACTCCAGCAGCTCCGCGGAACATCGCGTGGCTTCTGCCCCGTCCTGGTCAGCGGCACCTACGGTCCGCTGCTCCCTGCGCTTCTCGACGCGGTCGAGCGGGCGATCCTGGGGATGTTCCGGCCCAGCGCGCATCAGCATATCCTGCTGCGCGATCTCCGCGGACTTCGGGTGAGCCGCGCCAAGACCGCGGACCTCCACCGTCGCGCGGTGAAGCTCTTCAGCGACCTCGCGGAGTTCGTTCACCAGAAGCACGGCCACGGGGTGCTCATCGTGGTCGACGAGCTCGGCAAGTGCCTGGAGTACGCGGCCCGAGGGCAGGGCCGCGCCGACGAGGTCTTCCTCCTGCAAGAGCTCGCCGAGGCCGCGTCGCGCAGCGGGGCCCGGCCCATCCTCCTGGTGACCCTGCTCCACCAGGCCTTCGATCGCTATGCGAAGGACCTCGCCGCGGAGACCCGCGCCGAGTGGGTCAAGGTGCAGGGGCGCTTCGAGGACGTGGCCTTCCTCGATGCTCCGGGCGAGCTCCTCCGGCTCGCGGCGCGCAGCATCCGGCGCCGCGACGACCTTCCGCCGGAGCGCTACCGCCACTACGACGCGCTGGCCGCCGAGGCCGTCGTGCTCGGCCTCGCTCCCGCTGAGCAGCAGGCGACGTTGCGGCAGCTCGCGCCGCTGCACCCGACCGCCGCGCTTCTCCTCCCGGGTCTCTGCCGTGGGCCCCTCGCGCAGAACGAGCGCTCCCTCTTCGGCTTCCTGACCTCCACCTCCGACGGCGCCTTCGGGGCCTTCCTGGCGTCGACCCTCGCCGGGGCCGGCTCGTCGCCGACGTACACGGTCGATCAGCTCTACGACTTCGTCGCCGAGACCCTCGGCCCCGCGCAGTACACCCTCTCGACCGGCCGGCACTGGGCCGCCATCGACGAGGCGATCGCCCGGCTGCCCGCCGGGGAGCCCGCGATGTCGTCGAGGCTGCTCAAGGCCATCGGGCTGCTCGGGCTGCTCGGGTCGAGGGCGGTGCGCGCCTCTCGGGCGGTGCTGAGCTTCGCGCTCGACGCGCACGCGACGCCCGGGCACGACGTCGCCGCGGCGCTGGAGCGACTGACCGCCTCGTCGCACGTGGTCTATCGCCGTCACAGCGACGCCTTCGCGCTGTGGGAGGGCAGCGACATCGACCTCGAGGCCCACTTCGACGAGGCCCGGCAGCGGCCTCCTGGCGTCGAGGAGATCACGGCGCTGCTCCGCGATCGCATGGTGCTGCGGCCCTGGGTGGCGCCTCGGCACTTCTTCGAGACGGGCACGCTCCGCTACTTCGACGTGACCTTCGGTACCCCGGAGGGAGTCTCCTCGACGGCGGAGGCCGAGCTCGGCGGGGCCGATGGTCGCATCGTCTACCTGCTGCCCGAGGGATCAGAGTCCGTCGACGACCTCGTCGGAGCGGCCACGGGCGCGGCGCAGCGGAGTGACCTGGTCTTCGGGGTTCCTCGCGAGGGGCGCTCGCTCCTCGCGGGGGCGCACGACTGGTGCGCGTGGGAGTCGGTGCGTCGCAGCGTGGGTGCGCTCTCGAACGATCCCGTCGCGCGTCGCGAGCTGTCCGCGCGCATCCACTTCGCCACCGACCGCCTCGACACGGCGGTGCAGTCCTGCTTCGGGCTGGTCGACGGGGCTCGGGTCGCCTGGGTGCACGACGGCGCCCCCACCGCGTGGAGCGGCGCGCGCGCTCTCTCGTCGGCGCTCTCGGCGGTGTGCGACCAGTCGTTCCCCGAGGCTCCGCGCGTCCGCAACGAGCTGCTCAACCGCCGCTCGCTCTCGTCCGCGGCTGCGGCGGCGAGGCGCTCGCTGCTCGACGCGATGATCGAGCACGGAGACAAGCCCCGCCTCGGCATCGAAGGAACACCCCCGGAATACAGCATGTACGCCTCGCTCCTGGCGGCGGGCGGACTGCACCGTGAGGTGCGCGGGCGGTGGGGCTACGGCGCGCCGCTCGGGGACGATCCGCTGCGGCTGACTCCGACGTGGAAGCGCATCGAGGCCTTCCTCGACGGCACCGAGGTCGAGGCGCGTCCGCTGCGAGCGCTCTTCGACGAGCTCGCGCGGAGGCCCATCGGTCTGCGCGAGGGGCCGATGCCGGTGCTCTTCTTCTCGGTGGTGCTCTCGACCCCGGGCGAGGTCGCGCTCTTCGAGGACGGCAGCTTCGTCCCGGAGATCACCGGGGCGGTGGTGGAGCGCCTTCTCCGTCGCATCGACCACTTCGCGGTGGCGCGCTACCGGCTCGACGACGGGCGCATCGCGGTGCTGAGCGCGCTCTGGTCGGCGCTCGGCTTCGAGGGTGAGTCGGGCAAGCCCATCGAGCTGACCCGGGCGGTGGTGCGGAGGGTGTCGCAGCTCCCGCGGTACAGCCGTGGGACGCGCAGCGTCGGGGCGGTGGCGATCGCGGCGAGGGACGCGGTGCTCACGGCGCGCGACCCGCTGAGGTTGTTGTTCAGGGAGCTGCCTGGCGCGCTGGGGATGACGCCCATCGAGCGCGGGGTCGAGGGCGACGCCGCGGTAGTGGGGGCGGAGTACGCCGCGCGGCTGATGACGGCGCTGCGCGAGCTCGCCGGGGCGCACCCTGCGCTGCTCGCGACCATCGAGCGGAGGATCGCCGATCGCCTCGGGGTGGCGGGCGAGGGGGAGGCCTTCCGCGCCGAGCTCACGGCCCGATCGCGTCGGGTGGTCGGGCTCGCGGTCGACCTGCGCTTGAAGGCCTTCCTGGGGCGAGCGCTGGAGGCGAAGGCCCAGCAGGCCGAGTGGCTCGAAGGGCTCGCGATGGTGGTCGGCAACCGTCCCCCCGCGGAGTGGACCGACGGGGAGATCACCCGCTTCGAGGTCGGCCTCGAGGAGGTGCGGGCGCTCTTCCTGCGCGCGGAGGATCTCGTCGGCGGGCGCGCGGAGGTGCATCGCGCGAGGCAGTTCAAGCCGGAGCAGCTCGGGGCGATCGAAGGGGTCGAGCGGGAGATTCTCAAGCTGCTCGAAGGGCGTCTCGGGGGGCAGCGCGACGTCTGGCTCGCGGCGCTCAGCCGCACGCTCAACACCGTGCTCGAACCCGTGGCGGGGGCGGCGCTGGAGGAGTCCGAGAGGGGCCCGGGATGAGCGCTTCGGAGCAGAAGAAGGTGCGGCACGTGCTCGGGCTGTCGGGGGGCAAGGACTCCTCGGCGCTCGCCATCTACCTGCGAGAGCGGGTGCCGGAGATGGAGTACGTGTTCTGCGACACGGGGAAGGAGCTGCCGGAGACGTACGAGTTCCTGACGAAGATGGAGGCCTACCTCGGCAAGCCCATCAAGCGGCTGATGAGCGATCGGGACTTCGACCATTACCTCGATGTCTTCAATGGATATCTCCCGTCGAGCCGGATGCGGTGGTGCACGCGGCTGCTGAAGCTGAAGCCCTTCGAGCAGTACGTGGGGAACGATCCGGTGATCAACTACGTGGGGATTCGCGCGGATGAGCAGCGCGAGGGGTACATCTCGACGAAGCCCAACATCACGTCGGTGTTCCCGTTTCGGGACGACGGGATCGCGAAGGCGGATGTGTTCCGGATCTTGGAAGAGAGCGGGGTGGGGATTCCCGAGTACTACAAGTGGCGCTCGCGCTCGGGGTGCTCGTTCTGCTTCTTCCAGAGAAAGGAAGAGTGGGTGGGGCTCAAGCGGGAGCACCCGGACCTCTTCGCGGAGGCGAAGGGCTACGAGAAGACCGACCCGGAGACGGGGGAGCGGTTCACGTGGCGGCAGGGGGAGAGCCTCGACGAGCTCATCGCCAAGGAGGAGGCGCGAGGCGGGGAGAAGCGTCCCGAGCGCGGGGTGAAGCGGAAGAACCTACCGCTGGTGAGCGTGTTCGCGGAACCAGATGACGAGCCGGATGACGAGGATCGGCCGTGTCTGATTTGTGAGTTGTAGGCGGCTGCAGCGATCTGAGTAGGGGACGCAATGGCCAACGACGAAGAGTACAATCTCGCACTAGCCAAATATCGCGACATCGAGACTCAGCCGATGCACTTCTTGCCTTCGGTGAGCCGACTCATCGACGTGCAGCATTGCCAGACCATTTCCAAATGGCTGCGTGATCTCGGGGTGAAGTGGGAGAGGGCGCAGGCGACGGCGACGTTGGGCGATAGCCTTCCGGATGAGCGCGGCCTCTACATGTTCGTGTGGTGCCCGAAACTCACACTGGAGTTCGAGGGGCCGCCGCATAAGTACCAGCCGACCTGGGTGCTGTACGTCGGCAAGGCAGGCATCGAGGGGGGCACACACGATACCATCAAGCATAGATATGTTTCGGAATACTCGAAACACGTTGGAAGCAATCCCAACGGCCTCTGGGATGCGTCGGACGGCGACGACAGGCAAGCGCGCTTGAACCGCTATCTCTCGGTGCGTCCGCTCGAACACTGGCACCTCGTCCTGTCCACGGTGAAGGACATCGACCACCTCGAGCGGACCCTGATCAAGATTTTCAACCCTCCAGTCAATCGGCAGCACGGCGCGAAGCTACGCGCAACGGTCACGGAGCCGGCGTAGTCCCTTGGGGAGACAACTCGATGAGCAACAAGACATTCATTCCTGCGTTTCAGTGTAAGGTGGGCGATTGGAAGTATTACATCTGCATGATGAAATACGGCGAGGTGGCACGACAGGTGAGCTTTGCTCATGAACTTCGCGATAATAACGAACTCAGCGCCCTGGTGCAGCGCGGGATCTCCGAACGGACCAAAGGCATCACGGAGTACCTGTTGACCTCCGAACATCGCTTCCTGGGCGGACTCGTGATCGCCGCCTGGGGAGGAGAGCCGCAGTACACGCGACTCGCGATGGACGACCCCGAGGGGATTCTGCACGGACTCGACCGCGAATTCGGGGTGCTGACCTTCGACGGCACCCAGCAGTACTTCGCACTCGACGGCCAGCACCGTCTGAAGGCGATCAAGGAAGCCATCCGGCAGAAGCCTGGCATTGGCCAGGACGACATCTGCGTGCTGATCGTTACACACTACGACGACCCAAACGGACGTAAGCGCACCCGGCGGCTTTTCTCAAACATCAACCGCAATGCAAAGCCGATGGGGCAAGGCGAGAACATCGCGCTGGACGAGGACGATGGGTACGCGATCCTCGCGCGGCGTCTCCTGGAGGAGCACGACCTCTTGCGACAGCAGGGGCGGGTGAAGGTGATCGTCTCTAGCGGTGAGAACGGCGAGCTCAATCTCGCGAAGAGCAACGTGCCAAAGGGCGACCCGAAGGCGTTGACGACGTTGACCGTGCTTTACGATATGTTGCGCTACCTCGGGGTCGACCAGCCGTCCGCGATGAAGAACCGAACACTCCGACCGAGCGACGAAGTGCTTGAGGAGGTATATAAGGTTCTGAACGCCCGACTCGATGACCTCCTACAGCACTGCGGAAACCTCCGTCAGCGCTTGGAGGCGGCGGAGTCGGCCCGCGATCTGCGCGCCCCCAAGGGCCAGGAGGGTAGCGGGCACCCGTTCATGAGGCCGGTGGTGCAGAAGGCTATCGCCCGAGTGGCTGGGCAGGTCGTGGCGGAGGGCGCGATGTCGTGGCCCATGATCGTGCAACGCCTCGCGCAGCTCGATTGGCGGATGGACCGGGCGCCGTGGGAGGCCGTGTTCAACGTCGAGGGCGGAAAGATGCTGTCGGGCAAGGACAATACGGATCTGCTCACGCAGTTGCTGCGCGTGCACATCGCGCCGCGCAACAAGGCGGACATCAGCCGGGTGTGCAAGGCGTTCAAGAGTATCCGCAACAAGAAGTACACGATCGCAGAGGAGGAGTTGGCTAAGCACATCGTCGAGGTCGACGAGAGCCTCGCGGCGAGGGTCATTGAGATGCCGGAGGAGATCTCCAACGACACCGATGCGTGAGCGGATAGACCATCAGGCGGTCGACGGGGCTCGCGACAAGCCCGCACCCAGTCCCCCAAAGAGCATCGCACTGAACCTCATCCACGGTAGGACTCGATCCAGAAAGATGCTGTGCTCTCCATGAACGACATCGACGACATTCTGATTGAGCAGACCGTTCCCCACTACACTGAACTCCGACCGGTGCTCGTCGGGTCGTTCAATATCTCGAAGGCAGCGATCCCCTTCTTCCAGACGACGATGTCGCTGGAGGACGTAGCCTCAGGGCTGCAACTTGTGGAGAACCTGCCGTCTGATCTGCGGCAGCAGTGGCGGTTGGAAGAGTTATTTCAGCGCGAGATCGACTGGACCCGCGTAGAGGATGAGATCGTCAATAACTACCTTCGTCTACCGGAGAAGCTCCACTTCTTCAATGCCTTGACAGTCGCCTTGCTTCCCCTGAACCAGAATTCTCATCTCGCCACTCAATACGGTGACGTTCTGAATCCGCCGCCGCCGCGGGACTCGCACAACCGCGCCCCCTGGAGCGTTCGCAATATCGGAGGCGTCCAGCTAATCACGGCCGAGGGCACGACGCATGGGTTCATCCGCTGGGATCCGAAGCGAATCTTCGCTGCCACCATTGACGGGCAGCATCGGCTGGCCGCACTAAAACTATTTCATTCTCGCGGGAACCTCACCCAGCAGAACCTAAAGACCACAGTCTCGGTCATTCTTTTGATACTTGACCCAAGGGCCGGACTCGAACTCGGCGCACACTCGCTTTCACAGGACGAGAATCCTATCTTGACCGTTGTGCGGGAGATATTCATCGATCTGAACCACAATTCGAAGGGCGTTGTGCGCGCCCGCAAGATCTTGCTGGATGACCAGGAGATCGAGAGTCGGTGCGTCCGGAGACTCATGGCCGAGCGGGTCGGCGAGCGTCCCGATGGAGTGCTCCCTCTCGGCCTTGTTCATTGGCAACACAAAGTGACGGCGAAGTTCAACGCTGGGGACGCCACCGGCCCGTTCATCACGACCGTCGAGTTGCTCTACGCTATCGTCAAAGACATTCTCGACGTCAAGGCGCCTGATCCCCTGGACGAAAAGGAGGTCCGTGCCTTCATTGCTCGCGTGGAGGGAGCGCTTGGGGTCTCACAGATCATCGAGGCGAACCCTGCCCGCTACCCAGGACAGCCAGCGCTTATCACGTATGTCGAACGCAACTACCTCAAAGAGGGCTTCGAGAAGCCATTCTCGAACCTTCCGCATCAATACCTCCGGGCCGCCGACGAAGGGTTCATTCGCACCTGGCGGACCCCGATCGTCCGTGTCCTCACAGAGTTCGAGCCATACCGTGCGTTCATCGAACAGGTGGACGCGCGCGGAGGCATCACCGGAGACCTCGCGTTCTATCTGTGCCTTCCCGAGAAGGCGCAGGGCCAGCAAGTGAAGGAGTGGGGAGAGAAACGATACGACAAACTCGACAAGCCCCTTCGTGAACTTACGAAAATGAAGAGCGATGACTGGCCGTTCTATGCGGTCTTTCAGAAGGGAATGATGCGCGCGACTGCGCGTGGATTGCGAAATTATCCGGCGCTCACGGGACGGGCGAGCGCGACTCAGGAGGAATTTCTCGACACATGGTTGACGTTCCTTAACGATCTCTACGCGAGGGGACTCTTTGCGGTGAAGTGCCCGATGCCGAAGGCAGACGGAGGCGATTCCGTCGGATGCGGTGGGACCCTTTGGTCTGGCATCGCCCTCAACCCGGGCGCGAAGACCGTCAAGTGGAACGACGTCACGGTTTCGCGAATTGCCGCGCTGCTTGAGCTCTGGTGGTTTTTCTACGCGCAGGGCCGGGCCAGCGTCACGCATCTCGTCAGCGCAATTGAACATCGGGATGGCGGCGATAAATTTCCCGGTGGTAAGAACGCACTCAAGGCCCTCCGTGACGGGGTCCGTGGCTCTACGACCGGAAGTGATGAGAATGTAGACGAGGCGGAGATCACCAAGCGTATCAAGGCACGAGTGGAACTCATCATCGATGCGGGTAAGAACGTTCGATCGATGGTCGAGGCGTCACCAACGCCTGCGTCGCCTAGGAATCGGCGTGAGCCCGCCCCTCCGGTCCCATCCAAGACCGAATAGTTCCAAAGCCATGTCACTGTTCGCGCCTAGCGCAGAAATCGAAGTCCGACAGGCTCTTGCGGCCAATCGAACCGTATTTCTCATTGCACCTCGTCGGTCGGGATTGACACATTGGGCTCAGGGTATGTTTCAGGGCGGGATCGGGTCCGCGCGTGAGGTGCGGTTTATCGAGTCATCGTCGGCGCAGACTCTGCCCACATTCCTCGCCCACCTTCGGGGGGCACTTGGCGTAAGCACCAACCTGCGGGAGCCCAATGACCTCCCGGCTGCCTGCGCCACGACTACCCCTCGCGATATCGTTATCTGCAGCGCGCATCGCCTTTGCCGATCCGTGCTGGAGTGGTTGCTCCGAGCCCTATTGGATCGAGTCGGTGGCAGTGACGATATTCAAGTGCGATTCCTGGTCGAGGGGTCGGTAGATATTGACGCAATTTTACTTGAGCTATTTCCTCAAGGCACGGGCGAAAACCCGTTCGTTCTATGGTCCGAGCCCGCCCCGCCGTGGGTGCTTATGGGGCAATTGGAACGGTTGATCGCGGCCCGGCCCCGACGGTATCCGGTTGCTTTGATGCCTTGGGTCGTCGACCATACCGGCGGAGACGTCGGCCTGATTGCGGAGTTTCTGGAGCGACTTCCGCCCGCTGGAGCCATCGACGAGCGCACCATCGAAGCCACGTGGCTGAACGTTGAAAAGCGTGGTCCGGTGTCCCACGAAATTCGTGCGTTGGCGACCCAGTGCGATGACGAAGTCCTCCTGCGGCGTCTTTCTTCCGGCGTGGTGGTTCAAGACATAGCACCACCCAGCATGGAAAACCAAACTGTTCGATTTCTCTACCTGGGTGGTGCTATCGCCTACGATCCAATGTCGCAGGCTTACGCCGTCCGTAGCCCTGCGGTGGCGCGCATCCTTTCAGCGTGGCTCGATGACACAACTCTCTCTCTGTCGGTCTCGCGAGCAGCAGTCCACGCTCGAACATCGTTTTTGATCTGGCGCGTAGCGGCGGTGGAACTACAGTTGCGGGCGCTACTCGTGGGTCAAGACTGGACGGCGAAGGCTCGCGATGCGAAATGTGATACGCCATGGAGCGGAAAGTCCAAAGAGATTCGCGCTGAGGCGAATGCGGAGGGATTCGACGCCAACAAGCTCGCTGCTCTGAGCCGGATCATGAACAGACTCCTGCCTGACAAGGTCTCGGTGCTCGATGAGACGCGGCGACGGGCAGGGTCTGAGTGCGACACCCCGGAGGCGTTGGCAGACAGACTTAACTTCTCTGAGGTTGCTCTGCTTGCACGTGCACTCCAAGTGGTCCATGAGCGCTTCCAGACGCCACTCGAAGGGATCAACCGGCGACGCAATGACCTGGCCCACTTTCGGTCCATCGCGTTCGATGATGCCATGGAATTGATCAGATTACTCGATGAAGTCCAGGCGGCACTTGTCTCCGCAGTGCCGACGCAATCCGGTTGACAGTACGCGCAACCTGAAGCCCGCTCGCCTCGCCGATCCCATCCCTCGCTCACCACCCGCATCCCTGCGGGCGCGGCCAGCGCGCTCAGCAACGCCTCCACTGCCTCCAGTGGCACCCCATGCCCCTCCCAATCCACCGCCATTCCCGCCGCTGCCGTCGCCGCCAGCAACCCCTCATCGAAGACCCGCTGCCCGTCGTACCCCACCATCGCGGGGTGCATGTACCGTGACTTCATACACAGCGGCTGCGGCTCGATCACCTCGACGTGGCGTTCTCAGCGTGTCGGCGCCTTCGCCCTTCGCCCTCGCGCCCCGCGGCGCCCGCTCGACGATCAGCCTCGCTGGCACCGTGGGTATCGAGCCGAAGTGCATTGAAGAGCGATGCCGCCCTTCGAGAACCTATCCTCCGGTGAGTATCAATGCCGATCGGCACGACCTGACCCAATCTCCCACCTCTGTTGCAAATTTCATCAAGATGACTTTCAATGCCACACGGCACGAGGTGAAAGTCATGAGCATGATGGCCTGCGAGCGCTGCCTCCGGATGAGTGAACAGACCTTCGCCTACGATTCCAATGGGACCATGGTAGAGCCGAAGAAGTACTGTCGTGAGTGTGTCCTTGCCGCGCTGCGGGAGGACCAAATCGAGGAGACGCTCGATCGATGCGAATGCGGAGGGCGCCTGACGTACCCCTGGAATGACCCGGCGATGGTCGCTCAGGTCTTTTCCGAAGGGCTCGTCTTCTGGGAGTGCGAGAATCAAGGCAATGAGCCAAAAGACGGTGGCGACTCGTTCCGCCATTCATTCCTTGGCATGTACCTGGCCCAGCCTGAATCGGACCCTGGTTCGGTGTCAGAGTGGGGTGATTGGAACGGCTGACTCCTCGCTACTGTGCGGTTGGCGTGGTCCCGCTTCTCACTCCCCCACCACCCGCATCCCCGCGGGCGCCGTCATCCCCCTCAGCACCGCGCCCACCGCATCCAACGGCGGCCCATACCCCTCCCAATCCACTGCCATTCCCGCGGCCGCCGCCGCCGCCCGCAGCCCCTCATCGAAGGCCCGCTGCCCGTCGTACCCCTCCATCGCGGGGTGCATGTACCGTGACTTCATATACAGCGGCTGCGGCTCGAACTCCCCCCCAGCCTCATATCGGTAGTAGCTCACCTGCTGCCGACGCAGGTCCACCTTGACCCGCTCCACCAGCAGCGGAATCGCGCTCCCTTCGTAGTCGTCATATCGCATCAGGCTCACCTTGCCCGAGGCGATATGCACCTTCACCACGTCGGCCTCCTGCACCTCTCCGTACAGCTTGCCCGCGCACCCGATGTACACGCGCAGCGCGGGCGGCAGCTCGTTGACCAGCCGCGCGTCGAGCTGCAGCGACTCGCCCTCCACCAGCCACCCGAGCCCCTGCGCCGCCGCCGTCGCGCACGCCGCGCCGATGGCCTTCGCGTCCCGCAGCGAGAAGAGCAGCGCCTGCCCCGCCTCCATCGCCTTCGGGTACGAGCCCCAGAACTCCCTCAGATCTATCCGCGCCCTCGGCCCCCAGCTCCCCGCCGAGCGCCTTCGCTCGAAGAGGTTCAACGCAAGGAACACCGACAGATCCCCCATGCGCCTCTGCCTCGCGCCCTCCAGCGCCTCGCCGCCGCGCTCCTCGCTCAGCCGTCGCAGCACCACCGGCGCCGACGCCACCTCCCTCGTGAGATCCGCGAGCCGCTCAAACTCCCCCTCTCGCGGCGGTCGCCCCAGCTCGATGCACGCCCCCCAGAACGCCTCGACCAGCTCGGCGTGGCGCACCCAGCGCGTCGGCGCCTTCACCCTCGCGGCGCGGGGCGCTCGCTCCAGCACCGGCCTCGCAGGCACCGTGGGCATCGCCCCGAAGCGCCCCGACGATCGCTGCCTCCCCTCGAGAAACTCCTGCTCGTCCTCGTCGCGACGCAGCACGAAGTACAGCCCCGGACCCACCGACACGGGCTCCCGCCCCAGCACCGCGGCGATGTACTCCCCGAGCTCCTCGTGGCCGAAGTACTTCTGGAAGGTCTGCCGCGACGTGAGCACCCCGTCGCCGAAGGCCCGGTGCCGCTCCTCCGCCGCGCGCCCGCCGAGCAGCGCCGACACCGCGAGCACCCTCCGCGCGAGCCCATACGCCTTCGAGAGCGCCTCGCGTCGCTCGTCGGGGTCTTCGATGACGTTGAGCACGAAGCCGAGGTTCACCACGTCGCTCTCCTCGCGCGGCCCCTCCGGGCGGAAGTGCGGGTCCCACCCCCGCGCCGCGACGCCCGCGGCCTCGAGCGCCGCGAGGTCGTCGCCGCGCCCGCAGCCGTAGTCGAGCACCGTGAGCGAACCCCCGACGTAGCCATGCCTCCACAGCGCCTGCATCGGCGTCGAGAGCCCCCGCCGCGCCATCGCCGTCCTGTGGCGCAGCACGGCCGCCGCGTCGCCCTCCGCTGGCTTCGCAACTGCCACCAGCGAGTGCCCCTCGATGCGCAGGCCCTTCGCCCGAACGATCTCCTCCCACTGGTTCTTGTGGCCAATGATCAGGGTGTTGGCGAAGAGGTCGTGGCGCTCGGCCTCGGCGGTGAGCTCCGCGAACTCCGCGCGGCGCGGATCATCGGCGCGGAGCAGCAGCTCCTTGCGGTGGAGCACCGGGGGATTGCGAGCGAGGTCGTAGCTCCGTCGCTCGCAGCGCCCCTCGGCGAGGTCGATGGTCCACGACTCCGCGAGGAGCGGAAAGGCCCGCTCGAAGAACGACGGGTAGTGCAGCAGCGACAGCTTCGTCGACTCGGGAACCACCTTCACGACGTTGAAGCCCTCGGCTGGTCCGCCCACCGCCGCGACCTCTGCGCGGAGGGCGTCCAGAGCACCCTCCGGCAGGGCGCTCACGTGCAGGTAGCGCGCGCCGCCGACCACCTTCCCTCCGTCGATGCTCGCGACGACCTGGTGCCACTGCTGGTGCTTCACGCTGCTCTGCTCCCGCGCACGATCACCCCATCACCATGGCTTTTGATACCATCCACCGCGCCCCTCCGATGACCCCCAGCGCAGAGACCCCTCCCGTCGCGCCTCCGGTGAACTCCCGCCGCCGCTGGGTCCTCGCCTTCGCTGCGCTGATCGCGGCTCCGCTGGTGCTCTTCGGCGCACTGGTCGTCCTCCTCGGGCTTCGGATGCGCTCTGCCTCCTCGTTGGCCCGCGGCTTCTGCGCGGAGTACGCCGTCGGGGCTCCCGCCGCCGACGACGCCGTCGCCCGCCGCGCTCGCGCCCTCGGGCTCCAGGTGTATGCGAGCCCGCTGGACCCCGGGCGCTCTCGGGTCGAGGCGCGCTCCGGGGTGCTCACCGCCACGTACCTCTGCACGATCGAGCTGCAGGACGGCCGCGTCACCTCGGCCCGCTACGTCCGGGAGGATTGAGCGCGCTGGGCCAGGGGTTGATGGCTTTCCCTTCTACACATCTCGCGGCCTGGGGTACGGCGTGCGGCCTCTTCTTCATCGTGCAGCGCCTGACCCCAGGCAACATCCTGCCCATTGGTCTCAGGGCAGTTGGCGCTGCCGTGCAAGGACTTCGACGGCGACCTCCACCCTCTCCCATCCTCGTCCGATCACCGTGATGCCGGGCGGCCCGCCTGACGATTTGCCGGTGTAGC
>Ga0207969_100165_pt1 | contig 38955 bp, 39 predicted proteins | sample LakWasMet25_LOW6_2_FD_183869 | JGI IMG/M metagenome (GOLD analysis project Ga0207969, IMG submission 183869) | Freshwater sediment methanotrophic microbial communities from Lake Washington under simulated oxygen tension - Sediment Metagenome... | ecosystem: Environmental > Aquatic > Freshwater >...
CGCGGATCCTCCAGCGTCGTGAAGTGAGCAGTGATGGCAGGGACTCCCTTCGGCGGACTGGAGCTCTTCATGCCTCCGTCTACCGCCACCACTCACGATTTCAAGCGATTTTGAGGACGCCGCCCTGCCGCAACACGAGAGGCGTTCGCGCCCGAGTCCAGGAACTGGAACATCGGCTTTCGATGTGTTCGGCCCGCCCCGCTGCCGCCGATCGCGACACAGCGCTCGTGCGCGACGTCGCTTCCGGGCTGCGGGCTCGTCGAGGTCGCGGGCGGCACGTTCTCGATGGGTGGCAACGTTGATTGCGCCACCGCGCCGGGCGACCCCTCGTGTGTGCACTACGGATCGCCGAGGCTGCCATCGATCTCGGTGGGGGCGTTCGCGATCGACGCCTACGAGGTGACGGTCGCGCGGTTCAACGCCTTCTGGAGCGTGCACGCCCGAGACATCGCGGCGGTGCGGAGCACACCCGTGGTGTACCCCGGAGGCCAGACAATCTCCTTGAATCCAACGTCGGCGGAGGAGCCCTTCACGCAAGCTGTGCACATCGACTACAACTGGTCGCCCTCCTCGACGAACCGCGACGCGCATCCGATGAACGGCATCAACTGGTGGGCGGCGCAGGAGTTCTGCGTGTGGGACGGAGGCCGGCTCCCGACGGACGCAGAGTGGGAGTTCGTCGCGCGAGGCCGCGCTGCGACGGGACTCGCTCCGGGCCGCCTCTACCCTTGGGGCGATACCCCGCCGTCCGGGTGTGACCGCGCACAGTGGAGCGGCTGCACCGCTGTCGAGGACGGCGTGCGAAACCTGCGTGTCGGACACTTCGCCGGCGTTGCGGGGGTCTTCGACCTCGCAGGCAACGTCGCGGAGTGGACCGCCGACTGGTTCATGTTTTACAGCGATCCGAGGTGCTGGGGCGCAACGCCCCTGACGGACCCCCTGTGCCTCATCCAGGGTACAGGCTCCAAGGCCTTCCGCGGTGGGTCGTACGCCGACTCCGTCGAGTATCTGCGCTCGGGGTCGCGCAACGGCAACGGCTCCATCATCCAATATCCAACTGTCGGCTTCCGGTGCGTCAGGACGAGGTGACGAGGGGGTACTCGGTGCGAGGTCCCCGGGGGTGTCGGGGTGCACATCACCTGGCCGGGGATCTTTCGGGCCAGGGCGGCCACGAGAACCTCATCGTCTTCTACACGAACACGTACGGCCCCGTGCTGCTGGCCGGGGGCTTCAACGGCACGGTCGTCTCGCGGGGGATGTTCTCTCGCGACATCGTGGCGCTCATGGCGATCGGCCATATCGACGCCGACGAACTCCCGGAGGTCGTGGGCAGCTTCTGCGAGCCCGGCGGTGCCTCGGGCTTCCGCCTCTGGCGGGGCACGATGGGCTTCGATGCCAGCAGCACGCCGTCGCAGCGCCTGCAGCTCGGCATCGGCTGCCTCGCGATCCACCCTTAGTAGAGCGGCGCCAGCCCCGGTGCAGGTCGCACCCCGGCACGTCGAGTTGCCGCATCGGCAACGGAAGGCATATCACCGACGATCGATGGACGAGTCCCCGATCGCCCGCGCGCCCGACGAGTACGAGCGGCAGTACATGGACGCCGCCCGGGCGGTGCTGATCGCCCGGGTGCGCCAGCGGCTCGACCTGCGGCTGGCGATGATGGCCCTCGTGGTCGCGGTGGCCCTGTTCAACCTCCAGGGCGTGCTGGTGCTCGCGCCGTGGCTGTGGGCGCTTCGGCACGAGGCCCCGGTCTTCGTGTACGCCGTCTTCGGAGCCTACGCGGCCCTCGGGCTCTCGGTGCTGTGGGTCCCGCTCGCCGAGCTTGCCGGAGCCGTCACCCGGGTGGTGCTCACGCCCACGCACCTCCGGGTGCACCGCGGCCTCGCGACGACGGACGTCCCGCTCGACGCCGTCACCGCCGTCGCGGTCGAGCGCACGCGACGGTGGTTCCCGGAGCTGCCGCTGCGGCGGGGGCTGGCCCGGCTCGACACCGTCTACCAGAGCTTCCGCACGAGGGAGTCGCTGCGCGTGGAGTGGCGCGACGCGAAGGGGCGCACCCGGAGGGTGTGGGTGTTCCTCGACGAGGCCGAGGCGCTGAGGGAGCGCATCGAGTCGCTGCGAGGCGGGGCGACGGGCGTGCGCGTCGAGCTCGACGAGACCGTCGGGCAGGAGTGGGAGGCGGACGAGGAGGAGACTGGAGCGGCGCGACCGGGGCGGCGCTCGAAGGGGGGCTGAGCGCGGGGGGTTCAGCCGGTCACGGCGGAGAGACGGCGTCGCAGCGCACCTCGGCGGTCGCAGAGGCGCCCGGGCCCGCCGCGGCGCACGCGTCGCCGTACAGGGCGACCTCGGTGCGATCGTCGTTGTTCCAGTCCCAGCCGTCGGTGCGGGTGGGGTCGCGAGGTCGGTCGACCCCGGCCACCACCACCGCGATGCGCGACGCCTCGGAGGCCGGACCCACGTAGCGAAGCACGCAGGCCGAGAGCGAGCGGCGCACGGTGTCGAGGGCCTCGGTGAGGTCCGACGAGCGGCGCACGCTGTAGTACCGCGGGAGGCCCGTCTCCTCGGGCCGGGCGCGGCCTCCGGCGACGGCCATGCGGTTGAGCGTGTCGATCAGCACCGGCTGCGAGGGGTCGTCGATGCCGATGACGTAGACCGCGATGCCGGCGTCGCGGGAGCGGGTGATCGCGTCGAGGGTGCGCACGTCGTCGAGGCAGTTGCGCGCCGTGCACGCGGGCGGCGTGGGCGCGGCGCAGGTGCAGGTGCGGGGGTCGAGGCGGTCGTTGCAGCCGGGCGCTCCGTCGGTCGCGAGCACGATGGAGCGCGACACGTTGAGCCCCGAGCGGGCGAGCAGGAGGTCTCGGGCGAGGTCGAGCGCCGCGGCGGTGGGCGTGCCCGAGGTGAGCCCTGCGGAGTCGTAGCGGGAGACGATGGTGGCCCCGGTCCCGAAGCCGAGGGGGACCGCCAGGGGGAGGCGGACGTCGCAGGCGAGGGCGCCGGAGGGGAAGTGCATCGAGCCCATGGCGATGGTCGAGGCGTAGGCGGGCAGGGCGCTGCGGAGGGCGTCGACCAGCGCCTGCCGACGCCGGGTGGCGCCCTCCAGGAACTGGTTCATCGACGGAGAGCGGTCGAGCAGGAAGAGCGCCTCCGCGGTCTGGGCCACCAGCGGATAACGGCGGGTGACGCACACGTCCGGCGGCGGCACGTCGGGCACATCCGGGACATCGGGCACGTCGGGCGCGTCGAAGACGTCGGGCGCGTCGAAGACGTCGGGCGCGGTGGCGTCCGGGACGTCGGAGGCGTCGAGGGGAAGCTCGTCGACGCGAAGGCCCGTTCGGGCGCCGCATCCGGCGAGCGCGAGGGCGAGGAGGAGCCCGAGGAGTTCGATGCGTCGACGGTCGTGCATGGGCGCCGATCGCAACACGGCGGCGGTGCCGGCGCCAGCGAGGCCGATGCGCTCAGCCGGCGCGGTGCCGGGCCGGCGCGGGGACCTCGTCGCGCACCGTCGCCGCGGACAGCACCGAGGCGGTGCCCCGCAGCCTGGCGTCGACCGCGTCCATCAGGGCGTCGAGCTCGCCCACGGGCAGGGCGGTGAGCACCGCGCCCCGGCCGTCTCTACCCCTCACGGTGAGCCGGGTGCGCCCGGAGACCCCTGGGAAGATCGCCCGCATGAGGCCGTCGAAGAGCACGCCGCCGAGCAGCAGTGCGAAGCCGAGGGCCACCAGGGGGAAGTACGCCGCCCTCGCGCCCTCGATGGCCGAGCGGGCGCCGAAGACCGATCCCAGCGCCAGCGCGAACACCGACGCCGCCACCGGCAGCATCGGGAACCTCGACTCGCGTCGCAGCAGCGCCATCCCTGCGAGGGGGAAGCGCTCGTCCCAGGTGCGCAGCGTGCGGCCGAGCAGCTCGGTGTGCCCGTGCACCCGCAGCGTGTCGCCGTCGAGCGAGACGGTCACCGGGGAGCGCAGGGAGAACACTGCGTGCAGCACGGCGCGCACCGGGCGCATCCAGAGCACTGCCCAGAGCAGCCGGCGCAGGCCCCGGCGCTCGTCGCCCTCCAGCTCTCCCGCGATGGAGACCTGGTCCGCCCGAGGAAGCTCCCGAGAGGGCGACGGGGCGAGCCCGGCGGGCTCCTTGCCTCGCAGCGCACGGATGGCGGCGGCGGCGGCGTGCGTGGCGGCCTCGATGGGGGCGCCTTCGAGCACGGCGTCGAGCCGGGCGACCACGTCGGCGTCGAGGGTCTCCCGGGCGGCGGTGTAGGGCGGGGCGTGGCCGACGAACTCCAGCCAGTCGAGGGCGGGCACCAGCGAGCGGACGGCGTGGACGCCGTCGCGGCGGCCCAGCAGGGTCTCCAGGTGCCAGGCGACCAGGGCCGCGAGAAGGGCGCGCTCGGCGGGGTTGCGGGCGCCCCCGCGGACGATCTCCAGCGGGCGGCCGGTGCGGGTGGCGCCGTCGTCGGCCTTGAGCTTGAGCGCGGCGACGCGGGCGTCGACGACGGTGGGCGAGGGGCTGAGGGCGCGGTGCTGGGCCTGGTCGATGAGGGCGTCGGTGACGACCTCCGCGACGCGGTCGATGCGGTCGTCGTCGGGGGTGTGGGAGAGCTCCTCGGCGGCGGCGCGGAGGGCATCGGGCGACAGGCTGGGCTCGGCCATGGCGCGCGGACCATAGTCAACGGACCCCGAGGACACAACCGCGGGGGCTCTGGCGGGGTGCGGCTGGCCTCCGTCGGTAGCCGGGTCTGGAGGTGGGCAGCGGGGGCGGGCGCGGGTCGCTACTCATAGGGCGCTCATCCGCCGCGACTGCTCCCTCCGGGCTCCTTCGTGATGGGCTTTCGGGTGGCGGGCTTCTTCGCGACAGGCTTCGTCGGTTTGCTCGACTTCGGCGCGGCGAGCTTTGCCAGTCGCCTGGCCTCGATCTCTGCCATCTTCGCCCTGGTCTCCGCCTCGTGAAGGCGCTTCCTCACCAGGTATTGCAGGTCCTTCGGGCCCCGGCCGTACCTGCCGCTCGCCGCCGCCCTCTTGAGCGCGCGATTCGCCTCCCTGGTTCCAATGGCAGCGAGCGTGCCGCACACCGCGTTGATGCACGGTCCCTTGCCCTGGATGGCCGCGCGGGCGGACTACAGGGGGTGGATGACCGAAATCTGGGAGTCCATGTTCGCGAGCAGGCAGGTGATGTGGGGCGAGGAGCCGACGCGCTCGGCGCTGCTCGCGTGCGACCACCTTGTGGCGCGGGCGGGACGTACCCCTTCTACAACGTCACCTGCCTGAAGCGCTGAGCGCCCACATGGGCGACCGTGATCCATCGCAGCTGCGACAGGTTGCAGAGCCGCCTTACGCGCAGTGGTTATCCGTGGGCGCGCTGATCGCACCGTCGGCGACGTCCGGCCAGGCCGACCCGGGGGGGGCTCCTCAAGCCCTCCCCGGGCGCTCGACGCCGCGCACCTACGTAAATATCGATGCGACGATCGTTGGTTTTCTAGTATTTTCTTTGCGTAGGCGCGGACGTGAGCCCCTCCCGTTCACCCGCCGTCCTCACAAGGAGAGCCTCGGATGGAACCGTACCTCGCACAGATCATGTTGTTTGCTGGGAACTTCGCGCCGAGAGGGTGGGCATTCTGCGACGGGCAGATCCTCCAGATCTCCTCGAACGCGGCCCTGTTCGCGCTGCTCGGGACGACCTACGGGGGCGACGGAGTGAGGACCTTCGCGCTCCCCGACCTGCGCGGGCGCGTGCCGGTCCACGCGGGCGCCACCGCGGGCACCGGCCTCACGCCTCGGACTGCGGGCCAGGCCTTCGGTGCCGAGACGGTCACGCTCACCGTCCAGCAGCTCCCGGCCCACACGCACGGGACCAGCTACGAGCTCCCGCACACGGAAGTGATGACCACCGCGACGCCGGCGGTACCGGTCGCGTACGATCGCGACCCGAGCTCGGTGACCGCGGTGCTCCAGAGCCATCTCACGGGCGGCGGCCAGCCGGTCGCGATCAGCCAGCCGAGCCTCGGCCTCCACTACATCATCGCGACGAGCGGCATCTTCCCCTCGCGGGATTGAGCGCACCGACCATGGAGACACGCTTCACCAGACGGCAGCTCCTCTCCGGATCGCTCGTCGCCGGCGTCGCCACGTTGGTCGGGCCCACGGCGATGATGGGCTGCGCGAAGGACGCGCCGGTCACGGCGCCGACCCAGATTCCGCGCGATGTCGCGTCGCTCCTGCGCACCCTCGCGCTCGACGAGTCGTACCTCATCGCGGACCCGCGCACGGGGCGGCTCTACCGCCTCGACCAGTCCGCGCACACCGTCTCGCAGCTCGACGCCAGCGGGACGGTGCGCTGGACCTTCGGCGCCGGCGCCGACCCCTCGTCGAAGCTCAACTTCCCCACCGACGTCGCGCCCCGCCCCGACGGCTCGCTCTGGGTGATCGACGCCGGCGACGACCGCATCGTGCAGCTCTCCGCAGACGGCTCCTTCGTGCGCGCCGTCGACGGGCTCAGGGCGCCGCGCTCGGCCGTGATCGACGCCGACGGGGGGCTCTGGGTGATCGACACGGGGTCCCACCAGATCAAGGGCTTCACCCCGGGCGGCGAGGCCGGTCGGACGATCGGCGAGGCCGGCCAGGGGGCCACGCAGATCAACGGGCCGCGCGGGCTCGCGCTCGACGCGGCGGGCAACCTCCACGTGGTCGACTCGGGCAACGCGCGCGTGCAGGTCTTCGCGCGCAGCGGCGCCTTCGTGCGCAGCTACGGCGCCTACGGCACCGCCGCCGGGCAGTTCAAGAACCCGCGCAGCATCGCCGTCACCGCCAACGGGCTGAGCTACGTCTCCGACCCGACCGCGGGCACGGTCGAGATCTTCGAGCCCTCGGGCGCGTCGCTCGCGCGCCTCGCGGGACTCACGGTGTCCGGCCGCCCGGCGGTGCCCCTCGACGTCAGCCTCAGCGCCAGCGGTCTCGTGCAGGTGCGGCTCTACAGCTGGACGACGGCCTGACGACGGCAACGGAGGCTCCGACCGGGCCCGGGGCCACCGCACCGTGATGGCGCTGTTCGTGCTGACCGGCGACCACGGCGAGGAGATGGTCGCGGGACCGATGTTCGGCCACGCGAAGTCCCTCATGCCCGCGCAGTTCGAGACCTTCATGTGCTTCGTCGGCCCGGGGGTGGCGCCCGGCTCGAGGGCGTGGGCTCCGCCCGCTCCCTGGTGCTCTTCACAGCCCTCCGGGGCGTTGGATGCCCCGTCCGTCATGGCGAACGCCCCGGGGTCGCCCCTCAGCGGTTGTGCACGCTCAGCGAGCCGACGCCCTGGTACCTGCCGTACTGCTGGTTCGAGGCGAAGAGCGTGAGCTCGTGGAGGTCACGCCCATGGAGCGGGCAGCGGACGGTCGTCGTCGACCCGCGGGTGACCTCGCACTCGCTTCGCTCGCCGCCAGTGGGGCGGACGTCGGCCATCATCCAGACGCGACGCGGGTTGTCGATCACGACGCTGACGGAGGCGCGCGCGTCGCTCTCGGCGCGGTCGGGGCTCACCAGGCGCAGGCCGTACCCGAAGAACTCGGGCCGGAGCGGCGGAAGGCGGAGAAACTCGCCCGGCGTGCGCGCGACCGGGAGGAGCTGCCAGCGATCCTCGTCGGGGTAGTGCTTGCTGAGGAAGACCTCCGGGGGCGTAAGGAAATACGAGGTCCCGTAACGCTTGTGAAAGCCCGCATCGTCGACCCCGCCCGCGTCCCAGGTGGTGTCGACGAGGTACCAGCGATCGTCGAGCTTCACGGCGTTCCAGGCGTGGCCCTCGCCCATGCCGTCGGTGACCGAGTGCCGCGCGCGGCCGACGACGGTCTCGACGGTGAGGCCCGCCGCGCGGCCGACGGCCGTGAAGAGGGCGGCGTAGCCAGCGCACACCGAGAGGCGCGTGCGAAACGTGGTCTCGGCGTCCTGCGGGGGGAAGTGGCGGCTCCGGTAGGAGACGACGTCGTAGGCGATGCGGTCGGCCACGTAGTCGTGCACCGCGCGGGCGAGGTGCCACTGGTCGTGCTCGTGGGCGGCGAGGAAGCGGCCGACGGCGTCGGGCGAGGTCTCGTCGGCGGGGGTGAGCGCGAGCACCGCGGCGTGCGGTCCGTCCGCGGGCCACGGCCACGCGTGCGGGGCGCGCGGCGGGGGAGGAAGCGCCGGCGTGGGCTCGGCGCTCGACGACGCAGGCTCGGCGCCGGAAGGCGTCGGGGTGACGCGGGCGACCTCGCGCTCGGGGAGCGGCTGCGGGCGCGGCGGCGGGGCATCGGCGAGGTGGTAGAGCCACTCGGACTTCGCGGCGAGCCAGAACAGGCCGCGGCGGGCCTCCTCCGCGCGGCGGTCGTGGCGGCCGTCGAGCATCCAGTCGCCGCGGCCATTGAGCGCGACGAACGCGCGCTGCGGGTCGCGCGCGAGGAGGACGCCGACGAACACGAAGCTCACCGCGAGGGTGCGCAGCACGAGGCGGTCGGCGAGCGTGAGGAAGCGCCGCGCGGGCGGCCGGCGGGAGCGCCGCCACGCGGCGAAGGCCTCCCAGAGCAGCGGGAGCACGGGAGAGACGAGCAGGCCCGAGGCGAGCGCGAGCCGGGGCGAGGCGCCCGCGTGGGCGGCGAGCGAGGAGGCGACCCAGGCGGCGGTGAGCGGCGCGACGACGACGAGCGCGAGCCAGAGCGACGAGAGGGTGAGCCGGAGCAGCGCCAGCAGCGGACGGCGTCGCGGCGGCACGGGCGAGCGTGAGGGGCGCGACATGGGGCGCGATGGTAGTCCCCGGGATTGCGGTTGGCGATCGACGGGGCGCCGCCGGGTGATCGGCGGTGTGGTCGGGCGGTCGGGCTACTTGATGGCCCCGAAGGTCCGCATCATCGTCAGGCCGTCGAAGTAGACGCGCAGTCGGCTGAGCCTGCCGTCGCGCACGTCCCACGCCTCGACCACGTTCAGCTCGAGCTTGTTGCCCGTGGGCTTCAGGTCGCCGTTGGGCGTGCGCAGCGTTCCCCGGTGCGTGCCGACCGCGTGGATCTCGTTGTAGACCTGATCGCCCGAGGCGCACTGCTGCTTGATCGTCACCGTGCAGTCGGGCATCGCGTTCTTCCAGTTGGACAGCCAGGTCTTGTAAGCGTTCTTGCCCCGGTCCACCGTGCCGAAGGCCATCGTGGTCACTTCGACGTCGTCGGTTGCGAGCGCGGCGGCGCGGTCGATCTCGCCGCTGTTGAAGGCGGCGTAGAGCTGGCGCACGATCTCCTTGTTCGTCTCCGGAGTGGAGCCGCGAGCGACGCCGGTGCTGCTGGTCTTCTGTTCGGTAGCCATGAGAATCCCCCCTTTCGGATGTTGCCCGCGCCGTCGATGAGCGCGGACATCGCACCGTTTCCCCGGTCGGTCGTCCGCGACATGCAGGACGCCCAGACACACCGATGCGAAGTGTGCGACGCGCTTCCTGGAACCGTCCCTGCGGCGTGGCAAGCCCCCCGTAGAATCCCATCGGCTACGGGGAGCGCCTCGTCGACAGACCCAGGTCAGGGGGTGCCGAGGTCCAGGCACGCCCCATAGTAGGTGCTGGAGGTGGGCTGGACGATCCTGCGAAGAGGCGCGGCGCTGCCGCTCGCCGTCGTCGGGAAGGTGTAGATGCCGGTGAAGCTGTTGACGACGAGCTCGCTCCCGTTGACGGTGAGCTGGCCGAGGAAGCCCGACCCCGACGGCATGGTGAGCGTGCGCAGGGGCGCCGCCGTGCCCGCCGCGGCGCGGGCGAAGACCCTGATCTGGGAGGGGCTCGTCGAGTTGTCGGTGACGAAGACCTCGGTGGCCGTGGCCCAGATGCCGAAGGCGGCGTTGACGGAGCTGACGGTGCGCAGCGCAGGCGTGAAGCCCTGGGCCCCTCGCGAGTGAACCGCGTAGCCGCCCGTGTAGTACCTCGCCGTGAACAGCTCGCCGTCGCCCACGAAGATCCCGATCGACGCGCCGAGGTCGCCGGAGGTCAGCACGCGGCTGGCGTTGACGATCCCGCCGGCGCCCTGCGGGAGCACGGTGATCCTGCTCGCGCCGTAGCTCGCGACGAAGAGTTCGCCGCCCTCGACGAAGATGCCGTAGTCGCTGCCGAACGACTGGGCGCCGATGATCGTGCGCAGCGGCGCGGCGTTGCCGGTCGCGTTCCTGCTGTAGACGTTCACGGTCGACGCGCCCGGGTTGGCGACGAACAGCTCATCGCCGGAGATCTGGCACCAGGACGGATTCCTGAGACCCGTCGACGCGCCCTGGATGACCTGTGACGGAGCCGCCTGCCCGTTGGCGTCGATATCGTAGATCCGGATGGTGTTGGTGCTGAAGTCGGGAGCCCAGATCCTCGTCGCCGGGCCACCCGCGATGCGGGTCTCGCAGTGGGTGCCGGTGAAACCCGCCGCGCAGGTGCAGGTGTAGCTGGCGCCGCTGCTGTTGCAGGTGCCGCCGTTCTGGCAGTTGACGGGCGCCCCTGACCCGCAGGTGCCGGCCTGGCACGTGTCGGCCGGGGTGCAGCTGTCGCCGTCGCTGCAGCTCGTCCCGTCGGCGGCGCTGGGGTTGCTGCACACGCCGTCCGTGGGGTCGCAGGTGCCCACGGTGTGGCACTGGTCGAGCGCCGCGCAGGTCACGCCGAGGCACTCGCAGGCGTCGCCCTGCTGGTCGCCGTTGGTGTCGCGCTGGTCGGCGTTGGCGACCGTGGGGCAGTTGTCGCCCGAGTCGGGCACCGCGTCGTGGTCGCCGTCCGGAACGCAGGCGCCGCCGCTGGGGGTGTAGCCGGCGTGGCAGCTCTTGATGCCGCAGGCTCCCGCGCTGCAGGAGGGCGTCCCGTTGGAGACGGCGCAGGCGACGCCGCACGCGCCGCAGTTGGCGACCGTGTTGAGGTCGACCTCGCAGCCGTTGGTCGCCTCGCCGTCGCAGTTGGCGAAGCCGGCGGCGCACGCGCAGGCGCTGCCGACGCGGGTCACGTTGCCCAGGCTGCAGCAGGCCAGGGTGTCGTCGGCGGGCGCCCCCACGGGCAGGCACGCGTCCGGGCCGCAGTTGCCGTCCACCGCGATGCGATCGCTGGCATGGTCGGCGTGACCGTTGATGCAGGCGCTCGTGGACACGCGAAGCACCACGGTGGGGTTCCTGGCCGACCCGGTGGCGTGACAGATGGTGGTGGTGCCGTTGACGTCGAAGGCCTCGCACTGGGCGGTGGAGAGGTGCTGGGCCGCGCTCTGGGCGGGGGCGTCGACGGCACAGCCCGCCGCGACGGCACTCAACGCAACCGCGCTGACAAGAGCTTTCATAGGAACCATTGATCAGGCTCGCTTTTCACGCAGACGCCCCGGTTTCTTCCTGATGGCTGGATTGCCCGCACGGAATCTCGAGTACCCAACGCTGCGCGATTTCATCTAGACACCCGCTCTCCCCATCACGTCAACAGCCGCCATGGGCAGTCTCATGGCTCATATTCCAGGGACCATGCAATCCAGGAGAAATGGCTGGTGGTAACGTGGTTGCGGCGCGGCTCGGTGCCCACACATGATGTCGTATCGCACCCGGTTGTATGGATAGGAAGTATCGATACGTCGCCAGTCTTTCCTGATTGATCACTCTCCTCTCTGCTGGTCTCCGATAGTCGATATCCTCCAGCATTCAGCTGGCGTCGTAGCGGCCAATGAACTCGCTCGCCGCGGCCCGCGAGTCGCGGGCTCGTCGACCCGCATCGCCTGGCGTAGGTTGGCGCTCCCCTCCGGGGGGGGGAGGGCGAGGCCGGTGTTCGAAGGCGTGGGCGGGCGCGCCCCCGCGGGATCGGGTAGGAGTCGGTGCCCGCCATGCGCTACGAAGGCTCCATCTACCGGCCGCCCTCGGAGGCCGACGCGCTCATCCTCCAGGCCACCATCGGGTGCTCCTGGAACCACTGCACCTACTGCGACATGTACCGCGCGAAGGCCTTCCGGGTGCGCGCGCTCGACGAGGTGCTCGCGGACCTCGACGGCGCCGCCCGCCGGGATGACAGCGTCGAGAAGCTCTTCGTCGCCGACGGCGACGCGCTCGTGCTCCCGATGGACCACTGGCTGGCGATCCTCGACCGCGCCGCCGCGCGCTTCCCCCGGCTGCGGCGGGTGTCCGCCTACGCGATGGCCCGCAACGTCCTCGGCAAGACCGACGCGGAGCTGCGCACCCTGCGCGAGCGGGGGCTCTCGCTGCTCTACGTGGGCCCGGAGTCGGGCGACGACGTCACGCTGAAGCGCATCGCCAAGGGCGACGACGCCGCGGCGCACGTCGAGGCCGCCCACCGGGCGCACGCGGCGGGCATGGCGCTCAGCGTCATCGCCCTCCTGGGGGTGGGCATGGAGCGCAGCGCGGCGCACGCCGAGGGCACCGCGCGGCTCGTCACCGACATGAACCCCGCGTTCTTCTCGGCGCTCACGGTGACGGTCGTGCCGGGCACGCCCCTGGCCACGCTCGCGGGGCGCGGGCGCTTCTCGGTGCCGCCGACGACCGACCTGCTCCGCGAGCTGCGCGCCATGGTCGACCTCGCGCGCCCGGCCGACGCGGTCTTCCGCACCAACCACGCGTCCAACCACCTGCCGCTCGGCGGGCGCCTGCCGCGCGACCGGGAGCGCATCGTCGCGCTCATCGACGCCGCCATCGACGGCCGCGTCCCGCTGCGCCCCGAGCGCTCGCGCGGGCTCTGACCTCCACCCCCCCGCTCGTCGATCAGCCTGTCGAGGTAGCGGACCTTCCGCATCAGCGGGTCGGCGATGTCCTCGACGCGCACCTCGCGCTCTCCCCCGGAGGGTCGTTACCTCGCCGCCCTCCCTCGCGCGGACATCGGGCCGAGCGAGGCCCGCGCGGTGCGAGTCTGGCGGCTGCCCATCGCGCTACGCGCCGCCCACGTCCACCAGCACCTTCAGCACGCCCCTCCTCCCCGCGTGCTCCAGCGCGCGCGCGGCCTCCGTCAGCGGGTAGCGGGCGGCGATCAGCGGCGTCGGGTCCACCTCGCCCCGCGCGAGCGCCTCGACGGCGCGGGCCATGTCGCCGCAGCGCGAGCCCACCACGCGCACCTCGTCGACCACGATGCGAGACGTGTCGATCGTCGGCGGCTCGGGGACCGTCGTCTTCAGCACCAGCGTCCCGCGCGGCGCCGTCAGCGCGAGCGCCCGGCCGAGCCCCGCCGCGGTGCCCGTCGCCTCGACCACCACCGGCGACCGGTCGAGCCCGGCGGCGTCGGCTTCGAGCAGCGCGCGCACTCCCCTGGACCGCGCGATGGCGAGCTTCGCCTCGTGGCGCCCTACCAGGGTCACGGCCTCGCCCAGCGCCGTCAGCGCGAGGGCGATGAGCAGCCCGAGCTTGCCGTCGCCGAGCACCACCACGCCTCGCGCACCCCCCGCGCGCGCCCGCGCCCCGGCCAGCTCGTCGGCGACGTGCAGCGCCGCGGCCAGCGGCTCCGCGAACACCGCCGCGTCGTCGCTCACCGCGTCGGGGACCTCGCACAGCCCGCGCGTGGGCAGCGCCAGCGCCTCGGCCAGCGCCCCGTCGCGGCCCGCGATGCCGAGCACGGTGCGCCGCGCGCAGTGGTGGCCCCCGCGCAGCCGGCACTCCTCGCACGCGCCGCAGCCGGCGTTGATGTCGCCCACCACCCGGCGGCCCACCCACGCGTCGTCGTCGCACGCGGTCACGGTCCCGACGAACTCGTGGCCCAGCACCCCGCGGTAGCCCATGTACCCGCGCACCAGGCCGAGGTCGGTGTCGCAGACCCCCGCGACGCGCACCGCGATGAGCGCCTCGCCGGGCCGCCGCGCGGGGATGGGGTGGTTGGTGACGAGCCGCGGGGTGCCATCGAGGAGGAGCGCCAGCATCGGGGGCGCGATGGTAGCGCCTGGAGCTTTCCGCCCGCTACGCCTTCCGCCAGCGGGCGGCGGCTCAGGACCGCGCCGCGGCGCCCTCGCGCCGGTGCTTCCAGGCGTCGGCGGCGTCGATGCCGAGGGCCTCGAAGCGGGGCACGATCACGTCGGTGACGGTCTTGTAGAAGAGCGAGCGGGCGTCCTCGCCCTCGCACATGCCGACGGCCTCGCGCTGCGCGCGAAGCTCCTCGGGGATGGCGGGCGGCGTGATGGGGAGCAGGTCGACCTCGCGGCGCTCGAGGTAGGCGAAGGCCACGCGGAGGTAGGCGGCCATGCGCGCCGGGGCGCCCGCGTCGAGGCGGGGGAGGTTGTGCGTGAGGTAGAGCCAGCCGAGGCGGGCGTGGGCGACCTCGTCGGGCAGGATGCGGTCGAGGGTCGCGCGCACGAAGGGCTCGTCGGCGAGCTCGCGCTCCTCCGAGATGAGGGCGACGGCGACGGTCTCCGAGAGGCAGCCGACGAAGGCCACGTTGCGCACGGCGCGCTCCAGGGCGGAGAGTCCGTCGTGCCCGGGCATGCGCATGAGGGTGGGCTCCGCGGTGGCCTCGGGCTCGCCCCCGAAGGCGCGCACCACGTCGCCGCAGAGGGTGGCGTGGTAGATCTCGTCCGTCGCCGCCCTCAGCGCCACGGTCTGCACGTCGATGGTGGAGCTCGCCTCGATGAGCTGCGGCACCAGCGACGCGAACACCGCCGCCGAGCGGTGCTCGTTGACCATGCGGTCGCGCCATGTCTGCACGGCGGCCTCGCGCACGGTGGGGTCGTAGCGCTCGCGGAGCACATCGCCCGGAGGGAGCTCGACGGGCACCTTGTCGAGGCTGCGGAGGATGCGCGCGTGGTCGGTGCGGAAGGGCGACGCGGCGGTGTCCATGGTGAGCGTGCGCATGGCTCAGGCGGCCTCCCCGTCCATGGACGGCGGCATGAAGGGCCCCCACGCCTGGCAGCCGCGGCGCCAGTCCCAGTTGATGCGGTCGCAGCACTCCGACCACGACACGGCGGCGTCGCCCTCGTTGCTGCACACCTCGCCCACGTCGGCGGCGGGGACGTCCGCGGCGTCGACGAGGTCTGCGGCCGCGTCGGCCACGACGGGGACATCGGCGGCCGCGGGGGTGTCGGCGACCTGGACGACGTCGGCGGCGACGACGCTCCCGTCGATGGTGGAGGCGCAGCCGGCGAGGGCGGCGCTCATGGTGAGGGTGACGGCTCGGGCGGCGCGGAGGGCGCGCTCCTGGGCGCGGCGGACCCGCTCGGCGGACTCAGGGGAGGTGCTGCGCATGGGTAGGGGGGTCTCCTTCGGCGAGAGGGAAGCTCTGCGGCTCGAAGGCGATCATGGGCAGACGGTTACGCTTTGAGAATCGATATGTCGTGTACGTGATTGTATCGGATCGGTTGACTGTGGATCAGCGGGTCGCTCCCACTTCCGCCGGGGATTGCGGTACAGGTTGGCGGGATGGAGATCGCCCTTCGCCTACGGGAGCCCGCGGATGACGAGCTGCACTTCGCGATGCAGGCCGACCCGCTGCAGGTCGCGACCACGGTGCCGGCCCGGTCGCGGGCCGACTTCGACGCGTGGATCGCGCGCATCGCGGCGGACCCTTCGGTGACGCTCCGGACGATCACCGCGGACGGCAGGATGGTCGGCACGATCAACACCTTCCTCATCGGTGAAGAGCGCTTCATCGGCTATCGGGTGGCCACCGAGCACTGGCGCAAGGGCATCGGCGGCGAGGCGGTGCGGCTGATGGTGCAGGTCGACGCGTCGCGGCCGATCTTCGCCACGGTGCTCGCGAGCAACGTCGCGTCGGTGAGGGCGCTGTCGCGCAACGGCTTCGTGCCGGTGCGGGAGCAGATGTCCGACGACGGGCCGGAGGTGGTGCTCCGGCTCGGGTGAGGCGCGCGACAGGAGCTCGCGGAGCTGTGGTCGTGGGGGCGTCGATGCGCCTCGACTCCGCGGGGGTGCGAGGGATGATCCGCGCGGTGCAGCGGCGGGTGCGCTCGTCGGTGGCGGCTCCCCCCCGGAGCCGCTGTCTCACTCCAGGAGGGCGCTCAGGGTGACGGGCTCGTTGGAGGGCGTCGGGCCGTTCGTGCCCAGGGCGACGACGACGTCTTGTGCCGCCCCCCGGTGGACATAGGACAGCGACGCGCCGGCCGAGCCCGCGCGCGCCAGGCAGACACCCTCGCAGCTCGCGAGGAGCGAGAGGTAGGGGCCCGAGCCGCCGCTTCCGGCGCCGCCGGTCACCCGCAACGTGAGCGTTGAGCCGGTCGTGACCCGGACCGAGTAGTACAGCACCGGGCCGCTGTTTCCGCAGGGCGAGGGCTGCTGCGCCTCCAGCAGGTCGATGGCCGCGATGGGCGTGCCCGGCGTCAACGGCAGCGCGCCCGCGCAGGTGAGGTTGGTCGACACCGGGCGCAGCGACGCTCGCAACGAGAGCGGGGACGCCTGTTCGGGGCGGAGGGTTCCGGCGGCGACCACGATTCGCTGCGGGGCTACGCTGGTGTTGGAGAACACGGCCCGCGGGGAGCGGACCTCGCTCAGGCTCGCCGCGAGGCAGGTGCCGCCGCAGGCGGTGAAGAGGCGGACGAAGGCGTACTGCGCCGAGCCGCCGGTGACGGCCGCGTCCGCCGTGACGGTGAGCGTCTGCCCCGGCGGCACGGTGATGGCGTAGTAGAGCGCCCGCGGGGGCACGTCGCTCGCGCCCGGGCAGCGGGGCGTCGCCTCGGTGGCGTCCTCCGGGTGCTCGAGGCGGGTCGCGACGCCGTCGACGAGGAGCCCCGCGCTCGCGCACTGCGACTCCGCGGGGAGCGCGCGGAACCGCGCCGTCACGTCCACCACGGGCAGCGGGGCGGAGTCAGGGGCGGCGACCGCGACCGTCACCGACTGCGGGGAGCCGGCTGCGTTGTTGTACTGCGCCGACGGGTCGCTCGTGTATGCGGAGAAGGTGTTCGGGAGGCAGCCTGGCGCGCCGCACGGCGGACGCGCGGTGACGGAGAGCGGGTTCGTGGCGGTGCCTTCGCGACGGGCCTGGACCACGAGCGCGCTGCGGGGCGGCACGGTGACCGAGTAGTACAGGGCCGGTGCTCCGGTGTCGGTCGACGGATCGAGGCAGCTCCGCATCCGCTCGGTGGAGAGCGCGAGGTCCTGCCCCGGCAGCGTCACGCCCTCGGCGAGCGGCGTCGCCGTCGCGCAGGTCGAGTTGCTCGCGCGCGGGCGGATGCGGGCGGAGACCGTCGCGACGGCGTCCTCCGGGCGGCTCCCGAGGACGGCCACGGCGACGAGCACCGTCTGCGGGGCGGCGCCGGCGTTGTGGACACGGAGCGGTCCGACGGTGCGGCCGGAGTAGGCCCGAGCGAGGCAGGCGGCGGCGTCGCACGCGGCCCACGCAGTGACTTCGAGTTGGGGGCTGTCGCGCCCGACGCCCGTCACGTCGACCCCCAGCACCGCGTCGGGCGGCACCGTCGCGCGGTACCACCGCGTCACCGCGGTACGGGTCGAGGACCCGCCGCACGCGGGCAGCGTCGAGGGCGCTCCCCCGAAGCGCTGGCCGGTGAGCACGTCGCCGTCGCGCAGCTCCGCGGCGCTCGCGCAGTCGGACCCCGGAACGTCCCCGAGCGGCGTCACGTCCGGGCGGTCCTCTCGCCCGGGCTGCCCGCGATCCTCCGGGGCGGCGTCCGGCGCCTCGCGGTCGTCGCCGGGGTCGGCATCGAAGGCGACGCCCGCGTCATCGGGCGCGGCTGCCCGGTCGATGGGCGTGGGCGTGTCGAGCCACGTCGCCACGTCGGCGATGCCTCCGTCTGAGCCGTCGGCACCGGTCGCAGTCACGGTGTTGCCGCAGCCCGCGATCCACAGCGCCGCGACCATCGCGCTGAGCCCCGCGATCGTACCCGTTCTCATGGCCGGTCCTCCTCCGAGCTCACCATCGGTCGACCGTCGCACGGGTCCAACGACGGCGCACAGAGGGATCGGGTCCACACCCGCGGTGTTCAGCGCTCTGTGCCGCAGTAGGGAAGCGCCGGTGCTACGGTCGGGCGCCCGCTGCTACAGCTTCACAGCACCACGAAGGGGAGCCGCAGGGCGGATCTGGCTGAGCGTCACGAGCAACCGACGGAGGTGCGCCGTGGGTGCCCACGAGGGTACGCGTAGAGGTGCCGACCTCACATCGGGCGTGGCGTGAGCGAGACGCGGCCGCGGTCGATGACGGTGCCGTCGAGGCGGTAGGGGGTGACCTCCAGTCGGGTCATGGTGGCGTGGATGCGGAGGAAGTTCACCACGCTCTCGTAGTAGGCCGACCACGAGCGGGGGGTGCCGTCCTGGAGCTCGTAGAGCTGCGCCCCGGCGCCCGCGGCGACGATGTAGCGCGTGCCCCTCCGGCCGCTGACCTCCTGGCCCCGGCCGTCGAGCTCCTTGCTGAGCTCGAAGTCGTGCTCGTGTCCGTTGAGCACCAGGTCGACGCCGAACTCGTCGAACACCGGCGCCCAGGTGGTGCGCACGAAGACCGTGTCGGTGGTGGAGGAGTGCCGCGACGAGCCGAAGCAGGGCTTGTGGTGCACCGCGACGATGAATGGCACCCGCGCGCGGTTGGCGCGGGCGCGGGTGAGGTCGGCGCGCATCCAGGTGAGCTGGGTGCCCGCGACGTTGCCCGCGTAGTCGTCGCGCAGCGGGGTGTCGTTGAGGAAGATCAGGTGTACCGGGCCGTAGTCGAAGGAGAAGTAGAGCTCGCTCTGCTCCGGCGCGTCGACCTGCGGCTGGGCGAACTGCATCAGGTAGTTGATGGCGAGGGCGTCGTGGTTGCCGTGCGCCATCATCCACGGCATCACCGCCTGCGAAGACGCGGCGCCGGTGAACCACTGCTGCCACGCGCCCTGCAGCGTGCCGAGCAGCACCGCGTCTCCGGTGAAGATCTGGAAGTCGGGCTGCTGGGTGCCCATCACCACGCGCTCCTGCACCTGGCGCCAGGTGGTGAAGTTGTCGCGAGAGTCACCCGAGACGGCGAAGTTCACGTCGTAGTCGGTGCGCCCCGCGGCGGGGGCGGTCTTGAAGCGCTGCACGGCGCTCCAGTGCCCTTCGCCGCCCACGCGGTAGTGGTAGGTGGTGTCGGGGCGCAGCCCGCAGGCGTGCGCCTCGTGGATGGTCACCTCGGTGGACCCGAGGCCGCCGGTGCTCACGCTGCCGAGGGCGGTCTGGTCGAGCCTCATCGGGTCGGTGCCGAACTGCACCACGCTGGCGCGGGTCTGGCTGTCGGTCTGCCAGACGAAGGCGATGGTGCTCGACGGGTCGGCGGGCCAGGAGGTGTGCACGTTGCGCGGCGCGGGCATCGGGCCGAACACGGTGCGGTTGCCGAGGACGTTGTTGATGGTCCCGGGCAGCGAGCTCACCCGATGCGTGCAGCCTTCGGGGGTGTAGGCGAGCGGCGCCCTCTCCTCGGCGAGGGGGTCGCCCGAGTCGCCGGGCGCGGCGGCGTCCGAGGCGATCCCCTGGGCGTCCGAGGCGCTGCCGTTGTCGGTCGGAGGGAGGGAGCCGGCGTCGTTGGACGCGGCGCCGAGCGTGTCCTGACAGGCGGAAAGGAGCGACAGGACGGCGGCGAGGGCGAGCGGTCGATGGGTTCGCATGGTGGTCCTCGGTGCGTCAGGTCAGAACGACCCGGTGAGAAGCAGGGTGAAGAGGTCGTTGGTGACCACGCCGCTGCCCGGGCGGCGGTCGTTGGTGGCGTCGCGGTGCTCGGTGTTGACCGTGTACTGGGCCTGCGCCTTGAAGCCGTGCCCGAGCTGGTACCAGTTGATCCCGACGGTGTAGGCGCGCGAGAACATGAAGTCGCGGTAGACCTCGCGCGACTGCGACCCGGGCAGGCGCTGCCCGCAGTCGGCCCCGGCGCTCACGGTGTAACAGCTGGAGGGGTCGAAGCTCTGCGCCCGGGCGACCACCTCCAGGTGGTTGCGCAGCGCGGGAACCGGGATGAAGTAGCCCGCCTGGAGCAGCCACCCGAGGGACTGGGTGCTCGGCGCCGCGGTGGTGTCGGTCTCCTGGGTGTCGCGGAAATACACCTCCCCGTAAAGCGAGGCCCCGCGCGCGGCGAAGAACACGTCCCCGCCGAAGGAGTTGACGGTGATGCGGTTGGGCGTCGGGGTGCTCTGCCCTGGGAGCGTGACCAGGCCCACCTGGCGGATCTGGCTGGCGGCGTTGAGGCCGATGGCGAGCGTCGGGGCCTGCGACATGTTGATGGCTCCCTCCTGCAGGGCGCGCGGCCTGCCGAGGGGGTTCACCGCGACGCGGCCTGCGTAGAGGAAGAAGCCGTCGAGGTTGAAGGCGCTGTTGGAGCCCTTCCCGTTGAAGACGCCGGCGTAGTACTCGACGAGGTCGCGGGGGCCGAGCCAGCCCCAGACCATGAGGCCCTGGTCGAAGCTGGGGATGAAGCGCACGCCGCTGGAGTTGGCGCCGCCCGACCAGAGCGAGCGGTCGGTGAACTGGAAGCGCGTGCTGGAGGTGAGCTCCTGCCGGGAGAAGGGCACGCGAAACTGCCCGATCTGCACCTGCAGCCAGCGGCGCACGGGCACGAGAGCGTAGGCGTCGAGCAGGTCGAGGTTGTTCGACATGTTGAACTCGACGCGCATCTGGAGCAGCGGGTGCGCCTGGCCGTGGATGACCACGCGGGTGCGCTGGAGGCTCACCCCCGGAGGCAGCGAGAAGTTCGAGGTGGAGTCCAGGTTGTAGCCGGTCTGCACGATGAACTGCGGCTGGGCGTAGAAGCCGAGGTCGAGCCAGCGCTCGGCCACCCCTTCAGGGAAGCGGCTGGCCCCGACGTGGCCGCCGGCGGCGAGGGGAGGGACGAAGTCCGGCGGGCGAAGGTCGGGCGAGGCGACCGAGCCGTTGAACATCGCCGCGAGGGACAATCCCCCCGGGGCGAGGCCGACCGGGGGAGACCAGCCAGGGCGGGTCTCCTCCCAGAGGCGGACGGCGCCCGCCTCGCGAGGAACCGTGAAACCGAGAGAGACGCCCGCCAGGGCGATGGACCAGAGAGCCGCGCGCTTCACCACGTTGGATCGATGACCTCGTTGGAACGAAGCCTCTACCAGAGCAGGGGTTGTGGTTCTGGGGCGATCGGGTGACAGGACGGTGGAGAGACGGAACGCCTACGTGAAGCGCCCCGTGACGGCCATGAAGGTGACCTTGTCGGTGGTGTCACGGAGGCGGGCGGTGAGGGTGCGCACGACGTTCCAGAGCACCTCGTAGGCGAGGTCGCGGTGGACGAGCATCAGGTGCTCCATCTGGTCTTTGGTGATCTCGAGCACGGTGCACGACTCGTGGACGTGGGCGTCGGCGCTGCGGGGCGCCGGGTCGATGACGGCCATCTCGCCGAAGTAGTCGCCCGGCCCGAGGATGGTCAGCGCCTCCTCGCCCATGCCCGGAACCTCCCTGGAGATGCGCACCCGCCCCTCGGTGATGAGGTACAGCCGGTCGCCCACGTCGCCCGCGCGAAAGAGCACCGTCCCCACGGGGTACCGCTGCTCCGTCGCGATGCTCGCCACCCGGCCGAGGGACTTCGCGGACAGCCCCTGAAACAGGGCGATGCGCGCGATGGGGCTGTCTGCCGTCGCGGAGTCGTTGCTCGGTGGGCTCATGAGGGGGGTGAGCTTAGCCGTCGAGCGCGGAGATGTACCGCTCTGCGTCGATGGCGGCCATGCACCCCGAGCCCGCGGCGGTGACCGCCTGGCGGTACACGTGGTCGGCCACGTCGCCGCACGCGAACACCCCGGGGATGTTGGTGCGCGTGGTGCCGTGGATCACCCGGAGATAGCCGTTCTCGTGGGCGTCGACCGTCCCGAGGAAGAGCTGCGACGCGGGGGTGTGCCCGATGGCCACGAAGACCGCGTCGATGGGCATCTCGCGGAGCTCGTGGCTCACCGTGTCCTGGAGCACCACCGAGGTGACCTTCCTCTTCGAGACGTCACGCACCTCGGCGACGGCCTTGTTCCAGTGGATCTTGATCTTCGGGTGCCGGAACACCCGGTCTTGCATGATCTTGCTGGCCCGGAAGGCGTCGCGGCGATGCACGAGGTGTACGGTGCTGGCGAGGTTGGCCAGGTAGAGGGCCTCCTCCAGCGCGGTGTCGCCGCCGCCGACCACGATGACCTCCTGGTTGCGGAAGAAGGTCCCGTCGCAGGTGGCGCAGGCCGACACGCCGTGGTTCTGGAGGTCCTTCTCGCCGGGGACCTCCAGCCAGCGGGCGACGGCGCCGGTGGCGATGATGATCGACCGGGCCTCCAGGGGCTCGGGCTGGCTCTCGACCCACACTCGCTTCACCGGGCCGTGCAGCTCGACCTTGAGCGCGTCCTCGGTGAAGAACTTCGTCCCGAAGCGCTCCGCCTGCTGGCGAAACTGCTCCATCAGCTTCGGCCCGGTGATCCCCTCGGGGAAGCCCGGGTAGTTCTCCACCTCGGTGGTGATCATGAGCTGGCCACCGGGCTGGTGGTCGCTGCCGAGGCCCTCGATCAGCACGGGGGCCATGTCGGCGCGCCCCGCGTAGATGGCCGCCGTGAGGCCGGCCGGGCCGCTGCCGATGATGATGACTTTGTTCATGGGGGTGCGAGCGCCTCCGCGGGCGGTGAGAAGGGGATTGGAGACCGGAGACCGGAGACCGGAGGACGACTACAGGGTGCCGAGGTAGGCGCCGTAGGCGGCCTCGTCCATCAACCCGTCGAGCTCGGAGGACGTTCCCGCGGTCTCGAGGACGACCATCCAGCCGTCGCCGTAGGGGGCCTCGTTGACCTTCTCCGGGGCGTCCTTGAGGGCCTCGTTGATGGCGACCACGGTGCCGCCGATGGGCGAGAACAGGTCGCTCACGGACTTGGTCGACTCGACCACGCCGAAGACCTTCCCCGCCGTGAGGGTCGCGCCGAGCTTCACGTCGACGCTCACCAGGATGATGTCGCCGAGGGCGTCCACCGCGTGCTGGGTGATGCCCACGGTGACGCGGTTGCCCTCGACGCGGGCCCACTCGTGTTCCTTGGTGTACTTCAAGCCGGACGGAACATCAGCCATCGCCAACCTTCGCTCTCTCTTCTTCGGCCGTCGTGGGAGTCACTCTCCTGCTCTCGAATGGGAGCATGGAGAGTGTGGGGGATGTCTTAGTGCGCCGCGGGTTCGGCCGCGGGTTCGGCAGCCACCTCGGCGTCGCCCGCTCCCGCGTCGGTGGGCGTCGCGAGCACGCCCGGCGACAGGAACAGGTACACCCCGAGGGCGGCCGCCAGGAGCAGCCCGACGCCCGCGAGGGGCATCCAGCCCGGCGTGACGAGGGCGTCCTCGGCGGGCTCGGGGTGCGCGTGCGCGTGGTTCGCGTGGCCCTTCGCGTGACCGTGATCGTCGTCGTGGGAGGGGCCGTGTCCGTGCGCGTCTGCCATAAGGTGGCGCCGGTGATATTCCCAACGGCGAGCGCTGGTCAACCCTGTGCGATGGACTCCGCCGGACTCTGCGCCGCCGTCTTCAGCGCATCGAGGAACTCTCCCCCCGGCAGCGCCGCCGGCTCTCGGGGCGCCGCCTCGGGCTCGCTGCCCTTCGCGGCCCCCTGGAGGTAGGTCACCGCCACCTGCCGCAGCGGGCCCATCAGCACGTCGGCGATGACGTCGCTGGTGCCCGCCATCGCGCGGATGCGGAGCTCCCTGGAGAGCTTGTGAGACACGTCCCCGGCGGGCAGCGGCATCGCCGCGAGGCCCAGCGAGAGCACCCCGGAGAGCAGCGAGGCGCCGAGCTCGGTGTCGAGGAAGGCCGCGATGCGAGCCCGCAGCGCCGGGTCATCGGGGCCGAGGTGCCGGGAGAGCAGGGCCACGAGGGGCTCTCGCGCCAGCTTCACGAACTGCGACCCCGCGAGGCGCCACGCGGCGTCCGTGGCGTCGACCTCGAGGGACTTCAGCACCGGGGGGATCTTCTTCTCGTCCATGGTTCGCTCCGTCTTGGCTGGGGGCGTCGGCGCACCCGGCGCCGCGCTCTTCGTGTTGCTCGTTGCCGTCGTCGTCACTGCCGTCACCGCGCTCGCCGGGACCCACTGCCCCACCCGGTCGAGCCTCGCCGCGAGCTGGGCCGCCACGCGCACCATGGCCCGCCGCACCCTCGCGTCGCCCTCCGTCGCAGAGCGCTCGGCCATCGCCCACGCCGCCTCGGCGAGCCCGTGCGCGACCTGCGCCCTGCGCTCGTCCATCGTCGCCTGGGCCCAGCCCTCGATGCCCTGCGTCCAGGCCACCCGGTCGCTGCGGATCACCGCGCCCCGCAGCAGGTCATCGACCGCGTGGTTGCCCACCACCAGCAGCGAGGCCGAGTGCTTCACCTGCTGGGTGAACACCCGCGCGAAGCCGCTCTCCCCGACCCCGTCGAGGCTCAGCCGGGTCGCGTCGATCATCGCCTCGAACACGCCCGCGTCGGGCGCCCCCGAGGCCCCCCGCACCCGCAGCGGAACCCCCGCCATCGCCCCCGCCACGACCCTAAGCTCGGCCGCGGCCGGGCCAGGCGCGTCCATCGACTGCGCCACCAGCGAGCGCGCCGCCCAGGTGAGGGTGTAGCGCGCCCACTGCTCCTCGAAGCCCCGCTCGACGCTTTCCGCCGGCGGGGTCGCCGCGTCGACGGACATGGTCACCGCCGTCACCACGTCGCAGGTGGGAAGCGTCTCTCGGAGCCCCTTCAGCAGCGCCAGGCCGAACTCGCGCCCCCGCCAGGCGCCGTCATGGCTCTGTTGCCAGGGGTGCTGTCGCAGCGCGAGGTCGAGTCGTCTCAGGGTCTCGATGTGTAGCGAACTCGTCATGGCGGCATCGCCTCCGATGTCCGTCACCCTAGTGACCTGCCACGCGAGCAGCAACCGGGCTTGTGACATACCCTGTCTCATTAGCGAAACCCCTTGCTGCAAGGGTGTTTGAGCGGTTGCATGGGGTCCATGGGCGACGACGCGGTGGCGTGGGTGAGGGCGCAGCGGGGGCCGATGGAGGCGCTGCTCCGGGCGCTGGTGGAGGAGAGCTCGTACACGCTCGACGCTCGCGGCGTGGACGCGGCGGGGGCGGTGCTGCGCGAGGCGGTCCCGCTGCGGTGCCGGGCGGTGCCGGGGGAGCGCTACGGGTCGCACCTCTTCTTCGAGGGGCGGCGCCCCGCGGGCGAAGGGGGCGTGGTGCTGGTGGGCCACCACGACACGGTGTTTCCTCGCGAGGTCTTCTCGGGCTACCGCTCGGAGGGGGACGTGGCGTGGGGGCCCGGGGTGCTCGACATGAAGGGCGGCCTGGTGGTGATGGCCTTCGCGCTGCGGGCCCTCGACGCGGCGGGCGCGCTCGATGCGGTGCCGTTGACGATGGCGGTGGTGGCCGACGAGGAGGTGGGATCGCCGGAGAGCGGGCCGTGGCTTCAGCAGGCGGCGCGTGGCGCGGCGGTGGCGCTGGTCTTCGAGGCGGGGCGCGAGGGAGACGCGATCATCACGAGGCGCAAGGGCACGCTGGCGATGACCGCGAGGGCGATCGGGAGGGCGGCGCACGCGGGCAACGCGCACGCGCAGGGGGCGAGCGCGATACGGGCGATGGCGAGGTTCATCGAGTCGGCCGAGGCGCTGAACGGCTTCGCGAGCGGCGTCACCGTCAACGTCGGCACCGTCCACGGCGGAACCTCCAAGAACACCGTCCCCGCGCAGTGCGTGGCGGAGCTCGACGGGCGCTTCGAGCGCTCCGACGACGGCGTCTCGCTGGTCTCTCGCTTACGTGAGCTGGTAAGAGTCCCGCTGGTCGAGGGCACCTCGGTGGTGCTGGAGGGAGGCGTCGCGAGGGCGCCGCTCGAGCGCTGGGAGGAGAGCGCCCGGTGGATGCAGCGCTACGGCGGGTGTCAGCGGCTCGCGGGCCTCGGGGGCGGAGAGTCGCCCATGCAGGGGGGAGGGAGCGACGCCTCGACGACGGCCGCGGTGGGGGTGCCCTCCATCGACGGGCTCGGCCCCCGGGGGAGCGGGTTTCACACGCTGGACGAGCGCGTGGAGCTCGACTCGCTGGTGCCGAAGTGCGAGGCGCTGGTGAGGTTCCTGCTGGGCGTGGCAGGTGACGGGTTCTCTCCCCCGTCGGCGTGACTGTGCGACCCTTGGCGGGTCGTGGCTGAACGCTCGCCCCAACCCCCCTCGCAGGCCTCGTCCCAGGGGCACGACCCGGAGACCCGCTGGCTCTCCGTCGCGTGCGCGCTCGGGGCGCTGCTGGTGCTGTTCCTCCACGCGGGGCTCGGGCCGCGCTACCAGACCGAAGACCCGGCCGGGGAGCTGTTCTCCAACCAGATCTCCTTCCTGGCGGGCATCACCGTCGCGTCCTTCCTGACGACCGCCCCGGAGCGTCGTCGCTGGGTGTACCTCACGGCCTTCCCGGCGACGGCGTGCGGGGTGGTGTTCCCGTGGCTTCACGCGCTCTACCCCGTCAACAGCGTGGGCTACCGGCTTCTCAACGCGCTCTCCCCGGTGGGCATGGCGATGGTGGCCTTCACGGTCACCTGGGCGCTGCGGGTCACCGCCGCCGACGACGCCCTGCGCAACGCCCGGCGCTGACACGGGCTCCCGCGCCGGTGTAAGCCCGAACACCGGGGCGACGTTGTCCGTCGTCCCCTGAACCGGAGGTCCATCGCCGATGTCGCACTCGCTGGTCCCTTGTGTCGGTTGCTCTCGTCACGTCCGCGCCGACGAAGACGCCTGCCCCTTCTGCGCCGCGCCGGTCACCCTGCGGGCCGAGCGCAGCCCGGCGGGCTCCCAGGCCACCCGCGTGGTCGTCGCCCTCGCCGCGGCCCTCACCGCGAGCGCCTCGCTCTCGGCCTGCTACGGCGGGCCGCCCCACCCCAGGGCGCTCGACGTCTACCCCCAGCGGGTGAACGCCGCCCCCGACAGCGGCGCGGTGCTCGAGCAGACCCCGAAGCCCTGACCGGTCAGCGGGGGAAGAGTTCGAGCTGCGGCGGCGCCGCGGGCTCTGCGCCGAGGCAGGTCACCCCGAACTGCGACGACACCAGCAGGGTCGCGGGGTGATCGCAGAGGGCCTCGGCGGCGGAGGCCCGCGCGAGCTCGGGGGTGTTGTTGGTCTGAGACAGGTGCATCAGCACGACGGTGCGCACGGCCCGGTCGAGGCTTCGGAGGAGCCCGTGGGTCTGGGCGTTGGAGAGGTGCCCGTGGCCGCCGGAGACGCGGCGCTTCAGGTGGTAGGGGTAGGGGCCCGACCAGAGCATCTCGTGGTCGTGGTTGGACTCGATCAGCACGGTGTCACACCCCGCGAGGTGATCGAGCAGCCCCGGCGGAACCTCCCCCAGGTCGGTGGCGATCGCCGCGGCCTCGCCGCCGTGCTCGAAGCGCAGCGAGACCTGCGGCGCGTCGTGGGGGACGGTCAGCGCGGTGACGGCGATGTCGCCGATGGAGAAGGGCGCGCGGGGCCCGAAGACGCGAGGGGAGCGGCGCCCCCCGAGGCGGACGCTGCGGCGCGTGGCCTCGCTCACATAGAGGGGAGCCTGGAAGTGCTCGGAGAGCTCGGCGGCGTGGCGGCAGTGGTCGCCGTGGGCGTGGGTGACGATGATCGCGTTGGGCTTCACCGAGAGGCGCGCCCGGGTGAGCTGCCGCTGGAGGGTCGCGAGGGGGAGGCCGGCGTCGACGAGCAGGCGGGTCGACCCGGCTTCGATGAGCATGGCGTTACCGCCCGATCCGCTGGCAAGGACGGTCAATCGCACGATGCGGCACTGTAGCGGCAAGGTGACGGCCGGGCCACGTCTCGCCGACAGCCAAGGGGGGTGGGCCTTGTGCGTCGCCAGGGTGTAGGCGATAGGGATTGTCCGACGAGGAGGGACTACATGACCCTACGGCTGGCTCGGCGGTATGGATGGGGCTTCACGCTGGTGGAGCTGATGATCGTGGTGATGATCCTCGGCCTGCTCGCGGCGATCTCGATCCCCTCGTACACGCGCTACGTGAAGCGCACCAAGACGAGCGAGGCGGTGGGTAACATCCGGGCCATCTACCAGGGCCAGATGACCTATTTCCAGCGGAGCATCGAGGTCGGCACGGGGCAGCGCTTCGCCTCGGCGGCCACGTACACGCCCGACAGCAACCCCGGCTCGTCGAAGTACCCCGCGCGCCCCACCCTCTGGAGCGCAGACCCGCAGTGGGCGGCGATCGGCTTCTCGCTCGAGCAGCCCCACTACTACGCCTACGCGTCGTACACGTCGGGCTCCGGGGAGGGGGCGTACTTCTACTCCCGCGCGATCGGCGACCTCGACGGCGACGACATCGAGTCGACCTTCTCCATCACGGGCACGGTGGTGGCCGGAGAGATACGCCGCGACCGGATGATCGTGACGCGCGAGCTGGAGTGATCGGGGAGCGGTAGGCGGGGGGGGGGAGAGAGGGGAGCGGAGCGGGACCCGATCAGCAGTGATCGGGGCTGACGCAGGTGCCGTTGGCGGCGGTGCACGCCGCGGTGTCGCGCCAGGAGTACTGCCAGCCGTGGGTCCAGACCCGGCAGCAGCAGAGCGGGGGAGTGGGGCCGGGGGCGGGCTGCTGGAGCGAGACCGGGGGAGCGACCGGGGGAGCGGGAGCGCGGTCTTGTGCGACGGCCAGCGGAGATGCGGCGAGGCTGACGGCGAACATGAGACCTGAGAGACGCTGCATCATGGAGGCCCTCCTTCTCGGCGACGAGCCGGAACCCGGCCAGACGTCGGGTACCTGCGAACCTTAGGGCCCCGTGACGGGGCTGTCGATCCGTGGGCGCGTGAGGTACGGGAGGGGCCCCGGAGGGATTCACCCGTAAGGTCCGCGGGAGGAGAGAAGGAGCGTCGAGTCGATGACCGCGAAGCAGAAGGTGCTGGACCCGGCCATGCGGGGAGCGATCGAGCGCTTCTTCGCGGAGGAGATCCCCTTCAACCGCTACCTCGGGCTGCGGCTTGTCTCGCTGGAGCGGGGCGTAGCGAGGGTGCTGCTGCCCTTCAAGCCCGAGCTGGTGGGCGACCCGATGCGCCCTGCGCTTCACGGCGGGGTGATCGCGGCTGCGCTCGACACCGTCGGCGGCGCGGCGGTGTTCAGCGAGCTCGCGGTGGGCGATCGGGTGTCGACCGTGGACATCCGCGTCGACTACCTCCGCCCCGGTCGGCTGGAGGACCTCTACGCCGAGGCGACCATCAAGCGCGTGGGCAACCGCATGGGGGTGACGGCGATACGGGCGTTTCACGAGAGCGACCCGGATCAGTCGGTGGCCGAGGCGATGGCGGTCTACAACATCCGCCGCGTGCAGGACCGATGAGCGACCCCACCGACGAGTCGACGCACCGGCGCTGGATGCTCGAAGCCCTTGCGGAGGCCGAGCGAGCGGCCGCGGCGGGGGAGGTGCCGGTGGGCTGCGTGCTGGTGTCGGCGGAGGGGGTGAGCCTCGCGAGGGCCCACAACCTCCGCGAGGCGCTCGAAGACCCGACCGCTCATGCGGAGGTGCTGGCGATGCGCTCCGCCGCCGCCGACCTCGGAACCTGGCGGCTGGAGGGCGTCACGGCCTACGTGACGCTGGAGCCTTGCGTGATGTGCGCCGGGGCCTTCGTCAACGCGCGCATCGGGCGGGTGGTCTACGGCTGCGACGACCCGAAGGCAGGCGCGGTCTCGACGCTCTACCAGCTCCACCAGGACGCCAGGCTCAACCATCGCTACCCCGTGCTCGGCGGCGTCGAGGCCGGGGCCTGCGCGGAGGTGCTCCGAACATTCTTCCGTGCACGACGGAAGGGTTCTGCGTTGACAGGGGGGTAGGCCTTTGCGTAGGTTTCGCGACGGAGAGCTGTCCGAGTGGTCGATGGTGCCTGACTCGAAATCAGGTGTACCGAAAGGTACCAAGGGTTCGAATCCCTTGCTCTCCGCCCGAAAGAGTTGAAGTCCCGGTGTCGGCGCGACAGCGCGCGCGGCACAAGGGAGAGGTGGCCGAGTGGTCGAAGGCGCCGCACTGGAAATGCGGTGTACTCCAAAAGGGTACCGTGGGTTCGAATCCCACCCTCTCCGCAGATGATGCTCTCCACGCCAACCTACCCCATCGGGTAAGAACGGCGTGGTGTGCGCGCTCGCGCCAGTTCATGGAGGCTCCATGACGGCAGCGCTGAGTGAAGAACAGCTCCGACTGGTCGAGCACGTCGAGCGCCTGGTGGCCTCGGCGGCGCTCACGGCCCCGAGCGACGCGCCACCCCCGGTGGCATGGATGCAGGTCGAGACCCGAGGGCGCGTGCGCGACCTGCTCCTCGGCTGGCGCACCGAGGTCGATGGGGAGGTGACGGTGCTCCACTGGCAGACCGCTCCGCTCGCGTCGGTGTTCTTCACGACGCGCGAGGGCGAGGGCTACGAGCTCGACGTCGACGGCCGCACCCTCGAAGGCACCGTCCGCGCACGCGCCCTGCTCGACGTCTCCGCGGGATCGCTCGTCGAGGTCGTCACCGCCGACGCCGCGCTCTCCCGGCGGGGCGGCGGCCCATGGCGGCGAGAGGGCGATCCCCCGCCGTCGCTGCTGCAGCCGCGCCCGATGGGGGCGCTGCGCGCGCCTTCGCCCTTCACCCTCGACGCGCTCGACGCCGAGCAGCGGCGGGCGGTGGAGCTCCCTCGCCGACGGGCGCTTCTGGTGCTGGGCGAGGCGGGCTGCGGGAAGACCACCGTGGCGCTCCACCGGGTGGCGGCGCTTCAGTCGAGGGCCGAGCGCTCGGGGCGCACCTTCCGCGGGCTGGTGCTGGTCCCGGTGGAGGGGCTGCAGCGCCTCTCGACGACGCTGCTCGAGCGCCTCGGCGCGAAGGACGTCGAGGTGAAGAGCTACGAGCGCTGGGCGGCGGTGCAGGCGCGGCGGGCCTTCCCGGGGCTGCCTCGGAGGGAGAGCCACGGCGCTCCCGCGGCGGTCACCCGGCTCAAGCGGCACCCGGCGCTGCGGCAGGCGCTGGCCGAGGTCGCCTCGCGCCCTGAGCGCCCTCGGGGCGCGACGGCCAACCGCGAAGACCTCCAGCACCTCTTCGGAGAGCGGCTGCTGATGGAGCGCGTCGCTTCCTCGTCGGGAGGAGCGCTCTCCGAGCACGCCGTGGCCCGGGTGCTGGAGCACACCAACGTGCAGTTCACGGACACCACCGAGGACTCCCATCGTCACGTGGACGCCGACCGGCTCGCCACCGTCGACGGGCTCCGCATCGACGCCGGGACGCCCTTCGAGGACGCCGGGGCCATCGACCCGGAGGACTACGCCGTGCTCTTCGCGCTCGCCGCGCTGCGAGCGACGCCCGGCGACGCGGCGCCCTCGCCGGGCGCCTACGACTGCGTGGTGCTCGACGAGACCCAGGAGTTCGCTCCGCTCGAGCTCGCGCTCATCGGCCGGGCGCTGCGTCCAGGAGGCACGCTCATCGTCGCGGGCGACGAGGGACAGCAGGTCGATCCGACAGCGTATTTCCCAGGGTGGGACGGGGCGATGCGAGAGCTCGGCGCGGAGTCCTGGGAGGTCGTGAGGCTCGCGGTGAGCTACCGCTGCCCGCCGGCGGTGACCGCGCTCGCGAGGGTGGTGCTGCGCGGCGAAGGGGTCGTCGAGCCCGACGTGGCGGTGAGGGCATGGAGGGCGAGGAGCCTCTTCCACCAGGTGGCGGCGCTCCTCGACGGGGTGCGCTCGCTGCGGGAGACCGACCCCGAGGCTTCGGTGGCGGTGGTGTGCCGCACCCCGGAATCGGCGGCCCGCATGGCCGCGCTGCTGGCCCGGGGCGACGACCGGGTGAGGCTGGTGCGGGGCGGGGATTTCTCCTTCGCGGCGGGCGTCGAGGTGAGCTGCGTGCAGGAGGTGAAGGGGCTCGAGTTCGACCACGTGGTGGTGCCCGACTGCGACCTCGGCGCGTACCCCGAGGGGTCGGAGGCGAGGCGGGCCCTCTACGTGGCCATGACCCGGGCGTCGTACCAGCTGGTGCTTGGCACCGTGGCGACGTGGAGCCCGATCCTCCGGGGCGCGGAGGGGGTGGGCTAACGGAGCGCGGACTTCACCACGACGGTCTCTCCGGCGACGGCGACGTCGGGCTCCAGGGCCAGGAGGCGCACCCGCCCGGTCGCCACGGTGCGTCCCTCCGGGTCGGTCACCGTGGCCTCCCAGACCTGCGTGCGGCGGCCGCGGGTGATGGGGCGGGCGGTCGCCCGGAGCGTGCCCTCGCGCACCGCGCGGATGAACGAGGTGTGGTTCTCGAGGCCGACGATGGACTGCTCCCGAGAGGCCGCGTTGAGGGCCGCGCCCACCGAGGCGAGGGTCTCGATGACCCCCGAGTGCACGCCTCCATGGACGATGCCGTAGGCCTGGAGGTGCTGCGGACCGACGGTCCACTCGGCGGTCACCTCGTCGAGGGTGGCGCGCAGGTAGCGAAGCTCCATGGCGGAGTTCCAGCCGTCGCGCTGGGCGTTGAGCATCGGGGCGAAGTCTTCGGTGGGGTCGCTCATAGGTGCCGCGGATCATTCCCGACGAGCCCGCTCACCGCCAATCCTATCGACGCGTCGGCGGCGCGAAGCCCTCCATGATCCTCGCGGCGGCGCGGGGCATCCGGTTGCGCTGGGCGTACCCGGCGACGGCGTTGCGCCAGTCGAACTCGGGCCGGTCGATGCGTATGAGCCCGTGCATCCGGCGCACCCGCTCCGCCGCCGGGAGCGTCTCCTCGGCCTCGATGGCCGGGTGCTCCCACTCGTCGGGAAAGCGCCGGATCGCCTCGTAGGCAAGCGCCGCGTGCCACGCCGCCTCGTCGACCTCGCCGCGGCTCTCCAGCAGGCCCGCGTAGCGGTAGTGGTTGTGCGCCGACGCCGGACAGGCCGCGACCGAGTGGGCGTAGAGCGTCGGGTCGTCGCGCCATCGGGTCGAGAGGTAGGCGCCGGTCGCCACGTGCACGGCCACCAGCATCGCCACCAGCGCTCGCCTCGCCCCGCCCGAGAGCCACCACGACAGCAGCGGGGGCGCGAGGGCCAGCGCCGCGAACCACGTCGGCGCCAGGAAGAACCGGTCGGCCATCGCCTCGGGGACCTTCCACGCGAGCCCGGTGAACATCGCCCCCGTCGCGCCCACGCAGAGCGCCCACGCGGGCTTCGAGGCGCGCAGCGAGCGGCGGGTCGACCAGGCCCCGAGCGCCAGCAGCGCGAGGCCGGCGGCGAAGGGCGCGGTGAGCGCGGTCGAGGGGCGCCAGAGCATCGCGTACTTGCGGCCGGTGCAGAGGTCGAAGGGCGCCACCAGCAGCCGCGCCGCGCGGGCGAGGTACTCGACGGCGTACACGGCGCGCTGCCACGGAGCGGCCCCCGCGAGCACGTCGTCGGGGGCGAACCACCGGACGACGGTGCCGCTCGTGAGGAGGCGGGCGGCGAGGTAGAGGGCGACCACGAGGGTCATCACCGAGGTGCGACGCCAGCCGTCGCGGGGGGTCTCCCCATGCGGCGGGGTGAGGGAGAGCACGCCCGCGACGGCCACGAGGCTGAGGGCGCTCTCCTTGGAGAGCAGCGCGGCGGCGGTGGCGGCGGCGGCGACCCCGAGGCCCGCGAGGGTCGGCCGGGAGCGCAGCGCCACGAGGCCGAAGAGCAGCGCCAGGACGTCGGCGCGGCCCACGAGCGAGGCGACGTTCTCGACGTGCAGCGGCATGGCCGCGAAGAGGCACGCGGCGAGGAGCGCGGCCTGCGCCGGGAGGTGCGCCCTGGCGAAGCCGTGGGCCACCGTCAGCAGCGCCAGGAACCACCCGAGCGACGCGACATGCATGGGCCCCGGGGAGAGCCCGAAGAGGCGGGCGTCGAGGGCGAAGGTGAGCGTGGTGAGCGGACGCCAGGAGGCCGGCGGGGTGCCGAGCGCGGCGCCCCAGAAGGTGCGGCTGAAGACCAGGGAGAGCGGCCCGTCACCATTGACGCCGGGGTGGGTGGTGATGGCCCGGACGTCGTCGAGCACGAAGCCGCCGCGCAGCCCGGGGAGGTGCGAGAGCAGCGCGATGGCCCACGGCAGCGCGTGCAGGCGAACGAGCGAGGCCACGGATCCGGTCGAAGAGGGGCGCTCGCTCACGGAAGATCCGCGCGGACGCTACCACGGTCGCGGGTGACGACCGCGCGCTTCGGAGGGGGGCGTCGCAGGGGCGGTGCGAGCGTTGTCGATCAGGCAACGTGGCGTTGCGGATTCAGCGTCTGGTATCCGCCCTGGCAACGATGCAACTTCCTCCTCGCAGGGCGAGCGGAGCAGCCGGGACGCCCGACGAAGCCAGAAAAGCACCTAATCCAACACGGAGCCAGAGCCATGAGCCTTTCCAAGTACGTCATCGACACCTCGCACTCGCACGCGTCGTTCTCCGTGCGTCACATGATGATCTCCAACGTGCGCGGGGAGTTCACGAAGTTCAGCGGAGAGATCGGCTACGACCCGGAGCACCCGGAGAGCACCACGGCCTCGGTGACCTTCGAGGTCGCCTCGATCAACACCCGCGAGGAGAAGCGCGACGCCCACCTCCGCAGCGCTGACTTCTTCGACGCCGACAACCACCCCTCGATGACCTTCCAGTCGAGGAGCGCCCGCAAGAGCGGCGACGGCCTGGTGCTGGTCGGCGACCTCACCATCCGCGGCGTGACCCACGAGGTCGCGCTCACCGTCGAGGAGATCACCCAGGAGGGCAAGGACCCGTGGGGCAACACCCGCCTCGGGGCCTCCGCGCACACCAAGATCAAGCGCTCGGACTTCGGCCTCACCTGGAACGCCGCGCTCGAAGCGGGCGGCGTGCTCGTGGGCGACGAGGTGAAGATCGCGCTCGAGGTCGAGGTCATCAAGCAGGCGTAGCCCTCGCTCCCTCCGCGTCGTCGGCCAGGGCCTCCGCCTCGGAGGCCCCCCTGACGATTCCGATGAAGGTTGTTCCGCCTCGTGGCAATGGGTGGGTGCATGAAGCGCGCAACCCAGACCCGACGATCGGTCTCCCGTCACCCGGCCCTTCTCCTCACGGCTTCGCTCGTGATGGCCTCCTGCGGCAGCGAGGTGACCAGCAGCGCGGGCGGTGACGCGGGTGCGTCGGTGGCCACCGGGGTCCCGTGCGAGGTGGCCCGCTCGCTCTCGCAGAACTGCCTGAGCTGTCACGGCGCCCGCCTCGCGCGCGGCGTCTCCAACCCCATGATGACCCGAGAGCAGCTGCTGAGCCCCTCCTCGGCTGATCCCGCGCAGAGCTACCTGCAGCGCGCGATCATCCGGATGCGGACCGCGGCGGCCAACTCGATGCCGCCGGGCGCGCACCTCCCGGAGGCGGACATCGCCCCCTTCGAGGCGTGGCTCGCGGCCGGCGCTCCCGCCGCGACCTGCTCGACCGACGCCGGGGTGGTCGAGGTCGACGCCTCCGTCACCCCGGGCGACGACCTGCCCTGCGCGGTGCAGGAACTCCTCGCCGCGGAGTGCACCTCCTGCCACTCGTCGCCTCCCCGCAACGGCGCCGAGATTCCGCTGTTGACCCGGGCCGACCTTCTGGCGCCCTCCGCGGCGCAGCCCGGCATGACCGTGGCCCAGCGCGCCGTCGCCCGCATGACCGCCTCCGCGATGATGATGCCTCCCGGCGGCGCCCTGGCCCCCGCGCGCATCCAGGCCTTCGTCGACTGGGTCGCCGCGGGGACGCCCGGCACCCGCTGCGACGCGCCTCCGGTCGACCCCTTCGCCGCCCCGGAGCAGTGCACCACCATGCGCACCTGGACCGGCGGCAACCGAGAGTCGCAGTTCATGAACCCCGGTCAGGAGTGCATCTCCTGCCACCGCAGCATGCGCGGCCCCTCCTACGGCTTCGCCGGAACCCTCTACGCCAGCGGCCACGAGCCCAACAACTGCAACGGCGGGGCGCCCACGGTCGACGCGGTCATCGTGGAGATTCGCGGGGCCGACGGCAGGACGCTGCGGCTCACGCCCAACGCGGTGGGAAACTTCTACACCCGCTCGACGGTCGCGCTCCCCTACACGGCTCGGGTGATCGTCGGCTCGCGAGAGCGACGGATGAACGGCCCGCAGATGAGCGGCGACTGCAACTCCTGCCACACGCAATCGGGCGCGAGCGAGGCGCCCGGCCGCATCGTCCTTCCCTGACGGACGGTCAGCGCGCGGCGAGGTGCTCGTCGAGCCAGCGCTCGATGTCGGACATCACCTGGTCGCGCTCGGGCTCGTGGATGAGGTCGTGCACGAGGCCCCGGTAGAGGATCAGCGTGCGGTCGCGGTGGCGGGCGCGGCGCACCAGCTCCGCGGTGCCTCTCGGGTCGGTGAGCCGGTCGACGGTGCCGTGCATCCCAAGCAGCGGTACGTCGAGGGTGTCGGCGCGCTCCCAGATGTGGCCGATGGCGTCGATGAGCGCGGCGGCGGTGCGGGCGGGGCCGACGGAGTGGTAGACGAGCGGGTCGCTGCCCATCTCGCGGACCACCGCGGGGTCGCGGGAGAAGTCCTCGTCGGGGGTGTTCACCACCGGGAAGTTGGGCAGCATCGCGGCGGCGATGGGGGTGGCGGCGGCCTCGATGGGGGCGCGGTCGACGCGCAGCGCGGGCGCCAGGGTGATGAGCCCGGCGAGCGCGGGGCGGCGCTCGAGGGTGTAGAGCGTGACGATCGCACCGCCGACGGAGTGACCCAGGAGAAACACCGGGAGGCCGGGCTCTCGCTGGCGCACCCGGGCCATGAAGATGTCGAGGTCGCCGGTGAGGTCGTCGAAGCTGTCGAGCGCCGCGCGGCGGCCGGAGGAGTGGCCGTGGCCGCGCATGTCGAAGGCGTGTACCGCGAAGCCTCGGGCGACGAGGCGGCGGGCGAACTCGCCGTAGCGGGAGCTGTGGTCCTTGAGGCCATGCATGGCGACGAGCACGGCGCGGGGGGGAGCCTCAGGGCGCCACGACTGCTCGAAGAGCTCGACGCCTCCTCGGCCCTGGAAGGTGCCGGTGGCGTGGGTGACGCCGCCGGAGGGGGCGGTCGCGGCGAGCGGGCGCACCGGGAGGTGGGCCGGGGCCGCGCAGCCGACGAGGCCGAGGGCGGCGAGGGCGAGCGTTGTCCAATGAAGCATCGGGGAGTTCACCGGGCACCCGTGAGGTCGAGGGAGAGGGAGACGCCGAGGGAGCGGGTTCCCATGAACTCGCGATAGAGCACGCCGAGGGCGGGGCCGCCGCCGGCGTTGGTGGTGCCCCAGTAGCGCCGCTGGCGGCCGAGGCGCACCGAGAGGCCCGCCTCGAACTCGTCGCCGAATGGCAGCCAGGATGATCCGTCGCGGCGCGCGTCGGCGCCTGCGACGAAGGCTGCTCCCGCGTGGGCCGATAGCCGGATGGGGCCGAGCGACCAGCCGAGCATCACCTGGACGGGGAAGCGTGCGGCGAGGGGGACGCTGCCGACCACGCCGTCGAGGCCGACGCCCCCGTGAAGGGCGACGACGTTGCCGAGGCCCCAGCGCGCGCCGACGCCGAGGAGGTGGGCGGTGAGGCCGTAGACGGCGCCGTTCTCGCTGCCGCCGATCTCTCCGTCGAGCCCAGCGGCGTATCCGATGGAGCGCCCCAGCACCAGGCGGCTACGCAGCGCGAAGGACCCGCTGTTGGTGAACCCGCTGACGCGAGCCGGGTCGAGCACCCGGGCGTAGCGACCCTGGAGCGACACGTCGAGGTGGTGGCTCACTCCCTCCGGCGCGAGGTCTGCGGGGTGGCCATAGGCCGCTCGCTGGGCGAGGGCCGCGGAGGGTGTGAGCACGCCCGCGACGGCGACGATCGCGAGCGCTTTGGGGGAGAGGGGCGACATCGGCGTGACCATACGCCGTCACGGGTGGGCTGTGATATGGCCCATTGCATGATCGACATCGTCATCGAGGGAGCCGGTCGTAACGCGTTGAGCACGGTGGTGTTGACCAGCCTGAAGGAGGCACTGGCGGCGGCGGGCGATCGGGCGGTGCTGCTGCGCGGGGCGGGCGGGTGCTTCTCCGCGGGGCTCAACCTGAAGGAGGTGGCCTCGCTCGATCAGCCTGCGATGGAGCGCTTTCTCTCGTTGTTGGAAGAGACCGTCGAGGCGCTCTACCTTCACCCCGCGCCGGTGGTGGCGCTGGTGGAGGGGCACGCCATCGCCGGGGGCGCGGTGCTGGCGCTCTGCTGCGACTGGCGCGTATCGGGCAGCGACGAGAAGGCGCGGCTGGGGCTCAACGAGGTTGCGCTCGGGCTGCAGTTTCCTCCGAAGATCTGGTCCATCGTCAACGCGCGGCTGCCGTCGACGGCGCGGGAGCGGGTGCTTCTGGGCGCGGGGCTGCACCCGCCGGCAGAGGCGCTGGCGCTGGGTCTGGTGGACGAGGTGACGGCGGAGCCCGAGGCGAGGGCGAGGGCGGTGCTGGCGACGCTGGCGGGGCACCCCAGGGAGGCCTACGCGGCGACCAAGCGGGCGATGCGCGCGGGGGTGGTGGCGCTGTCCGATGAGGCGAAGGCGGACTTCGTGGCGGAGGTGGTCCCTCGGTGGGTGAGCGACGAGGTGCGGGCGAGGATGCTCGCGGTGCTCAAGCGGTAGCGGGAGCGAACACCCGGCGAGCACTTCCGATCCACCGATGGAGAGACTCCGAACGGGCCGCTGCCGCGGGGAGGTCGGCGGCCTCGACGAGCGCGACCATCGCGCTGGTGTCCTTGGAGGGGACGTTGAAGCGGTCGGTGATACTGAATTCATGTCAGTTTGGCCGCTTTGATGGGCCGTTGCCGCGAGGCTCATGCCTCATGCCTCATGCCTCATGCCTCATGCCTGGGGTACGGCGTGCGGCCACCGCATCGGCGTGCAGCGCCTGACCCCAGGCAACATCAGGTGGTCACCTTCGCGCGACGCGAAGGTTGCAAGGAGAGGCGCCGTCGCCGTCCTCGCACGGCCCGCCCGGCAGACCGTCGCGCCCGTCCTCACAGTCTCCGCGCTCGCTCCGCACCCACCCACGTCGCGCCGTTCCCCTTGCAACCTTCGCGTCGCGCGAAGGTGACCACCTGATGTTGCCTGGGGTCAGGCGCTGCACGACGATGCAGAGGCCCCACGCCGTACCCCAACTCTGAAGCGGCATGGTCGTCAAGTGAGGAAAGGCCCTGCCTTCCTCCGGTCCTTCCGGACCCTTGTAGCTGTCTTCCTCCGGTCCGTTTTGGCCGGT
>Ga0207969_100166_pt1 | contig 38924 bp, 33 predicted proteins | sample LakWasMet25_LOW6_2_FD_183869 | JGI IMG/M metagenome (GOLD analysis project Ga0207969, IMG submission 183869) | Freshwater sediment methanotrophic microbial communities from Lake Washington under simulated oxygen tension - Sediment Metagenome... | ecosystem: Environmental > Aquatic > Freshwater >...
GTCGGGCTGTGGCAAGACCACCATGCTGCGACTGATCGCCGGTTTCGAGATGCCTTCGGCAGGCAGGATCCGCCTCAATGGCACGACGATCGCAAGCGAAAGCATGCAGCTGCCGGCGGAGCAGCGGCGCATCGGCATGGTGTTTCAGGACTACGCGCTGTTCCCCCATCTTTCGATCGCCGACAACATCGGCTTCGGCCTGCGCCAGGAGTCGGCGCCGGCGAGACGGCGACGCATCGACGACATGCTGGAGCTGATCGGTCTGGCCGAACACGGTGCGCGCTATCCGCACGAGTTGTCCGGCGGCCAGCAGCAGCGCGTGGCACTTGCCCGAGCGCTGGCGCCGCAACCGCACCTGTTGCTGCTCGACGAGCCTTTCTCCAATCTCGACGTCGAGCTGCGCGAACGCTTGTCGCTGGAAGTCCGCGACATCCTGAAGCGTGCGGGCATGGCGGCCATCCTGGTCACCCACGACCAGAACGAAGCCTTCGCGGTCGCCGACATGGTCGGCATCATGCGCGAGGGCAGCATCGAGCAGTGGGACACGCCCTACAACCTCTATCACCGGCCCGCCACGCGCCACGTGGCCGATTTCATCGGCCAGGGCGTTTTCCTGCCCGGCGAGGTGATGTCGCGCCAGGTAGTGGAGGTGGAACTGGGCCGCCTCGATTCGGAGGTGCCGCTCGATTGCGCCTCGAGCTGCGCCGAATGCCAGCGCGGTTGCCGGCTCGATGTGCTGTTGCGGCCCGACGACGTGATCCACGACGATGCCAGTGAGGTGAAAGCCGAAGTTGTCACCAAAGCCTTTCGCGGCGCGGAGTTTCTCTACACACTGCGCCTCGCGTCGGGTGCTCAGGTGTTGTCGCTGGTGCCTTCCCACCACAATCACGCCATCGGCGAGAAGATCGGCATCCGGCTCGATGTCGACCACGTCGTGACCTTTCAGCAGGACCGATGATCCCCTGGCTGCCTGAAGAAGCAATCTTTCCCTCGCTGGACAAGGCGCTGGCCGAACCCAATGGCCTCCTCGCCGCGGGCGGCGATCTTAGCCCGCAACGCCTGCTCGCCGCCTATCGGCGCGGAATTTTCCCGTGGTATTCGGCGGGCGACCCGATCCTGTGGTGGAGCCCCGATCCGCGCATGGTGCTTGTCCCCGACGAGTTGAAGATCTCCCGCTCGCTGGCGAAAACGCTGCGCAATGCAAAATACGAAGTACGGCTCGACTCGGCCTTCAGCGCCGTCATCCGCGCCTGCGCCGGCAAACCGCGTGAGGGTCAGGCCGGAACCTGGATCACCCGTGAAATGCAGGACGCCTATCGCGAACTGCACCGGCTCGGCTACGCCCACAGCGTGGAGACCTGGATCGATGACAAGCTCGCCGGCGGCCTCTATGGCATCGCGATGGGCCGGGCCTTCTTCGGGGAATCGATGTTCGCCGATCAGCGTGACGCATCGAAGATTGCGCTCGCCCATTTGTGCGCTCACCTCAAGCAGCGCGGATTCGGCATAATCGACTGCCAGATGGAAACCTCTCACCTCGCCTCCCTCGGTGCAAGACCCATTTCCCGCCGCGACTTCGCGATGCGACTGGATGAGTTGTGCGCGCGGAACGACAGCCCGGGACACTGGCCGGCCGCTGCGATTGACGGCCATTTCAGGCGTCGGCCATGACCCACCTGCGCGACCTGCCGCCATTCCCGCTGTTGCAGTTCTATGCCACGGCGCCTTACGGCTGCTCCTACCTCCCTGGCCGCATTGCGCGCTCCCAGGTGGCTACACCGACTCACCTGATCGACAGCGCAACCTACAGCGAACTGGTGCGCGCCGGGTTTCGCCGCAGCGGCGTGTTCACCTATCGTCCGTATTGCGATGCATGCCGCGAATGCCAGCCGGTGCGGCTCAACGTGGCGGAGTTCGCACCCAATCGCAGTCAGCGCCGCGCCCTGACCCAGCATGCGGCGCTCACCGCGCGCGAATGCAGCCTGACGTTTCGCGAGGAACACTACCAGCTCTACCAGCGCTACCAGGCGGCGCGCCATTCCGGCGGTGGCATGGATCAGGACAGCCGCGACCAGTACGCCCATTTCCTGCTGCAGACCCATGTCGACAGCAGGCTGGTCGAGTTCCGTGAAGAAGGCGTGCTGCGCGTCGTCAGCATCATCGACGTGCTGGCCGACGGGCTCTCGTCCGTGTATACCTTCTACGATCCGGACATGTCGAACGCCAGCTACGGCACCTTCGCCATCCTCTGGCAAATCGCCCAGTGCCAGCATTCGGGCCTGCCCTGGCTGTACCTCGGCTACTGGATTCGCGACAGCCGCAAGATGACCTACAAGTCGAGATTCCAGCCGCTCGAAGCCCTGCGACAGGGTGTGTGGCAACCGATCGAGAAATGAGCGGACATCAAGAGTCGGCGCTTGCGATGCGGTGAGCCGGACTACGCTCTGCGCGCCGTAGCCGTCTCCCGCCGGCGATAGCCTCGCCAAGCGGGCCAGATCGCGACGCCAAGCACCACCGCCAGCAGCAGCACGGGCCAGACTACCGGACGGTTCCACTCGGCGCGGCGTTGCTCGCGCAAGACGGCGTCCACCCGCTGATACTTGAGCGTGTTGTGGCCGACCTTACTCGGCTTCGTATTGGTCAGCCAGGCATGGCGCAAGGTGTAGTCCTTCGGGTGGAAGCCCCAGATCCACGGCGCGTCGTAACGCAGTATGGCGGTCATGCGATCGATCAGTTCCTGTCGCGCCGCGCCGCTTTCCATGGCCTTCATCCGCTCGAACAGCCGGTCGTATTCCGGGTTTTCGTAGTTCGCGGCGTTCTCGCCGCTGTGCTTCACCTTGCCCTGCTTGCCGTAGAGCAGAAACATGAAGTTCTCGGGATCGGGATAGTCCGCATTCCAGCCGAAATAGAACAGCTGCACCGCGCCCTTGCGCACTTTTTCCTGGAAGCGGTTGTAGTCGGTGCTACGCACCACCAACTGCGTATCGATCTTGGCAAACTGCTTGTTGAGCCAGTCGATGCGCGCCTTGGCGCCGACGCCGGTGGCCGTGGTATCGAGATTGATCACCAGCGGTTCGCCGGTCCTTGCATCCCGTCCGTTGGGCCACCCGGCCTCGGCCAGCAAACGCTTGGCTTCGGTAATCGACTTGCGCCGGGCCTGGCCATCGACCCAGTCATACATGTGGTGATTGATGCCCGCGGCGCCCTCGCGGTAACCAAAGATGCCGGGCGGAATCGGTCCCTGCGCCGCGACGCCGCGACCGTTCTGAAAAATCGAAATGAACTCTTCCTGATCGAGTGCGATGGAAATCGCCTGACGCAGCTTGCGCGCGCTTTCCGCGGTTTTTGGATCGATGCCGCCGACCAGCGGGTCGAGCCAGTTGAAACCCATGTACATGCTCGACGTCGCCACCGAGGTAGTCAGCGAGATCCCTTGCGCGCGCATGTCGTCGGACAGTGTGATCTCGCCCGCGGTCACCTGCACGGCCTGGTCGAAGGCGTCCGAGGAGATGCCCGAAGCATCGTAATAGCCCTGCAGGAACTTGTTCCAGTAGGGTATCTGCTCCTTCTCGCGAGTGAACACCACTTTGTCGATGAAGGGCAGCAGCTTGCCGCAATCCTTTGTCAGGCCTGCCGCGGCATCCTCCGCTTCGCCTTCGCAGGGATAGGTTTCCTTGTGGAAATTCGGATTCCGCTCGAGCACCATGCGCGCGTTGGGATTGTTCTCGGTCAACATGTAGGGCCCGGTACCGATCGGATACCAGTCCAGCGTCAGATTCTTCTCCGCCATTCCCGGCTGGCTATGGAACTTGTCCGCCTCCCACGGCATCGGCGCGAAAAACGGCATCGCCAGCCAGTAGAGGAATTGCGGGTACTTGCCCTTGACCCTGATCCGGTAGCGGTAGCGGTCGATGACTTCCGCGCCCTCGAGACGATGCTCGCGCAAGTCGATCCACGGTTTGTCCTTCTCCGCGTTCAGGCGCTTGGCGAAATCGCCGAGGCCGACGACGTAGTCCTCCATCAGACCCAGGATCGGCGAATGCAGCCGCGGATGAGCAAGACGCTTGAGGCCGTAGACATAGTCGTCAGCCGTCAATTCCCGCGCATCACGCCTGGCGAAGTCGCTCAGCGTATTCATGCGGGCCAGTTCCTCGGGTTGCAGCGCGTGATAGATGTAAGCACCCGCCGCCGTGCGGGCAAAGGCCGGATGCGGCTGATAGCTGATGCCCGGCTTGAGCGTAATCACATAGTCCGTGAAGGCGATCCTTGCCGCATCGACGCCGTCCGGCAACGGGCGCCCGTTGGCATCCAGATATCGCGGTTGCGGCACCGCCTCGGCTGTGGCGGCGATCAGCGTATAAGGACGTTTGAGATAGTGGTACTGCAGCGGCGGTTCATAAATCTGACCCGTAAAGGTGATTTCGTCCTCGCTGTACGACTGCACCGGATCGAGATGCTTCGGTCGCTCGGTGAATGCGCTGTAAAGGATGTTCCTGCCGCGATCCGCCGCCGGGTAAGGATCATTCCAGGCACTGCCGCAGCTGGTCAGCAGCAGGGCAAGAAGACAGGAGAATATGCTACGCATGACGGCGAGTTTAGCTGATCCGCTATAATCCGCCGTCTGATTCAACCAAGGAAGAAGCGATGGGATTTCTCGCTGGCAAACGCATTCTGATCACCGGTCTGATCTCGAACCGGTCAATCGCTTACGGCATCGCCAAGGCCTGTCACCGCGAAGGCGCCGACCTTGCCTTCACCTATCAGAACGAGCGCGTCCGGGATCGCATCGCCAAGTTTGCCGACGAATTCGGCTCGAAAGCGATCTACCCCTGCGATGTCGCCGAAGACGCGCAGATCGATGCACTCTTCGTCGAACTCGGAAAGCACTGGGACGGCCTCGACGGTCTGGTGCATTCCATCGCCTTCGCCCCCAATGAGGCGATCGAGGGCGACTTTCTGGATGGCATCTCGCGCGAGTCCTTTCGCATTGCGCACGACGTGTCGTCCTACAGCTACCCCGCGCTGGCGAAGGCCGCTCGCCCCATGCTGCTCAAGGGCAACAACCCGTCGCTGCTGGCACTGAGCTATCTCGGCGCCGTACGCACCATGCCCAACTACAACACCATGGGCCTGGCCAAGGCCAGCCTCGAAGCAGCAACGCGGTACCTGGCTTTCTGTCTCGGCCCGCAGGGCATCCGTGCCAACGCACTCTCGGCTGGCCCGATCAAGACCCTGGCCGCATCGGGCATCGGCAACTTCGGCAAGCTGCTGGCCTACAACGCCCATCACGCCCCGCTGCGCCGCAATGTGACGATCGACGAAGTCGGCAACGCCGCCGCCTTTCTGCTGTCCGATCTGGCCAGCGGCATCACCGGCGAAATCCTCTATGTCGATGGCGGCACCCATACCACTGCGATGGGAAACGCCGACCCGCTGCCAGGCTAATCCGGTCGCTCCGCAAAAAACAAAGCCCCGCAGTGCGGGGCTTTGTTTTTTGCGCTAGGAAACTCAGCGCTCCTTGCTCTCCAGCGCGGCCTTGTTGATCTCGATCGGGAATTTCTCCTTCAGAGTCGACATCCACGCCGCGAACTCTTCCTCTGCGACGAAACGGGCATATTTCTGGGCCAGCGCGCGGCCCAACGGATCATCCTTGCCAATCTCGCCCGCTCCCTTGACCGAACTGATGCGATACAGGGCATAACCGCTGCCCGGCACGGCGACGCCAGCGTATGCCGGCAGCTTTGCAGTATCCGTCTTGAACACCGTCCGCAAGGCATCGGGCGGCAGCCCTTGCCCCGCAGTGCGGCTGACGTTGCGGGCGGGCGACCACTTGAGGTCGACCGCTTCGCCCTTTGCCAATCGGGCCAGCTTCTCCTCGCCGTCCTTGCTCGCCAGATTGAGTGCCTCCTCGCGAATCAGGTACTTCTCGATGTCGCCCTTGACTGTCTCGAGCGGCTGCAGGGCAGCGGGCTTGTGCTCGAGCACGCGCGCGGATACCAGAGTGCCCGGAGCGACTTCGACCGCCTCGGTGTTGCGCTTGTTCTTCAGGCCATCGTCACTGAACAAGGCGGCAGCCAGTTTCTGATTGTCGAACGGTGCAGGCAACTTGTCGCCCTTGGCAAACCACGGCGTCTGCCGCAACTCAAGCTTCCATTTTTCGGCGGCGGGCTTCAAGCTGTCGGCCTGTTCATAGACCATGTTGCCGAATGCCTCTGCCGCTTCCGCATACTTCTTCATCCCGGCTTCGCGCTTGATCTCGGCCACGATGTCCGCCTTGACTTCCTCGAGCGGCTTCACCCGTTCAGCACGGACTCCGGTCAGGCGGATGATGTGAAAGCCGAAATCGGACCGCACGACGTCCGAGATTTGCCCTTCCTTCAGCGTGAAGGCCGCCTCCTCGAACGCTTTGACCATCGCGCCGCGACCGAACCAGTCGAGGTCCCCGCCCTTTTCGGCAGATCCGGGGTCCTGGGAGTTTGCCTTGGCGAGCTTGGCAAAATCTCCCGGGGCCTTCCTGACCTGTGCCAGCAACTCATCCGCCTTGGCCTTTGCAGCCTTGGCGTCCGCATCGAGCGCATCCTTGGCGGCACGAATCAGGATATGACTGGCACGCCGCGTCTCGCCTTCCTTGTAGCGATCCGCATGCGACTGGTAGTAGGCTTTGACTTCATCGTCGCCGACCGTTGCCTGAGCAGTCAACGCGTCGCGGCTCAGCACCAGGAACTCGGCCCGCACCTGCTCCGGCAACTCGAACTTCTTGCGATTCGCCTCGTAGAACTTTTGCGCGGCATCCGCGGCAAGCTTCACCCGGCTGGCATAGGCTTCCGGCAGCAGTCGCATCTCGGCGACCTCGCGCTGCTCCAACTGTGTCGCCAACCATCGGCTGGCGGCGGCCTGACCGACGATTCCGGCTTCGGTAACGGGCAGCATCAGCTGCTGCATGGCCATGTCCTGTCGCAGGCGCGCCTCGAACATTTCCTTGCTCATGCCTTGCCCTGCCACCAGGGCCTCGTAGCGCTCCTTGGAAAACTTTCCGTTCTCCTGCAGCGAGGGGACACTGGCGATGAACTGGACCAGTTGATCGTTGCCTACGGTCAGTCGTGCTTTCTGCGCCTGCTCGACCAGCAGGCGTTGCGTCACCAGCGAATCCAGCACGGCACGGCGCATCTGCGGAGTTTCGAACAGGGCCGGATCGAACTTGCCGCCCAACTGGGCGCGCATCCGATCCTGCTGTTCGCGCATGGCGGAAGCCAATTCCTGGCGGCTGATCTTGCCGCTGCCGACCGAGGCGACACCGGCTCCAACGTCGGCGTTGCGCACGTAGGAATCAACACCCCAGAAGGCAAATGGGAGCGTGATCAGTGCAAGAAAAATCTGGGTGATCTTCTTGTTGTTGCGAACGAAATCAAGCATGCGTTGATAACCCTGAATGCGACAAAGGCGAACGATAGTTCGCCCTTGTCTATAAAGAAATAATTTTACCCGATTTTCCGGCGATCCCGAATCACAGCCCGCGATCCCGGTGAGGAAAATTCGATTACTGCGGGGACTTCAACCCTCGTTGAACCCGAAGCGCTCGACGAAGCCTTTGGGATCGAGCGCGGGTCCCTTGTAGTCGGCCTGCATGTAGTCGCAACCCAGTTCCTTGAGGCGGGCCGCCGCTGCATCGTCGGCGACACCGACGGCCACGACGTCAAGCCTCAGGTGGTGGGCGAGTTCGATGATCGACTGGAGGATGCGCTCGGATTTCGGCACGCCGGCCAGATCGCGCACCGCCGAGACATCGATCTTGATCTCCTGGAACGGCATGGATACGAGCCAGAACAACGACGAAAGCGCGACGCCCGGATCGTCGATCGACAGCTTCACGCCGAGTTCCTTCAAGCGCCCCAGCGTTTCACGCGCGACCGGCTCCGCAGCCAGCACCGACGTTTCCCCAATCTCCAGAATCAACAGCCCGGCACGCCGGCTCCAGGTGCCCAGCGCGCGCTGGACCACTTCGGGAAGCTCAGTGTGCAGCAGTACGCGCGCAGGCAGCTTGACGCCAATCCGCAGGTCCAGTCCGGCGCTGTAGCGAAATTCCGAGACGTTGCGCAGGGCGCGATTCAGGATCGAGGAAACGAGATCGGTGACCGTGCCCGCCGACTCCGCTGCGGCGAATGCATCCTCTGCGGCGATCAAGCCAAGCGGGAGATCGCGCCAGCGCAGAAGGCTTTCCGCACCCATGACCTGGCCCCGGCGCAAATCGTACTGCGGCTGGAAGACCAGTTCGAGGGCATCCTCCACGACAGCGGTACGCAACCGGTTTTCGTACAGCAGCTTCGATGCCGCCGGGTTCTCCCGGTCTTCCGCATGGTCAGCGATGCGGTCCGGCAACTCGCGGGCGAGGGCGCAGGCACCCTTTGCCCGCTGCAACAGGACTTCCGCCCGATCACCGTGGTCCGGGTACATCGCGATTCCGATCGCCGGATTGGCAAAGATCTCCTCTTCGCCGATCCAGAACGGCGTATTCAGCGCGCGTAGCGTCTTCTTTGCGGCCAGAACCGCCACGGCAGGTCCGTCGACGGTGGACAGCAGGCAGGCAAAATCATCCCGCCCCATCTCGCCGACAAGATCGCCCGGACGGAGCACATCGGCCCGGAGCGATGCCGTTACGCGATTGCGGACGGCGTCGCCGACTTCATAACCCCATACGGCGTCGATGCGACTGATCACCCCACATTCGATGAGCAGCACCGCCAGATTCCCGCCGTCAGTCCGCCTTTCTTCGACGGCACCGCGAAGCGCCTCGAGAAACAGGACTGCGTCGGTAGCGGCGAGGCCCCCGGCCCCCGCCGGAGCGGCGGAGTCCGCTTCGCTCACAGGAACAGCTCTCGCGGATCGATCTTGACCGAGTCGTACTCCAGAGAGCGTTGAATCCGGTAGGGCTCGTCGGGCCTGACCTTGGGTTCCTTCATCAGGTCGAGCATCTTGTATGGCGACAGCGGGTTGCCCTTGGCGTCCCTGACGACCATGATGCGCGGTTGCATGCGACGCACCATGTTCTGGGCAATCACTATCGCGACCTCGCCACTGTTCAATTCGACCACGCTCCCCACGGGGAAAACACCGATGCACTGAATGAACTGCTCGACCAGCGCGGGGTGAAACTGCTTCCCCCGGCCTTTGTAGATGATGCTCAGTGCGTTCGCCGGAGACAGGCCTCCCCCGAACGGCTTTGGCGCCGTGAGCGTATCGAAGGTATCGACTATTCCCGCAATCAAGCCCGAAAAAGCGATTGCATCCCCGCGCAGCCCGCGCGGATAGCCGCTGCCGTCGAAGCGCTCGTGATGCAGCGACGCAAGGCCCGGAAGTTCGGGGGGAATGCCGGGCGTGCTGCTCAGGATCCGCACCGAATGGTTCACGTGGGTCTGGTAGAGCTCCATCTCCGCGTCGTTGGCGGGTCCGCGCGCAGCAAGCTCGGTGGGCAGCTTGAGCTTCCCCACGTCCTGGAGCAGCCCCAGCATCCCAAGGATCTCCAGACGATCCTGCGGCAGTTGAAGGAAACGCCCGAAGATGGTCATCATCACGGAAATCTCGACCGCCCGGCTGAGGGTCGCGCCACTCTTCTCCTGCAGCTTGATCAGCAGCGCCATCGCATCGGGATTGCGCACCACGCTCTCCGTAATCTGTGCGGCCGCCTCATGCGCCCTCGAGCTGTCGATCGAGCTTCCGATTTCAACGGCTCGCGACAGTTCCCTGACGACTACCGTCGTATTCGTATAGGTCTTCCGGGCGGCGGGCAACTCGACTTCGACGCTCGCAGCCTCCCTGTAGACCGTCGTGCCTCGAATTTTCGCCACGTCCTCCGCCGTGACCTTGCCAACCTCCGGTATGTCCTCCTTTTCGGGGTCGACGAAAACGTGTCTGCAGTACTTTTTCAGAACCTCGAGCTGTTTCTCCTTTTTGAGGACGAAGCCCTGAAACGCGAAGGGCGTTTCCGTCCATGGCCTGTCAAGCTTGGAGATGAACATCCCGAAGGTCAGCTGTTCAACAGGTATTTCCCGAAGTTCCATACGTATGCGTGATTGTCTGGCTAGAACCCAAATTTCTCGTATTTATACGATAACACCGCAAGCACGGCTTGATTGCGGACCACTGACCGATCAGCCTCAGCCAGATGCGCTTGAAGCTTACTCCGAATTGCAGCCACCCTCACCCTCGACCCGGGTTCGAGTATGCCGCTCCGCACCAATTTCACGGTACCGAATCGCACGAAGCGCAACGCCCGCGGCCGTGCTCCGATCAGCGTGAAACAGCCGCCACCACAGATGCAGCGCTGGCACTTGCGCGCCGCACTTGGAACAAGGGCCTGCATTGCTGCAAGCCCTTGGTATTGGTGGGTGCTGACGGGGTCGAACCGCCGACATTCGCCTTGTAAGGGCGACGCTCTACCAACTGAGCTAAGCACCCGCTGAACGGCGGCTGCCCACCTCGGACAGCCGGCAGGAATTCTATCAGTTCGCTGCAGCTCAGTGGGTAACAACGCCGGTCGCCGCAGCGTCGCCGACAACGGCCGCCACGGCGGGCGTCGCAGGTTGCTCCGGCAACGGCTGAGGCATCCGCTCGAGGGCGAGTTCGAGCACCTTGTCAATCCACCGCACGGGCTGAATTTCGATCCGGTTCTTGATGGTCTCGGGAATCTCCGCCAGGTCCTTGACGTTTTCCTCGGGAATCAGCGCCACCCGGATGCCACCGCGCACGGCTGCGAGCAGCTTCTCCTTGAGCCCGCCGATCGGCAGCACTTCGCCGCGCAAAGTGATCTCGCCCGTCATCGCCACGTCCGCACGCACCGGGATTCCCGTCAGAACCGAGACCAGCGCGGTACAGATGGCGATGCCCGCGCTGGGGCCATCCTTCGGGGTCGCCCCTTCGGGCAAGTGTATGTGGATGTCGTTCTTCTGGTAGAAATCGTCTGCAATGCCCAGAGACTGGCTACGCTTGCGGACGACCGACAGCGCCGCCTGAATCGACTCCTGCATGACCTCGCCCAGCTTGCCGGTGGTCATGGTCTTGCCCTTTCCGGGCAAGGCGACAGTTTCGATGGTCAACAACTCGCCGCCGACTTCGGTCCACGCCAGACCGGTCACCTGGCCGATCTGATTTTCCTTTTCCGCCATGCCGAAGCTGTAGCGGCGCACACCAAGGAACTTGTCGAGATTCTTGGCATTCACCACGATCTTGTTCTTGCGCGCCTTCATCACCAGCGACTTGACCACCTTGCGGCAGATCTTCGAAACCTCGCGCTCGAGCGCACGCACGCCGGCCTCACGCGAGTAGTAGCGCACGATATCCCGCAACGCATCCTCGGTGATCGACAGTTCGTCCCGCTTGATGCCGTTGTTCTTCATCTGCTTCGGCACCAGATAGCGCAAAGCGATATTGATCTTCTCGTCCTCGGTGTACCCGGCGAGCCGGATCACTTCGAGGCGATCGAGCAGGGCCGCCGGAATGTTCAGCGTGTTGGCGGTAGCCACGAACATGACGTCGGACAAGTCGAAGTCGACTTCGATGTAGTGATCCTGGAAGGTATGGTTCTGCTCCGGATCGAGCACTTCGAGCAATGCCGACGATGGATCGCCGCGAAAGTCCTGCCCCATCTTGTCGACTTCGTCGAGCAGGAACAGCGGGTTCTTGACCCCGACCTTGGCCATGTTCTGGAGAATCTTGCCCGGCATCGAGCCGATGTAGGTGCGCCGGTGGCCGCGGATTTCAGCCTCGTCACGCACGCCGCCCAAGGCCATGCGCACGAACTTGCGATTGGTGGATTTGGCGATCGACTGGCCGAGGGACGTCTTGCCCACGCCGGGAGGGCCGACCAGGCACAGAATCGGCGCCTTGACCTTATCCACGCGTTGTTGCACGGCAAGGTACTCGACGATGCGTTCCTTGACCTTCTCCAGGCCATAGTGGTCGCGGTCGAGAATCTTTTCGGCCGCCGACAAGTCCTTGCTGATGCGCGACTTCTTCTTCCACGGCAGCGCCAGCAGGGTTTCGATGTAATTGCGCACCACGGTGGCCTCGGCCGACATGGGCGACATCAGCTTGAGTTTCTTCACCTCCGCATTGACCTTGACCAGGGCTTCCTTGCTCATGCCGGCGGCCTTGATCTTCTTCTCCATCTCATCGATGTCGGCACCCTCTTCGCCTTCGCCGAGTTCCTTCTGGATGGCCTTGACCTGCTCGTTGAGGTAATACTCGCGCTGACTCTTCTCCATCTGGCGCTTGACGCGGCCGCGGATGCGCTTTTCGACCTGCAGGATGTCGAGTTCGGCTTCAAGCTGGCCGAGCAATTTCTCGAGCCGCTCGGCGACGCCAAAAACCTCGAGAACGTCCTGTTTCTGTTCGAGCTTCAAGGGCAGATGCGCGGCGATCGTGTCGGCCAGGCGCCCAGCCTCCTCGATGCCGGCCAGCGAGGTCAGCACCTCGGGCGGAATCTTCTTGTTCAGCTTCACGTACTGATCGAACTGCGCCAGCACCGTGCGGCGCATGGCCTCGATCTCGTTGTCCGCACGCTCTTCGACCGGAATCAGGCTGACATCGGCGACGAACATCGTGCGCTGGTCTTCAATGCGAAGCACCCTGGCGCGCTGCACCCCTTCGACCAGCACCTTGACGGTGCCGTCGGGCAGTTTGAGCATTTGCAGGATATTAGCGAGACAGCCGATCTCGTACATGTCCTCCGGCACGGGTTCGTCCTTCGCGGCGGACTTCTGTGCCACGAGAAGGATGTTCTTTCCGCTCTCCATGGCCGTTTCCAGCGCCTTGATCGACTTCGGGCGCCCGACGAACAGCGGGATCACCATATGCGGGAATACCACCACGTCGCGCAAGGGCAACAGCGGCAGGGACTGGGTTTCTACTGGGGAGGCGGGGAGGCCAGACATCATCGTGTCCTTCGGTTATGGTTCACGCCATCCACATTGGGGCGGGTGACCGGTATTCAAGGCAGCATTCGCTGCCGGGTCAGTTGGAACCCGAAACCTTGGGCTGGTCGGCGTAGATCATCAACGGCTGGGCACCGCTTTCGATGGTACTTTCGTCGATCACAACCTTGCTCACACTCTCCATCGTGGGCAGCTCGTACATCGTGTCGAGCAGCACATTCTCGAGAATCGAACGCAAGCCCCGGGCGCCCGTCTTGCGTTTCAGCGCCTTCTTGGCAATTGCCTGAAGCGCCGAGGGACGCACTTCGAGTTCCACGCCTTCCATGGCAAAGAGCTTGTGATACTGCTTGATCAGGGCATTCTTCGGCTCAATCAATATTTGGACCAGCGCCTCTTCGTCGAGTTCCTGCAGCGTGGCAATGACCGGCAGACGGCCGATCAACTCCGGAATCAGGCCGAACTTGATCATGTCCTCGGGCTCGACCTGCTTCAGCACCTCGCTGACATTGCTGGCGTCGCGGCTTTTCACCTCGGCGCCAAAGCCGATGCCGCCCTTTTCCGAACGGCTGCGAATCACCTTGTCCAGTCCGTCGAAAGCGCCACCGCAAATGAACAGGATATTGGTGGTGTCGATCTGGATGAAGTCCTGATTGGGATGCTTGCGCCCACCCTGCGGCGGAATGCTGGCCACGGTGCCTTCGATCAGCTTCAGCAGCGCCTGCTGCACGCCCTCGCCGGACACGTCGCGCGTGATCGACGGGTTGTCCGACTTGCGTGAAATCTTGTCGATTTCATCAATATAGACAATGCCCTGCTGAGCCTTCTCGACTTCGTGATCGCACTTTTGCAGCAGCTTCTGGATGATGTTCTCGACGTCCTCGCCGACATAGCCTGCCTCGGTCAGCGTGGTCGCGTCGGCCATGACGAAAGGCACGTTGAGGGTGCGCGCCAGTGTCTGCGCCAGCAAGGTCTTGCCGGACCCGGTGGGGCCGATCAGCAGAATGTTGCTCTTCGACAGTTCGATGCCGTCGCTGCCCTTTTCCTGGTGCCGGATACGCTTGTAGTGGTTGTAGACCGCCACGGCAAGGATCTTCTTCGCCGAGTCCTGCCCGATCACGTACTGATCGAGCATCTCGCGAATCTCCTTCGGCGCCGGCAGTTCGCGCTTCGGCGTGCCATCCGGCTCGGCGGCGATCTCGTCGCGAATGATGTCGTTGCAGAGCTCGATGCACTCGTCGCAGATAAAAACGGAAGGCCCGGCGATCAGTTTCTTGACCTCATGCTGGCTCTTGCCGCAGAAGGAGCAATACAACAACTTCTCGCCGCTACCCGATTTCTTGTCTGCCATCTTCGTCTCCGTCCGCGCGAACGCTCAAGCCTTGGCAGGCTCGGCGGCCTCGTCGCGACTAGTCAGTACCTTGTCGACCAGACCATACTCCACGGCCGCCTCGGCCGAAAGGAAGTTGTCGCGATCGGTATCGCGCTCGATGCGTTCGATCGACTGGCCGGTATGCTTGGCCAGCATGCTGTTGAGCTTCTGCTTCAGAAACAGGATTTCCTTGGCATGGATCTCGATGTCCGAGGCCTGTCCTTGGAAGCCGCCCATCGGCTGATGAATCATCACGCGTGAATTCGGCAGGCAGTAGCGCTTGCCCTTTTCGCCGGCGGCGAGAAGGAACGAACCCATGCTGCACGCCTGTCCGATGCACAGCGTCGATACGTTGGGCTTGATGAACTGCATCGTGTCGTAGATCGCCATCCCCGCAGTGACGGAACCGCCCGGCGAGTTGATGTAGAAGAAGATGTCCTTGTCCGGGTTCTCCGATTCAAGAAACAGCAGCTGCGCCACGATCAGATTGGCCGTCGAGTCGTTGACCGGACCGACCAGGAAGATCACCCGCTCGCGCAGCAGGCGCGAATAGATGTCATACGCCCGCTCGCCGCGGCCGCTGGTCTCGATGACCATGGGCACGAGGCCCAGCGCCTGGCTGTCAGGAGCCGGTGCATCGAAGGCACCACCATTTTGTCGCGAACCGTACATGGACATCTCCGGGAATATCAAGCTGCATTCCCCATCAGCTCATCAAAGGCGATGGGGGTTTCGGTGACGTTGGTATTGGCAAGCACCCAATCCACGACATTGTTTTCCAGTGCCAGCGCCTCTGCCTCGGCCAGCCGCTCCGGCTGGGAATAGTACCAGCGGACCACTTCCTTGGGGTCTTCGAAGGTCTCGGCAAATTCGTCGACGATGGCACGCACCTGCTCGGGCTTGACATGCAGATCCTTGGCCTTCACCAACTCGGCCAGCAACAGGCCGAGCTTAACCCGGCGCGTTGCCTGCTCGGTAAACCAGGAAGGCTCGACCGGGATGTTCTTCATCCCCATGCCGCGCGATTCCATGTCGCGGCGCGCCGTTTCGGCCATCTGCTGCGATTCAATCTCGACCAGGGCTTTGGGCACCTCGATCGGATTCACCTTGAGCAGAGCCTCCATGACCTGTTCCTTGACCTTCGCCAGCAGGCGCTTCTTGACTTCGCGTTCCAGATTCGAGCGAACCTCGACGCGCATCTTGTCGACGTCGCCATCGGCGACACCGAGTTGCTTCGCGAAGTCGGCATCGATTTCCGGCAAGCGGGCGGACTCGACCTTCTTCACCGTCACCTCGAACTGAACTGTCTTGCCGGCGAGTTCCGCGGCTTGATAGTCGGCGGGGAAGTTGACGTCGAAGACCTTCTTGTCGCCGGCCTTGACACCCTCGAGCTGCGCTTCGAAATCCGGCAGCATCTGGCCGCCGCCCACCATCACCGCGAAGTCGCTGGCCTTGCCGCCGGGAAACTCCTCGCCATCCTTGCGTCCCGTGAAGTCGATCACCAGACGATCATCCTTCGCCGACGGCCGGTCGGTCTCGACATAAGTGGTGCGCTGCTTGCGCAGCACGTCGAGGGTCTTGGCCACCTCGGCGTCGGTCACCGTCAGGGTCGGCTTGGCGATCGCCTGGCCGGAGATCTCCGCCAGCGCGACATCGGGATAGACCTCGAACACCGCGGTGAAACCCAGCAGCCCCGGACTGGCATCGGCCTTCGGCTCGATGCGCGGATAGCCTGCGACGCGCAGATTCTGCTCGCGCACCTTCTCGCCATAGGCCTTTTCCACGGCCGCGCCGATCGCCTCCGAACGCGCCTGGGAGCCATATTGCTGGGCGACCATTTTCATCGGCACTTTGCCCGGACGGAAACCCGCCATCTTTACGGTGCGCGACATCTGCTTCAGGCGCTGCTCGACATCCTTGTCGATATCGGCCAGCGCCACCGTCATTTCGATGCGCCGTTCCAGCGCGCTGCTGGTGTCGATTGCCACGTCGGTCGTTGCCTTGTCCGTCATTTCTCTATCCATCATTGAAGAATTCATTGAAAAAAACCACACTCGCGCCAGGTTCCGGGGCTGCGCCCCAATGGTGGTGCCCAGGAAGGGACTCGAACCCCCACGCCTCGCGGCGCCAGAACCTAAATCTGGTGCGTCTACCAATTCCGCCACCTGGGCCCATGCCGCAAACGGCCGTTGATCAAAGCCGGAACGACACGACGTGGATCGCGAATTTTAACCGCTTTCACCATTTCTTTCCGACTTGGCGCCATCCCGTCCAATGGACGGCCCAAGGCTCGCGAGCGACTATCCGGGCCAAAGTCGAGGGCGGCGCGGACGGCCCTGTATATACTCCTGCCGCACCATGGCCGTCGATCATTACGAAAACTTTCCCGTCGCCTCCGTCCTTCTGCCGGCGCCCCTGCGCGAACCGGTGGCGGCCATCTACGGGTTTGCCAGGAGCGCCGACGACTTCGCCGACGAAGGCGATCTTTCGCCGCAGCAACGCCGCGAGCTGCTGGCCGGCTACCAGGCCGAACTCGACGCAATCGAAGAGGGCCGGCCGACGCAACATCCGGTGTTCCTGCGGCTGAGGCCGGTGATCGCCCGCTACGACCTGCCGCTGCAACTGTTTCGCGACCTGCTCGACGCCTTCGTGCAGGACACAAGCAAGGATCGCTACGACGACTTCGCCGAACTCATGGACTACTGCCGCCGCTCGGCCGACCCGGTCGGACGCCTGCTGCTGCATCTTTTCGGCCATGCTACGGCGCAGAACCTGTGCCGCTCGGACGCGATCTGCTCCGCGCTGCAGCTGATCAACCACTGGCAGGATGTCGGCATCGACGCGAGCAAGGGCGGCAACGGCCGGATCTATCTGCCGCAGGACGAGATGGCGCGCTTTGGCGTCAGCGACGATGACATCCGCCGCCGTGTCATCAACGCCGACTTCCGGCAGCTGCTGCGCTTTCAGGTGGACCGCGCCCGCGCCCTGATGCTCTCGGGTGCGCCGCTGGGCTGGGACCTGCCGGGACGCATCGGCCTCGAAATCCGCGCCATCGCGGCCGGCGGCCTGCGCATTCTGGATAGAATCGAGGCTGCCGATTACGATGTCTTCAACCGACGCCCCATGCTCCAGCCTCTCGATTGGCCCCTGATAGTCTGGCGCTCGCTGGTCCGTCCGCTATGACTCCGGACCAGTATTGCCAGGATCGTGCCGCGCAGAGCGGCTCGAGCTTCTACTACAGCTTTCTGTTTCTCGAACCGTTGCGGCGCCAGGCGATTACGGCGCTCTACGCCTTCTGCCGCGAGGTCGACGACGTGGTGGACGAATGTCCCGATGCCCTTCTGGCGCGAGCCAAACTGGGCTGGTGGCGCAACGAAGTGAAGGCGCTGTACGAAAGCCATCCCAGCCACCCGGTGACGCAGGCGCTGGCGACCTCCCTGAAAGACTTCTCGCTGCCGCAGGAGCAGTTGCTGGAGATCATCGACGGCATGGAGATGGACCTCGACCAGGTCCGTTACGCGGATTTCAAGGCGCTGCACCTGTATTGCTACCGGGTCGCCAGCGTGGTCGGCCTGCTCGCGGCGGAAATCTTCGGCTACAGCGACCGCCAGACGCTCAAGTACGCCCATGACCTCGGCTTGGCGTTCCAGCTCACCAACATCATCCGCGACGTCGGCGAGGACGCGCGGCGCGGCCGCATCTACCTGCCGCAGGACGAACTGTCGCGCTTCGGCGTCACGGAAGCCGATCTGCTGCAGGCGCATTACAGCGACGATTTCCGCCGGCTGATGGCGTTTCAGGTCGAGCGCGCGCAGACCATGTATCGGCAGGCCTTTGCCCAACTCCCCGCGGTCGACCGCAAGGCCCAGCGGGCCGGCCTGATCATGGCCGCGATCTACCGCGCCACGCTAGACGAAATCGTGCAGGACGACTATCGCGTGCTCGATCAGCGCATCTCGCTCCCGCCGCTACGCAAACTGTGGCTGGCCGGAAAGACGTGGCTGACGGCTTGAACTGTGCCGTCATCGGCGCCGGCTACGCCGGCATGGCGGCGGCTGTCGAGCTGGCGGCCGCGGGGCGGCAGGTAGAGGTCTTCGAGGCCTCGCGCACCCTGGGCGGCCGTGCCCGCGCCGTGCAGATCGAAGGCTTCAGCGTCGACAACGGCCAGCACATCCTGATCGGCGCCTACACCGAGACCCTGCGCCTGATGCGCGCCGTCGGTGCCGATCCCGACGAGCTGCTCCGGCGCACGCCGCTGCGTTTCGAATTCCCCGGCGAATTCCTCATGAGCGCGCCACGACTGCCGGCGCCGCTCCACACCGCCTTTGCCCTGCTGTTCGCAAAAGGACTCGACTGGCACGAAAAGTTTGCGGCGATTCGCCTCATGCGGGGCCTACAGGCCGGCCGCTATCGCATCGAGCCCGACATCACGGTCAACGCATGGCTCGACAGCAACGCAACGCCGTCCCGTCAGCGCCGACTCCTGTGGGAACCGCTGTGCATCGCCGCGCTGAATACGCCGGCGGAGCGCGCCTCGGCCCGGGTGCTGGCCAATGTCTTGCGCGACAGCCTCGGCGGCACGCGCGCCGCCAGCGACATGCTGCTGCCGCAAGTCGATCTCACCGCCCTGTTTCCGGAGCCGGCGGGAAGGTTCATCACCGAGCGCGGCGGCACGGTGCATGCCGGTCATCGCGTCGGTTCGCTCGAACGCGATGGCGAGGCATGGCGCATCGACGGCGCCGGGCCGTTCGCCCGGGTCGTGGTCGCCGTGGCGCCCTACCACCTCGGCAGCCTCCTGCCGGAACTGGCGACCGCGGTGGCGCATCTCGACTGGGAGCCCATCGTTACGAGCTACTTCAGCTACGAGGATTGGGTGCGCCTGCCGCAGCCCATGCTGGGCGTGGACGCCGGGCTCGCGCAATGGCTGTTCGATCGCGGCGCCCTGTGCGGGCAATACGGCCTGATCGCCGCCGTGATCAGCGCGCGCGGCCGCCATCTGGATCTGCCGACGGCGGAACTCGAGCGAGGCATCCATCGGGAAATCGCCCGCCTCGTGCCCGACCTGCCCGAACCGCTGTCCGTGCAGACCATCACCGAGAAGCGCGCCACCTTCGCCTGCGTGCCGAACCTGCAGCGGCCGCCGGCGCAAACACCTCTGCCGGGCCTGTGGCTGGCCGGGGACTACGTCGCCGGCGACTACCCGGCCACGCTCGAAGGCGCGGTCAGGAGCGGCGTCGCCGCGGCACGCCTGGCACTCGGCGGCTAACCCCGGGCCCGGCCGGGCAGATCTCAGGCTTCGAGGCGTCCCGCCGCCAGGCGCAGCGTCCGTCCGCAACGATGCGCCAGCGCCTCATCGTGGGTGACCAGGATCAGCGTGGTGCCGGCCTCGGCATTCATGGCAAACATCAGGTCGATGACCTGTGCGCCGGTGGCGGCGTCGAGATTGCCTGTCGGCTCGTCGGCCAGCAGGAGCTGCGGCCGCATCGCAAAGGCGCGCGCCAGCGCGACGCGCTGCTGCTCGCCGCCGGAAAGGTGCTTCGGATAGTGCCCCAGCCGCGCCCCGAGGCCGACGCGAGCCAGCATCGTTTCCGCCGTGGCCCGCGCATCGGCACGGCCGGCCAGTTCCAGCGGCAGCATGGTGTTCTCCAGCGCCGTCAGGGCCGGCAGCAACTGGAAGGACTGGAAGACGAAGCCGAGCATCCGGCCGCGCAGTGCCGCGCGCGCGTCTTCATCGAGATCGGCGAGATCGTGCCCGCCCAGATACACCGCGCCCGACGACGGCAGGTCGAGGCCCGCCATCAGCCCGAGCAGCGTCGACTTGCCCGAACCCGAAGCGCCGACGATGGCCACCGCCTCGCCGGACCTCACGGCAAACGAAATCTCGTGCAGAATCGTGAGCGTGCCGTCGCCGCTCGGAACGATCTTGCCCAGCGCCGCCACGTCGATCACCACATCCGCCGCCACCTGATTCTCACGCATGTTCAAACGATTCGCCCCCCGTCTTTGTTTCCTGGTCCTGTTCTGCTGCAGCCTCGCTGCCATCGCGGCCGAACAGCGCATTCTGATCTATGGCGACAGCCTTTCCGCCGGTTTCGGCATTGCCGTCGGCCAGAGTTGGCCGGCCCTGCTCGGACAACGCCTGCAAGCCAATGGTTCCGGCTATGCCGTAACCAACGCCAGCATCAGCGGCGAGACCACGGCCGGCGGGCGCGCGCGCTTCGCTGCCGCGCTCGATCAATTCAAACCCGCCGTCGTCATTCTCGCGCTCGGCGCCAACGACGGCCTGCGCGGGCTGCCGGTGGCGGAGATGAAAGCCAATCTCGCCTTCATGGTGGCACTGGCCAAAACACACCGGGCGCGCGTGCTGCTGGTCGGCATGCGCCTGCCGCCCAACTACGGCCCGAAATACACCCGGGAATTCGACGCCGCCTTCCGCGATCTCGCCCGGCGCGAGAAAGTCGCCCTGCTGCCCTTCCTGCTCGAACCCATCGCCCTCGATCAAGGCGCCTACCAGGCCGACGGCCTGCATCCGACCGCCGCCGCACAGCCGAAGATTCTCGATCACGTCTGGAAAGCGCTGAAGCCGTTGCTCAAATGACGCTCATGACATCAAGTACCACCCGCTGAAGATGAAACACGCGAAAAGCCAATTATTCGCCCGCCTCCCTTCCGCTGCACGGCCCACGGCTGGCTTTGCACGGCCAGCCGGCTGCGGCGGCGCGACGCATGCGTCGCGAATTCCCGCCTCGCCCCTCCCGGGGGGTTACCGTTCAGCGCGCTACGCGTGTCGCTCAACGGGCGACTCCGTACAAAGTATTTCACGTTAAACAAGCCATGTCAGAAAAACTGCCCAAGGGAGTGGCGACGGTAGCACAGCTCGCCGAATTCGACACCGTCATCGACGCCCGCGCCCCGGCCGAGTTCGCCGAGGACCACCTGCCCGGTGCGATCAGCATGCCGGTGCTGAACGACGAGGAGCGCGCCCGCGTCGGCACGCTCTACAAGCAGGTCTCGGTGTTCGAAGCGAAGAAGCTCGGCGCGGCGCTGGTGGCGAAGAACATCGCACGCCACATCGAAGAGCACATGCTCGACAAGCCGAAGAACTGGCGGCCGCTGGTGTATTGCTGGCGCGGCGGCCAGCGCAGCGGCTCCTTCACCCACATCCTGCGCGAAATCGGCTGGGATGCCCACCGCGTCCAGGGCGGCTACAAGAGCTGGCGCCACCATGTCATCGAACAATTGGCCCTGCTGCCGCCGCAAGTCAAGTTCCGGGTCGTCACCGGCGCCACCGGCAGCGGCAAGAGCCGGCTGCTGGAGGCCCTGGCCGCGCGCGGCGGACAGGTGCTGCACCTCGAAGAGCTGGCGGCCCACAAGGGCTCGGTGCTGGGCAACCTGCCCGGCCAGCCGCAGCCCGCGCAAAAAGGCTTCGAGACGCAACTGTTCGCGGCACTCTCGGCGCTCGATCTCGACCGCCCCGTGTTCGTCGAGGCCGAAAGCCGCAAGATCGGCCGCCTGCAAGTGCCCGACGCGCTGCTCGAGGCCATCCGCGGCGCGCCCGGCCTGCGCATCGAGGCATCGCTCGAGGCACGGGTCGAGTTCCTCCTGCGCGATTACGACTATGCGATTGCCGACCCGGCATGGCTGATCGAACGGCTCGAGCACCTCAAGGGCCTGCAAAGCAACGAGACGCTCGATCGCTGGCGCGCGCTGATCGCGGCGCGGAATTTCCCGGCCCTCGTGGAAGAACTGCTGACGCAGCACTACGACCCGCTCTATCAGCGTTCGCAGGCCTCCAACTACAACTCCTTCGAGGCCGCCACCCGCTATGCCACGGACCGGCTCGACGCCGCCGCCTTCGACCGGCTGGCGGCGGAAATCCTCACATCTGCCTGAACAAGTGCGCGTGGCCGCGGCTCACGGCCACCGCCTCCGGTCGATCCTTCAGTTTCAGGCTGACGCGACCGAATGCGTCGTGGCGCGCCGAGGCGACCTGCCGCACATTCACCAGCGTGCCGCGATGCACCTGCCAGAACTGCTCCGGGTCGAGCTGTTCCAGCAGTTCCTTGATCGGCGTGCGGATCAGCAATTCCGCGTCCCGGGTGAACACCGCCGTGTATTTGTCGGTCGCCTGAAAGTAGCAGATCTCGTCCGTCGCCACCAGCCGCACGTCGTTGCCGACCGAGGCGCGCACCCAGCGCAGATGTTCCGCGACTTTCGGCAGCAGCGCCTGCAAGCGTTGCAGCAGATGATCGGACTGCGCCGCGGCCGCAGCAGGCGACGCGCGCTGCAGGCGTTCGATGGCCGCCGCCAGCCGGTCGTCGCTGACCGGCTTGAGCAGGTAGTCCACGGCTTCGCGCTCGAAGGCCTGCACCGCGAATTCGTCGTAGGCGGTGACGAATACCACGCGGCAGCTCGCACGCACTTCCGGGGCGAGGGCCTGCACGACCTCCAAACCGGACAGGCCCGGCATGCGTATGTCGAGAAAGGCGACGTCGGGCCGCAGGCCCTCGATCATCTCGCGCGCCTCGATGCCGTTGACCGCCACCCCGGCGATCTCGATCTGCGGCCACAGCCTGGCCAGCCGTGCCGCGAGATGCTTCGCCAGCAGCGGCTCGTCGTCGGCGATGATCGCCTTCATGCCGCAACCTCGACGGGCACGCTCATCGTCGCCGTAACGCCGGCGCCGACTCCTGAACTCAGTTCAAGGCTCGCCGTCGGCCCGTAGAGCGCCGCGAGGCGGGCCCGGATGTTGGCGACGCCGATGCCGCTGCCTGAAGCGTCGGCAAAGCCGAGGCCGTCGTCGGTGACGGAAATCTGCAGCCGGTCGCCCTGTCTGCGGGCGGACACGGTGACCTGGCCGCCGGCGACCTTCGGCTCCAGCCCGTGGCGAATCGCGTTTTCCACCAGCGGCTGCAGCAGCATGGGCGGGAAGGCGTGGGCAAGCAGCTCCGGAGCGATCTCGAAGGCATAGGCCAGGCGCTCGCCCATGCGGATTTTCAGTATCTCCAGGTAGGCCGTCAGCAGGGCCACTTCGTCGGCCAGCGTGCCGCCCTCGGCGCGCGTGCGGGCCAGGCTGGAGCGCAGATAGCGAATCAGCGCATCCAGCAGCCGGCTGGCCAGCTTCTGGTCGACCTCGATCAGCGCCGCCACGTTGGCCAGCGAGTTGAACAGGAAATGCGGTTCGATCTGCGCCTGAAGCATGCGCAACTGCGCCGCCAGGCTTTGCTTCTCGGCTTCGAGACGCGCCAGTTCGCGTACCCGCAAATCCCGTTCGAGCTCGGCATTGCGCTCCCGCAACCAGAAGAACCCGGCCGCGATGGTGCCGAACAGCAGCCCGACCAGCAGGGCCTGGGCTTCATGGGAGTCATCAGGCGAAGAACTCAGCCCCGTCAGCAATCTGCCCAGCATGCCGCCGACCAGTGCGCCTGCGGCGATGGCCGCAGCCACGCCGGCGCCGCGCAAGGCGCCCTTCAGCGGCAGGCGCAGCACCAGCTTGACCAGAACCAGCATGCTCAAGCCGAAGCATTGAGAGAACACCAGATTCACGGCGAAGCCGCCACCGAAGGCAAGCGCGGTCAGAAAGCCGGCAATCAGCGTATTGAAGACGACAGTGGCGATCAGCGTAGTCATGGGCGGATTATTCCATGGTCTTGACGAGCATCGGCTTGCGCACCATGCGTTCTTCCTGCCCGGTGCCGGGCGCAACGGCAATGGCTGCAGTCTCGAAGAAACCGTCGGGCGCCGCCAGCCGCATCCGACCGCCGGCAGGATTCCGGGGCCGAACTGCGCCTGCCGGCGATGAATTGCGGGTGCCCTAGGCCGGCAGCGACGGATCGCCGCGCCCGGTAGCGCACAGGCGCTGCACCACCGCCGGACGCGGCACATCCACGACCCCCTGCTCGAAGGCAACCACGGTCAAGCGAGGCCGCACCAGATCGAGCAGTTCGTCCCGGCGCAGCAGGAAAGCCGGATTGGAAGGCTTGCCGAAACGCTCGTTGCCGATCATGAAGGTCTCGTAGATCAGCACGCCATCCGCTTCCAATGCATCGAGCAGCGCCGGCAACAGCGGCCGAAACAGGTAATTCGCGACGACAATTCCATCGAACTTCCTTCCGTGATAAGGCCAGGGCCCGCCTTCGAGGTCGGCTACCCGCGCAACGATGCCGGGAGCCGTGGCGGCAATTCCGGCCACGGCCGCGGCGTCACGATCGACCGCCTCGACCTTGTAGCCCCGCTCCGCCAGCAGCAGGGCATGCCGGCCCTGACCGCAAGCCAGGTCGAGAACCGAGCCGCCCGCCTTGATCAAAGGCAGGAAGCGCTGCACCCATCGTGATGTCGTTCCGCTCATTTCGAATGCCATGTCGGGTATCATTTTGGCTCTAAACCAAGCCGGAAGCCACTTCCCGAGGCTTTATACCTGATGTCCCCGAATTCGAGCGCGCTGACCGAGACCCCGCAGGACAGAACCGATGCCCTGATGGAGCGGCTGAGCACGACTACCGAGGCCTACAGCCGCTTCGTGCCGCGTCAGTTCCTCCACCTGCTGGGAATCGACGACATCCGCAAGGTCGAACTCGGGCAGCAGGTCGAGCGCAAGATGACCATCCTGTTCGCCGACATCCGCAACTTCACTTCGCTGTCGGAATCGATGAGCCCGCAGGAGAACTTCAACTTTCTCAATTCATACCTGATTCAGATGGAGCCGGTGATTGCCGCTCATGGCGGCTTCATCGACAAGTACATCGGCGACGGCATCATGGCGCTGTTTCCCGACTCGCCCGATGCGGCATTGCGCTGCAGCCTGGCAATGATGGAACGCCTCGAGGAGTACAACAGCGGCCGCGAGCGCGCCGGCTACCGCCGGATCAAGATCGGCATCGGCATCAACACCGGCATCGTCATACTCGGCACCGTAGGCGGCGCAGCGCGCATGGACGGCACGGTGATCGGCGACGCGGTCAACCTCGCGGCGCGCATGGAGCGCCTCACCAAGGAATACCGGGTTTCGATCCTGATCAGCGAATACACGCTCTACTGCCTTGACCAGCCTAGCCTCTGGTCGATCCGCTTTCTCGATCGCACCCACGTGCGGGGCAAGCAGGGCACGCAATCGGTATATGAAGTCTTCAACGGCGACCCGCCGCCGCTGCGGGAAGCCAAGACCAGAACCGTCACCATATTCGAGGAGGCGCTGGCCTACTTTCACCTCGACGACATCCTCACCGCCCGCGAGCGCCTCAACGCCTACCTCGCGATCGTGCCCGACGACGATGCTGCCCACGTTTATCTCGAGCGCTGCGAGACCCCCGCGGCAGGCCTGGGCGACCAGCGCGGCGAATTGCCTCCGATCTGGCGGGAGGAGTATTCCTTCGGCCTGCCGGCGGTTGACGCGGCGCACCGGAACCTGCTCACCGCCATGAATGCGCTGGGCCGGGCGGTGAACACCAGCGCCTTGAACCTGACTACGCCGCTCATGGCCCAGATCCAGTTCGCCGCGGCGCGCGACTTCGCAGTCGAAGAACAGCTGATGCGGGAAGACGAGTATCCCTTCCTCGAACTCCATGCCCGCCAGCACCAGCGTTTTTTTGAATTCTTTGGCGAACTGCGCCGGGAAATCGAGGAAGGCGAAGAGAATCGCGTCTATCTGGCCTTTCGCGTCAAGCGCTACCTGACCGGCTGGCTGATCAACCACATCCTCAGCGCCGACCGGCATTACGGTCATTACCGCAGCGGCAGGCGCCGGGAGCAGGGCCAGCGGCAAGTCACCTGAAGGACAGGTAAAAGCAGGCAGAAGGTGCTATGCTTTTTATTGCGCTGCAGCATTTCGCTGAGAAAGCACTTCACCAACGCTGCGGAAAGCCGCCATGCACAACGAACGACACTATCTGCACACGCTCTTCGAGCCGAAATCCATCGCCATCATCGGCGCCTCCGAAACGCCGAACTCGATTGGCGTCACGCTGGTGCGCAACATGCTCGACTCGGGCTATACCGGCAAACTGTTCTTCGTCAATCCGAAGCATGAGACCGTTTTCGGCGAGAAGAGCTATCCGTCGGTCGATACCATTCCCCAGCGGCTCGATATCGCCGTCATCTGCACCAAGGCAGCCGGCGTGCCGGAGATCGTCGATGCCTGTGGCCGTGCCGGCTGCCGGAACGCCATCATCATTGCCGGCGGCTTCGCCGAGACCGGACCGCGCGGTGCGGCCCTGCAACGCGCCGCAATGGAGAATGCCCGCCGCCACGGCATGCGGCTGATCGGGCCCAACTGCCTCGGCATCATGCGCCCCGGCAGCCAGCTCAACCTGACCTTCGCCCATGGCTTCGCCCATGCCGGCACCATCGGCCTCATCTCGCAATCGGGCGCCCTGTGCACCGCGATCCTCGACTGGGCCCTGCCGAACAAGGTCGGCTTCTCGAACGTGGTATCGCTCGGCGCCGAAAGCGACGTCGACTTCGGCGAAGTGCTCGATTACATGGTCTCCGATCCGCGTACCGAGAACATCTTTCTGTACATCGAGGGCATCAAGAACGCCCGCCGCTTCATGAGCGCGCTGCGCGCCGCGGCGCGCTGCAAGCCCGTGCTGCTGATCAAGGTGGGCAAGCATCCGGCCGGCGAAAAGGCCGCGCTGTCCCACACCGGCGCGCTGGTCGGCGCCGACGACGTGTTCGACGCCGCGCTGCGGCGCGCCGGCGTCGTGCGCCTGGCCAACGTCGGCCAGATGTATGCCGCCGCCTCGGCCCTGTTCTCGCACTTCCGGCCGCGCGGCAAGCGGCTGGCGATCATCACCAATGGCGGCGGTCCCGGCGTCATGGCGGCCGATCACGCGGCGGACATCGACATTCCGCTGGCCCAGCTCGACCCGGCCACGCTCACCCGCCTCAACGAGTCCCTGCCCGCCAACTGGTCGAAGTCGAACCCCATCGACATTCTGGGCGACGCCGATCCGGCGCGCTATGGCGCTGCGCTCCAGGCCTGCATCGACGACGACAACGTCGACGGCATGCTGGTCATCCTGACGCCGCAGGCGATGACCGACCCGACCCAGGCAGCGCGCACGGTCATCGAGATCGCGCGGCAAAGCGACAAGCCCATGGTGACGTGCTGGATGGGCGAAGAACAGGTAGGCGAGGCGCGCAAGCTGTTCCAGGGCGCGGCGATTCCCACCTTCCGCACGCCTGAGCCGGCGGTCGACCTCTTCTCGCACATTTCGAACTACTACCGCAACCGGCAGTTGCTGATGCAGACGCCGCCCTCGATTTCCGAGCAGTCCCCGCCCCGGCTCGAATCGGCGCGGCTGGTGATCGAAGCGGCATTGATGGAAGGCCGCAGGGTGCTCAACGAAATGGAATCGAAGGCCGTGCTTGCCGCCTTCAAGATTCCGATCGCGCAAACCGTGGTCGCCCGCTCCGCTTCCGAGGCCATGGTGCTCGCCGAGGAACTCGGGCTGCCGGTGGTGATGAAGGTCGATTCGCCGCAGATCGTGCACAAGAGCGATTCCGGAGGCGTGCGGCTGAATCTCCACAGCCTCGCCGCGGTGCGCGACTCCTGGCTGGAAATCATGGACGAAGTGAAGAAGAACCGTCCGGATGCGCAGATCAACGGCATCTCGATCGAACCGATGATCCAGAAACCGAACGGCCGGGAACTGGTGGTCGGCATGATGCGCGACAAGATCTTCGGCCCGACGATCGTCCTCGGCCCGGGCGGGACCAGCGTCGAGGCCTACAACAGCGACCGCGCCGTGGCCCTGCCGCCGCTCAATCCCGTTCTGGTGGCCGACATGCTGGCCTCCACCCGGACCACCGCGCGCCTCGGCGAATTCCGCAACATGCCGCCGGTCAACATGGAGTCGATCGAGGCCGTCCTGCTGCGCGTTTCGGCCATGGTCTGCGAGCTGCCGTGGATCAGCGAACTGGACATAAATCCTCTGATCGTCGATGAACACGGCGCGGTGGCGGTGGACGCGCGCATCACGATCGAGAACATGCCGATCACCGCCGGCCGCTATGACCACATGGCGATCCACCCCTACCCGTCGCACCTGAAGTCGAGCTACCAGGCCAAGGACGGCTCGCAGGTCACCATCCGTCCGATCAGGCCGGAAGACGTGCGGATGGAGCAGGAGTTCGTCAAGGGACTGTCCCCCGAAGCGCGCTACATGCGCTTCATGAACACCATCCGCGAAGTTTCGCCGGCGCAGATGATCCGCCTCACGCAAATCGACTACGACCGGGAAATGGCCTTCGTCGCCACCATCGACGTCGATGGCGCGGAGAAGGAAATCGGCGTGGTGCGCTACGCCACCAACCCGGACGGCGAATCCTGCGAATTCGCCATCGTCGTCGCCGACGAGTGGCAGGGCAAGGGGCTGGCACGCCGCCTGATGGGCATCCTGATCGACACGGCGCGCAGCAGCGGGCTCAGGTACATGCATGGCGACTTCCTCGCCGAAAACGCCCGCATGCTGGCCTTCGTCGCCAGCCTCGGCTTCGTCCTCTCGGCGCACCCTGAAGACCACGGCCTCAAGCGCGGCGTACTGGTATTGAACTGATGAAGCGCTGTCCATGGTGCGGCGACGATCCGCTCTATGTCGCCTATCACGATACCGAATGGGGCGTGCCCTGCCATGACGAGCGCACCCTGTTCGAGTTCCTCATCCTCGAAGGCGCGCAGGCCGGACTGTCCTGGATCACCATCCTGCGCAAACGCGAGAACTATCGCCGCGCCTTCGACAACTTCGATGCAGAAAAAATCGCCCGCTACGGCGAGGCGGACGTGGCGAGACTGCTCGGCGATGCGGGCATCGTCAGAAATCGCCTGAAGATTGCGGCCGCCATCGGCAATGCGCGCGCCACGCTGGAACTCCATGAACAAGGCAGTTCGCTCGATCGGCTGCTCTGGAGTTTCGTCGACGGCCGGCCGCGCATCAACCGCCGGCGCTCGCTGGCCGACATTCCAGCCATCACGCCCGAAGCCGAGGCCCTGTCCGGGGAACTCAAGCGCCGCGGCTTCCGCTTCATCGGCCCCACGGTCGTTTACGCCCACATGCAGGCGACCGGCATGGTCAACGATCATCTTGTCTCCTGTCCGCGCCACGCCGCCCTCGGCGGCTGATCATTTCGCCGCGGCCGGCCGCGTGCCGGCGCACTTGGACGCAATCCGATTCTGGTTACAATACAAACGTTTATAGACTACTGGTGTGCCGCCCAGCATTAGTATGCAAATCGGCTTGGAAAACATTCGCGAGATTCTTGACCGCCACCTGCAGCAAGAGGATTTCGAGCGACTGCTGCAGGGGCTCGACGACGCAGGCAAGGCCGAGCTGTTCCATCGGATCGTCGAGCACCTGCGCCGCAGCGAGGCGCTTGCGGATATAGCCAACCGCGTCTCCGACAGCCTCTCGCTCGACGTCCTGTTTCCGCGCCTGATGGCCGTGGTCACCCAGGCCCTGGACGCCGACCGCAGTTCGCTGTTTCTGCACGATCCCGAGACCGATGAGCTGTTCTCGCGGGTAATCCAGGGCGATGCGATCGGCGAAATCCGCTTCCCCTGCCACCTCGGCGTCGCCGGCTCGATCTTCACCAGCGGCCAGGCCGAGATCATCGCCGACGCCTATGCCGACCCGCGCTTCAATCAGGACGTCGACCGCCACACCGGCTACCACACGCGCAACATCCTCTGCGTTCCGATCCGCAACAAGAAGCGCGAGGTGATAGGCGTCGCCCAGGTGCTGAACAAGCGCAGCGGAGAGTTCGACGCCGAAGACCAGCGCCTGCTCGAAGGGCTGTCGCTGCAGGCTTCCGCGGCGCTCGAGAATGCGCGGCTGTTCGAGAAGGTCGAGCGCCAGCAGCGCGAGGAAGCCATGCTGCTCGAAGTCAGCGCCTCGATCGTTTCCGAAATCCACCTCGATCCGCTGCTGATGAAGATCATGGCCGCGGCCACCTCGCTGCTCGATGCAGACCGCGGCACCCTGTTCCTCTACGACGTGGTACGCGACGAGCTGTTTTCCCGCGTCGCCGGCGGCATCGGCGGTGCGGAGATCCGCTTCCCGGCCAATGCCGGCATTGCCGGCGAATGCTTCAGCAGCGGGCGGGTGATCAACATTGCCGACGCCTACAGCGATTCCCGCTTCAATCCCGAGGTCGACCGGCACACCGGCTACCGTACCCACAGCATGCTGTGCATGCCGATCGTCGCCCGGGGCGAGCGCAAGATCGGCGTCATGCAGATCCTGAACCGCAAGGGCGGGCCGTTCGGTAGTGCCGACGAAAGGCGGCTGCGGGCATTCTCGGCCCAGGCCGCCGTCGCCATCGAGAACGCGCAGCTGTTCAAGGACGTCAGCGCCGCGCGCAATTACAACGAGGCCATTCTGCACAGCATGAACAATGCCGTGCTGACGCTGGACGCCGACGGCATCCTGAAGAAGGTCAACGAAGCGGCGCGCCGCATCCTGCACCGCAACGACGCGGAACTGCTGGGCCACTCGCTGGACGAGCACTTCACCGGCCGCAACAGCTGGGTCGCGAGAAGCCTGGAGAAAGTCCGCAGTTCCGGCAACACCGACATCACCGTCGACACGGACCTGGTGGTCGAGGGCGCCGAACTGGTGTCGGTCAACCTCACCACGGTGCCGCTGACCAGCGTCAACCACGAGTCGATCGGCTACATGCTGATGATGGAGGACATCACCCGCGAGAAGCGCCTGCGCAACACCATGTCGCGCTACATGAGCAAGACGGTGGTGGACCAGCTGCTGGCCAGCGGCGAGGCCGTGCTGGGCGGCACCGGACGCGATGTCAGCGTGCTGTTTTCCGACATCCGCGGCTTCACCTCGATCTCGGAGCGGCTCGGCGCCAAGGAGACGGTGGCCTTGCTCAACGAATATTTCACCGACATGGTGGATATCGTGTTCGCCCACGACGGGGTGCTCGACAAGTACATCGGCGACATGATCATGGCGGTATTCGGCTCGGTGCTGCAGAGCAAGGACGATGCGAGCAATGCGGTCACCGTCGGCAACAAGATGCTGACCGGCCTGCACCAGCTCAACCGGCGGCGCATGGCGCGCGGCGCCGAGGAGATCCGGATCGGGGTGGGCATCAGCACCGGAAACGTGGTCGCGGGAAACATCGGGTCGCTGAAGAGGATGGAATACACCGTCATCGGCGACCGGGTCAACCTCGCCGAGCGGCTGGAAGGCGCCAACAAGTTCTACGGCACCTCGATCCTGATTTGCGACGCAACCTACCAGGCGATCAAGGATCACGCTGCTGCCCGCGAGATCGACCTGATTCGCGTGCGCGGCAGGGAAAAGCCGGTGGCGATCTACGAGGCGATCGGCCATCATTCGGAAGACAGCTTTCCGCACCGGGCCGAAGTGCTGGGCGCCTTCAACGAAGGGCTCACGCACTACCGCAGGCGGGAATGGGCCGACGCCGAACGCTGTTTCCGTCAGGCACTGGGCGCCCATCCGGGAGACGGACCGTCGAGAATCTACCTCGACCGCTGCGGCATCTACCGCGACACGCCGCCTCCCGAGGACTGGGATGGCGTATGGACGATGCAACATGATTAGCAACGACCCGCGGTGATCGAGCTTTCATCCCTGCCGGCACACCACGCGCACTACCGTCCCCATGCGACGGCCGTGGTGTTCGACCGGCAACGGCTCGATTACCGGGCCTTCGATGCCCGCATCAACCGCGTCGCGCACCTGCTGGGCGGGCTGGGCGTGAAGAAGACCGAGCGCGTCGCCACGCTGCTGCCCAACACGCTGGAACTGCTGGAACTCTACTGGGCCTGCGCCCGGATCGGCGCCGTGGTGGTGCCTCTGTCGCCGCTGTTGACCGGCGTCGGCCTGTCCAGCCTGATCAACGATGCGGGCGCCGTCTGCCTCGTCACGCAACGCAGCCTGCTGCCGGTGGTCGAAGCCGTGCTGCCGGAATTGTCCACGCTGGCGCCGGCACGCGTGCTGCTGATCGACGGCGGAGCGCCGCCGTGGGGCGACTATGCCGCACTGGCCGCCGCTGCACCCGAGACCCCGCCGCCTGCCGCCGGCGTCACCGGCGACGACCTCTTCAACATCATGTACACCTCGGGGACCACCGGCCTGCCCAAGGGCATCATGCACAGCCACCGCGTGCGCGCCATGTACGCGCTGCTGCTCGGCGCGGCCTGGCGCATGACGCCGGAGTCGGTGGTGCTGCACAGCGGCGCCATCGTCTTCAACGGCGCCTTCGTCACCCTGATGCCGGCCTTCCATCTCGGCGCCACCTACATCCTGCACCGCCAGTTCGACGCGACGGCGATGATCGCCACCATCGCCGCGGAGAAGGTCACCCACATCATGCTGGTGCCGGCGCAGATCATCGCCCTGCTCGATTCGCCCGCTTTCGATCCGGAGAAGCTGGCCTCGCTGCAAATGATCCTCTCGCTCGGCGCGCCGCTGGCCCAGCCGCGCAAGGACCAGCTGAACCGGTTGCTGCCGGGCCGCTTCTACGAACTCTACGGGCTGACCGAAGGTTTCCTCACCATCCTCGACAAGACCGAGGCCGTGCGCAAATCCGGCTCGGTCGGCTGCCCGCCGCCCTTCAGCGATGTGCGCATCGTCGGCGAAGACGGCCGCGACCTGCCGCCGGGACAGGCCGGGGAGATCGTCGGTCGCGGGCCCTTCGTCATGCAGGGCTACTGGCGCAAGCCGCAGCTCACGGCAGAGACCTTGCGCGACGGCTGGATCTACAGCGGCGACATCGGTTATCTCGACGACGAAGGCTACCTCTACCTGGTCGATCGCAAGAAGGACATGATCGACTCGGGCGGGGTCAAGGTCTATCCGCGCGACATCGAGGAAATCGCCGCGCGCCACCCGGCCGTCGCCGAGGTTTCGGTGTTCGGCATTCCGCACGAGACCTGGGGCGAAACCCCGATCGCCGCGGTGGTTCTGAAGCCCGGCGCCGACGCCGCGGCGGAAGAACTGCGCGACTGGATCAACGAGCGCGTCGCGGCGCGTTACCAGCGCGTCCAGTCCGTCGTCATCATGCCGGCCTTCCCGCGCAATGCCGCCGGCAAGACGCTGAAGCGCGAGATGCGCGACCCTTACTGGGCCGGGCGGGCTAGCCGGATCTAGCCGGCAGCGGAACCGGCTTGCGGCGCATGGCGAGGACCGTCAGCACCGCGAGCACCTGCAGCAGCGCCACGCCCGGCAACACGCCATCGCGGCCGCCGGCATCCAGCAGCATGCCGAAGGCCAGCGGGCCGAGCGCAAGGCCGACGTCGATGCCGGAATAGACAAAGCCATAGACGCGGCCGAAGGCGGGCGACGCGTTGCCGCCCGCCAGCGCGTCGGTGGCGACGCGGCGCACCAGCAGATCGCGCGAAGGACCGGCGAGGCCGACGCCGATGCCGATGCCGGCCATCAGCGGGATCACGCTCCAGGTCGCCGGCAATCCGCTGGCCAGCACCGCGGCGAAAATCGCCGCGCCGACCATGGCCGCGCCGACCGCCCGCTCGTGCGATTGCACGCGTCCGGCGATGAAACCCCCGGCCACCATGCCCGCCGCCGAACCCAGCAGATAGCCGGTCAGCGCCGCCACTGCGGCGGCCGGCGAGAAGCCGTAGATACCGCCCAGCACAGGCGCCGAAAAGTTCTGCAGGCCGCTGAAGGCGGCGGTGACCAGCAGAAAGAACAGGAAGGCCCGCCAGATCACGGCGACGCTGAGGAAACCGAAAGTCGCCCCGGCCGCCGTACCGCCGGCGCCGACTCTTGGCCGGTCGTCATCGAGCAGCGGCCGCGCCATCTTCAGCGCGGCAACTGTACACAAGGCCACCAGCGCAGCCGCGATGCCCGCGCCGCGCCAGCCTGCCAGAGCCATCGCCGTGCCCGAAATGGCCGCCCCCGTGGCCCATCCGAGATTGCCCGACAGGCCGTGCACCGAAAATGCATGCCCGAGACGCGAGGGCGACACCTTCTTGTTGAGCAGGGAGAAATCCGCCGGATGGAATACCGAATTGCCGGCCCCGGCGAACACCGCCGCCAGCAGCAGCATCCAATAGTTGACGGCTGCCGAGAGCGCCAGGCCAGAGGCTACCAGCAGACTGACTCCCGTCATCAACACGCGGCGCGCGCCGTAGCGGTCGACGACGATGCCGGCAAAGGCCTGGCCGAGGCCCGAGATGGCGAAAAACACCGTCATCAGAAAGCCGGCCTCCGTGTAGCTGAAACCGAAGGCCGGCATCAGCAGCGGAAACAGCGGCGGCAGCAGGAGATGGAACAGGTGCGAGGTGGCGTGGGCGACACCCACCAGCCCGATCACCGCAGCATCGGCACGAACTGTCGTATTCGAGGTCATGCCAGCATGCTAACCGAAATGCCCGGCCGAAAAAACCGACACCGTCAGCAGTGTTATTGCCGTCGGCCGGGGCGGAGCGGTCAGCGCGAAACGATGGCGCCGCTGACCAGCCTGACCTTGTCGCCGATGCGCCAGGAGGGCATGGTGTCGGCCGCGATGGTGCGCGTGCTGCCGTCTTCCATGCGCAGGCTGACTTCGTAGCCCGTGGTCTGGCTCCGGGATTTCTCGATCGAGTTGCCCAGCAGTCCGCCGCCTATCGCGCCGGCGATGCTCGCCACGGTACGGGTGTTGCCGCGTCCGACATTGCTTCCCAATACCGCGCCGGCAAGGCCGCCGATCACGGCACCCGCGCCGCTGGGCTTGGCTTCATTGGTGACTTGACGCACATTGGCGACGACGCCGCAATCGAGGCAGGGTGGCGCAGCCGGCGCGGATGCGGCGACCGGAGCCGGCACGTAGTCGGGCGGAACGCCGCCGGCGACGGGATACGGCGCCGGCGCGGGAGTCGCAAGAGTCGTCTCTTCGACTTTTCGTTTCGCAGTCTTCTGATGGCTCACGGCCGCCGGCCTGCCGGCGGCCGCGGAAACGGCAGCAGCCGGCGCCGGCGCAGCGGCGACAGGCGCCGGCGGGACGGCAGCGGGCACCGGGTCGGTCACGGGCGCCGCGGCGACGATGGCGGGCCGGGCCGCGACCGGATCGGCCTTCGCGGGCAGGTAGCCGGTCAGCGCCGCAACACCGGCCAGCGACAGCACGGTCACCGAAATACCGGCGATCCACAACACGGGATGCAGCGAGGAAGACGAAGTAACGGGAATAGTGGTTTGCATTTTCTGGATGTCCTGGGTGGGTTGTCAGCGTGGCGGAGGCGACCCCGGCGGCGGGGCATAGCCGGGAGGAGGCGGTGGCGGATAGCCCGCGGGCGGCGGCGGGTAGCCGGCACCTGCCGGCGCTGCACTGCCGCGATCGACGGGCGCCTGGGTCCGGCTGCGCGCGACCGCACCCGAAACCGGCACTTGTTGTCCCTTGGCGTACATGCACTGGACGTAGGCGTTGTCGTAATTGCGCTGGGTCGCATAGGCGGAGCTCTGGGCCGCGCCGGTGCCGGCCATGCTGCCGACCAGCAGTCCGGTGCCGGCGCCGACACCGGCACTGTCGCGGCCGCCGATGGCCGCACCGGCCACGGCGCCCACCACGGTTCCGACGGCGGCGCTGCGCACGCCGGCGTCGGCCGCGGCCCGGTTCGCATCCGCGCCGCCGACCTGATACTGGGCGTACTGGCGACATTCGGCATCGTCGCTGCGGAACTGCTCGAAGTTCTTGCCGCTACCCGGCAGTGCCATCACGCTGGGGCCGGTCGGCGCCACGGCGCATCCGGCGAGCAGCAGTGCGGACACGGCGGCGAGGGAAGATAGTGAGGATTTCATTGTTGTCGCTCCCGATTCGACCAAGGCTCAGTTCGGCGGCTGCGGCAGGACCTTCTGCCATCCGCTGGGGCATTCCTTGACATAGGGGTAGTAGCCCCTCGCCGCGGCGCAGTAGTACCAGTAGTTTGCCGGCGCCGCCGCGGCCGGCGCGGGCGGCAGCGGTGCGGCCGGCTGTTCGATATACACCTGCGGGGCCGGCGCCTGAACCACCACCGGCGGGTAGTAATACGGCGAGTAATAGTAGGGCGGCGGATAGTGCCACGGCCCGCCCCAGTAGGGCCCGATCATCACGCCGAAGCGCACGCTCGCATGGTCGCGGCCATGGCCATGACCGTGACCGCGGTCCGCCCATGCGTTGCCGACGCCGCCGACTCCCAGCAGCAGGAGCGCGATTAGCAGTTTGATCTTGTTCATGGCATTCATCCTTGTGTTCCGATGCTGCCTATTCAACTCCGCGCGTGTAAGCGAATCTCTGCAAGCGCGGCAGGTTTTGTAAGTATTCGTTACCGGCATCGCCCGGTCCTGATGTTAAATTTCGCGACATGCCAACCCAAGCCTTCGACCGCCGCCTCGCCTGGTTCGTCCTGCTGCAGTTCCTCAGCCTGCCGCCGCTCGGCTACGCCCTCGGCGCGGCGACCGGCATGCCGGGGCTGTGGAACCTGCTGACCCCGGTCTGGGTCTTCGTCGTCTTTCCGCTGATCGACACGCGGGTCGGGCTCGACACCCGCAATCCGCCGCCGGCGCTCGAAGCCGCCCTCGCCGCCGAGCCGGGCTACCGCCTGCTGCCATTGGCGGCCCTGCCCGCGCATGCCCTGCTGCTGCTCTGGGGTGCGCCGGCCTTCGTCGCGCTCGCCGGCGGGAACCCGATGGCCGCGGCAGGCCTCGGCCTGTCGGTCGGCATCGTCGGCGGCGCGATCGGCATCACCTATGCGCATGAACTGATCCACAAGCCGACGCCGCTGGAACGCAATGCCGGCGGGGTGCTGCTGGCCCTGGTCGCCTATGGCGGCTTCAAGGTTGAGCACGTGTTCGGCCACCACGTCGATGTCGCCACGCCTCGCGACACCTCGACCGCGCGACTCGGACAGTCTGCCTATGCCTTCCTGCTGCGCGCGATGGTGGTGAATCCGCTGCGAGCCTGGGAACTTGCCGGCGAGCGACTGCGGGCGCGCGGCCTGCCGGCCTGGCACTGGCGCAACGAGATGTATCTGTGGCACGGCCTGACGCTGCTGCTCGCCGCCGGCATGAGCGCCTGGCTGGGCATCTCCGGCCTGGTGTTCTTCGTCATGCAGGCCCTGGTCGCCATCACGCTGCTGGAACTGGTGAACTACATCGAGCACTACGGCCTGCTGCGCGGCCAACGCCCGGACGGCAGCTACGAGCGCGTGACGCCGCGCCACTCGTGGAACGACAGCCACCGCCTGTCCAACCTCGTCCTGCTCAACCTGCAGCGGCATTCGGACCACCACGCCCATGCCGCGCGGCGCTACCAGATCCTGCGCCACCACGACGATGCGCCGCAGCTGCCCACGGGCTATGCCTCGCTGGTGCTGCTGGCGCTGGTGCCGCCCCTGTGGCGGCGGCTGATGGACCCGCGGGTCGCTGCCTGGAAGGCCGCCGCCGCAGCCTGATCAGGCCTTCGCCGGCTTTGCCGCCGGGAGCCGTCTCGGCTCGGCATGTCGCCGCAACCACCCAGCGAACTCGGCTTCATCGAGTTCGCCGGCGGCGAGAGCCAGCATTGCAACCGTCGCCTCCGCTTGGGTCGCGACGAGGCGATATCCGTTCAAGGCAAGGAACAAACCGACCGAGAGAAACGCCGCGCGCTTGTTGCCATCGACGAACGGATGATTCTGCGAAATCCCTGAGCCATAGGCCGCGGCCAGATCCGCAACGTCCGGATCGCCAAAGGCCGCGAGGTTTTGCGCGCGCGCCAGCGCGGAATCGAGCAAACCCTCATCGCGCATGCCGGCTGCGCCGCCATGCTCGGCAAGGCTCTCCCCATGCAACAGCAGCAGCGCCTGCTTGTCGATCCAGCGCCAGTTCACTTGGCCAGCGCGTGAAAGGTGTCACGAAACTCATGCATGAAATCGCGGCCGGCCGTCATCTGTTCTTCAAGCGCCGGGTCGTAGGGCGTAACCACATAACCCTCGGGAGTCTCGGTCAGAAAGATCGACTCGCCTTTCTCCAGCTTCAGGTTGGCGAGCACCTCCTTCGGCAGGATGACGCCGACGGAATTTCCGATCTGGGTAAGCTTGAGAACGTGCATGACAGGCTCCAGCGAAGTTATAACAGTTGTTATACTACGCCGGAGCCGCGCCGATTTCAAGCCTTGCCGGCGCCCTTGTCGAAGGTGAGCTGCCCCTTGCTGGCGCCCACCTTGACACTGTCCTTCGGTCCGAACTTGCCTTCGAGGATCAGCTTCGACAGCGGGTTCTCGATACGCTCCTGAATTGCGCGCTTCAGCGGCCGCGCGCCGAACACCGGGTCGAAGCCGGCCTCGGCAAGCAGCGCCACGGCGGGGTCGGAAACCTCGAGCGACATGTCCAGCTTCGCCATGCGCTTTTCCAGATACTTCAGCTGGATGCGCGCGATGCCGGCGATATTCTTTTCGTCCAGCGCGTGGAACACCACGATCTCGTCGATGCGGTTCACGAACTCGGGACGGAAATGCATTTTGACTTCGCCCATCACGGCCAACTTGATCACCTGGTAATCGTCGCCCGCCATGGTCTGGATCATCTGGCTGCCCAGATTGGAGGTCATCACGATCACGGTGTTCTTGAAGTCGACGGTACGGCCCTGCCCATCGGTCATGCGGCCGTCGTCGAGCACCTGCAGCAGCACGTTGAACAC
>Ga0207969_100172_pt1 | contig 37817 bp, 56 predicted proteins | sample LakWasMet25_LOW6_2_FD_183869 | JGI IMG/M metagenome (GOLD analysis project Ga0207969, IMG submission 183869) | Freshwater sediment methanotrophic microbial communities from Lake Washington under simulated oxygen tension - Sediment Metagenome... | ecosystem: Environmental > Aquatic > Freshwater >...
CTATCACTCAGCAAGAGAAACAATTTGCACAAGCGTACAAAATGCAAAAAGATAGTCAAGGCTTCACGGCTGGACAAAATGCAGCTAGTCGAGCTGTCACCATGCGCGGTCAGAATATGACTAAAGAGACATCTGATACTAGAGCACGTGAAAAAGAAGCTACATCAAATGGTGGTGCTAATGTTAAGTTGACTGAAGGCGAAAGAAAAGCAGCTACATTGTTAAAGCGCTTAGAGTTTTCAGAAAAACAACTGACTGATGTAACCAGCGCAAATACTAAAGCACAAAAGCCTAATTTATTGGCAAATGGTCTGCGTTCTATTGGTGCAGATGCTATTGCTAATGGTGTTACAAGCGGAGATAGGCAAAGAGTTGAAGCGGCTCAATTAGATATTTTAGATGCAGCCTTAACGCTTGGTACTGGTGCTGCTTATACAAAAGAGCAATTAACTGGATATGCTAAATCATACTTTCCACAAATTAATGATGATGCAAATACAATTAAAGATAAAAGTGCGCGATTAAAAAATGTTATTGATGCCGCTAAGATTGCCGCTGGTAATGCAGTATCAAAAGTTGAAGATAGCAATATTCAACCTGTTGCACCTATCCTAGATAAAAACTCACCTGCTGCACAGATGCCAAAGAAAGGCGCAATTAAGGGTGGATATGTTTTCTTAGGCGGTGACCCTGCTAACCCTAAATCATGGAAAGCTAAATAATGGCGAAGCCTTGGGAAGAATATCAGACAGGTGCTAAACCTTGGGAAGAATATCAATCCGCGCCATCTAGTCAATCAATATCAAAACCAGCAGATTCTTATACAGAGCAAGCCGCGAATGATAGCGTAGGTGAAAACTTACTCGCTGGCATTGGTGGCGGAATGTATGGCATGTATCTTGGCGGCAAGCAAATACTTGGGCAATCAACACCTGAAGAAGTACAGCAATATAAAGACTCAATGTCGGGGCTTCATTCTACTGCTGGCGGTGTGATTGGTGATGTGATTGGACAAGCCGCGCCTATGGTTGTTGGTGGTGCTGGTGCATTTGCGCTAGGGTCGAAAGTTCCTGCAATTGCTGGCATGGCTAACTCAATGGCTGGTCGTGCTGGTTTATCTGCTATTTCAGGCGGTGTGCAAGGCGCATTAGTGCCTGTTGGTGCAAATGAAAGCAGAATAGGAAACATGGCGCTTGGTGCTGGTGTAGGCGCAATCAGTAGTGCTGTGCTAGAGCGTGGCATTAGAGCATTGACCAAGGCTGGTAATAAGGTAATGCAGACACGCGCAGCAAAACAAGCGTTGCAATCACCTGAGATTAATATTCAGGTTGATAACTACTTGGCGAATAGTGGCATTGATTTAAATAGCCTATCAAATGAGGCTAAGAATAAGGCGCGTGAGTTTGCGGCTTTGGCTGTTACTTCAGGGGCTAAAGCAGACCCTAAAGAAATCATTAATCAGTCAGTATTAGATTCTTTACCAGTGCCAATGAAAGGCACTAAAGGTCAACTAGGACAAGACTTCTTTCAGCAAGATAATGAGCGCGTTTTGGCTGATGTGCCATTGGTAGGCTCTAAATTACGCGATACATTTGAACAACAGCGCGGTCAGCTTGGCGAAAACTTTGATGCTTTAATCAATAAAACAAAAGGCACTTCGACATCATCTAAAGAGATGGGCGCTGGCCTACAGGGGGAAGCATTAAAACGATACAGCATGGCTAAAGATGCCACTAAGTCGGCTTATAAAGAGGCTGATGCTGTAGCAGGTGGCACACTAGGAAAACCTAGCAACGAGTTGATTACATGGCTAGACCAAAATCAGGGCTTTGATGATGTAGGTGGGTTAATCACTAAGGCTAAAAAGCTAGGTATTGTTTCAACTGATGATGCTGGAAACTTAGTCGCTGGTGAAGCGCCACTTAAAAACTTCTATGAGTTACGCAAAACCATATCAGCTAAATCTGTGAATAACGGTAGCTTGGCAGAGGCCAAAAGCCTTGTTGACGATACATTTGATGCTTATGGTGGTGAACTATATGGTAAAGCTGCTGGGCTGCGTAGAACTCAAGGCGTGACGTTCGAAAATGGCACTAAGGCTGTGCAAGACTTGGTAAAAAATAAAGGCGGTAGCACTGATTTAAAAATATCACCTGATGATGTATTCCAGCGTTATGTTATTAGCGGAAACCGTGACGACTTAATCAATCTTAAGAAGTTAGTTTATTCAGGCGATAAAGAGGCCAGAAAAGCAGGATTGCAACAGTTTGAGAATGTTAAAAAACAAACCTTGCAATACTTGAAAGATGCTTCAGTAAAAGACACAAACGGTAAAAGTAATTTCACTATTGCAGGATTAGAGCAAGCCTATAACCGTATTGGCAAAGATAACCTTGAAGAAATACTTGGTAAAGGTGGATTGAAACAGCTTGATGATTTAGTGAAGGCGGCCAATATCACACAGAAACAGCAACCAAGATTAGCTGGCAATAGTGCGACAGCATCACGACTTGCATCAATGGCAATGAGTATATTTAACATACTTGAGAAAGTGCCAGTGGTGGGTAGCGTATCTAAGCCGATAGGAAATACAGTGGTGAAGGGCGCTCAAGCCGCTAATGCAATTAAAAACACGCCTATGAAAACAATCACTGATGCTCAAATTCAAAAGACATTAGCAAGCAATAAAGTGCAAATCCCAGTAAGAACAATTACCAGCTTACTATCAGGCGCTAGCCTAAAGTCTGGTGAGCAATAACTTTCTAAGCTTTTCATTCCTCACAAATAACATGATAGCGCGTTCTAGTATTTTCACTAGCGCGTAGCCTATCCATGCGATTAATGGCTTGAAAACAATAGATAAAACGAATGTCATTTATAAATAATACCACAAAGGAACTCACATGGCGGCTAAATTATCCCCAGTGTTAAATTCACAGATATTCGATGCGAATGGAACCCCATTAATAGGCGGTACGATTGAAACCTATCTTGCAGGTTCTAGCACGCCTTTTAACACATTTACATCATCGGATGGATTAACGCCACAGACGAACCCAATTGTACTTAATGCACTTGGTCAGTCAGCTAATCTCATCTGGTTGCAATCTGGCTCATTCTACAAATTCATTGTAAAAGATAGTTTAGGCAATGTTCAGAATACGCTAGACAATATTCAAGGCGTGAATGAGTTAGTAGTTAATTTAGATCAGTGGATTGCAAGTAGCATAACACCTACCTATATCAATGCAACTACATTTACGTTAAGTGGAGACCAAACAAGTATCTATCAGATTGGCAGACGTTTAAGACTATCTGTAACTGCTGGAACTCTATATGGAACTGTCCAATCTGCTATTTATGGTGCATTAACTACAATTATAGTTAAGCTTGATTCTGGTACGATAGATGCAGGATTATCTAGTCTATCTTATGGCATATTAACACCTGATAATAGCTCTATTCCTTCAATATTCGAAGACTATCGACAAACTATTATAGCCACTGCAACCACAACGCCATTATGGGATGCTGTCGGGAAGATTCAGGACTGGACAGGTACGCCAACCATCACAGCATTTCCTACTGCACCACAGGCTGGCTCACAGCGTATAGTTTATCCTGCTGCTGGTACTGTAATTACCGATAATGCAAATATTGATGTTCAAGGTAATGCAAGCTATACGGTTGTGGCTGGTGATGAACTCACAATTACAGCGATTAATACGACTACATTTTATGTGACTATTCAGCGCAAAGATGGGCAGTCAGTTATCCCAAGCCGTAGAATCGCGCAAGTTCAAACTTTTCAGACGGGGGCGGTGGCTACAGGTACTACATTAATCCCGAATGATAATACTATTCCTCAGAATACTGAGGGAGACCAGTATATGAGCTTGGCTATCACTCCGCAGAACGCAAGCAGTTTACTAGAAATTGAAATTACTTGGTTAGGCTCTTCATCTATATCTAATGAATTATGTGTAGCGTTATTTCAGGATTCTAATGTAAATGCGTTAGCTGCTACAGATGTATTTACATCTGTTACAAACGCAAGAGTTTGCGTTTCATTCACACACTATATGAACGCAGCAACAACATCTATCACAACTTTTAAAGTCAGAGCTGGGATGAACGCAGCAAATACAACAACCTTTAATGGCGCATCAGGTTCTCAGCTATTAGGTGGTGTAATGGCCTCGCGTATCACTATCAAGGAGTATCTACCATAATGTTTAAATTAGTTAAAAATCCACAAGGTGAGGTTATTGCTTTTGGGAGTGGTGAAGGTTACGAGCCATTTGTTGCAGCAGGTAATACATTGGAATTGGTTGAAAGCTATACCCCAACACCAACAGTAGCCGAGCTAAAAGCAGCCAAACAAGCACAGATTGACGCTATTGAAGCGAAAGCTTATATGCGTAGAGGTCAGCGTGAAGATTGGCTATTAAACGCTACTGAGAAGTTCACAATAGCAGGTTACACACACGCTCAAGTGTACGCGGCTAATCCTGAATATAAGCGTACATACGATGAAAATGTACTAGCCACTCAATTACGCGCTGAACTGAAAGCTATCAAATGATTTGGCTAATCAATCCTATCACGTTGCTAGTCGTTTACATCATCTATACACGCTCAAGTGGACTATTTCTAAAACTAATCACTGTCATTGGTGGCTTGCTGGATATTGTCGTAAATTTATCTTGGTTCACTGTGATATTCGCAGACATTCCGCAAGAGCTATTACTCACTAAACGTATAGAGAGACTAAAAAAATCATCTGGCTATCGTGGCTGGCTGGCTAATCAACTATGCAAACTTCTAAACTACTTTGAGGCTAATCACTGTGTTTAACTTACTTATAATTACACTCTGCCTAGCAGGAATATTGATGACGCTCTTAGGGGCGTTTTTTTTCATCAAGATATTTGTCATGCCGAATAAAGCCCCTGCTGACTTAACTAATCGCATTAATCATTTACGCATAGTCTGGTTCGCTGTGCAATCGCCTGAATTGTTCGTGGACACATTCGCATGGTTGAAAAATGACGAGCTAGAGAATGTGAGCAAATAATGGAACATCACGAAACAACAAAACATGTCATTGATGCAATATCAATTGGGGGAGTAATGGCAACACTTATGGGATGGCTTCCAGCAATAGCCGCATTACTCTCAATTGTATGGTCATTAATAAGAATTTATGAATCAAAAACAGTGCAGGGTTGGTTAGGTAAATAATTTTTAACAAAGGAGATTCAAATGGATTTAATTAAAAAAGTATTAGGGTTTGTCTTAGGTGCTGGTGCTGGCGTGGCTGGTACTGTTATTCGTACTGGTGTTGCCGCTATCGCTGGTTACTTCTTGAGCAAGGGCTTTGTAGATGCAGATACAGCCGCATCATTGACAAATCAGCTCACAGGTATTGGCTTATCTCTATTAGCCGCTTTAGGTTCATACCTTAATAATGATGTAGTTCTAAACACTACACCACCAGCGAAGTAACTTTATGAAGCTCACTTTAATCAGGAAGCATGGCTCTAAATTGTGTACGGAAGGCGAGCTTCATATTGATGGTAAATTCTTCTGTGACACAATGGAAGACCAGGAGCGTGATGTAAAGATAGCAGGTAAGACAGCTATACCAAAAGGTAAGTATAAGGTCATTATCAATCAATCTGTACGCTTTAGAAAGATGATGCCATTGCTAATTAATGTGCCTAATTATTCAGGCGTGCGGATTCATTCAGGTAACACAGCAGAAGATACTGAAGGCTGTATTTTAGTCGGCATGAAGTTTAAATATGGCTTCATTAGTAAATCACGCGAAACATTTAAAGCCTTAATGGAAGTATTAAACGAGGCAGTAGTCGCACAAGACCCTATCATAATAGAGATTACTTAATGATAATTGACGATGATTTAAGAAGTTTTGCAACAGTAAGACAGATTGAATACATTGATGCAGTAAATAAACATGGCTCTAATCGTAAGGCGGCTAAGAAGTTAGGCATAACGGCTGGCGTTATAGATAAGTCATTGCAAGCATTAAAGCGTAAAGCAGCATTACAAGGTTATGCACCTGCTAATGATATGACACGGACAGTGCCTAGCCCATTTGTAGTTAAAGGCATATCTACCTACTACAATTCAGAAGGGAAACCTAGCGGTCAATGGGTAAAGTCACAGGTTGATGCAGACTTGAAAGAAGCATTAATTCGAGAATGTATTGATGCAATGATGGATGACTTGCCAAGACTTGAGCCAATACAAGCGCCACTAAGCACGCATGATAGCCTATGTAATCTATTCACAATCACCGATTTCCATCTTGGAATGCTTGCCAATGAAAAAGAGAGTGGCGCTGATTGGGATTTAAAGATAGCTGAAAACTTACTTGTAGGCGTATTTGAACAGGCTATTCTAGCTACTCCGCACGCTAAAGTAGGATTTATCAATCAGTTAGGTGACTTCTTACACAGTGATGGGATTATGCCTGTCACGCCTACCAGTGGGCATATTGTTGACCAAGATGGTAGGTTCGCAAAGATTGTCACAGTAGCACTTCGATTACTACGCAGAATTATTGATATTGCTTTGATGCGACATGAAACAGTCGTAGTTCTAATGGCAGAAGGTAACCACGATATTACATCGAGTATTTGGCTAAGAGTGATGTTTAAGGCTTTGTATGAGAATGAGCCAAGAGTGCAGGTAATTGATTCAGATTTGCCGTATTACCAATACCAACATGGCCACACAATGCTTGCATTTCATCATGGTCATTTATCCAAGAATGATTCATTGCCATTATTGTTCGCTTCACAGTTTCCAAAAGTATGGGGTGATACCACTAAGCGTTATTGCCATACTGGACACAGGCATCATGTAGAAGAAAAAGAGCATTCAGGCATGAAGGTAATACAACACGCTACATTATCAGCTAGAGATGCTTACGCCTCGCGCGGTGGATGGATTAGCGAACGTGAAGCCACAGCTATTACTTACCATAAAGAGTTCGGACAGGTTAGCCGCACCACTATCACACCTGAAATGTTGCAATAAGGAGAATTACTAATGAAATATTACTTTTTATTACTTTCGTTATGCGTAACTTCACACGCTATAGCCGCACCTCAATATCTACAGTACAAATACAATGATGCTGTGACTATTGTCATATCAAACGTGCCTTGCCCTTATCCTAATTTAGTCAAAGAGTACCCATTTGCCAGCGCAGCCTTTCGCGTTGACGGTGAGAAACTTACTGGATGCTTTAAAAAACAAGATGAAAACTTGATTGAATTGCAATGGTACAAAGGTGATAAGACAGTGATACCAGCTAATTCATTTTTGGTTAATCCTAATGGCATTAAGCCTATTGAGCCTACACTATGAGTGCATTAGAAAAGCAAGTGGCTGGCAATCATTACAAGAAATTCAAGATACAGCCTGTAGAGTTTTGCCATGTAAACAGCATACCTTACATTGAAGCTACAGCTATCAAGTATCTGTGTCGCTGGCGTGATAAAGGCGGACTGCAGGATTTAGAAAAGGCTAAACACTTCATTGAGCTATTAATCCAATTTGAGAGTAAAGATGCTGATACTAAATAGCCTATTACGCGCTTGCTGGAAGCCTTTTATAACCATATTAATACTAGCATCATGCTTTCTATACGTTCGTGGCATACAGCGTGAGAATGCGCGTTTAACTGGCATTATAGCATCACATGAAGCCATAGCTAATGCTCAAATAGAACATAACAAGTTTCTAATCGCACAACAAGAGAAAATCACAGCAGATGTGGTGACAACCTATGCTGAATCAATCGACAAACTGAAAGACTACTATGCTAAGAATCCTACTATTAAGTTTAAGTCTGTGCGCGTGCCAGTCAGCACCAGTCGCAGTGAAGTGTCCGACATTCCCACAGCCTCCGAAGGAACTAATGCAGACACCGAGAGCGATACAGTTAGTACCATTACAGTTACGGACTGCGCCAGTGACGTATTAACCCTGTTACAATTGCAAGAATGGGTTAAGCAACAAAGTTCAATAAAATGATATGTTCACGAAACGTGAAAACATCGACACATTGAACATGATGTGTATAGAAAATGAGATTTTATCGACATATAAAATACACAATTTACGCCACAATATTAATACAAACCAAGCCGCCCCCGTAGCTCAGTGGATAGAGCATCCCCCTCCTAAGGTTATTATCTATTCATAACTAAATACAGAATGGCGTTAAATAGCCATCTTATAATATATAAATCTATTCATATATCTATTCAACACGCCACAACACGCTACAATATAGCTACACTACGCCACGTTTTACGCCACACCATTAGACGCATACTTTGTCAGGTGGTCTGGAGATAAATGAGCATAGCGCATCACCATAGATATATCATGCCATGCGCCTAGTTCTTTCAACACTGCCAGAGGTGTGCCATTCATCACATGCCATGATGCCCATGTATGCCTTAGGTCGTGCCATCTAAAAGTTGATTTAAACTTATCTTTGCCGACTTCAATCACATCTATGTTAGCGCGTATTAATGCCTTATTCCATGATGTTTTAACGCTTCCTACTGGATTATCTTTATAGGTGAACACATACACATCATGCTTGCCTATTTGAGCCTTTAGAACGCTTACAGCGTATTGTGATAATGGTACTGGAATTGATTTATCTCCTTTGGTATCTGGTGAGTCTACCCATGCGACTGCGCGATCTAAATCTACCTCTGACCATTTCATATTTAGTACATTAGCCTTCCTTAGTCCTGTAGATATTGCGAACTGTGCCATAGGTTTGATATGGGGTGCTAGTTCATTCTCTAGCCTTAACCATTCAGCTTTAGATAAAAACCTAGTCTTGGTGCTTTTAACTTTCTTACGTTGAATTGTTATTTGTTCGCACCATCCGCGCTTATGTGCCATATTGATAGCTGAACGTACATTATTAGCTGTGCGGTTGTATGTTGATGCTGACTTATGCGCTAGGGCATCTTGTATGTCATGCCCTGTTACGTGTGAGAGTGGTCTGTTTGGGTAAACTTCTAGTAGTGTTCTAAGTGCTGATTGTTCGCTTGCTGTACGTGTTGATTCTTTAAGCCAAAGTTTGAAAGCATCGGTTAAAGTCTTGCCTGATTCTTTCTTTAACCTTAACTCTACCTTACGATTGTCATGGTAGGTTTCTGCTTTCTTTTTGTCGCTGGTGTGAGTAGATTCTCTAACTCTTTGTCCGTCAATGGTGAGGTATATCCACCACGTTTCACCTCGTTTGTAGAGTGACATTTTTTAGCCTTTTGATTAGAGGCATATTTTGAGCGTACATACTCTATTAAGTCAATATCTATGAATACCCATTTACGCCCAATCTTTGCAGCTTTAAGCTCATTACTTGCTATTAGCTCAAGTATTGTACTTTCACTAGCATATAGCATGTCTGATGCTTGCTTAAGGTCTAGTGTTCTCATTTCATCCACTCAATAAAAGTCATTTTAGAAATAGTCCAGCGTCTTTGCTGACGGTACTTTTTATATAGCGTGTGTTTAGTTTGTTTAAACATAATTTACCTTTCAAACACTTACTTATTTTTATAGCACCTGACCTAGTTATTGTGTATTAGGCCTGGTGTCTACTTTATGTTAGGCGTGGCTTCTGCTCGCTTATCAAGCCAGTCCGCAACCTCGTTGCAGGATGCCGCAATTTCTCGCAGCTCGCCGGCATCCAAATACACCTTGCCGCCGCCTTCGTCATCGTGCATGTAGCCTTTTACCTCTCGGCTCTGCGCGTGAACTGTGGGGCCAAAATCGCCAAGGAACTTCATCGTTTCCTTTGCACTGTTGCTTATGTCTTTGTACCAATCCATAGCTTTCTCCTGGTTCATGCCTAACATTGCGGTCAACCAGACCGCCGAAAACGTCCGTCCTTCGTTCAGTCGCCTATCGCGGCGGCTGGTTACCTTCAGCGTTAGCAGTCACTCAATCTCATTAGCGTAATATTCAATTGTTGGTTCTGCACTGCAAGAAAATTTCTTTATTTCGCCATCAGAGTTTTTAACCGTTACTGTAATTTCACCCCACTTTAGTAATGGGTGGTCATCTTCATCATATTGTTCTGCATATTCTTGGGCGGCACTTTCTTCATCTATTGCATAAATCTTGTGCAATTCCCCATCGTGGTCTATTTCAAACTCAATGCAGTTGCAAGTTGGTCTCCAACTCCATAGTGTTTTTTTACATCTTGGGCATTGTTCATTCGTCATTTATTATCCTTTCACCATTGTTACTGCTAACCCATCCATCAAGCGGGACGCCTAACGGCGCCCCTTAACTCAAACGTTGTGCATAGGCATAATAGCCAGAATGGGAGGCTAATATAGAAAGCGCAATAACCATCGCATTGATTGGACTCTTTGGAGTTCTCCTCAATATATTCTGTAACCATCGCCTCAATTATTGGCGGGAGTGTGAGGCTAGGCGTGTAGCTGCTTGTAAAAAGTTCAAGTCTACTATTCTCACCGAACTCGCTGGTCTCTATCCAGTACCCACTAATTGGCCTACTAATAAACTCGCTATCATTGAAATACTTGAGGCAAAGTTCCCCACACTCCAAGCTGCTGTCAGCGAGTTTGCCAATGCTTTGCCTTGGTACAATCGCTACTTCTTTCTCAAAGCTTGGCTCGGCAAAGACGGTAGAGACATTGACCATCAATACTATTGGCAATATGTACCTGTTAGCTGTGAAGGCTATGAAAATGGTGAACACTTTAAACATAATTTACCTTTCAAACACTTACTTATTTTTATAGCACCTGACCTAGTTATTGTGTATTAGGTCTGGTGTCTACTTTATGTTAGAACTCACAATCTCCTTTTATTCCTAGAGATTGTCGTAACCCACATTTTCCACAAATATATTCGCCATTAAAAACATGGACGCTTGCTCTAGCCTTCCATGCAAGCCAGTACAAGTTAGTTTGCATCAGTTCGTAGCTATCACCAGCCCCGCGTTTAGTGGCTCTTTCATGCCCACTGTCAGCATTTATCCACTGTTCAAATGCCGCGCGTTCTAACCCTACATTCAACACAGACCCGCTACAACACTCTTCGTTGGTTGTTTCAGTTTCGTTTGTCATATTAGTTCACTTTCTGCCCGTGCTAGCGGGCTGGTTAATTTAATCGTTAGCACCCTATACTTTTCCGCACTCTTGCATGATGCGGTTGGCAAATGAAAACAACTCACCTGCTTGAAAGAACTCTAAATCTATTCCACTTTCAATAGATATTCTTTTAACATCATCTCTAGTCATGGTTAGCCTCTTTCTTTAGTTTCATAGTCTTACAGTGTCCAATATCTACCTTCGCGCCTTTAGCGCAACACCAATCGTTATATTTTTCTAAATCAGGTTTTGGGTTAATTCGACCTGCGTTATGATGATGCACACACCCTTTGCAATGTTTATTCATGGTTAGCCTCTAAATTCCATCAATGCATTAACTCGCTCATTTTTTATGCGCTCTGCTAATGCTAGGATATATGCGGGGGGGCATCAAATGTTGTAGTGGTGGATATTGGTAACAATCCAGCCTTCATACAAATTTGATTAGCTTCTAATTCTCCGAAGGTAATTATTTTAGTAATACTCATATCAAACCTCTTTCTTTATTTATGACTAGTTCTTAATCCCAATTGGGCAAGGCGAAACTACGCAATTTTGACAATATCTAAATGGTGATGCATGTGGACAATCTTTAGAATGGAGTTTAGTTAAAGCTTTTTCAATTTCAACTGAAAGTTTTTTCTGAATCTCTAGTGCCATATCTTGTGGAATGATTATTGTCTTTTCGTCTCCATTAATTAACGTCAAAACTATTGTTCCTAAATTATTCATATCAAACCTCTTTCTTTAATTTATATAAATTTCACTACGAAGCTCATCAATATCTCTACCATCAAAGGAATTATGAATAATTAAAAACCCACTATCAGTAGTTTCGACTTTAGGATTACATGGGCAAGCTACATGGTGGCTGTGTATTTGAATGTCATTTATTGGTATAACATTGACGTATTCCATCTTTAAGCCCTTCACTATATCCTTGCTGAAATATTGATAACTGTTTAACTTGTGTTGGATGGTTATGTTTACTTGTAATAGTAATAATTTCAAATAAAAGTTTTAACCGATTACTAATAGTTAATTGCATTTTAAACTCTCTAATTTATCAGCTATATATTTACCATTATATTGGCTGTTTTCATTAAACTGTGCATACACTTCATTTACACACTCCTCAATCACTCCATTGCGATACTCTTTAAGTGCTTTGGTGGATAGTGGGGTGAGTAAAATATCATCAATAGCCTTTAGATTTTCTTTTTGTGCATCATAACGATGTTGTTTATATGGCAATAATCCTTGATACTCACTTAACTGGTTACTCACATCATCACGCGCCTCGATAAGTAAGTCGCGTAATTTCTTGTTGTCTAGTTCTAGTGTGGCTAGTTCAATTCTGCATCTGTCATAAACATCAACCATTCCAGAATGTTTATCTTTCAACTCTGCTATCTCTCTATCCTTTGCCAATAGCTCGGCTTCGTGTAAGGCGGTACATGCTTTCCATGCACTATACGCAGTTTCTTTTTGTCCATTAATTTCATGGAAGTATCCATCCCACCACTTCTCGAAATTCTCTCTACTTGTCATTATGATTAATCCTCTGTAGGTAGTTCTTCGTATTTATTGGCATTCATTTTGCAAACACCAATCTTTCACTACCATATTGCAATGTGTAATTACCTAATTTAATGTTTTTCATATATTTCCTTTTGTATTCCTGCTATAGAGCAATGGCTACTTAATAACCACGCGCATTTTGCTTTCAAGATGTGCGCCATTGACTACATCACCACCTTGTATAGCCTCTTTAATAAGCGTCTTACTTATCTGCGCTACTGGTGGTGGTGGCATCGTTTTATAGCAATCTTCAATAAGGCTTTCATCATCAATAATCACGCTTACAGGGTTATGCTGCAACTTTGCTGTAAACGTGAAATTAGGCGCGCTAATCTCTGTAATTCCATTAGCTTGCATATTGACTAGCAAATAATCTTTTAAGCTATCATGGCGTGATTGCATAGCTTTCTTGCGTGCTGTTAGCTCTGTAATAGCGCCATCAAGTAACTTGATATTGGCATCTTCATTTTTAAGATAAGCCACTACTGCAAGCTGTTTATCAGCTAGTGCAATCTGTGAACGGTTAAAGCTATCAATATCTATCTCGCCTGTTTCTTCATCGATATAGTTTTGTAGCTGCGCTAGTTGTGTTGTTTGGTATAGGTTCATTTTATTTATCCTTAATCACGACTTATTGGCATTGCGTGAATAGTTATCAAAATGGAATATCTTCTTCTAGTCCATCCATAGCATCTTTAGGCTGTGGCGCATGACCAGACTGTTTAGCAAAAGTAGCCCATTCAGGTGAACCTTTAATATATTCCTGAAGCTTTTCATGAAAGCTATTAAATATAGCCATATCAATATCATCTAAATCAAATATCTGATTTTTATGCACTGGCTCAGGTTTAGCCATTGATTTATGAAGTGGTGATATACCAGCAACATTAGAGTATGTTTTACCGTTAGAATCGCTTACAGTGACGTTTAACATGCAATAAACACCAAGTACACTAGTGACATTAAAGCCTTGCAGTTCTTCAGGTGTGAAGTCACGCCCACGCCATGCTGATAGGTCTTTACGCAATGATGCTTTTTCACCTAAACTTAGCGTATATGTTTTATTGATAGTCATCGGCATTTGTTTACCATCAATATCCATAGTCAATGGCTCATTGTTTTCATCTTCGCCAAATATTTCCCATGCAAGGCGAATCTTACGATTAGTGGTAATACCATATTGACCGTTAGTTGTTTGAGTACCTAAGTCTGCAACGCTAAAGCATCGTGCAATATGTGAACCTGCTGGCACGCGTTTAAAATTACCTCCACCTGTATCTGTTGCTGTTAATGCCATAATATTTCTCCTAGTTAAATTCAATCATTAGGGTGATTGATGACCCATATAAATCGTTAGCAAGTATTTCTAAATATTGGTTATGCTCATCTTGTTCAAATAGCCACAATTGATACTCTTGTTCTTCTTGCTCTTGCTGTGCTTGTAGATAGCTATCATCACAATAAGCATCGTTAGCCATATCAACCTACCGTGGCAAATGCAATCACGCCATAAAACACAAGAATGAAGCAGACAGCGTGAAGAACATCTTTAAAGTTAATGTTTTCATCTACTTTGTTTTTACGGTAATCGGTCATTTCGTTCTCCATTTATTCTCTTGCTGTTCTTTTGCTTTTTGGCTCAATAAACGCTGTAATTTTTCAGCTTGTTCTTTAGCGACTTGGCTAGTTACTTCGTCCCATAGAGTTACAGTCATGATTAGCCTTTCACCACAGCATCACGTACAGCCGTTAAACATACATTTGCATGAGATTTAGCGAAGATAATGAAGTCGGCAAGGTGAATATCTCTATCCTCTTGAGTTCTTCCGTTAGTGATGCCCCAATACGCTAACAACATGGCTTTACGTGTAGCGCATTGCTCATCTTCTGGTGCAAAGTTATTGATTGTGCTGTCTAGCTCAAACATATTGCCTTCAAGCATGAATTGCATTTCTTCATCAATGTCAGCTTGAGTCTGGTCAAACTGTTTGTATGCTAAGTTGCTCATCTCATTCTCCTAAATTTACTGTATCGCTTAAAGGGACTTAGCTATTGCCAGCGAAACGCCCTCATGGGGATTAATGCACGTTCTGTTCTTTAACACGGTGTTTTGCGTTGATGTGTAATTTAACCACAGGTTAATACATAGTGCAAGCATTAATTTAACTTTAGGTTAAATAAAATATTTAGACGTAAAAAAACCAGCGCAATGGCTGGTTAGCTTGATTATTCAGATGTCATCTAATATCAGATTAATACGATGTACAATTTACAGAGTTGCCATTTGATTCACAGTGGGTATTTTTAATAGTATTTTGATTTTTCTTAATGGCGCTTGCTCTTTGCTCACCATCTTTTAATTGCATATATAAATTCTGCCATTCGACACGTGCATCAATATTAGATATTTTATTATCTTTTACTTGTTGCATTAATTGTTCACCTTTAAGCATATAAAATTTATATCCATCATTAGTTTTTGCTCTTGGATCACTAGATGTTGCCAGCTTTGTGCATGAATATATATCTTCAAATGCTGTATATTTAGTTTCACATTCCGATTGTTTCTGTCCAATTGTACTGCACCCAGTCAAGGCCAGTAGTATTAATAAATATACTCTCATTGCGATTCTTTCTGCTTGTTAGCATTAGGGCTTGGATTTGCCAATTTATCATTTGGATTATCTTTACTGTATAGAAAGTTAGCGTATGACATAATCTCATTCTGATGATCTTCTTTCATCATTCGATAAAACATTAGAAGCTGTCTTTCTAGTTCGTTCTCTACCATTAGCGTTTCATTGCCGAGCAACTTATCAATACTTGTATTTAATACTTCAGCTACTACAACGGCATTTTCACGTGAAATCTTACCTGTTTTAATCCACTTAGTAACGGCAACATTCGATACGCTTGATTTTTCAGCAAGCCATCCCTGTGTCTTTTTCAACTCTTTTAGGCGAGTTTTTATAAATATGCCGATTAGATTTTCCATCATTCTATTCTAATTCCATAAAAATATTAAAAAAGTAACTCTAGGTTAAATTAACCCTTGCATTGATAATTAACCTGTGGTTAAATAACGGAATGGAAAACACAAACATTCAACCAATTGCACGCGCCGCTGAATTAACTGGCGGTATGACTAATTTAGCTTTGCTTTGTGAAGTTACCCCTCAAGCTGTTTTTAAGTGGTTGAAAAAGAACAAGGCACCAGCAGATCGTTGCTTACAAATTGAGAAGGCGACTAAAGGCAAAGTGACTCGGTATGACTTACGGCCTGATGTATTTGGTATTAAAAAGTAATTCATAAAGCTACTTTAACCAGTAGCTAATTTTTTGCAACATTTAGTACGTGTAACAGTACGTGTAACACATAGAACATTTTGAAAGGTGGCAGATATGGAGCGATTTGAACAAATTACGCAACAGCTAAATATGCCGTTCTATCAGTTATTAGCAGATGTTAAATTCATTGATCAATATTTAGTTTCTAAATGCAAATCTGAAAATGATGCAATTTTACTTTGCTGGAATAAGAGAAGAACAAAATTTACGCTTACTCGAGCAAGTGAAATATTAGGAATACCTAAATCACACCTTTCAAACATTCTCAACGGTAAAAAATACTTTCCTAATGGAATGCAACAAGATTTTCAATTGATGTGTGGGAATTGGGCAATACGCCAACATGAAGATTTTGTTTTAGGTACAACTACAGCAATAGAAACTGTTCAGCAAAAGATAGAAAGACTTGAGATTGAAAATGCAATGTTAAGGAGAACAGCATGATACCTACATGGCTTATTAACACATTCAGCATTATCGGCTTCATGACTGTATGGTGCGTAGTAGTCGGCTATATTGCTTCTCGTTTGTTTAGTTTAACGAAAGACGAAGATTATGAGTAATTATAGAAAGCTTACAGAAAATGTAATGTCATTCTTAGGTTCTACAAGTGATCTATGTGGAAGAATTCACGCAGATAGATTTTCTCAAGATATGTATTGCCAATTAGTTGAAGGTAATATCTCCTCACCAATTGAGGATTTATTTTTTATAGCATTCCACTCCTTAGCTTTATCAGTATATCAAGATATTAATCCGGAGCCATTTTTTAGTGATAGAGATAAAGAGTGGAAGATTGGATATGGCGTATTTATACATCCTCAAGCAAAGATTGGAAAATACAAAGTTGATTTTCTAATAACCCAAAATAATATTGGCCCTGATGAAATTTATACGCCAGTAATTATTGAATTAGATGGTCATGATTTTCACGATAAAGATAAAAAACAAAGAGCATACGAAAAGGCTAGGGATAGATTTTTTGTAAAAAGTGGATATAGGGTTTTGCACTTTACTGGTAGTGAAGTCGTAAAAGACCCATTTGCTGTTGCATTTGAAGCCTTTGAGCTTATTGGCGGGAATATTGGTTCTGAAATTATTGAATATAACCCTAATAATCCATTAGGGATTGAATAATGGCTAGAGCTAGAAACATTAAGCCTTCATTCTTTAAGAATGAATTGTTAGGTCAAGCAGACCCATTGCTTGGAATGCTATTCATTAGCCTATGGACTTTAGCAGATAAAGCAGGTCGTTTAGAAGATAGACCGTTACGCATCAAGGCTGAAACGTTCCCTTACCGTGATGGAATAGATATTAACGGTTATTTAACGGAACTTGTTGCGTTAGGGTTTATTGACCGTTATGAAGTTGATGGAATTAAGATTATTGAGGTAGTTAATTTTACTAAGCATCAAACACCACATTCAACTGAAAAATTAAGCGAACTACCTTCTAAACCAATAGCAGAGCCAATAACGTTAAATAACGCAAGTCCTTCCGTTAATGGTCACATTAATGTACTGATTCCTGATTCATCTAATACTGATTCCCTCTTACTGATTCCTGATTCCCTTAACCTGATACCAGTGAAAAACCACGTATCAAAAAAATCTAAAAAAGTTACTGAATATTCTGATAGACCCGATTTTATTAAATTTTGGAGTATTTATCCAAATCAAGATAAGAAACTACCTTCATTTGAAATTTGGATAAATATTAATCCACCTATAGATCTAATTATTGATGCTCTTGCATGGCAAGTTAAAACAGAAAAATGGGTAAAAGGGTTTATTCCACTACCAACAACGTATTTAAACCAAAGGCTATGGGAGAACGAAAAGCCAAAAGATTGGTTTGAAGATTGGCTAAACCCTAATGAAGAAAAAGAGGTCATCAATGGTTGATGCAGACAAAAAAGTTTTCTGGTCGATGATTAATATCACGATGGAATTATGCAATAGGCCAGCACTGAGCAAAGAAGCGATTGTAGGTTACTGGCAGAGTTTGAGTAAATACGATTTAGACACAGTAAGAACTGCGCTAGATACTTGGGTTGATAGCAGTAGCAAAGCGCCTACACCACACGACCTGAAAGAACTATGCAAGCCTAAAGAAGAAATTTACAAGGCTTTACCAAGACCTAATAGCCGTGAAGCTAACAAAATTCAAGCGCAAAAAGTAATTAGATTAATTGAAAACAGCGTTAAAAAACAAAGCCGTGATTGGGTTAAGTATTGGACTGATATTTTAGACAATCCAAAGCAGCATAAAGAAATAACTTTAATTGGTGCTAGACAGGCACTTGTTAATTTAGGCCATAAACGTGTGTAGTAATTGTGGGACAGCAACATACAACATGGCGTGCATTACCTGTATGTCGCGCTGGATTTTGCGCTTAGACAAGTCGCAAAGGTTAAGAAGCATTGAGTTAAACGGTAAGCATGATATTGATGCTTTGAAGGCTGAGATTATTAGATTGGATAAAAAATGTTAGTACATGACCATTTTCAAAATTTTAAAAGATACAACATACCGCCAGCCCAATTGGTTATCGCAGATATTCCATACAACATAGGCATTAACGCTTATGGCTCTAACCCAGCTTGGTATGTTGATGGTGATAATAAGAATGGTGAAAGTAAGTTAGCAGGAAAAGCTTTTTTTGATACTGATGAAGATTTTAAACCAGCAGAGTTCATGCACTTTTGCTCACAAATGATGAAGAAAGAGCCAAAAGAAAAAGGCGCTGCACCTTGCATGATTGTTTTCTGTTCTTTTGAGCAACAAATGCCATTGATTGAACTGGCTAAACAATATGGTTTAAACCACTACATCAATCTTGTTTTTAGAAAGAACTTTTCTGCACAGGTTCTAAAGGCAAACATGCGCGTTGTTGGTAATGCTGAATATGGATTGCTTTTATATCGTGACAAGCTCCCAAAGTTTAACAATAACGGGAAGATGATTTTCAATGTTATGGAATGGGAAAACGATAACGATTCGCTTGTTTACGACAAAATCCATCCAACACAAAAACCAGTAAAGCTAATTGAAAAGCTTATTAGTATTTTCACCGATGAGGGTGATGTTGTAATCGACCCATGTGCTGGTAGTGGTTCTTCTTTAGTAGCTGCAAACAATCTCAATAGGCGCGGATATGGTTTCGAGATTAAAAAAGAGTTTCATTACAAAGCAACTCAATGGATTGAAGAGTGCAAAAAGGTAAATGATGAAATTAAAGATGATGGATTTTCTAAACATTTAATTGCAAAAAGTAATACGAAACAGCAATGCATTTGGGGATAACAAATGAATGACTTAACTTGCTGTGACAGACCAGCACAATCAAATATGCATGAGAATAAGCCAGTAATTGTTAATGGTAGATACGAGCTAGAACCATGCTGGAATCGTATATGTAGCCGTTGCCATGCTCACTGGTACGGACACCCAGATAGCCTTAAAAAATATTCAAGCAAAGAATGGGATTTGATGATGGATAAAGCATTTGAAGAACCTGCAAAAGTGGAGTTGTAGAAATGAACAACACCAAAATATACAGCGTGGAATACAAACAAGGTGATTACATTTATTCCATGCAGATAGTAGGCACGCTAGAAGAAGCACATAACCATGCTGATAACTTAGGATTAAGCGAGCCTGAACTGGTGGTGGCTAATGTGCCAGTTTTACATGATGGATTTCACTAATGGACTTTACCCTAAACAAATCCGTATCAGGAAACTACGAGTTCCTATTGAAACGACTAGCGCAACTCGACCCAACTATTCGCTGGTCGATTAAAGCATCGCCATTCAAGAGTACACGTAGCACAGAGCAGAACTCACGACTTTGGAAGCTATACACAGAGCTAGGCGCGTATATCGGACACTCACCTGATGAAGTGCATCAACTATGTGGTTACAAGTTCCTACGTGAGCTTAAAACAGTCAATGGAGAGGCTGTAGAGGTGATTAAAAGCACAACTAAGCTGAACACTAAAGATATGGCTGAGTATCAAGAGAATATAGAGAGATGGGCAAGTGAAATTGGCTTCGTATGGAGTGAAAATGAATGAGTTGGCTCTTTTCGCAGGTGCTGGTGGAGGAATACTTGGAGGAAAACTTCTTGGATGGAGAACCGTGTGTGCAGTTGAACGTGATGCCTACGCAAGCCAAGTTTTGGCGCAACGACAAAATGATGGACTTCTCGAAGCTTTCCCAATTTGGTCTGACATCACAACTTTTGACGGAAAGCCGTGGAGAGGAATTGTTGATGTGGTTTCTGGAGGGTTTCCGTGCCAGGACATCAGCGCAGCAGGAAAAGGGGCAGGAATTGAGGGCGCAAGAAGCGGAATGTGGAAAGAAATGGCGCGGATTATTGGCGAAGTACGACCAAAATACGCATTCGTGGAAAACAGCCCAATGCTCACTACTAGAGGACTTGGAACAGTCCTTGCAGACTTGGCCGCGATGGGGTTCGATGCTGAATGGGGAGTGCTATCAGCAGCCGATATTGGCGCAAACCATCAGCGAGAAAGAATCTGGATTGTTGCCAAACAACGAAACATTTTTTCACACACCGAACACGACAGGGATGGACGGTGGAAGCAACAGCAGGAAAGCACTGCAAAAGAGATTAAGAGCAGAAACACCAAGTGGAAATTGTCCAACACCGACTTGCTCAGATGTGAGAACAGACAAACTAAAATCAACACAACAAACACCAGGCTCGATGCACTCAGTGAGTTTAGCGCAAGCGGTGCAAATGTGGCCGACACCAACAGTAAATATGGTATCAGGTGGTGCAAATCACAACTCACCACAAGTTTTAGCAGGAAAGCATGGAATAAATTTACATGGCGCAGTAATGAAGTTTGCAACACCTCAAGCATCAGACAATCGAGACAGAGGGAATCTATCCAGCCCATGTGTTCAACGAAGAATGAAAATTGGCAAACAAATATCATTAAGTCAATCAGTAAGCGAAGTCAGTGGGAGACTGAACCCAACGTGGGTAGAGTGGTTAATGGGCTGGCCTTTGGAATGGACAGACTTAAAGCGATTGGAAATGGACAAGTACCCTTGTGTGCAGCAACAGCATTTAACTTGCTTAGAGATAGGTTAGATAAATGATTAATGTAAGCATAAATAACATAGGACCAGGCAAATGAGCAAAATAACCAAAAGCTCAAAAGGTGAGAACTGCACAATCAGAGTGCCAGAGTTCTCATTATTTGCTATTCCTAATGGAAGTAAAAGAAACCCAGTGACAGGTGCAATATTAAAGCGCGAAGGTGTACGCAAAGGAATTGTAGATTTAATGCTTGCTGTGCCTACTAAAACGCATCACGGGCTATTCATAGAGATGAAAGCTGGAACGAATAAGCCAAGCAAAGAACAGAAAGAGTTTCTAGGTCATGCGCTTACTCAAGGTTATCAAGCTGCTGTGTGCTATGACTGGGTAGATGCAAGCAAGGTAATACATGAATACTTGGGCGATAGATAGATGGCGTTAGAACGTTCCGCATATAGAAACCCATTGCAATACATCATATTTAAAGAAAGCAAAACATGCGCTGGATGTGAGAATAAGAAAGACTTAGTGATGATGGGCAAGACATACGAACTATGCAGTTTAGGCAAGCCATTTGGCACACGCTGTAAAAAATATAAGGAAAGCAAATGACATTAGATCGCTTATTTTGGTTACTAGAGAATTGGGCAGAATGGATGCGTAGAGATACACACAAGCTAGGCTATCCATCTAAGTCATTGATGATTGCCAGTGGTGGAGGTAGTAGCACAGAAGAATTTGAGATTATGTGTGATGATGCAGACAGTAACGCAGCGACTATGCTAGATAGTATTATTGACAGCATAAGCATGGCACAACGTACCGCAATCAATCACCAGTGGCTTAAAGTAGCACATTGCTATCCTACTCAACTATTGGATATTGATGAGGCTTATACAGAGATTATTAAGCTAGCTAATAGGAGAGGGTTGATATGATAAATAAAACTTATAAAACTATTGACAACGATATAAAATAAGAGTAATTTACGCGTGAGGGCATAACTCGCCCTAAAGGATTGAAAGCCTACTACTAACCTAGTGGGCTTTTTCTTTTGTGCTATGCAATATTAGAGCTACAACTCGCCAAACGAACCATGATAAAAGCGCATGGATAGCACAATCCTTATTCGATGTAGCTAGTCGATACGTTTAAAACTCCCATGACGATGACAGAGCCAAGTCCGTGCTACTTAGGAACGTGGAAAGCACCTTACAAGGAATAGATATGGCTTCACATAACGAACACACCGGCGATGCAATACAGACTAAGCCTAGCACAAAGTATGCTGATAACTACGATGCAATATTCCGCAAAGAACAACCTAAAAAAGACCACTTAAATCATCTATTGAAAGATGAAGAGATGGGCTTCAACGTAAAAGACAATGGCAGCTAAACCAATATCACAGAGTATTAAAGACAGTGTAATAGCTGATTGGCGCACTGGTGAGTATAGTCAGCAATCATTAGCTGATAAGCATAGTGTCAGCAAGGGCGTAGTTAATAAGTTATGTCAAGGCATTGAGCAAGACACAGCACCTATTGTGACCGCTGGAATCCAATACAGACAAGGTTTATCAGAACATGATGACCGCAACGTGACCGCAATCAGTGAAGCAGTCACAGAGCGCATTAAACACATTCAATTCTTCACCAATGTGACAGTAAAAAACATCAACGCAATGGCTGATAAGTTAGATGCAACTCTAACCATTGTAGAACATAAGCACGCACAAGAAGCTATAGCAAAAGCAAAAGAGACTGTGTTAGGCAAAGAAGCCAGCACACAAGTCAACATTCAAAACAATACTACTATCAATCAGGAAATAATCGCTGGCGCTAAAGAGCTATTACAGCAACGCCTAGCTAAACTCAATGAACCTAGACTTATCGACTCTCAATGATGCTGAAGCCTATGCGCTTTTGTATGATTGGGATATATGGGCTAGACATAACCAAAAGACCCCTCCAAATGATTGGACATACTGGCTGATATTAGCAGGGCGTGGCTTCGGTAAGACAAGAACAGGCGCGGAATGGGTTAGGCAATCAGTAAAGACAAGTAAGTATGTCAACCTGATAGGTGCAACTGCTGATGATGCACGCGACATTATGATTGAAGGTGAAAGTGGAATATTAGCAGTTTGCCCATACGATGAACGCCCAGAATATAAGAAGTCTGAACGAAAGCTCGTATGGCCTAATGGTGCAACCTCATTGATATTCACTGCTGATGAGCCTGAACGGTTACGCGGTAAGCAACATGAAAAGCTATGGTGCGATGAGTTGGCTGCATGGCGTTACCCTGAAGCTTGGACACAAGCTAAACTAGGGTTACGATTGGGTGATAAACCGCAAGCGTGTTTAACGACTACGCCTAGGCCTACACCAATCATCAAAGAGATTGCCAGTGATAGTGCAACACATATCACCAAAGGCACGACATACGATAACAAGGCTAATCTAGCCCCTAGCTTCTTTGGGCAGATTATCAAGGCTTATGAAGGCACGCGACTAGGTAGGCAAGAACTCAATGCTGAGATATTAGACGATAACCCTAACGCCTTATGGAATCGTACGCAGATAGACCATAACCGAGTAAGCCAAGCCCCTGACTTAGTGCGTATCGTGGTAGGGATTGACCCTGCGGTCACATCAAACAAAGATAGCGACTTAACGGGCATTGTCGTGGCTGGTGTTGGTAGTAACCAGCATGGCTATGTACTAGACGAGAAGTCTACCATTGCAAGCCCTGACGAATGGGCAAGATTAGCTGTGAAGCTGTACCACGAATATCATGCAGATAGGATTGTGGCAGAAGTTAATAATGGTGGTGACTTAGTCGAGATGGTTATTCGCACGATTGACCGTAATGTCAGCTATAAAGACGTTCGCGCTACTAGAGGCAAAGCAAGACGTGCTGAACCTATTGCAGCCTTATATGAACAAGGGCGCATACATCATGTTGGTAGTTTTCCACAGCTCGAAGATGAGATGTGCGAATTTGACCCTGTAACCTATACCAAATCCCCTGACAGAATGGATGCTTTAGTTTGGGCATTAACTGAACTATTCCCATCATTGGTGAAGGTTCAAGAAGAAACTAAATATGTGCAAGAGACTGTTTATCAGCACGCTGGCTGGATGAACTAACAAATTGAATTTAACTAAGCTCACTTCGGTGGGCTTTTTTTATGGATGCTAAATGGCAAAAACTACATTATCAGGCGATGAAGCAATCATCGCAGAAGCCAAGAAGCGCTGGGCTATCACAGAAGATAAGAGCGCTGAAGAAAGACGCTTGATGCTTGAGGATATTAAATTCTCAATTGGTGATTCTGATAATGGCTATCAATGGCCTAGTAGTGTGATGATGGAACGCCAAGCAGATGGTCGCCCAGCATTGACAATGAACAAATTGCCACAGTTCATTAATCAGGTAGTCAACGATGCGCGTGCTAATCGCCCACAAATTAAGATTAGACCAGTAGATAATGGCGCAGATAAAGAAGCGGCTGAAGTCTATCAAGGCATTATTCGCAACATTGAAAGCGTATCTAATGCTGACTTGGCGTATGACATGGCGGTGGAATATTCTGCTAGATGTGGTCTTGGTTACTTTCGTGTAATTACTGATTACATTGATGATAAAAGCTTCGACCAAGATATTATTATCAAGCGCGTATCTGACCCTTTGTCAATACGCTTAGACCCTAACTACACTGAGCCTGATGGTTCAGATGCTAAATGGGGATTTGTAGAAGATAAAATACCTAAAGAAGATTTTGAGGCATTGTATCCAAAAGCTGAGATGTCTCAATGGGATGTATCCGAGCATGGTGATTGGTACAGTGAAGGCAATATCCGCATTTGCGAATATATGCGAATCAAAGAAACGCCCAAGAATTTACAGCTACTTTCTGACGGTTCAACAATATATGAAGGCGATTTAATCCCTGATGGATTAACCGTAGAACGAACTCGCAAGGGTAAGAAGTGCGAAGTGGAGTGGTTTAAGATTACTTCCAGCCATGTGTTAGAACGCACGATTATCAAGTGTTCATATATTCCGATATTCCCTGTTATTGGTAATGAAGTATTTATCGAAGGCAAGCCATATCGGTCTGGCATGGTGCGTAATGCTAAAGACCCAATGCGCCAATATAACTATTGGGCAAGTGCTGAAACTGAGATGGTTGCGCTTGCACCTAAAGCCCCATTCATTGGTTATGCAGGGCAGTTCAAAGACCCTAAATGGAAAACAGCCAATACCAAGAACCACGCATTCTTAGAAGCCGACCAATTAGATATTGATGGAGATAGAGCGCCATTGCCACAGCGTCAAGGCTTCGCAGGAGTTCCTGCTGGAATTGTGAACGCTAAAGCTGGTGCTAATCAGGATATACGCGAAACAGTCGGTATGTATAACGCAAGTGTTGGCGCGCCATCAAGCGAAACATCAGGAAGAGCTATTCTAGCCAAGCAAAAAGAAGGTGACAGCGGCACATTCCACTATACAGACAATCAATCTCGCTCAATCCGTCATCTAGGTCGTGTGATTATTGAGATGATACCTAGCTATTTTGACACGCAGCGTATCGCTAGAATATTGGGTGAAGATGGAGAAAGTAGCGAGGTAATAGTTGCGCCTGAAGCTCCTCATGCACTACAGAAACATGAGAATGAAAAAGGCGAGATACAGCAAGTATTTAATCCTAATGTGGGTAAATATGACGTGACTGTGACAGTTGGGCCATCGTTTGCATCTCGCAGAATGGAATCAGCAGAGAGCATGGTTGAACTCGCTAGAGTAATTCCTGCAATTGGCACGATTGCCCCTGACTTGATTGCGCGTTCAATGGATTTTGAAGGTGCTGAAGAGATAGCTGATAGATTGAAAGCTTCGTTACCGCCTCAAGTCGTTGGTGAAGATGGCAAAGAACCTATTCCACCACAACTGCAAGCCATCATGCAGCAAGTTCAGCAGACCACTCAAGCAATTGACCAACAGAAACAAGTGATGGTTGCTAAAGAGCAGGAACTTGCACAGAAAGAGCAAGATATTAACAGCGCAAGCGATAAGTTAGCAGCTCAAAAGACGGTGTTTGATGCTAATGCTAAATATCTCAAGTTAGAACTAGAAAACGCTGCATTGAAACAGCAGCAAGGTGAAAAAGCAGATTTACAAGGTATGTCAGCTTATGTGCAACAGTTAGAAGAAATGGTAGTTCACCTATCTAATGGATTAGAGACGATTGCTGATGAGCATGATGAGATAAAGGAAAATGAATAATGAGCAGATATATATATTTAACAGCAGGGAACTCTAAATTAATTACACTAGATGAAGATGCAACAATAAATATTGATGCTTCAGAAGTTGTTGGCAGTATCACAGTGACAGAATCTAATGGGAAAGTTAACTATATCCCAATTAACAAAGCGCCTTATAAAGCGCAGTTAGGAAAGTGGCTAGGGGTTACTACGATATTAATCAAGGCTGATTCATTATCTGGCAGTATTGGCTATGAAGTTGAGAATACCATAAATGATTTAGTCGCATCTTACGCCACAGACGCATCAGGCAATGTGATTGGGTTGAATGGTTTAAATGTAAATTTAGGAGTAGGTTCATCCAATGTACTATTTTGTATAGGTGGCCGAGATACTTTAACAAGTTTTACAGATGGGTCAGGAAAAGGAGCAACGGCAACAGTAGACGCAGGCAACTCTGCCCCATTTGGGAATGTTGGATATATGTCAACTGTAGCTGCTTTAAATGGTGGAATTACAGTCCCACAAAATAAAATACTTTGGAATCCATCATCTGAAAGTATTATATTAGGTTTTATGCTTAATAAAGCTGTCCCTGCTGGTTCTGAAGCTATAATTGGATTTGGTGGGGGAGTGGCTGCCAGTCAATTAGGGTTTTATTTAAGTCATAGAGTAACTACCGGGGCGATTAAGATTGTCCCTACAATATCAGGAGCACTAATTAATGCTCAAGCAGATTCAACAGCAGTATGGGATGGTTCAGCAGACCAACATTGTGCTGTAGCTTATGATGCGACTACAGGGGTATTTTCAATATACAAAAATGGTATATTGAGTAATTCATTTACAGGAACTCCAATGATAGGAGCAAATGCTTACCCTAATTCAATATCAGCACATGAATATAGAATTGGTGCGCCAACTGGAGGAACTTCAGTAACTTCTGTAGTTACTAAGTCCTATGGTCATCAGGCTTATAAATTTTTTGGGGGATTACCTAATAATGTCGGTCAAATTGCACAGAGATTAGCTGAATCTCCACGATTGCCAATTGTGAGTGTGTAATGTCTAATTCAAATGTTGTTAATAGTAAGGTTTTAATAGCGATAATTGGGCAATCAAATGAAGCAGGTTCTAATGTCGGTACTAATAGCAATAATGGGGTATTGGGATGCCCCCAACAATCTACAAATGGTCAGATTTGGCCTAGATTATCTGGGTTATTGGGCATTAGAAATATATGGGCTGAATTTTATAACGCGGCAGTAGGGTCAACTAATCTAACTGATATGTGGGTTGGAAGATGTAGAAGCTATGTAATTAGTATGGTGGTTGCCAATGGTTCTTATGTTATAGATGGTGGGATTTTATATAAAGCTGTTGGCGTATTAGGAACAACTTATATATTAAATGTTCCTCCAAGTGTTGGGATAGGGACTTCAGGGCTTACCTCATGGACTAATTTAGGAGCAGTAACTGGAGAGGATATAGATAAACATATTTATACTTTTGGTTCTAGTAGATTCGACCCTAATGGTTTGATAGCAGGGATTATCACTAATACTAATTCAAGAGTAGGATTTAATGAAAAATGGTTATTTGTAAGTATTGGACAAGGGGATAAGACATTATTAAGTACATCTAACGAATTTAGAGATGCTTTGGTAAGTGTTGCAAACTATTTTACAGGTTTAGGCTATCGCGTATTTTTAGGATTTACTTGTTATGGTGCAACTGTTGGATTAGATGCTTGGTACACATCAGACTTACTTCCAGGAAGATTAGCTGCTTTATCATCATTATCTAGTAATTATAAAGTTCATGCTGGAGCTGATTTAAGAACAGATCTAGGAGTATTGCCTGTTTCACCTACCGTTACATCAACTGGTAGAGGTCTTTTAGTAGATAGCTTACACATGAATCAATTGTCTATAATGGATGCTGCTGATGCATGGAACACACAATTACAGTCATTGGGTTTTTAAATGGCTGTATGTAAAATACAAAATGGTAAATTATACGCTAACGGTAAACGTGTTAGAGAATTTGGAATTAACTGTTCCGATTTATTCCAAGACTGGCGGAGTGGCAAACAAGGCTCATTAAATCCAGTAGCTTACACTCCTAATAAATCATATATAGCAGTATTAGATTATTGTGTTGCTAATAAAATTAGGTTTGTAAGGTTCTTAGTATCAGCATTTAGAACAAAAACTTATAAAATCGGCTTTAAAGATAATCAATTTACATTCTTATCTAATTTAGATGCCTTAGTATTATCAGCAGAAAAAAGAGGGATATTATTAGTTCCAAGTTTATTCTTTTCTATTGCAGCAATTCCTCCAATGTTCGGAGAAAATCTAAAATCTTATACTGATGTAAACAGTAAGACTTACGATGAAATTGCATCGTTTATTAAAATAATTGTTAGCAGATATAAAAACTCATCAGCTATAGGTTATTGGGAATTTGGCAATGAATCAGAGGGTAGGAATACACTAACACCAGTAGCACCAACATATTCATGTGATGTGAATATGAGTCAACCTTCTGCATGGACAGCAGAAGATGGATGGTTAATTAATGACAGAGATGGACAATCAACATCATCATTAGTCACTGAACGATTTAAAAATCTATGTTTGGCAGAAGACCCTAATGGGATAACTTGTTCTGGTAACATTGGAAAAATATTTAGTGTCTATGTTAATCATGATTATATTTTATATACTAATCAGCAATTAGAGGCAGATAAGACACATACAATGTCAATTCATACTTATGACTATATTGGATTTTACACAGCTGGTGCAATTGGGTTAGGAGAGTTTCTTAATACAATTAAAAATATATATCAAAGCAAGAATAAACCATTAATAGTTGGCGAGTTTGGCTATGATGTAAATAAATCTGTTGGACCTTTTACTGCACCGCAAGCGTTTCAAAATCAGTTAAATCAAATAATGTTAGCAGATGTTGATTTAGCAATGGTATGGGAATATAGAGCCACTAAACCTGATTTAAGTTATAGCATTTCAGATGGTACAGCAGCATCTAATGTGTTTCTAAATATGTTTAATGCAGCATGTTTAAAATATAATCAATAACAACCTAACCAACCCACTTCGGTAGTGTATTCACTATCGTTCCAAACACGAGAAATACATGAAAAAATCATGGTGAATTTTACAAAGAATAAAATTTAATAACAGCCCACTTCGGTGGGCTTTTTTACGTCTGCAACTTAACGAACCTACTCGATGGTTTATCGAGGCAAGGCTCACTTCGGTGGGCTTTTTTCATTTTAAGGATGATAAATGCCAGAGCAAGAATCAGTGCCAACGTCAGACACTATAAGCAATGACGCGCCAATTGTTCAAGATACTGCTACTGAACAAATTGAAGTAGAAGCACCGCAGACGGAAACGCTCACAAAAGAACAATTGCAAGATAAATTAAATGCAGTTGGTAAAAAAGAGCGAGAAAAAGCCGAGAGAAAATTTAACCGTGAGATGCAAGCTTTAAGGGCTGAATTTGAGCAAGTTAAATCATCAAAGACTGAGCCAGTGAAGGTTGAAGGCAAGCCATCATTAGACCAATACGAAAGTTATGACGACTATACAGAAGCGCTCGCAGACTGGAAGTATAAAGTAAATGATGCTGAGAAATCAGCCAAGCAAGAAGCAGAAAAAGTCACACAGCGTAGAAGTGAAATACAGAAATCATTTATTGAGCGTATAGAGAAGTTTAAAGAATCAACGCCTGATTATGATGAAGTAGTCGCTGATATTGCTGATATGGATTTAAGCACAGCAGTATTTGAAGCTGTAGCTGAGTCTGACTTAAGTGCTGAATTGACTTATTACTTCGGCAATAACATTGATGATTTAGAACGCATTAACAAATTATCCCCTTTACACGCAGCTCGCGAAATTGGGCGTATTGAAGCAAAGCTATCAACGCCTGAAGCAAAACCAATCAAAAAACAATCTAATGCGCCTGATCCAGTAAGTCCAGTAGGTGGCAGTAAAGCCTCTGTATCTCCTGACACATCAAAATTTACTGATGCCGAATGGGATAGGTACTACAAAGAACAGCGCAGAAAAACCTAAAGGAAAATAAGCAATGGCTAATACCACATTAACCCACCAAATGGTGGCTCGCGAAGCTGCGAAAGTATTTGAAGAAGAAGCACCATTCACGATGGGCATTAACAAAGGCCGCCAAGATGAATTTGGCAATGATGTAAATGGCTACAAAGAAGGTGATACAGTTCGTATTAAAATCCCATCAGTCAATCCAGTTTATGATGGTGCTGTGTATGCTGGCGGTGGTTCAGGTAACATCAATACTGAACAATACGTCAACTTGCAATTAAGTGGTCGTAAACACGTAGCACTTGAGTTTACTGCTAAAGAAAAAGCGTTGGATATTACAGACTTTAAAGAACGTATCTTGCGCCCACAAATGCAGACTTTAGCATCAGTGGTTGAAGCTGACTTATTATCTCAAGCCTATCGTTCAGTTTATAACCAAGTTGGTACAGCAGGTTCAGTGCCTACCTTGATGAAAACATACGCACAGGCTCGCGCTAAGTTGCAAAACTCATTAGCGCCAAGTGGTGACCGTAGTACGATTTTCTCAAGTGATGCTAATACTGAGTTAGTTGATACTACTCGCGTGTTGTTTAACCCAAGCAAAACGATTGAGAAACAGTATCTTTCTGGATTAGTAGGTAATGCACAAGGTTCAGACTTCTTTGAGCATCAATCTGTACCAACACACACGAACGGCTCAAAAGTATCAGGCGTGACAGTGAACGGTGCAGGCCAAACTGGCTCATCATTGAACATTGGTGGTTTAACTGCTGCTGATACGATTAAAGCTGGTTCGGTGTTTACAATGCCATTAGTAACTGCTGTGCATCCATTAACAGGTGTCGCTTACACGACATTGCAACAATTTACCGTGACGGCTGACTTCACTGCTGTAGGTACTACAGGTACGATTAGCATCTCACCTCCAATCACGACTTCAGCACCCAACAAAACAGTAGCAGTATCACCAGCATCAAGTGCGGCTTTAACATTCGTAGGTGCAGCTTCTACTTCATATCGTCAAAACTTGATGTTCTCTAAAGATGCTTTTACGGCTGCATTTGCGCCATTGCCAGTATTAGCATCTTGCGAAGGTTACACAGCACGCTTACCGTCAGGGATTAGCGTTCGTGTAATGACATTTGGTGATGGTAATAACGACATTGAACGTACTCGCGTGGATGTGCTTTACGGCTTCCAAACTGTGCGACCACAATGGGCATCACGTATCACTGAGTAATACTTTAAGCCCCTTCGGGGGCTTTCTCCATTCTAGGAATACCAATGACAGCATTAGACATTATCAAGCGTTCATTGCGCTATATAGGCGCATTAGGCGTGGGCGAAACATTAGAGGCAGAATTAGCTAATAATGCGCTGGATTCAGCCAATGCCATGCTTGATAGCTGGTCTATTGATGGCTTATTGGTCTACCAAACAAACTACGAAACATTCCCACTTAGCGCAGGTGTGCAAAGCTACACCATTGGTGCTGGTGGTACATTCAATACAAGCAGACCTGACCGCATAGAATCAGGCTATGTAAGAGTTAACAACATTGATTATCAGCTTGAGGTAGTGGATAACGACAAGTGGAATAGTATTGCCATCAAAACAACAAAATCAACATGGCCTAGCTACTTACGTTTTGACCCTAATGTACCTTTGGCAATGATTCACTTATATCCAGTGCCGACTACTGGCACTATCACAATCAATCGCTATGTAGTGCTACAGAGTTTTAGTTCTCTCACTGATGTATTAGCATTGCCTAGAGGCTATGAACGCGCTATAGCGACTAATCTAGCGATTGAGTTAGCGCCTGAATATGATAGAACAGTCAGCGCGGAACTGGCTAAGATTGCGCGTGAAGCTAAAGCCAATATCCAAAGAATTAACCTAGATTCTCCACTTCTTTCGATTGATTCAGCCTTTGCGGATAAGGGCGGCTTCGGCAATCCATTACAAGGTCTTAACTTTTAATGAGAGTGCCTTTATTTGGATTAGGCAACTTTGCAAAAAGCCACAATGTAACATCGCAGTATCGCCTAAATATCTACTATGAGCCTATTGCTCAAGAGGATAAAACAAAGATGGCGGCTTATGGAACGGCAGGGCTAAGACTATTTGTAAGTTTTGGTGAAACGCCATGCCGAGGTGCTTATGAGAAAGGCGATTTTTCTTATTATGTGCATCGCAATACGTTCTATAAAGTTGATAACAGCGGAGTAAAGACATCTCTAGGCTCGTTAGATACTTCCACTGGCAGGGTCAGCATATCTGACAATGGCGTACAGATTGCCATTGTGGATGGTGTGAGTATCTATATTTACAACACTAACACGCTGGCGTTTACCAAAGTTGTATCTGCTGGTGCCCCTGCCACACCAAGAACAATCACGTTTTTGGCAGGGTTCTTTATTGTCACCATTGATAATTCAGGTCGCTTTTATATATCAGCTATCTATGATGGGCTGACATGGAGTTCATTAGACTTTGCAAATGCTGAATCAAACCCTGACAACTTGATTAATGCCACAGCGATTAATGGTCAATTAGTCTTATCAGGATTAAAGACGACAGAGTTTTTGGGTGTCAGCGGTGCAACATTCCCGTTTTCAAATATTGCAGGTTCAGCCATTGAATATGGTCTAGCTTCACGCTTTAGCATTGTTAAATTTGATGCTGGCTTGATGTTCTTGGCTCGTGGTCGTGGTGGTGAGGTATCAGTTCGCTATATGCAAGGTTATCAAACTGTTGAAGTAAGCAACCCTGAAATAGTTAACAGGTTTAATGCTTTTAGTAACATTGAGGCAGCCACAGCATACAGCTACACACAAGACGGTCACGCTATGTATGTTCTTAATATTGGTGGTGAAACTTGGATGTATGATGGTCTAAGTACAGCATGGACACAGCTACAAAGCAATAACAACACACGCCATATCGCAGAATGTCAGACTTCATATTTGAATGACACTATCGTCACGGATTATGCGAATGGCAATGTGTATTTTCTTGATAAAAACTACTACACAGACAATGGCGCACCTATAGCGCGTGAGATTGTTGGTAGACATATATTAGATTCACAGAATCGTTTATTCATTAATGAATTTCAGCTCGATATGGAAACAGGCACAGGAATTATGCTAGGACAAGGTAATGACCCTCAAGCCATGCTACAAATCAGCAAAGACAATGGTCATACCTATAGCAATGAACGCTGGAAACCAATTGGCAAGATTGGCGAGTTCCTAACGCGCGTAATTTGGCGACAACTTGGATTTGGTCGTGACTTCGTTTTTAAGATACGGATTACAGACCCGATTAAAGTAGTGATTACAGGTGCATATTTGGATATGAAAAAGGGTAATTGATGGCACTGATTAACCCTCCACCATTACAAGGATTTATTCAGCCTGTCGCTACTTGGTTCATGCAGGTTTACACCCTCGCATTCTCTATTCAGGAATCAGGAACTACTGCTGAGCGACCTACTAAAAACTTATGGGTAGGCCGCAGATTTTACGATACAACACTTAATGCACCTGTTTACTGGGGCGGTTCGATTTGGGTAACTTCTGGTGGCGGTGGTGGTGGTGAAACAAATACAGCCTCTAATGTAGGCGCTGGCGGTGTCGGTATATATAACTCTAAAACAGGTGTAAATTTAGATTTAAGAAATATCAATGCTGGCAGTTCTAAAGTCACAGTTACTTTAGATGCACCTAATAAAGAAGTAGGTATTGATGTAGTTGTTGCAAACCTAACAGGAATAGCACCTACTCAAATCACAGGAACGGCAGTAGTAACAGCAGATGCAAGACTAAGTGATGCAAGAACACCTACAGCTCATAGTCACCCACAAAGCGACATAACTAACCTTATTACTGATTTAGCAGCGAAGAAAACAGACTCAATGTCTACTAATAAGCTGTTAGGTCGAGGTTCAGCTTTAACAGGCGTAATAGAAGAAATAACACTAGGGACTAATCTAAGTTTATCTGGAACTACCTTAAATGCTACAGGTGGCGGTGGCTCTGTCACCATCAATACAGCAATAGTAACCGTTCCATACGGTACTAATGCTTATACAGCAACGATTACCGATGCCAGCGTATTAATCACTTCAAAATTGATGGTGAGTCTAGGCGTTTACTCTGATACAGACGAAAACGACCCTGATGATGATTTAAATGCTGCTTTCTATGTTGAAGCGGTCAATGCTGGAAGTTTTCTTTTATCCATAGAATCACGCGACCAATCAAAGATTGGCGGTGTTTTTAAATTCAATTATATAATAGGGTAAATAATGAGTATTTTATATGATGCAAGAGGCAATGAGTTTCAGGCAAGTATTGATTCTATTACTGGACAAACTCTAACCGATTCAAGAACACCTACAGTAACGCTAGGCGCGTTAAATGCTGAAGCATTAATTGATATTCAAGGCAAAGCCGTTGTGATGGTAGATGCTCGTTCTGCTGCGTTTACAGGCACTATTGTATTTGAAGGCACGATTGACGGCACTAATTATGTGAACGTACCAACAATTAACATTAATACTAATGCGTTCGTATCATTATTCGCTGGTGCTGGTGCTGTAGCAGGTACAGTCTTTGCAATGACGGCGACAGGGTTCAGACGGTTGCGCGTTCGTGTTTCAGTTTATACATCAGGAAATATAACACTTGCACAGCGTGGTTCAACGGCTGACTTCTTAATCTCTAACGTATTTATGCCAGTGCAAGCGATTAGTGTAACAGGCGCGGCAGCAGCGGCAGTGACTTTGACTATTCCAGCCCCACCTGCTGGACTATTTAACTATATTACTTCAATTGATATTACTCGAAATGCCACAGCAGCTTTAGCAGGTACGGCAACTTTGGTAATTACCACGACCAACTTGCCAGGTACTTTAGCATGGTCGGTAGGTAATGCTATGAATGCTGGTGGTACTCAAGTTGATGTGAACAAAGATTTCACACAGCCAATTAAGTCAACTACCGCAGCAACAGCTACAACGATTGTATGTCCTGCTGCTGGGGCTGCTGTGTTATGGCGTGTAAATGCTAACTACTACATTGCACCATAACGAAATTGGTTTAATGCTATTTATAGAATCATTAGCGCACGACATAGCACTAAATAATACCAATATATCAGTTGATGAGATTAAATCGTTTATAGCGCGATGTAAGGTTTGGCGATATGAATGGGGCGCGATTATGGCGCATCAAAACGATATGCACTTACACGTATTAACTAGCCATCGAAAGATGGTTTTTTTACGTCCTGCAATTCGCAAAGCTATACATGAAACATTTAAGCAATACGACACATTGACCACATCAGTGAGCAAAGATAAGCAATTTAAATTAATGATTAATTATTTTGTTATGGGCTGGAAACTAGACCATGAGACAGAATCAGCATGGCACTTAATAATGAAAAAGGATGATTTTAAATATGGCTAAGATTAATTTAAGTGAATATCCATTCGCATATTATAGCCCTGACCCTATAACAAAAAGACCTCTCCTTGCTGACATTGGCTCGGCTATTAGTATTGGCGGTTCTTTGCTTGGTGGAATGATGGGGGATTCTGCATCAGGTGATGCCGCTGGGCAGGCTAATGCTGGCTTGAAAATGGGGATTGATGAACTTAAAAAGACCGATGCCCGTACATTAGAACAGACTCAGCCTTACCGTGATTTAGGCGAAAGTTCTACAAACAGATTAAGTTATTTATTCGGGTTAGCTAACCTAGACCCTCAAAGCCAATATGATAAGAAATATGGTCAACTTGTAGATACTTCTACAGGAGTTCCTAAACCTAATGCGGCACTATACAGCTCGGATGCATCCTATAGAAAGGCTTGGGATGACACATTAGCTGAACACGCTGCTAACCCAGCAAACAGAAAAGCCGCTGGTGGTGCTTATACAGCAGATTCAACCGTAAGCTGGATTGACCAGCAAGTAAGAAATAAATTGCCAGGCGTTGATTCTATAAAGCCTTTAGACACATCAGATGGTCAATATGGCTCACTTCTCAAGTCATTTAGCCAAGACGATTTAAATAAAGATGTGGTCTATAACAATGGGCTTAAATTTGGCTTAGATCAAGGCACAACACAGCTAAACAATCGCGCGGCTGCAATGGGTAGCTATGACAGTGGACAGACATTAAAAGACCTTGCTAAGTGGGCAAATGATTACGGAACGACTAAAACAGGCGAAGCACAGCAACGCTTTATGGGTGATAAAGCCTTCACATTAGGTAGTTTGATGGGTGGCACTAGAGTGGGACAAGATGCAGTTAATACTTCTGCTAATTCAGGCAATGCTATTGGCACTGCGATTGCAGGTTCTATGGGTTCTATTGGGTCTAATAATGCAGCAGGTACGATGGGCAGTGCTAACTCATGGAGTACAGCGATAGGCGGTGCGACTAAAGCGGCTGCTGGTATTGATTGGTCAAAGTGGTTTAACTAAGGAAAAAAACATGGATAGCGCAAACATCATACTTGGTTATAAAAACCCTGTTATACCAACACCTGCTGAAATGGAGAATGAAAGACTTACCATTAACACGCTAAAAAATCAAAACGCAGCTAGTCAAAGACAGATGCAAATGCAGAAAGAATTGGAAGGCATTACTGACCCTAATCAAGCCGTAGCAGTCATTTCTAAATACGACCCTATCAAGGGTATGGAAATGCGCCAAAAGATGCAAGAACAAGCGCAATCACAGTCTAAAGATAAGCGTACTTTGGCAGTTGAAGGGATTGGATTTTATGGCAAGCAAGCGGGGATTATCTCAAATATATACGATGATTCAATCAAGGCAGGATTAACGCCTGAACAAGCACAGCAAAAAGTGATGCCATTATTTCAGAATACCATGTCACAAGGCGCACAGCTTTACCCTGATTTACCTGTAAGCGGTGATTTTGATATTGATAAAATTAAACAATCCGCGATGCAAGCTGACGACTTTTTAAAGCAGTATAACGAAAGTAAATTATATCAACGTGGGCGCAATGACAAATTGCAAGATACCGAAGCAGAGCATAAGTATCAAGATATTGTTAGAAAAGATACGCAAGGCTTCGCTATCACTCAGCAAGAGAAACAATTTGCACAAGCGTACAAAATGCAAAAAGATAGTCAAGGCTTCACGGCTGGACAAAATGCAGCTAGTCGAGCTGTCACCATGCGCGGTCAGAATATGACTAAAGA
>Ga0207969_100173_pt1 | contig 37484 bp, 31 predicted proteins | sample LakWasMet25_LOW6_2_FD_183869 | JGI IMG/M metagenome (GOLD analysis project Ga0207969, IMG submission 183869) | Freshwater sediment methanotrophic microbial communities from Lake Washington under simulated oxygen tension - Sediment Metagenome... | ecosystem: Environmental > Aquatic > Freshwater >...
GATCCTCCGCGCGGTCGAGCGCACCGCCCTCCCCGCGGCGCTCGGGCGCGGCGGGACGGTGCTCGACGCGGTGGTGTTCCCGTACGTCCGCAGCACCGGGGGCCTCGAAGACCCGGCGCCCGAGTGGATCGTGATCGTCAACGCGGTCCGGCCGGAATAGCGCCGCCATCGCGGCAGTCGGTGACCTCCCGACGGTTGCGCCAGCAACCGGCGCTCGTCCAGATAGCGCCGCGAAGGCGGCGGCAGCGGCTTTCAACGGACCTGACGCAGTAGTGTCAGCCCGGGGTGCAGGCCAACGCAAAACCCCGGTCCGACTGTTACTGACTACGCACCAGCGCGAGCGTCGGAGAGGTCGACCAGCACCTCGCGCGACGGTTCTCCTCCTTCGAGGAGCCTTCGCACCAGGCGCGCCGCGAAGTGCTCCGGCGCCAGCGCGTCCTGGCGGCCGAGCGGGGTGTTCACCAGCTCGGTGAGCAGCTTCGGCGGGCGCACCACCATCACGCGAGCGCCCGGATGCTCCACCGCGGCGACCCGGGCCAGCGCCTCCACCGCGCACTTGGCCGCCACGTAGTGGGGCCACTCCGCGGGAGGATCTTCGACCGCCGACGAGGAGATCACCACCGCGCTCCCCTGGACCGAGGCCACCAGGTCGAGCAGGTGCGAGAGCGGCACCGCCACCATCGCCACGCTGCGGGCGACGTGCTCGGTGATGCGCTGCGCCGACGCGGGCTCGAGCCAAAGGGGCCGCAGCGAGGGGCACGCGTTGCAGACGAGCAGGTCGAGGCGACCGTGCGCGGCGACGATGGACTCGCGCGCCTCCGCGGCCCAGCGGGCGTCGCCCGCGTCTCCCTGCATCGGGATGAAGCTCCCGGGGGTCGAGGCGATTCTCGAGGCCAGCGCCTCGGCCTCGGTCGACGAGCTGAGGTAGGTGCCGATCACCGTGCACCCGTGAAGCGCCAGCGCGTGGGCGATGGCCGCCCCGAGGCCCCGGCTCGCGCCGGTCACCAGCGCCACCTTGCCGAGCAGGCGCTCGGAGCGGCCGGCCGCGGACTCGATGGCGTCGGGGCTCAGGTGGGGAAGCTCCTGCCGGGCGAAGGCCGTGAGCTTCGCCCGCGCCGAGGGGACACCCTCGATGGAGGTCGAGAGACTCATCGAGAGCATCCCGAACTCCGGGTGCACCGAGTCGAGGGAGAGCGACCAGTCGACCGGGGCCGTGGAGAGCGAGTGCTCCGCCTCGAAGTCGAGCGAGAGGTCGGAGAAGAGGGCGCGTCGCCCCGGGAGTTCCATCCCCACGAGGTAGCTGGCGAGGAGGAGGGCCTCGGCGTGGCGGGGACCCACACCCCGCTCGGCGAGCTCGTGGCGGACCATCAGCATCGCCAGCGCGACGGGCTCGGCGGAGTAGCGCCCCTGCACCGCGACCCCGGCCACCAGCGCCTCGTCGGCGTGGTCGGCGGACTCCGTGCGAGCGATGAGCGGCGCCGTCCACTGCGGCGCGTCGGGCACGTCGCCGTCGCGGTAGCGCGCGGTCAGCCGCAGCAGCACCCGCCGCCCGTCGCGGAGCTTCACCTTCGCCCGGTCGGGCGACGACTCGTCGACGTCCACGGAGTAGTCGACCCCCACGAACATCGGCCCGGCGAACTCCACCGAGAGCTTCGCGAGCACCCTGCCCTCCCTCGGCTGCAGCCGGCCGAGCGCCGCGAGGGCCCCGAGGACCCCGAACACCACGCGCTCTCCGAAGGCCGTGCGCCGGGCGTAGTCGCCGGAGCGGTGAAGCGGGTTGACGTCGTGGCTGGCGGCGGCGAAGAGATCGAGGTCCCCCTCGTCGAAGCGGACGGACGCGGCGGTGGCTCTTGTCATCGAGCGCGGGTCATAGCACCGGCGATCTCGCTTCGGGAGGGAGCGCCCCGCGCGATACAACCCCAGGCCCGTGAGCTCACCCCCAGGCGGCGTACTCCTCGTACTTCATGCGCACCTCCCCTACGTGCGCCACCCCGAGCACGACGACCACCTGGAGGAGCGCTGGCTCTTCGAGGCCATGCTGGAGTGCTACCTCCCGCTGGTCGCCGTGCTCGACGGGCTCTCTCCGTACAACCCCGCGCGGCTCACGCTCTCGCTCTCCCCCTCGCTCGTCGCCATGCTCGACGACGCCCTGCTGCGCGCCCGCTTCGAGCGCCATCTCGACCGCCTCGACGCCCTCTGCGCGGCGCTCCGCGGCGACGAGCTCCCGCGCCCCGCCCTCGACGCCCACGTGGCCGCCCTGCGCCACGCCCGGCTTACCTGGTCGCGTATCGGGGCTGACCTCCCCGGGGCCTTCGCCCGCCTCGCACGCGAGGGGCGCCTCTCCCTCTGGACCACCGCCCTCACCCACGCGCTGCTCCCGCTCTTCACCGCGCAGCCGTGGTTCGTCGACGCGCAGGTGGCCCTCGCGGTCGCCACGCACACCCGTCGCTTCGGCGCCGCCCCGGAGGGCTTCTGGCTGCCCGAGTGCGGCATCGCGCCGGGGGTCGACGTCGCCCTCGCGGACCACGGGCTCTACGCCACGGTGCTGGAGTCGCACGCGCTGCTCTACGGCCACCCGAGGCCGCCGGACGCCACGGCGCGCCCGGTGGTCACCCCCGCGGGCGTCGCCTGCTTCGGCCGCGACGTCGACGCCGCCGCCGCCGTCTGGAGCCGCGAGGCGGGCTATCCCTCCAACCCGATCTACCGGGACTTCCACGAGGACGTCGGGTACCGCGCGCCGCTCTCCAGGCTGAAGGACTTCCTCGCCGCAGACGGATCTCGCAGCCCCACGGGGATCAAGCTCTGGCGCGTCACCGACCACCAGGGCTCCCCCAAGCAGCCCTGGAACCCTACCCTCGCCCGCTCCCTCGCCCTCGCCCACGCGCGGGACTTCGCCGACCGGTGCGCCCGCCGGCTCGACGCGCTCTCCCAGCGGGGGGTGACCGGGCCAGTGATCGTCGCCCCCTACGACGCCGAGCTCTTCGGGCACTGGTGGTTCGAGGGCACCACCTTCCTCGCGGGGCTGCTCGCCGCCCTCGGGCCGAGGGCGATCACGCCGACGGATTACCTGTCCCGGTATGGATCGCTCCCCAGGGTGGTTCCCAACGCGAGCACCTGGGGAGAGGGAGGGCACCTCGCTCGCTGGGTACACCCGAGCACCACCGGGATGCTCCGGGCCGTCGACGACTCGGTGCGGGCTCTCCCTGCCTCGACGGTGGGCCCCGCCGCGCGCCGGCAGTGCCTTCGCGAGCTGATGCTGATGGCCGCCTCGGACTGGCCCTTCCTCGTGCGAGGCGACACCGCGGCCGGCTACGCCCGCTCCCGCGTCGAGGACCACCGCGCCGCCTTCCTCTCGCTGCTCTCCGGCGCCGACCCGATGGAGCGCTCGCGACGCTACGGCTGGCCCCCGGATGACGTGCTCGATGACGTCCTCGCGGGAGCGGTTTGGTAGAAGCGGGGCGCTTCGGGTATGGGTGTCGCCCTCGCGCGACGACGGTGCTCGCGCGCACTCCCCCGCTGAGAAGGTGTGACGATGGCCCTGCGATTGGATGGTGCGTTTACGGCGATGGTGACCCCCTTTCGTGGGGGCGCGGTCGACCTCGCCACGGTGGCTTCGCTCACCGAGTGGCAGGTGACCGAGGGCATCGGGGGATTGGTCCCGTGCGGGACCACCGGCGAGTCGCCCACGGTGACCGCCGCCGAGGCGAAGGAGATCATCGCCACGGTGGTGCGCGTGGTGAACAAGCGCGTCCCCGTCATCGCCGGCACCGGCACCAACGCCACCGCGGAGACCATCGCCCGCACCAGGGCCGCCCAGGAGCTCGGGGCCGACGCCGCCATGGTGGTGATGCCCTACTACAACAAGCCCTCGCAGGCGGGCCTCGTCGCCCATGTGCGCGCCGTGCACGACGCCACCAGCATCCCGCTGGTGCTCTACAACGTCCCCACGCGCGGCACCGCCGACCTCGCCGCCGAGACCATGGTCGAGATCGCGAAGCTCTGCCCCCGGGTCATCGCCTTGAAGGAGGCCACCGGCAACATCGTCCGCGCGCAGTCGATCATCGCGGCGCTGGGCGACCGGCTCACGGTGCTCTGCGGCGACGACGGGCTCACCCTCGGGATGATGGCCTGCGGCGCGCGGGGCGTGATCTCCGTGGCCAGCAACGTGGTGCCAGCGGCGGTGCAGGGGGTGGTGAGCTCCTTCCTCGCGGGCGACCTCGCGGAGTCGCGGCGCCGTCAGCAGGCGCTGCTGGGCGTGTACGACGCGATGTTCGTGGAGACCAACCCCGGGCCGGTGAAGGCCGCGCTCGCGTGGATGGGGAAGATCCCCGCGGAGATCAGGCTGCCGATGGCCTGGCCGGCGGAGGCCTCGGTCGCGAAGACCGTCGCTGCGCTCAAGGCCTACGGCCTTCAGGCGGGCTGAGGCGGCGCCCATGCTGACCGTCGCGATCGCGGGCGCCTCCGGGCGGATGGGCCGGCTGCTGCTGGAGCAGGTGGCGGCCTCGGAGAACACGAAGCTGGTGGGCGCGCTCGAGCACGCGGGCTCGCCGGAGCTCGGCGCCGACGCGGGCGCGCTGGTGGGCCGGCCGTGGGGAGTGCGCATCGTGAGCGACCCGGTGGTGGCGCTCCAGGGCGCCGACGTGGTGATCGACTTCAGCAGCGCGAGCGCGACCCCCGGGGTGGTGCGCGCGGCGGCGGCGGCGGGCGTGGCCTGCGTGGTCGGCACCACCGGGCTGAGCGCGGAGGCCGAGGAGGCGCTGCGCGAGGCGGCGAAGGTGATCCCGCTGCTGGCGGCGCCCAACATGTCGCTCGGGGTGCAGGTGCTGGCGCACGCGCTCTCCGAGACCCTGCGGCTGCTGGGGAGCGACTGGGACGTGGAGATCATCGAGACGCACCACCGCGCCAAGAGGGACGCCCCCTCGGGCACGGCGCTGCGGCTCGCGGACGTGGTGATGAAGTCGCGAGACCTGACCCACGACGACCTGAAGCACGGCCGCCACGGCGCCTCGGCGCAGCGCACCCTGAGCGAGGTGGGGATGCACGCGGTCCGCGGCGGCGACGTGGTGGGCGACCACACGGTGCTGCTCGCGGGCGCCGGGGAGCGCATCGAGCTCACGCACAAGGCGACGAGCCGGGCGGTGTTCGCGGCGGGAGCGCTGCGGGCGGCGCGGTGGCTGAAGGGCCGCGGCCCGGGACGCTACACCATCGGCGACGTGCTCGGCATCGCGGGCTGACGGGCTGACGGGCGATGCCGCTGCTCGCGTGGATGTGCTGGAGCGTCGCGCTGGGCCTGCTGGCCGCGGTGCTGGGCGCGAGGGAGCTGCGGTCGTCGCCGCGGGGCGTGACGCAGCTCCGCAGCTTCGTGGCGCTGGCGACGCACGAGGCGGCGGTGGCGGTGCCGGTGACCTTCTGGGTGCTGGCGAGGCACACCGACTGGGCGCTGAGCTACGCGGCCGATGGGGCGAAGGTCCCGTCGGCGGCGCTGCTGGTGGCGGCGCTCTCCTGCGGGGGCCTCGCGCTGGGGGGCTTCGCCGCGGGGGCGTGGTGGATACGCGCGCACCAGCCGCGGCTGCCCAACGCGGTGGCGCTGGGGCTGCTGGGCGTCGGGCTGCTGGGCTGCGTGGTGCTGCACCACCGGGTGGGCCTCGTGGGCTCGACGGTGCAGTACCGCGGCGGCTTCGGGCTGTCCCCGCTGGCGGGCTCGCGGGTGCTGGGCACCGTGGCGGTCGCGGGTCTGGGTTACCTGCTGGCGTATGTCCACCTGGCGTGGACGCTGCGCTCGCGGCTGTAGCCGCAGGGCCATCGCCAGACACCTCCCCCAATGACAGGCATCGAACTCATCGGCTACGTCGCCGCGACCCTCACCACGGCGAGCTTCGTCCCGCAGGCGCTGCTCATCTACAAGACCCGCAACGTCGCCGGCATCTCGCTGGGGATGTACGGCGCGTTCACCGTCGGCATCGCGCTCTGGCTCGCCTACGGGCTGATGCTCCGCGCGTGGCCGATCGTGGGCGCCAACCTCGTCACCCTGGTGCTGGCGCTCGCCATCCTGTCGATGAAGATCCGCTACGGCGGGGACGAGCGTCGCCGGTCGCTCACCGCGCCGCGTCGGGAGTGAGCGCGCGGAGGAAGGCCACCAGGTCGGCGCGGTCGCTCCCTCGCAGCGTGAAGGGCTCGGCGAAGACGTCGCGCTCCCCTCGCGCGTTGGGATCACCCGGAGGAGCCCCTCCCGCGGCGTAGAGGTCGATAACCGCCTCGAGGGTGGGCAGCGTCCCGGCGTGCCCGTAGGGCGCCGTGAGGGCCACGCCGCGGAGCGAGGGCGTGAGGAAGCGCCCCTCGTCCTCGGGCGACGTCGGGTTCGGCGGAAACATCGTCTCCCGGTCGTCGCTGTACGCGCTCTGCGCCCGCAGCGGGTGGAGCCTCGCCCGCTCCGCTCCCTCCAGCCGCCCGTGGTCGGGGCCCGCCTCGGGGTCATCCGGGAAGCGCACCGCGTGGAAGTCCCCATCGGAGAAGGTCGCGCCGCTGTGGCAGCGGACGCAGCCCACCCGGAGGAAGAGCTGCAACCCCCTCACGGCGGGCGCTCCCATCGCCGAGGCGTCGCCCGCCACCCAGCGGTCGAAGGGCGCAGGTGCCCTCGGGACGAGGGTGCGCACATAGGCCGCGAGGCACTTGCCCGCCTGGGAGATCACCGACAGCGGGTCGCTCGTGGGCTCGCCGAAGATCGCCCGCAGCGCCTCGCCGTGGCGAGCAATCAGCCGTCGGGCGAGCTCGTCCCTGGAGAGGCCGTGCTCTCTCGGGTGCTCCCAGGCCATCACGGGCTGCGCCCAGAGCGAGTCGGCCGCGCCGTCCCAGAGCTGCCAGCGGTGCGTCGCCGCCCACCAGAGCGACGGGGTGTTGCGGCGACCCCGGAGGCCGCGCGCCTCGGCCCGGGCGAGCCCGTCGCTGAAGGCCCTCGCGGGGTCGTGGCAGCGGACGCAGGCGACGGTCCCGTCGACCGAGAGCGAGGCGTCGTGGAAGAGGGCGTAGCCCACGCGCGCGGCCTCGGGGCGGTCGGCCACGCGGTTGGTCGGATCGGGCTCCAGCGGCGGCACCGGGGACATCCGTCGGATGCGGCGCCACTCGCGCTCGGTGAACATCGCCTCCCCCGCGTCGGCCTCGTAGAACCTCGCCAGCGAGCGATCGGGCGCGGCGTCCCTCGGGCGAGGCGGCGACACGGGCGCGCGGTGACAGGCCGCCACCGCGAACGCCGCCACCAGCGAGAGCCAGGGTCCTCGGGTCATCGCAGCCCCGTCACCCGGAGCAGCCGCCCCCTCGCCCCGAAGTCCACGAACTCCGCGATGAGCAGCGCGCCGTCGGCCGTCCTCGCCATGCCCCCGGGGCGGCCGATGTGGTCGATCACCACCTCGCTCGTCGCGTCGGCCCGCTGGCGCAGCACCCGCCCCGCGTGGTCGCCCACGAAGAAGCCGCCGGCCCCGTCGGGAAGCAGCCCGTAGACGTTGCTGAGGCCGGTGGTGACGACGGTGGAGGTCCCGACGGTGCCGCCGCCCGGGGCGAAGCGGCGCACCGACGAGGGAGCCTGCCACTCGGCCACGAAGAGGGCCCCGGAGGCGTCGACGAAGAGCCCCTCTGGGACGTTGAGCCCGGTGGCATAGCGGGTCGCCTCGCGGGTCACCGGGTCGATGCGGGTGACGCGCCCGGTGCCGAAGGGGCCGAGGTTGTCGAAGGACGACGCGTAGACGGCCCCAGAGGCGTCGAGCGCCAGGTAGGTGACCGCGCCCAGGTCGCCCGCGAGCAGCGTGCGGGCGCCGGTGGTGCGGTCGACCCGGGAGACCGAGCGGGCACCCTCCTCGCCCACGAGCAGCGCTCCGTCGGTGACCTCGCGGAGCCCGATGGGAGCCATCAGCCCGGTGGCGACCGCGACGAAGCGATCGCCGTCGAGGCGGACGATGGCGCCGTCGCCCATCTCGGTGACGTAGATGGCCCCGTCGCGGGTGATGCAGACGTCCCGAGGCGCGGCCAGCGCGCCGCCGAGCACCTCGCAGGAGAGGCCGGGCGCGAGCGAGGCGCCAGGGCAGGCCCGCAGCGGGCCGACGTCCAACGAGGCGTCGGAGAGGGCCACCGCGCCGACGTCCGTCGGGACGCCCGGAGCGTGGGAGGGGTCGGAGCACGCGGCGAGCAGCGCGAGGAGTGACGCGGGGATCGACAGCCGTGGGCTCAAGGAGATGGGAGGGACAACGACCGAAGGCCCGGTGGGATTCAGAGCAGGGAGCAGAAGCCGATCCGGCAGACGCCCTCCCGGCAGGAGCCGCTACAGCACAGCTGGAAGTAGGCGCCGCACGGGACACACCGCTCGCCACCGCCCAACTGGCGCTGACAGAGCAGGTTGGTGTTGCAGCGCATCGCGCCCGTGCAGCACCCCTGGTTCTCGGCTCCGCAGGTCGGGGTCACCGGGACGTCCGTGCCCCCGACGTCCCTGGGGACGACCACATCAGGGAAGCCCGCATCGACCGCTCCCGTATCGAGAGGGCCGGTGTCCACGGGGCCGGTGTCCACGGGGCCGGTGTCCACGGGGCCTGTGTCCACGGGGCCCGTGTCGAGAGGGCCTGTGTCCACGGGGCCCGTATCGAGAGGGCCGGTGTCCACGGGGCCCGTATCGAGAGGGCCGGTGTCCACGGGGCCCGTATCGATCACCCCGACGTCGACGACGCCCGCATCGATCACCCCGGTGTCGACGACGCCAGTGTCGAGCTCGCCCGCCTCGGAGCCGAGGTCCATCGGGGCGATCGGCTGGTCGATGGGCGTACCCACGTCGGGCGTGACGCCCAGGTCGATGGCGGCGTCCAGGGTCGAGCCCGGGCCGACGCGCACCTCGGGGTTCTCGAGCGCGCACGCTCCCAGACCCAGTGCCAGCAGCATCGGCGCCACGAGAGTTCTCGCCATCGCCTGCGTCTCTAGTCCAGCTTCGCGTCGGATGCTACGGGGGATGCGCGCTCCCGCAGCACGAAGACCCGCAGCGCCCCCCCCAAGGCGGTCGCGGCCGCCCGGTCGGCTTGAGGTATCGTCGGCCCCCGAATGGTACCCAGCGCCGCCATCGATCCAGAGCGCGGCCGCCGCATGGTCGGCCTCGTGCTCTACGTCCTCGGCACCGTCCTCGGAGGGCTGCTCCTCCACGCCGTCTTCCTGATCCCTCCGCTCTTCGGCAGGGACCCCATCGGCGCGTACACCGCCATGGCCTACGGCGCAGCGCTCGCCTTCCCCGCGGTGCTCGTCTACATGACCGTCCCCCGGCTGCTCGACCGGTACGACCCGGAGCCCGCGTGGGCCCTCGCCATCGCCTTCACCTGGGGCGCCCTCGGCGCGTGCGGCTTCTCCGCGCCCATCAACAGCGTGGTCTCCGCCGTCGCGGGCGAGGCCATCGGCGCCGCGGTCTGCGCCCCCATCGTCGAGGAGTTCTTCAAGGCCCTGATCCTCTTCGGGATGTTCTATTTCTGGCGCCGCGAGTTCGACGGCGTCATCGACGGGATCATCTACGCCACCTTCGCCGCCCTCGGCTTCGCGGCCGTGGAGAACGTCGTCTACTACGCCCGCGCGGGCACCGGCTCCGCCAGCGTCGACCTCACCAGCGTCTTCATCCTCCGCGGGGTGGTCACCCCGTGGGCGCACCCCCTCTTCACCTCCATGACGGGCATCGGCTTCGGGCTCTCTCGAGAGAGCACCAGCCCGTGGGCCCGCTGGCTCTATCCCCTCCTCGGCTACGGCGCCGCGGTGCTCCTCCACGCCATCTGGAACGGCGCCGCCGTCCTCTCCACGGCCATGGAGGTGCCGCTGGTGCTCTTCCTCCTGCCGCTGTGGCTGCTCTTCGTGGTGGGCTTCCTGGTGATGGTGCTCGCCCTCGCGCTGCGCCGCGGACGGATCATCCGCGAGTACCTCCAGGACGAGGTGCTCATCGGCACCCTCAGCCGCGAGGAGTTCGCCCTGGTGGGCTCCGCCTTCGGGCAGTTTCGCGCCCGCTCCGGGCCTCAGGGCAAGCTCCGCGGCGAGCTCATCGCCACCGCCGCCCGCCTCGCCCTCTCCAAGTGGCACGCCACGCGCGCCATGAAGGGCCAGATGCGCACCATCAGCTTCGACTTCATCGTCCCGCTGCGCGAGCGCATCGCCCAGCTCCGCGCCGAGCTCGCGCGACGCTAGAACGCCATCCCATGAAGACCTGGCAGAAGATCGTCACGGCCTCCTTCGCGATCACCACCGCGGCCTTCTCCCTGGCCTGCGGCCCCGACGACCCTCCCGACACAAGCCCCGACCTCTTCCGCGTCGCGGTCAGCGGCCTCTCCGGCGGATCGCTCCTCTCGGTCTACGGCGACGCCCGCACCGGGCGCGCGTACCTCGCGGGCGGCTACGTGGGCGTCGATCCGTCGCGGCTCGAAGGCCGCCCCGCGGGCCGGCTCCTGGTGTACCGCTCCCCCGGCAGCTTCCTCACCGTCTGCACCGCCGACGCCGTGCTCTGGTGGACCGCCCCGGTCGACGGCGTCGCCTGGGCCGCGGGAGAGCGGGGCCGCGTGATGCGCTACCGCGAGGGCGAAGGCTGCGAGGTCGTCCCGACGGGGCTGAACCTCCCGGAGGGAGAGCCCACCTTCTGGGGCTTTACCCAGGTCGGTAACGACACCTGGTTCGTCGGCGGATCGGCGCTGCCCACCGGCCCGAAGGGAGTGCTGGTGCGCTACGACGGGAGCACCTTCTCTCGGGTGGAGGTTCCCCCCGAGGCGCGCGACGTGAACCTCTACAAGATCTCCTCGCGGAGCGACGGCGAGCTGGTGGTGGTGGGCGAGCGGGGGGTGTCGTTCAGGCTGCGTGGCGGCGTCGCGACGATGGTGGCGACGGGGCTCGGCGGGGCCGACAGCCGGCTCTTCACCGTGAGCTGCCACGGCGACGACTGCTGGGCCGTCGGCGGACAGAACACCGGCGTGGTGCTGCGCGGCGAGACCGTCACGCTCTCCGACAGCACCCGCGAATTTCGCTGGCAGCCCCGTAATTTCACCGACGCCCGAGGCTGGAACGGGGTCTGGTTCGCCGACGCCGAGAACGCCTTCCTCGTCGGGGTGGGCGGGCAGACGATGCACACCAACGGGTTCCGGTCGTTCATGGCGCGCTCCCTCACGCCCGCGACGCTTCACGGCGTCGGCGGCTGGTCGCGCCCGGACGGGACCAGCACCGTGGCCCTCGCGGTGGGCGGCGAGCTCGACACCGCGGACACCACGCAGCGCGCGGTCATCCTGCTGCGAGGCGACGACAGCGCGGCCTTCACCGTCGACGGCACGCCCTTCGTCCCCAGCGGTGAGCTGCGACGCTCGCTCGGCGGAGCGGGGCAGTAGTGCGGCTCACCTCCCGCTCGCTGCGCCGATACCACGGAGCGCTCGGCCGCCCATCGGGCGCCGTGGGGCGGGCCTCGGTGGAGCGCTCTGGGCTGCTGCTCACCCTGGTCGACGACGAGGGGCACACCGGCCGGGGAGAGGCCTCGCCGCTGCCGGGGCACTCGACGGAGACCCTGGCCGCGGTGACGCAGGCGCTCATCGACGTGATCCCGCGGCTGGGGGAGGCGCAGGACGACGACGTGGCCGGGACGCTGCGGAGGTTTCCTTCGCTGGACGCGCTGCCGTCGGCGCGCTGCGCGGTGGAGGTCGCGCTGCTCGACCTCTGGGGGCAGCGCCGCGGGGTGTCGGTCGCCGCGCTCCTGGGCTACGACCCGGCGCGGTTGGAGTGCAACGCGCAGCCCGGGGCGCTCGTCGACGAGGACATCGGGGAGCGCTGCGCCGCCGCGGTGGCGAGGGGCTTCGGGGTGCTCAAGCTGAAGGCCGGGTCCATCGATTTTACCGAGGAGCGTAAGACCCTGGAGGCCCTGCGGGCGCGCTTCCCCGGGGTGACCTGGCGGCTGGACGTCAACGGGCAGTGGACCCTGGACGAGGCGCGGCGCCGACTCGACGCGCTCGATGGCCTCGGGGTGCAGTACGTCGAGCAGCCCTGCGAGGGGGCGGAGGTGTTCTCGCTGGGGGTGCGCTCGGTGCCGTGGGCGGCGGACGAGGCGCTGATCGACCCCATCGCGAGGCGGCGCTTCCTGGAGGACGAGGACGCCCGGAGGGGCTGCGCGGCGGCGGTGCTGAAGCCGATGACCCTGGGGTGGCTGGCCGCGAGGCAGGCGGCGCTGGAGGCGGGACGGCTGGGGCTGGGCGTGGTGGTGACGCACCTGCTGGATGGTCCGGTGGCGCTGGCCGCGGCCTGCGAGCTGGCGCGCTCGGTGCCGGGCGCGTGGGCCTGCGGGCTCGACCGGCACGCGGGCCTGGACGCCTGGCCGAGGGTGGAGGTGCCGCAGGCGGAGGGCCCGTGGGTGCGGCGCGCGGAGGGCGCGGGGCTGGGCCTGGAGTGGGTGTCGTGAGCTCCGGCCTCTTCATGGTGCCGATGAGCCCGTCGCCGCGCCCTGAAGGACTATCGGTTCTAGACATCTCGCGCCTGGGGTACGGCGTGGGGCCTCTGCATCGGAGTGCAGCGCCTGACCCCAGGCAACATCAGGTGGTCACCTTCGCGCGACGCGAAGGTTGCAAGGGTAGTCGCTGTCGCCGTCGTCGCACGGCCCGCCCAGCAGACCGACGCGCCCGCCCGGCAGACCGACGCGCCCGCCCTCACCGTGGCCGCGCTCGCTCCGCACCGCGGTCGTCGCCGCGCTCGCTCCGTTCCCCCTGCAACCTTCGCGTCGCGCGAAGGTGGCCACCTGATGTTGCCTGGGGTCAGGCGCTGCACTCCGATGCAGAGGCCCCACGCCGTACCCCAGGCCGCGAGATGTGTAGAAGGGAAAGTCCTTCAGGGCGCGGCGACGGGCTCGGGGGCACCTTGAAAGGGCTGGGGTGAGCTCACCCTTCGCGCGGGTGCCGCCGAGGAGGCGCGGCGAGGTGGCCCTCATCGCCGACGGGCGGGCGTGGACCTTCGGCGAGCTCGACGCGCGCATGGGCTGCTTCGTCGCGGCGCTGACGGCGGGCGGCGTGCGCCGCGGAGACCGGGTGGCCCTGCGAGGGAGCAACCGCGCGGAGACGGTGGTCGCGCTGCTGGGGATGACCATCGCGGGGGTGACCGCCGTGCTGGTGCACCCGCGGCTGACGACGATGGAGGCGCGGTCGCTCATCGACGACGCGGAGGTCGCGCTCTCGCTCGACGACGCCGGGGTCGACGCGCTCTTACGCGATGGCGTAAAGCGCCGCTGGCCCGCGATGCCTCGCTGCGAGCTGGGCGCACCCCTGGCGATGATCTACACCTCGGGCACCTCGGGTCGCGCGAAGGGCGCGGTGCTCACCCACGGGGCCTTCGCCGCCAGCGCCGCCGCGAGCGAGCGCAACCTCGGCTGGGAGCACCCCGACCGCTGGGTCGCCGCGCTGCCGATCGCCCACGTGGGAGGGCTCTCGGTGCTCACCCGCTGCCTGCTGGCGGGGCGCCCGGTGGCGCTGCTGCCTCGCTTCGACGCCGGCGCCGTGCTCGACGCGGTGCGCTCTGGAGGGACGCTGGTGTCGGTGGTCCCGACGATGCTGAGGGCGCTGCTGGAGGCCGACCGGGACAACGTGCTGGCTCGCGCCCGGGCGCTGCTGGTGGGCGGCGCGGCGTGCCCGCCGGAGCTGCTTGCCGAGAGCGCGGCGAGGGGCGTACGGGCGCTTGCCACCTACGGCATGACCGAGATGTGCTCCCAGGTGGCGACGCAGGCGCCGACCCGCGAGCCGGTCGCGCAGCGCGGCGTGGGGAGAGCCTTGCACGGGGTCGAGCTGCGGCTGGTCGACGACGAAGGCGCTCCGGTCGCGACCGGCGCGGTGGGGCGCATCACCGTGCGGGGCCCGATGCGGATGCGCGGCTACTGGGGCCACGCCCCGCTGGCGGACGATGCGTGGTTCGACACGGGAGACCTCGGGGCGCTCGACGAGGCCGGGGTGCTGTCGATACACGCGAGGCGCACCGACCTGATCGTGACGGGCGGAGAGAACGTCTACCCCGTGGAGGTCGAGCAGGCCCTGGAGTCGCACCCCTCGGTGGCCGGGGCGCTGGTGTTCGGAGTACCCGACCCGGTATGGGGGCAGCGCGTGGCGGCAGCGGTGGTGGCGCGGGCGGAGGTGGCCGACGAGGCCGCGTGGCGCGAGGCGCTCTGGCGGCACGTGAGTCAGCGGCTCGCGGGCTTCAAGCGACCGAGGCTGCTGGCGAGGGTGGAGGCGATCGCAGCGCTGCCGAGCGGCAAGCCCGACCGGGCGGGAGCGCCCGCGCGCTACGGAGCGTCGGTAGGACCGTGGGGAGACGGTGTATCGTCGCGCGCCTGAGGCATGGCAGCACTTCTTGATCCTCGCGCGGTCGCCCGCTTCCGCCGCAACCGCGGCGCGCGCTTCGGGCTCATCCTGGTGGTCCTGGCGATGGCCGCGGCGCTCTTCGCCCCGCTGCTCTCGCCGCACGACCCCGACATGCCCTTCAAGTCCCGCACGCTCACCACCCAGGGCGTGCCCATCGGGCCGACGTGGGAGTTTCCGCTCGGGGCCGACGTGGTGGGCCGCTGCGAGCTCTCCCGGCTGCTCTACGGCGCGCGCGTGTCGCTCACCGTCGCCTTCGCGGCCACTGGCCTCATCGTCCTCGTCGGCACCTTCATCGGCCTCCTCTCGGGCTACTTCGGGGGGTGGACCGACACGGTGCTGATGCGCCTCGTCGACGCGCTGCTGTCCTTCCCCTTCCTGCTGGTGGTGATGACCCTCAACAAGATCATCGACGAGCCCGACCTCTGGGTGATCTTCGTGGTGCTCGCGGCCCTCGCGTGGCCCTCCATGGCCCGGCAGATCCGGGGCAAGACCCTCCAGCTCAAGGAGCTCGACTACGTGCTCGCAGCGCGCGCCCTCGGCGCCTCGCACTTCCGGATCATCAGCCGCCACCTCTTGCCCAACGTGATCCCGCTGGTGATCGTGATCGCCACCTCGCAGGTCGCGGGGATGATCGTCGCCGAGAGCTCGCTCTCGTACCTGGGCGTCGGGGTGGTTCCTCCCGCGTCGTCGTGGGGCTCGATGCTGCACCAGTCGGAGTCGCTCACCCGCGCGGTGCCGAGGCTCACGCTGGTCCCGGGGCTGGCGATTTTGCTGACGGTGGTGGGCTTCAACCTGCTGGGAGAGGCGCTGCGCGACGCGGTCGACCCGCGGGGGTAGGACCGAAGACTCAGAGCGGCGTGTAGCTGGAGCAGGCGCCCGCGTAGCCGCGGCGCGTCGAGGGGATGTTGTTGCTCATCACCCAGCCGATGCTCGCGCACTGGTACCAGTCGCGGTCGAAGCGGCTCTGGAGGCACGAGCCCACGCGCATGTCGCGGCCGAGCGTGCCGCTGTAGCAATGGCCGCTGCCGGGCTCAGGGGTCGTGCCGCCGCCGCCGCTGAGCGGGTGCTGCGACGAGCAGGCCCCGCGGCTGCCGCGGCCGGAGTACCACGTGCCGTTGTCGCACTGGTACCAGGCGCTATCGAGGCGCGCCTCGACGCAGGTCTTCTCGGCCACCTCGCGTCCAAGGGTGGTGGAGAAGCAGCGGCCGCTGGAGGTGCCGCCGGAGAACGAGCCCTGCGAGCCCGCCGGGCGCTCCCAGTGCCACGGCTCGCTCGGGACCGTGCGGCGGAAGCCGTAGCGCGACGCGTTGCGGGACATCCAGTTGTAGACCCCGGCGCTGCTGGTGTTGAGGTCGAGCGCGAGGCCGCTCTGGTGGTTGGAGTAGCCCGGCCGCGCCGCGAGGTTGCCGCGGCCCGAGAGGTAGAGGTTGTAGAGGTAGCGCTGCTGATCCATCGTGCGGAAACCGCTGACGATGGAGATGCGCACGCCGCTCGCCGAGGCCGCCGCGCGCATCGCCCCGAAGGCCTGCGCCGTGCGGTACTCGACCAGCTTGCCGTCGACGGAGACGACGCAGATGTTGGCGCGGTTGCCGCGGCTGTACCCGGCCGCCGGGCGACAGCCCCCCACCGCGTCGACGGCGGTGCCGGTGCCCTCGGCCGTCATGGTGAAGCCGCTGCCCTCGAGGGGCGGGGCCAGCGCGGCGACGTCGCCGTCGGTCTCCGCCGTGGGCTCGGTGTAGTCGTTGCCCGGCTCCGCCACCCCAGCGGCCTGCTCGGCCTCGGTGATGTCCGTGTCCGGGACGAAGCCCGCCATCGTCGTGACCGGGGTCGCGGCGTCGTCGGTGCCGGGCGCGCAGGCCACCATCGCGATCGCTACCGCCAGCATCCAGCGGGGAGAGGTCTCGGTTCGGGTCGGGCTTCGCATCACGGTCTCCATGGGGGTGGTTGGGAGAAGGCTCTGCAGTACCCGGGCCACGGAGGAAAGGGCACGCTTCGACCTGTTTTCAAGGGGTGCGAGCCATCCCCGAGGCCCTGCCTCGGGTGGGAGAGCGTTGACCATTCCCGCCCGGCGCATGGGACTCCATTGACCACAGGCTCCATACGCCTTGCCTCGGCGGAGGCGGTGAAAGTACCGTTCGCGCGCGACGGCCCCGCCGCCGACCACCCGAAGGAACAGAACCCCCAATGCCCGTCATCAACGCGCACATCACCGGCACCGTCTGGAAGATCGAAGTGAAGCTCGGCGACGTCATCGAGCCCGGCACCGTCGTCGCGATTCTCGAGTCGATGAAGATGGAGATGCCCGTCGAGTCCGAGGAGGGCGGCACCATCACGGTGATCCACGTCTCCGAGGGCCAGGCCGTCAACGAAGACGCCCCGCTGGTCACCGTCGGGTGACGCTCGCCCGGCGGCTGTGGCGCTCCCCGGCGCTGCGGTTCCTCGCGCTGGGCGCCGCGCTCTTCGGCATCGAGTCCCTCGCCCGCTCCACCCCTCAACCCACGCTCACGGCCCCGCGCGCCACCGCCCTCGCCCTGCGAGACGAGCTCCGCGCGAGCCTCCACCGCGAGCCCTCCGCCGCCGAGCTCCGCGCCCGCCTGGAGTCCTGGGCCGACGACGAGCGCCTCTACCGCGAGGCCCTCGACCGCCGCCTCTGGGAGGGCGACCCGGTGCTCCGCCAGCGCCTCGTCGAGCGCGCCGCCTGGGTGCTCCGCCACGAGGCCGCCGCCCCTGATCCCACGCCCGACGAGCTCGCCCGCACCCTCGCCCGCCACCCCGAGCGCTACCTGGTCCCCGCCCGGGTGAGCTTCACCCAGGTCTTCGTCTCCCTCGCCCTTCACCCCTCCGACGCGCCCTCCGTCATGGCCTCCCTCTCAGCGCGCATCGACCGCGGCGACGACCCCTCCTCCCTCGGCGATGCTCCCCCTTTCGGCAGAGAGGCCCTCGCCCGCAACGACGCCGGCCTCGCCTCGGAGTACGGCAGCGCCTTCGCCGAGGCGCTCCGCGAGCTGCCCTTGGGCGCGTGGTCGCCTCCCATCGAGACCCGCTTCGGCGTCCACCGGGTGCGCATCACCGCGCGGACGCCGCCCACCACGCTGACCGTCGCCCAGGCGGGGCTACGCCTCGTCGCCGACTGGCGCGACGACCAGCGCGAGGCCCTCGACCGCAGCGTGCGCGACCGGCTGCGCGCCCGCCTGCCGCTGCGCCTCGAAGGCGAACCCTCTCGATGAGATACCCCGTCGCCCTCGCCCTCGCGCTGCTCCTTCGCGCCGGGGCAGCGCCCGCCCACGGCCGGGACCCCGAGGTGGTCACCCTGGAGGAGGACCGCGACGCGACTGTCACCGTGAGCGTGCGCGTCGACGACGACCCCTCGCGGGTGGGGGCGGCGTGGTCCTTCGCGCTCTCGGCGCGGTGCCGGGTGCTCGACGCCCCGGCGAGGGTGCCCGAGGTGCGGGGCGAGCGCTGGCGGTGGCGCGTCGACTGCGGCCCCTCGGGCCTCGACGGGGTCACCGTCGACAGCCTCGGATCGGCCCACGAGACCCTTGTGAACGTGCGCCGCCGCGACGGGAGCTCCCTCGCCCGCACGCTCCGACCGTCGGCTCCCGCGATGGTGGTCCCCGAGGCGCTCTCCGCCCCGACGCCCTGGTGGACCACCGCCCGCGGCTTCGTCTCCCTCGGCCTCTCGCACCTCGCGACCGGCCTCGACCACCTGCTCTTCCTGGCGCTGCTGCTGGTGCGGGTGCGCTCCTGGCGTCGTCGCGCGGCGGCGGTTTCGTCCTTCACGGCAGGCCACGCGCTCACCCTCTGCGTCGCGGCGCTCAGCACGGTGCCGGTGTCCTCCGCCCTGGTCGAGGCCCTCATCGCCGGGAGCATCTGGCTGCTGGCCGCGGACACCTGGCGTTCGCTCTCCGAGGGCGACGGAGCACCTGACCCGGTAAACCTCTGGGCGCTGCCGGCGGCCTTCGGGCTGGTTCACGGGCTGGGCTTCGCGGGCGCCCTCCGCTCCGCGGGGATGCGCTCCGGGGAGCGGGTGCTCGCGCTGGCGTCGTTCAACCTGGGCATCGAGCTGGCGCAGCTCGCGGCGGTGCTGGCGGCGGCGGCCCTCGGTCGCCTCGCGGCGGGACGCGGGACGGCCGGGGCGAGGGCGGTGACGGCGCTCTCGGGCGTGGCGGGCGGGTGGTGGCTCACCGAGCGGGTCGTGGCGCTCTGCAAGGGATGACGGCGGGAATGCGAGGGAGGGTGGGCGGCGTTGCGAAGCGAGTGACGACGAGGAGCGCGAGGCGATGGTCCCCCTGGGTGGCGCTGGCGGTGGCGCCGTGGGTGTGGCTGCCCGCGCGCGACCGGGCCGTCGCCCCTCTGGCCACGAGCGCGCGAGCGCCGGAGGTCACGCACATCGAGCCCGAGGGCGCCCGCTGCGACGGGGTGCTGATCGCCGACGAGTGCCTGCACCCGCGCTGCGCGGTGGGGGAGCTCGACCTGGACGGGTTCTGCCTGCCGACCGCGGGGGCGGTGGTCGACGAGGGCGCGATGGTGGCGACCAACGTGCACACCGAGCGCACCGGGCGGCGGGTGATCTACGAGCACATCCCCAGGCGCCACGACGTGCCCGAGGACTACGACCGCTTCGTGTACCCGGTTGCGACCGCTGGGGGGCGGGCGGTGTCGTCGGGCTACGACCTCGACCGGCCCGACTCCCAGCAGCGGCGAGGCGCCGGGCTCAGCGCCACCGGCCACGGCGGGGTCGACCTGCCGCAGCCGAGGGGGACGCCCGTGCGGGTGGCGGCGCTGCGCGGCGAGCAGGGCGACCCGGAGGTGGTCTACGTGGGGCGACTCTTCGGGACGACGGTGCTGCTCCGCCAGGTGGTGCGAGAGGGCGACTCGCTCTGGACCTACCTGACCCTGTACGGCCACCTCGACGCGGCCGCGCAGGGGCTGACGCGCGGGATGTTCGTGCGGCCCGGCGCGGTGGTGGGCTTCGTGGGCGACACCGGCGCGGAGGGCTACGTGCACCTTCACTACGAGGTGCGGCGGGTGCGCGCTGGCATCGACGTGATGAGGGAGGACATCGCGCGGGTCACCGAGCAGGAGGTGAGCGTCCCCTGCGACCCGCGCAACGTGCTGCCCTGGCGGTGAGGCCCTTCAGCGGTAGTAGCCGAACGAGAGCAGGTAGTTGGGGACGGTGGTGGTGCTCCGGAGGCCGGTGACGCAGACGGCGTAGCTGCCCGCCGAGACGTTGCGCGCGTTGGTCTGCACCGTCGGGTTGAGCATCGGGCAGAGCCCGAAGCCGTCGGAGTCGTCCTGGGAGGTGACGGTGCTGCTGCCGGTGCCCGACGCGGCCAGCCGGTACAGGGTGATCACCGGGTCGGCGCCCCCGGCCGGGCAACCCTGCGCCATGGGGAGCTGAACCTGCGCGTAGATCGAGGCGCCCGCCGGCACCGTGAGCCCGAAGCAGTCGCGGTCGCCCGCGGTGATGCTCCCGGTGAAGGCCGCGCCCGTGGTCGAGGTCGTCATGGGCGGGTTGATGGGGTTGTTGTCCTCGGCCTCGGCTTGGGCCATGGCGCACGAGCCCGCGGTAGCGCTCGTCGCGACGCAGCCCTCGCCCGCCGGGCAGAGGGTGCTGCGGCCGGTCCAGTCGCAGGTCGCCCCCGAGGCCACCGCGCTCAGGCACCACCCCTCGTTGGTGTACGCCGATGAGCAGGTCAGCGACGTGTTGCAGCGAGGCGCGACGGCGCGGCAGAAGGTGCCCGCCCCGCCGTCGGCCACGCAGATCATGCCGCCGCCCGACGCGGTGCAGCGGCTGCCGCTCGCGCACACGCTCGTCGCCGTGCACGCCCCACCGACGGCCACGGCCATCACGCAGCGCGAGGCCGTCGCGGTCTGCGTGCCGTTGCAGCCGAGGCCCGCGTCGCAGGCCATGCCCGAGGCGCGGCAGCGGCCGTTGAGGCTGCCGTCGGCCACGCAGGTGGTGTTGCCGGCCACCGTGAGACAGGTGCTCCCGGTCACGCAGGGGTCGCCCGTGCCCGCGGCGTCGCAGGCCGCGCCCACGGCGATGGTGCCGCGGCAGCGCGAGCTGGTGCTGGTCACGGCGCCGCTGCACACCAGCATGGCGTCGCAGGCCGTGCCGGTGCTCCGGCAGCGGCCGCCCGCCGTCCCCTCGGCGACGCAGGTGCTGGCGCCCGACGCGGTGATGCAGTGGCTCCCGGCGGCGCACACGTTGGCGGCGCCCGCGGGGTCGCAGGCCCCGCCGACAGCCACGGTGGCCCGGCAGCGCGAGCTGGTGCTGGTGACCGCGCCGCTGCAGGTGAGGCCCTCGTCGCAGGCGAGGCCGGCGCTGCGGCAGCGTGCGCCCGCGGTGCCGTCCGCGAGGCAGGTGCCCATCGTGGTCGAGGTGCCCGTCGGGACGCAGCGCAGGGCCGCCGCGCAGGGGGCCGGGGTGACCTCGCGCGGGTCGCACGCGGCGCCCGTCATGCCGGGGTACACCTCGGTCACCGTGAGCGCGAAGGCGCCCGTCGGGGTGGTGGTGGAGCTGCCGTCGTAGCCGGCCACGATGATGTACACGGGCGTGCCCGCGGTGACCGCCGCGGCGGTGGTGAACACCGACGAGAAGCCGCGCGGGTCGTTGCCGCCGTCGTCGTCGCAGCCGAGGGCGCTGGCGCCGCTGGGGAGCGACGCGCACGCGGCCTGCACCCAGACGACGGTGTCGAAGTTCACGGCCGTGCCGGCGTTGTCGGTCGACACCCGGAGCCGCACGCCCGCGCGCGGCACGTAGCGGAACGCCACCTGGTGGCCGATGGAACTCGCGCTGCCGCAGGCCGGGCGCAGCGGCGCCGAGCGGCCCGTGGAGGCGTTGCTGCCCGTGTAGCTGGTGGTCTCGCCCGCGAGGGTGCCCATCGCGTTGAGGTCGATGACGGCCGAGGCCGCGCAGGGGTCGTAGGGGGGCCCGGTGTCGACGGCGCCCGTGTCGCGAACGCCCGTGTCGAGGGTGCCGGTGTCGCGAGCGCCCGTGTCACGCACGCCCGTGTCGCGAACGCCCGTGTCGAAGGCGCCGGCGTCGAAGTCGGGGAAGCCCTGGTCCTCCGGGAAGCCGCGGTCGGTGACGCCCAGGTCGGGGAAGGTCGGGATGGGCCCGGCGTCTTCCTTGAGCATCTCGCCCGCGTCCTCTTCGGGCATCGTATCGAAGGGCGATTCGTCACCCCCGCACGCGGGCAGGAGCAGAGCCAGGGACACCGGGAGCCACCGTCGATTGGACCACATCACACGCACCTCGTTGAGTGGCCCGGCGGCTCGCACGGAACCCGCCAGGCCGTCAAGGGCACGGACGCCGCACCGTCAGGGTACGGCGGTGAAGGCCGGGGCGGTGGTGCCGCTGGTGGTGGTCGATCCTCGGACGGTGATGCGCCCGACGCTGCCGTTGCCGCCGGCCGTGCCGCAGTTGCCCGGGTCGTTGCCGCCGGCGCCGCCGTTCGCGGTCACCAGCGAGGCCCCGAGGTTGATGCCGCCCACGCGGAGGTAGATCGCTCCGCCCGCGCCGCCGCCGCCGCCCCCGGAGCCGCAGCCCGCGTAGTTGTACTCGTTGTTGCCCGTCTGCCCGTTGGAGCGGATGGCCCCAGGGCTCTCGACGGAGATCGCCGGCGAGGCCACGTAGATGATCCCTCCGCCGTTGGCTCCGGCGGAGCCGTAGCCGTCCTCGTCGGCGCCGCCGTTGGCCCCCGCGCCGCCCAAGAACATCGTCGTCTGCGCCGCGACGCCCACCGCCAGGCCCGCGTTGCCGCCCGGCTGGCAGACCGCCCCGCCCGCGCTCCCGGCGAGGCCTCCGCTCGCGTGGCCGCCGCCGCCGCCGCCGCCTGCCCAGCAGCACTCGCAGCCCGTGCGCCCGCCGCCGCCGCCGCCGTTGCTGTTGGGCACGGTGTTCTGCACGCCGTACCCGGCGGCCCCTTCGCCCTGCTCGCCGGCCCGGTTGTTGGAGTTCACCCGGGGGTGGCCGCGAAACCCGCGATCGCTCATGACGATGGCGCCGCTCGTCACCCGCACGCTCTCCCTCGCGGCGAAGGCCAGGATGCCTCCCGTGTTGCCGTCCCAGGCGGGCGCGACCAGCGTCCCCCCGTTGACCAGCACGGTGCTGTACTGCGGCATCACCACGGCCTGCGCGCGGTTGGCCCCGGCGCTGCTGTAGGCCGCCGTGAGCGGGGCCTCGACGGTGGCCCGCGACCCGGACAGCGCCACGATCTGCCGCACCTCCCAGCTCCCCGCCCCGGCGCCCTGCGTCTGGTGAAGGAACACCATCTGCCCCACGGAGAAGCCCGTCGGCGCCGTCAGGTCGACCGCGGTGCCCCCGGGCCCTCCCGTCGCGGGAGAGCGCACGGCGTTGATGGTGACGGTGCCCGAGGTGGGCGTGAGGGCAGCGTCGGCGCCGCTGCCATAGGGCCCGAGCACGCAAGCGCCCGCGGTGCAGGTGGCCCCCGGCAGGCACGTGCGCCCGCAGGCCCCGCAGTGGGCGTTGCTGGTGTTGAGGTTGGCCTCGCAGGCGTTGGCGAGGTTTCCGTCGCAGTCGCCGAAGCCGGTGTTGCAGCTGTCGACGGCGCAGACGCCGACGCGGCACGAGGCCGTGGCGTTGTTGCTGTTGCACACGCGCCCGCAGCCGCCGCAGTTGCGCAGGTCGGTCGGGGTGTTGGACTCGCAGCCGTTGGCCGCGTTGCCGTCGCAGTCGGCGTAGCCCGCGAGGCAGGTGACGCCGCAGACCCCGGTGACGCAGACCGGCGCGCCGTTGGGCCTCGCCGCGCAGGACGTGCCGCAGGCGCCGCAGTGCGCGAGGTCGCTGCGGGTGTTGGCCTCGCAGCCGTTGGGCGCGTTGCCGTCGCAGTCGGCGAAGCCCGCGGCGCAGGAGGCCACGGTGCACGCGCTGGCCGCGCAGGCCGCCGTGGCGTTGGCCAGCGAGCAGGCGTTGCCGCAGCGGCCGCAGTGCGAGGCCGTGACGCGGGTGTCGACCTCGCAGCCGTCGGAGGGGTCGCCGTTGCAGTCCGAGAAGCCGGTGACGCACTCGTAGGCGCACGCCCCGGCGCCGCAGCGCGCGGTGGTGTTGGGCCGCGGCGCGCAGGCCATGCCGCAGGCGCCGCAGTGCGCGAGGTCGCTCTGGGTGTTGACCTCGCAGCCGTTGGTCGCGCTGGTGTCGCAGTCCGCGAAGGGGGCGACGCAGCTCGTGACGGCGCAGTTGCCGTTCATGCACGCCGGGACGGCGTTGGGGAGCGTGCAGCGGGTGTCGCATCCGCCGCACGCGGCGACGTTGGACTGGGTGTTGACGCACGCGCCGGAGCAGCAGGCCTGGTCGGCGGGGCAGCCGCGGGTGGGAGAGCAGCCGGTGACGCAGAGGTTGCCCACGCAGAGGTTGCCGAGGGGGCAGTCGTCGTTGCCGAGACACGCGACGCACATGCGGGTGGTGGTGTCGCAGCGGGCGGTGGGGGAGGCGGCTCCGCCGTCGGCGCCGGCGGAGCGGCAGGCCTCGTCGGAGCGGCAGCCCGGGGCGCAGGCGTTGGTGGCCGCGACGCAGTACTGCCCCGACGGACAGGTGTCGGCGGAGGCGAGGCACTGCACGCAGCGGCCCGAGGCGACGTCGCAGACGCCCCCCTCGGAGTGGCCCACGCACTGGGCGTCGGCGGTGCAGACGAAGGGCACATCGACCGGGACATCGGGGACGTCCGGAGCGTCGACCTCGACGGGAACATCGGGAACATCGACCCCGAGGTCCATGGGGCCGAGGTCCGTGGGGCCGAGGTCCGTGGGGCCGAGGTCCGTGGGGCCGAGGTCCGCGCTGCTGGCATCGGGAGGGCCCCCGACGACCGAGTTGCCATCGGTGCACGCGAGCGCGAGGCTCACTGCACCCACCAGAAGACCGAGCTGTCGATGCCTCATCGCGCGAGGATCGCACGACTCGGGCGGCGCCCGCGAAGGGCTTCGAGGGATGAGCGGATCAGGCGGTGGGGACGACCAGCGGCGGGTTGTGCATCTTCTTGGTGATCACCGGGCTGAGGGCGATGAGCACGGCGCCCGCGGCGGCGGTGACGCCCACGATGGTCGCGAAGAGGGTGAACTCCCCGAGGTGCTCGGAGTAGCCCCCGATGAGCCCGGCGAGGTAGTTGGCGACGAAGCTGGAGAGCAGCCAGACGCCCATCATCAGCGAGGCGAAGCGGGCGGGCGCGAGCTTGCTCACCGCGGAGAGCCCGACCGGCGAGAGGCAGAGCTCGCCCACGGTGTGGAAGAAGTACGCGCCCACGACCCAGAACATCGCGGCCTGGCCGCCGTCGGCGGTCTGCCTGGAGGCGCCGAGCATCAGCACGAAGCCGAAGGAGAGGAGCAGCAGCCCGATGCCCAGCTTGGCCGGGGTGGAGGGCTCCCTGCGGGCCTTGGCGAGGCGCACCCAGAGCATCGAGAACAGCGGCCCCAGCAGCACGATGAACATCGGGTTGATGGACTGGAACCACGTCGTCGGCACGACCATCCCGAAGAGGTGACGGTCGACCTTGGTGTCGGTGTAGAGGGTCATGAGGCCGCCCGCCTGCTCGAAGGCGGCCCAGAAGAAGATGTTGAAGAACGCGAGGGCGAAGATGACGCCCAGCCTGTCGCGCTCGACGTGGGTGAGCTTCGCGGTCTCGGTCTGCACCTCGCCGGGGGCGCGGTAGTCGCCCTCCCCCGGGGGCCCGAGCTTCTGCGCGCCTCGCGGCGCCGGGGCGAGGCCCACGTCCCCGAGCAGGCGCTTGTTGAGCGCGAGGAAGGTGAGCAGCCCGAGGCCCATGCCGACGCCCGCCGAGCCGAAGCCCCAGTGCCAGCCGAGCTTCTCGCCGAGCGTCCCGCACACCAGCGGCGACAGGAAGGCCCCGAGGTTGATGCCCATGTAGAAGATGGTGAAGGCCCCGTCGCGGCGCGCGTCGCCGGGGGGATAGAGCCCGCCCACCATGGTGCTGATGTTGGGCTTGAAGAACCCGTTGCCCACGATGAGGAAGGTGAGCGCCGCGAAGAAGGCCACCTCGCCGGGCACCGCCATGAGGAAGTGCCCGATCATCATCAGGAAGCCGCCGAGCACCACCGCGCGCCGCTGCCCGAGGTAGCGGTCGGCGATGTAACCGCCAGCGAGCGGCGTCAGGTACACGAGCGCGGTGTACGTCCCGTAGATCTTGAGGGCGGTCGCGCGGCTCCAGTGGAAGCCCCCGTGATCCGCCGCGCCGGTCATGTAGAGCACCAGCAGCGCCCGCATGCCGTAGTACGACATGCGCTCCCACATCTCCGTCGCGAACAGGAGGTAGAGCCCCTTGGGGTGCCCCTTCTTTACCACCTCGGTGACCGGCGCCTCGGACGTGCTCGCTGTGCTCATGCGGCGCGCATCCTAGTCGAAGCGCTCCCCCGATGGCGACGATCGCGCACCCGGGAAAGCGCCCCGGAAACGACGGGGAACCAGGGATGGAAGGGGGGGGAGAAGGATGCGCGGCGATCGGACGCCGCCGCGCTCAGCCGGGGATCAGAGGCCGCTGACGTTCAGGACGTAGGCGCCGCTGTTGGTGCTGTAGCCGTCGACGACCACGTAGTAGGTCGTGCCCGCGGTGGCCGCGAAGACGACCCGCGACTGGAGCCCGAGGCCCCCGGCGTCGTCGTTGCAGCCGAGGGTGCTGCCGCCGCAGGTGTTGCCCACGTAGAGCACCGTGTCGTAGGCCGAGCCCGAGGTGTCGACGGTGATGGTGCCCGAGCGGGTCGCGGTGATGGCGTAGACCACGTCCGGCGCGGAGTTGGCCCGGCACGAGCCGCTGTAGTTGGCGGCGCGCCCGGCGGTGGTGCCGATGTACCGCCCGTTGCGGGTGATGGCCGCGGGGCTGGCGCAGGTGTCGTTGTTGAGCGCCACCGAGGAGGAGGTCAGCGTGAAGGCGCCGCCGCCGTTGGTGGCGTAGGCGTCCTGGACGATGAGGTAGGTGCCCGCCGGGGGGTTGACCAGCCGCACGGTGCTGCGCGAGGTGGAGCCATCGTCGTCGTTGCAGGCGACCTCGTCGCTCGTGGTGCAGGCCGCGGCGTTGTGCACGTGCAGCAGGCCGTCGAAGCCCGTGGTGTTGGAGGTGAACGTGTACGTGCGGGGCGAGCCGTCGAACACGACCGAGTAGGTCACGTCGCGCCCGGGGCCGCCGGAGCCGCAGGTCGAGGTGTGGTTGTTCTGCGCCGTGGCGGTGTTGCCCATCACGGTGCCGCCGACGGAGTAGGCCGCCGGGGTCGCGCAGGTCTCGTTCGAGGCGCGGCAGGCGCCCGAGGTGCAGGTCGTCGGGGCCACGCACGCCGCGCCGCACGCGCCGCAGCTGGCGCTGTCCGTCGCGAGGTTGCGGCAGGTGCCGCCGCAGTTGGTCTGGCCCGCCGGGCAGGCGACCACGCAGGCGCCCGCCAGGCAGGCGGTGGAGCCGCCGACCGGGGCGGCGCAGACGGTGCCGCAGGCGCCGCAGTTGCTGGCGTCGGTGGCGACCGCGCGGCAGGTGCCGCCGCAGTTGAGCTGGCCCGCCGGGCACGAGCGCACGCAGGCGCCGGCCACGCAGGCGACGCTACCGCCGACCGGAGCGGCGCAGACGGTGCCGCAGGCGCCGCAGTTGGTGGCGCTGGTCTGGAGGTTGACGCAGGAGGTGCCGCAGAAGTTCTGGCCCGTCGGGCAGGTGCCGAAGGTCAGGCTGAGGGTGTACGCGCCCGCCGAGCTGGCGCCGTAGCCGTCGACGTAGAGCGAGTGCAGGCCGGCGCCGCTGGCGAGGGTGCCGGTGATGGTCGACTGCGCGCCGCAGCCGTCGTCGTTGCAGATGTTCGCCGAGCGGGCGGCGCTGCGCTGCTCGAGCACGGTGTCCCAGGTGGCGGCGCCGCAGGTCGCGGCGTTGAACTGCGTCGCGGCGAAGCTCGGGCAGGTCGTGAACCAGTAGCTGGTCTCCGGACCGGCGGCGCTGGTGCAGCTCTGGCTGAGCACGCCGGTGCCGCTGGTGGTGCCCATGAAGGTCTGGGTCCCGGCGGCCAGCGAGGTGATCTGGGTCACCGCGCCGCTGCCGATGGGCAGGTGCTGGAAGTGCAGCGTGAAGGGCCCGCTGTTGGTGCTGTAGCCCGACACCACCACGTAGTAGGTGCCGGGGTCGAGCACCCTCGCGAGCTGCGACTGGGTGCCGCCGCAGCTGTCGTCGGTGCAGGTGCCGGTGATGGTGCCGGTGCCCGAGGCGGGCGCGAAGCCCAGGACGGTGTCGAAGCTGGTGCCGAAGGTGTCGACGTAGACGACCTCGCGGCGGGCCAGCGTGAAGCGGTAGTACACGTCCGCGCCGCCGCAGCCGGAGTGGTTGGTCGCGGAGGTGGTGGTGCCCATGATGGTCGACGCCGGCGTCGCGAGGCTGATCACCACCGCGCCGGTCGGGAGGTCATTGGACGGGGCGCCGGTGACGCAGGCGCCCGCGGTGCAGGTCTGGCCCGCGGTGCAGGTGCGGCCGCACGCGCCGCAGTTGGCGACGCTGGTCTGGGTGTCGATGCAGGCCGCGCCGCAGAGGGTCTGGCCCGTCGGGCAGACGCAGGCGCCAGCGGCGCAGCTCTGGCCCGACGGGCAGGTGCGGCCGCAGGCGCCGCAGTTGGTGCCGCTGGTCTGGGTGTTGACGCAGGCGTCGCCGCAGAGGGTCTCACCCGCGCCGCAGTTGCGCCGGCAGACGCCCGCCGCGCACGACTGGCCCGTCGCGCAGGCGGTGCCGCAGGCGCCGCAGTTGGCGTTGCTGGTGTTGGTGTCGACGCAGGCGTCGCCGCACGCGGTCTGACCCGCCGGGCAGACCAGGCGGCAGGCCCCGGCGACGCAGCTCTGGCCAGTCGAGCACGCGTTGCCGCACGCGCCGCAGTTGGCCGCGTCGGTGAGCGTGTCGACGCAGCTCATGACCCCCGCCGCGGAGGTGCAGACCGAGCGAGGCGCCGCGCAGGTGAGCGCACAGCGGCCTGCGGAGCACATCTGCCCGGCCGGGCACGCGGCGCCGCAGGAGCCGCAGTTGGCGGGGTCGCTGTCGAGAGTGGAGCAGACGTCGCCGCAGAGGCTCTGGCCCGCCGAGCAGCTCCGTCGGCAGAGGCCGACCTGACAGCTCTGGCCCGTCGCGCAGACGGTGCCGCAGGTGCCGCAGTTGGTGTTGTCGGTGTTGGTGTCGACGCAGCTGGTGCCGCAGTAGCTCTGGCCCGCGGTGCAGGTCGGGACGTCCGGCCTGGGACCGGTGTCGTCCGCGGGCGTGCCCGCGTCTTCCATGGGCGTGCCGGTGTCGTCCGCGGGGGTGCCGCTGTCGACCGCCGCCCCGGTGTCGTCCGCGGGGGTGCCGCTGTCGACCGCCGCCCCGGTGTCGTCCGCGGGGGTGCCGCTGTCGACCGGCTTGCCGGTGTCCTCCGTCGGGGTGCCGGTGTCCTCCGTCGGGGTGCCGGTGTCCTCCGTCGGGGTGCCGCTGTCGACCGGCTTGCCGGTGTCCTCCGTCGGCGTGCCCGAGTCGCTGCCGAGGTCCGTGGCCTCGCCAGTGTCGTTCACAACGGGGACGTCTGTGTCGACGGGGGTGTTGTTGACGTTGTCGCTACACGCCGCCGCGAACAACGCGGGGACGAGCCACCAGAGTTTGTTCTGTGACTTCAAGGGCACTGCTCTCCTACGCAAGGTGGCGCAGAAGGGGGGGTTGCCCTCGCGAACCATCGCGATCTCCCTCCATCTTCCACGCGCCATCGTCGGGCAATGAACCAAACCCAGGCCTCCGCGGTCAACCGTCCGCGGCGATATCCAGCGGATTGGCCTCCGACGGAGGACGGCGGTCATGCCGTCGCTGTCGAGAACTTTCAGCGCGCGGGAGGGCCGTGGGGGAGCGCCGTGTCGGCGGGCCAGGTGGCCCTCGCGTCGAGGGCGGCGCCATCGAGGCGACCCCGGCGCAGCGACACGGCGCCCGCGTAGGCGATCATCGCCGCGTTGTCGGTGCACGCCCTGGTGGGCGGGACCACCAGGGTGACGCCCGCCCTGGCGCAGGCCTCCGCCGCGCGTGCCCTCAGTCCCCGGTTGGCCGCGACCCCGCCGCCGAGCACCACCCTGGGGACGCCCTCGAGCTGCGCCGCGAGCAGGAGCTTGCGCACCAGGGTCTCGACGATGGCGCGCTGCACCCCGGCGGCGAGGTCGCGCAGGGCCTTCTGGTCGGCGGGCTGGCCGTGCTTCGCGAGGTGCTGGGCCACGCTGGTCTTGAGCCCGCTGAAGCTGAACTCCAGCGAGCGGCCTCGCATCGCCTGGGGGAAGGTCACGGCCTCGGGGTCGCCCTGCGCCGCGAGCCGGTCGATGACCGGACCGCCCGGGTAGCCGAGGCCCAGCATCTTGGCGACCTTGTCGAAGGCCTCGCCCGCGGCGTCGTCGCGGGTGGCGCCGAGCTCCCGGATGGTGGCCGCGTCGTCGCAGCGGTAGAGGGCCGTGTGCCCGCCGGAGGCGAGCAGGGCGATGAAGGGGAAGGCCGGCTGGGCGTGCTCCTCGCCCTGGACGCGGGTGAAGGGCGCGAGCAGGTGGCCCACCAGGTGGTTGACGCCGACCAGCGGCAGGCCGCGAGCGAGGGCGATGGCCTTGCCGGCCTGCAGCCCGACCAGCAGCGCGCCGATGAGCCCGGGGCCCGCGGTGACCGCCACGGCGTCGATGCTGTCCCATCCGCCGCCGGCGAGGACGGCCTCTCGCACCACCGGGCTGATCACCCGGAGGTGGGCGCGCGCGGCGATCTCAGGGACGACCCCGCCGTAGGGAGCGTGCTCGGCCACCTGGCTGGCGATCACGTCGGAGAGCACCCAGGCCCCGTCTCGGTCGAGGCGCACCACCGAGGCGGCGGTCTCGTCACAGGAACTCTCGATGCCGAGCACCGTCAACGGCGCGTCGTCCGACGGGAGCGATCGGGTCGGGGGGAAGGGCATTGGGTCCAACCTGGGGTGACGCTTCTTGTGGTGTCGGCGTCGGGTGTGGTGCCATGCTCCGCGGTGAAGTCCGCGGGGCGCGCCGGTGCGTGCCACAAGTTCCGCGGCGTCGACAAGCAGGCGAGTCATGGCCGAAGCAAAGTCCCCGCGCAAGAAGACCTCCACCGCGAAGCCCGCGGCGAGCAGCACCAGGAAGCCCGCCGCCAGCAAGGCCGCGCCCGCGAAGAAGGCAGCCCCCGCGAAGAAGGCAGCCCCCGCGAAGGCAGCGCCGGCGAAGGCAGCGCCCGCCAAGGCAGCCCCTGTGAAGAAGGCAGCGCCCACGAAGGCGGCGCCCGCGAAGGCGAAGCCGACGCTCACCCGCGCCGAGATCGAGCAGAAGAAGGAGAAGAAGAAGAACGCCGCGCTGCGCGTCGCGAAGAAGGCCAGCGGCCCTCGCCCTGGCGCCGCGAAGGCAGCCCCCGCGAAGGCAGCCCCCGCGAAGGCGGCCCCCGCGAAGGCGGCCCCCGCGAAGAAGAAGCCCAAGACCGACTCGGCGCCGAAGCCCAAGCCCCGCAAGCGCCCGGAGCTGTCGGCCTCGACGCCGGACGCCGCCGCCCTGCGCCGCGACGGCGCGCGCGAGCTGGCCAAGCTCATCGCCGCCGCCGGCCTCGACAAGAAGGCCGAGCGCATTGAGATCCTCGATATCGGCGAGAAGGTCGACTACGCCGACTTCCTGGTGCTGATGTCCGGCCGCAGCGACCGTCAGGTGCGCTCGGTCGCCGACGGCGTCATCGAGTCGCTCAAGGAGAAGGGCCACCGCCCGACCAGCGTCGAGGGCATGCAGCAGGGGCAGTGGGTGCTCGTCGACTACAGCGACGTGATCGTCCACGTCTTCGTCGACGAGGCCCGGCGCTACTACGACCTCGAGGGGCTCTGGATGGACGCCACGCGCGTCCCCTTCGAGGGCTCCTCGCACGCCGACGGAGCCTCCGCGACCGACCCGTGAAGCTGGTGGTCGCCGCGGTGGGGCGCGTGAAGGAGCCCGAGCTCCGCGCGCTCCTCGACGAGTACTACGGCCGGGTGCGCCGCTACGCGGAGCTCACCGAGGTCGAGCTCAAGGACGACCGGGAAGACCGGGTGGTGGCGCAGTTCGAGCGCTGTCTCGCGGCCCAGGGCGAGCGCGCCGAGCTGGTCACCCTGGAGATCGAAGGCAAGGCGCTGTCGTCCGAGGCCTTCGCCGCGAAGGTCGACGACGCCATGCGCCGCGCGGTGGTTCCGGTGTTCGCCATCGGCGGCGCGGAGGGGCTGCCCCCCGCGGTACGCGCCAGGGCCCGCTGGCGGCTCTCGCTCGGCGCCATGACCCTGCCCCACCGGCTGGCGAGGCTGATCCTGGCCGAGCAGGTCTACCGCGCGTTCTCGATCATCCGCGGCGAGCCCTACAACAAGTAGCGACCGGCTCAGCGATGGCGGCGGCGGCGGCGGGCGGTGGCGTCGCTCGGTGCCGCGGGGGCGTCGGCGCCCACCGTCGCGGCGTCCTGCGACGGGGCGGCGGGCGCGTCGGCGACGGGCGCGGCGGTGGCGTCGGTGAAGACGTGCGCGTCGCTCACCGGAGCGACGATGGCCGGGCCGACGTCGACGACGGCCGGGCGGACGTCGACGGGCGCGGCGGCGTCGACCGCGGGGACGAAGCGCACCGGGTCGCTGATGCTCACGGTCGACGGCGGGGGCGGTATGACTCGCTCCTCGCGGGCCCCGGGGACCCAGCGGTACCAGAGCGTCGGAGCGAGCGCCCGGAAGGCCACGACGCCGAGGGCGAGCACGGCCAGCGCCATGAACACATAGACCCCTCGGCTGCGGGAGCGGCGCTCGGCGTGGACCTCGTCCATGAGCACATCGCGCTTGGGGGTGAGGTCGGTGCGGAGTTGCGCCCAGGTCTCGTCCGAGGGCGGGGGCTTCGGGGCCTGGAAGAGCACGATCGGAGGGGCGTCGAGAGGAGACTCCAGCAGCACCGAGGGCTCTGGGATGGACACCCGAGGCTCCTCCGGCGGCGGCGGAGAGCGGCGCGGGGTGGACGGCGGCGGCGACGGGCGCGACGGGGAGTGGGCCGGGCGCAGGGTGCGCGGGGCGTTGCCGTCGTCGTCGAAGAAGTCGTCCGCCGGGGCGACGACGGCGTCGTTGTTCTCCTCGCCGCGAAACGGCACCGGGACCATCACCGTGGCCTCGCCGCGGTCGAGGTACTCCGGGTCGTCGGGCGAGAGCTCCGGGGCGCTGGGCGACGGCGGCCGAGGGACCCCGCGGCGCAGGTCGAAGACCGGCGTGTCGTTGGAGAGCAACCCCGAGGTGCGGGAGATCGAGCTGCGCGGCGCCGTGGCGGGGATCGGCGCGTTGCGGTTGTCGTACCAGGCGGTAAGCGCCTCGGCCATCTCGCGCGCCGACTGGTAGCGGGCCTCGGGCTTCTTCGCGATGGACTTCATCACGATGCTCGCGAGCCGCGGGTCGAGCGAGGCGTTGCGCTGAAGGATCTGGATCGGCGCCTTGTTGAGGATCTCGCTGATGAGGAGGTTGTAGTTCTCCGCCTCGTAGGGGAGCCCGTTGCAGAGCACGGCGTAGAGCACCGCGCCCGTCGCGTAGAGGTCGATGCGGGCGTCCTGGTCGCGCGCCCCGGCGGCCTGCTCGGGGGCCATGAACTGCGGCGTCCCCATGACGGTGCCGGTGCGGGTGAGGGAGTTGAGCTCCTTGTCGTCGCGCAGCTTGGAGATGCCGAAGTCGAGCACCTTCACCCGGCGCTTGCCCTCGTCGTCGGTGCTCAGGAAGATGTTCTCGGGCTTCAGGTCGCGGTGGATGACGCCCTTCTTGTGGGCGGCCTCCAGGCCCGCGAGCACCTGCCGGATCACGTCCACCGCCTCCGCCGGGTCGAGCCTCCCTCCGGCGTTCTCCACCACCGTGGCCAGCTCCTGTCCGCGCAGGAGTTCCATGGCGATGTACGGCCCGAACTCCGTGGTCACCCCGAGGTCGGTGATGGTCACCACGTTGGGGTGGTCGATCTGCCCCGCGGTGCGGGCTTCACGCTCCACCCTCGCCACCAGGTCGGGGTACACGGTGTACTCCGGCAGCAGCATCTTCAGCGCGACGAGCCGGTTGATCTTCGTCTGCTCGGCCCGATAGACCACGCCCATCCCGCCGACGCCGATGATCCCCTCGATGCGGTACTTGCCCTCGATGGAGGTGCCCGTCGGAAGCAGCCCTTGCAGCCGCCGATTGGTGTTCGGACAGACAAAGGTGCCGTCCGGGTGGTCGCTTCCACAAAATGGGCAGGCTACCGCGGGCACAGGGAGGCTCACGTTACCGAAAGTCCCGGTTCATCACCAGAAACCCCGCGACCCGCGGCGCTTCTCAACTCGATGGACATCGACCTCATTCGTCACACCGAGCGGCCGACCGTACGCCGCCAGTGGTGCGCGGGATTGGTACCAGAAGCCGCAGCGCTTTCTCAATGTGTGTCGCGACCCGACGTGCCCGCGGGATCGTTGCCGCCTGCCCCCCCCCGCACCGTGACGCGGGCCACGCCGTCGATGACGCACTGCCCCGCCTCGCAGCGCACCCGCTCCCCCGCCCGGCCGACGCCCGGCCCCGAGGCCGCGCCGCGCAGCGTCCCGGGCGGCATCTGCACCCCGCGGGACCACCCCAGCGGCGAGACCACCGCCGCCCCGGAGGCCCCCACGCACACCGCCAGGTCGCCCTCCACCCCCAGGTCGTCGGCCTCCATCGGGAGGGCCTCCATGGTGAACGGTCCGCTCAACGGACCTCTCACCCAGCTCGTCCCCGGGCGCTCCGCGGTGCCCGTCCGCACCAGACCGACCAGCATACCTGACCGGGTAAAACCCGCCCGGCGCCAGCGCGCGGTGGGCTCCGGCAGCGTGAGCACCCTCGCGGTGCCCTGGTCGATGTCGTAGCGCACCACGTCGAGCACGCCCGCCTCGGAGGCGTGCGCGATGAGCGCCACGCCGTCGTACACGTCGATCAGGTCGCCGGCGCCGGGGTAGCGCCACTCTCGCCACGAGCGCTCCGGGGTGAAGGTGCAGCCGACCACCTCGGGCTCGCTGGGGCTGCGCTGGGCCTCGGGCTCGGGGGTGCAGTGCCCCGGGCGGGTGCGGCTGCGGCCGTCGGCGCTGGCGATGGCGCCGTCGCCCTCGGCGGGGGTGAGGGAGGCGGGATCGATGGGCTCGGCGACCAGCGGGGCGAGGGAGGGGCTGGCGGCGGCGTCGGGGCGGGCCCATAGGCGCTGTTGGCCCGCGCAGGCGGCGAGGGAGGCGAGCAGCAGGAGGGGGCGCATGGAGGCAGCAACGCCCGGGCGCGGCAGATGTTTTCCCCGATCGCGGGTCGTGGTAGGGCAGCGACGATTTTCGTCCCAGGCGTTCGCGATGGAGGACAGCATGTACGGCTTCGATATCACCGAGGAGCAGAAGGGTCTCATCGACACCACCCGGCGCTTCACCCGAGAGCGGATCATCCCCGTCGCCGGGCAGTACGACGAGGAGGAGAAGTTTCCGGAGGAGCTCTTCCGCGAGGCGCACGCGCTGGGGCTGGCGAACCTGGAGGTTCCGCAGGAGTACGGCGGCATGGGGCTCTCGTGCCTCGACCACTGCCTGGTGCTCGAGGAGCTCTCCTACGGCTGCGTCGGCATCCAGACCGTCTTCGCGGCCAACATGCTGGGCTCGATGCCGGTCATCCTCGCGGGCACCGAGGAGCAGAAGCAGAAGTACCTCACCGGGCTCATCAACGAGCCCATCTTCGCCGCGTACGCCTGCTCCGAGCCCGACGCGGGCAGCGACGTCGCGGGCCTGAGCACCCGCTACGACAAGGTCGGCGACGAGTACGTCATCACCGGCCAGAAGCGCTGGATCACCAACGCCCACGCGGCCCGGTGGTTCACGGTGCTCGCGACGAAGGACAAGGCCCTCAAGCACAAGGGCATCACCTGCTTCGTGATCGACGCCGACACCCCCGGAGTGAAGATCGGCCGCCACGAGAAGAAGCTCGGCCAGCGCGCCAGCTACACCTGCGACATCCTGCTGGAGGAGGTGCGCGTCCCGGCGAGCGCCGTCATCGGCGGCGAGGGCAACGGCTTCAAGGTCGCCATGCGCACCTTCGACCGGTCGCGCCCGTGGATCGCCGCGGGCGCCGCGGGCGTCATCCGCCGCGCCATGGACGAGAGCGTCGCCTACGCCAAGGAGCGCAAGACCTTCGGCGTGCCCATCGGGCAGCACCAGGCCATCCAGATCATGCTCGCGGACATGGCCGTGAAGTACGAGGCCACCCGGCTGCTCTGCCACAAGGCCGCCTGGAACATCGACCAGGGCAGCATCGACTCCGTCGTCAGCGCCTACGCCAAGGTCTTCGGCGCCGACAGCGCGATGGAGGTGACCACCGACGCGGTGCAGATCTTCGGCGGCTACGGCTACACCCGGGAGTACCCCGTGGAGAAGCTGATGCGCGACGCCAAGCTGCTCCAGATCTACGAGGGCACCTCGCAGATCCAGCGCATGGTCATCGCGCGCAACATGCTCGGGCGCTGAGCCTCCCCTCTCCCTCGCCTCTTCGCACTCCCCGTTGTCCCACGCCGCGCTCGCGCGGTAGCGTCGTCGCTTCGATGACACGCCCCTCCGCCCTCCTCGCCCTCGCCCTCCTGACCACGGCCTGCGGCGCCAGCACCGGGCTCCGCGAGGGCGACGCGGGCCCCGATGTCCCCGTCACCATCGACCGCCCCGTCAACGCCTCCGTGGGCGCGTGGGAGCGCTGCTTCGAGGGCGACTCCTGCCGCGACGGCACCACCTGCCTGCCCACCGGCTACAGCGCCGACGGGTTGCCCGCCCGGATGTGCACCCGCGCCTGCTCTCGCGCCTCCGCGTGCCCCACCCGGGGGACCCACTCGACCTTCCCGGTGGGCTGCGCCACCGACACCCCCGAGACCGGCGTGGGCCAGTGCTACGAGGTCTGCGAGACCACCGCCAACTGCGGCCCCGGCACGCAGTGCGTCGCCCGCTCGGGCCTGCCCTTCCAGCTCTGTCTCCCGGTCGGCGCCGCGCGCTGACCCCATCGCCCTTCACCCCCATTGGAGTCCACCTGATGCGCCTCGCGATGACCGCTGCCTCCGTCGGTGTCCTGTCGGCCCTCTCGGGCTGCGCGAGCGACCCTCCGACGGTGTTCACCCCGGGGCGCGACTCGGGCACCCCCGCCGTCGTCGACGCCGGACCCCCTCCCGGTGACCGCGGGGTGATCCCCATCCCCATCCGTGACGCGGGGCCCTCGTCCAACTGCAGCGAGGCCGCGCAGCTCGTCTACGTGCTCTCCGACCGCAACGACCTCTACAGCTTCCGCCCCAACCTCCGGCAGTTCACCCGCATCGGGGCGCTGCGCTGCCCCACCGCCGCGTCGCCCAACTCCATGGCCATCGACCGCGACGCCGTCGCCTGGGTCAACTACGTCGAGTCGGGCCTCGGAGACTCGGCGGGGTCCATCTACCGGGTGAACACCACCGACGCGAGCTGCACCGCCGCGGCGCCCGTCCGCATGCCCGCGGGGTGGTTCCGCCTGGGCATGGGCTTCTCCACCGTGAGCGCCGACAACACCGCAGAGACCCTCTTCGTCGCCGCGACCGGAGACCCCCTCGGGGGAGGCAGCCCAGGGCTCGGCAGCATCGATCCCTCGAGGGGACTGCTTCACGTCATCGGCAGCTTCAGCGGCGCCTTCCGCGGACAGAGCGCCGAGCTCACCGGAACCGGCGACGGGCGCCTCTACGGCTTCTTCACCACCACGCCGGTGCAGGTCGCCCAGCTCGACAAGGCCACCGGCGCCGTCCTCGAGTCGACGCCCATTCCTGGCGTCGAGACCCCGCAGGCGTGGGCCTTCTCCTTCTGGGGCGGGGACTTCTACCTCTACACCGCCCCGTCGGCCCTCGGCGGACGCACCACCAACGTCACCCGCTACCGCCCCTCCGACGGATCGATCGACACCGCCTACATGACCAACATCGGCTTCCGCGTCGTGGGGGCCGGCGTCTCGACCTGCGCGCCCATCGCCCCGCCTCCGTAGTGACGACTCCCCTGCCTGCGCTTGCGCGCGAGGCAGAGGCTTCTCGGATCTCAGGGGTTCGCATGGTGCGACGCCCCTCCCCGAAGGCCCCGTCCGGGCCTTGTGACCGCGAAGGCGCGGTCG
>Ga0207969_100174_pt1 | contig 37195 bp, 36 predicted proteins | sample LakWasMet25_LOW6_2_FD_183869 | JGI IMG/M metagenome (GOLD analysis project Ga0207969, IMG submission 183869) | Freshwater sediment methanotrophic microbial communities from Lake Washington under simulated oxygen tension - Sediment Metagenome... | ecosystem: Environmental > Aquatic > Freshwater >...
GGAAGAAAATGAAGTATGAATGGCTGCCTTTCAAGACCTTTACGGCCACTGAGCTGGAACAGGCCATCGACAAAATCGGGGATGGCTTCAGCTCTAAATACCAACTTACTTTCTGCTAAGAACTTATTGGCTATGAATAATTGCAATGAGCAAAAAATGTCGGGTTACGCTACGCTAACCCGATCGACACCTTGCAGAATCCGGGGCTTCGTAGCGTTCGTGGACGTTCAGGTTGTTCGGCAAGTATTGAGCGTGAATTACACATTAAATTAGGTACTTATATGCAAACATTAAAAAAACAATTAAAACAAAATCTGACTTTGATTTTTTTCAGCACTCTGCTTTTGGCTTTACACCCTGCAATGGCAGCAACAGATCAAGCAGATCAAGAAAAACTCCTCAGAGCGCGTGTAAAGAGCCATCAGCAAGATACAGATCACGCAGCCCATCTAACCCCTATAGATAAGAGTCTGGAGTTTCATGGCGTTTTTTACGGTTATCTTCCTTGCAACGATTGCGATGGCATTAAAGCGACACTGTCGTTAAAACAAAATAACAATTATCTGTTGGTGACACAGCCTGCAAAAGACTCCTCAAGGGAGTTTTATGAAAAAGGAAAATATAGTTGGAATGATGAAACCCATACCGTTGTTTTAACACCGCGTAACGAACCAACCCCACGGCAATATCATATTGAAGATGAAGGGACGCTCATTCAGCTTAACAGTGATGGCGCGAGGATGGCAGCCGGCCTGGCAGATCGCTACACTTTACGCAGAAGCGATACGGTAAAGTCACGTGAGGTACATATTCACTAGGATGAATAGTGGGTGGTGCGGAAAAAAAACCGCTCCGCCATCCCCATCGCTCATCGTCGGCGAGGTGTCTGGCAACGCCACTACGCAGAACATGTTTAGGATTGCAACTCCGTCCCTAACGTTTCTGCGCTGTCTGAGTTAAGCGGCTACATTTAACAGACGCAAACGGCTTCGAACAGGGCATAGCTCTGTCCATCTACCGATGTTGCAGCAAACAATTTGGTAAGGAGCTGCGAAGCCGGATTAGCCGATGACCAAGGCCTATGCTTGGGGCGGGCAACATAACCTTTTCGTACTGGATTTTTCTGGATATAGCCGGGTAGAGGGACAGGTCTTGCACGGTTACACATAACAGTTTTTTAAAGTCTAATCTGCAAGACCCGGTTATTTTTCAAATAAACATTATTAACTGATATTACGCACTGTCGATTACAGTCGCGAAAAAGATAGACCGCAGATTGCCAAATCATTGTCCGACAAGATCTTGTTCCCGCCGCCGTAAGGCTTGCCACTTCACCTGTTACGGACTATGCGTAACATCCGTTTTTAATAAAAATTGATAATGTTAGTTCGACAAAGACCCCACTGAAGAAACTCCATCGTATTTTCGAATTCATAACAAAAAGAGTTTTGTCGGTGCAGGTTAATCGGTATGCGCACAAAAATGATGCGCTTATCTAAAATAATCAAGCAAGCCAAGTTTAATGTTATTGCTTGTAACCAATTGAATTTTATTGGTAAAAAGTTAATGTAATTTGTGTGTTAATTTTGGCGCAGCATTTGCTCTTGTATTTTAGGGAGCCCCTGGAAATTGAATTACGCCAATATGAAATTCAAAAGTTTATCGATGTAAGTCAGCCCTAACCGGGTGTTTTTTAGAGGCTTCCTGTAATGTCATGAAATCTTAAACAAACCGTCATCTCTTTGACAGAGATAAGTTTTATTCTGTATCTGAAAAAGAAAAAACACCATTTACGCGGAAAATTTGCGTTTTTTACATGATTTCTCCAGGAGAATAAAAAATGAATCCACTCTATTTTATCCAAAAAGAACTCAGCGCTGCATGGGGTGAGGTTAACCGCCCACTATTTCCGGAGGGCTCTGAGAATGAATATTTTTATACGGAACTGTTTAACTACTATCATTCACTCCAAGGCAAGACCATCGACACGGGGAGCGGTGAGTCGTTATTTCCAATAATGATTGATAACGCCCATTCCATTAATGGGGAGTCGGTTAAGAAGGGCATTGCGCCTCTTTTCGAAGCCCAACAACCGTGCTGGGGATATTGATTCCTGAGATGGATTGTCTGTTGGAGTGCTTCAAAATAGCCTTGTCATTCAGGTGCTTGTAAATGGGGTGCGATGTATTCGCTACGTAGCTGAGCTAATTAAGCGCCCCCGTTTTTCCTCAATCAATTCTCTTCCTGTTCCCGACTTTCGGCTTTGAACAGCTCGGAGATGAGCTCAAGATGAGCCGTTAATTGTGGTATCTCAGGAATTCCCCAAGCTTTTCCGGTGATGCGGGATAGTAAGTTATTCAACCAGATCCGGTTCGATTGCGCTTGTTGAATGATTAATTGGTAGGATCCCTCATCATTAATAATGGCAAAATCTTCGATCCAAACTTCAATCGTTTCAGATTCACCGACGAGCTGAATTTGAACGTATGCTTTTCGCGCTTCGAGGTCAAAATTAAAATCTGTTAATTCTGCAATACCCTTCAGTATTATATTTGCCACCCATATAACCATCATGTTGGGTGTCCATTTTATTGCCATTTTTATTAAACGGGTTTTAAAGCTCATTTTTATCCTTTATCAGTTGCGTGGTAAGTTTTCTAATCTAATTGTTGATTGCTTTGGTCGTTAAGCACAACCAAAAAAATATCATCAAACTACCTGCTTAATTCTATTTTGTCAGCAAAAATTCGCCAGTTTGTCATTATCTACGCACGGTTTTTTCGCGTAATGCCCAAAAACATTTGCTGTGGGGCTGGTTGACTTTGCTCGTCTATTTGCAAGGCGCTGATTTTTTTACGTGTTTTTGAGAGGTGTATTTAAATCAATAGCTGTAATCGTGCAATATGATTGACTCATTATCATTGGATTGCAGCATTTAGCCGGTAACCCATATTACAAATAATGCCGATATTTTTCGGCTTGTCACATTACTGTAATGAATCTGTCGCATTACTGTAATGAACTTGTCATATTCTGATCAAATACCTTTGCGATTAGCCGGAATATTACATGTCAATCTTATACGATGAACTAACCAAAATTCTCCATGGCAAGCAATTGACGCCTCATTTTCAGCCTATTGTTTCTTTATATAAAAAGAAAATCATGGGCTACGAAGCCTTAATCCGCGGCCCTTCCGATAGTCCACTGCACAGTCCGTTCAATTTGTTCGATACGGCTGAACGTTTCGATTTAAGCACAAAACTCGAATACATCTGCCGAGAAGTCACCATAAAACGCTACGCGAGCTTGGATGTCAAAGAAAAGCTGTTTATTAACGTAAGTCCTTCCGTGCTGCTGCAACCGGATTTTAAAAAAGGGGAGACGCTTAAACTTCTGGATCAGTTCGGTGTCGATCCCCGTTCTGTCGTTATCGAGTTAACGGAACACCAACCCACGGATGATTTTCAATTAATGCGTGAAGCGATCATCCACTATAGAAAGATGGGTTTTGAGATAGCCATTGATGACCTGGGCGCGGGCTACTCAGGATTAAGGCTCTGGTCGGAATTACAGCCTGAATACGTAAAAATAGACATGCACTTTATTCAGGGCATCCATAACGACCCTATCAAACTTAATTTTGTTCGATCCATTCAAAATATTGCCAGCTCTCTTAATTGCAATGTTATCGCTGAAGGTATCGAAACAGAAGATGAATTTAAAGTCGTAGAGCAACTTGGCATTACTCATGCGCAAGGCTATTACTTTGCCCGGCCCACGGCTATCCCTTTAGAGAAAGTCGATAAGTCATTGTTTATTATCAGCCCCCAACCCAGTCAATTTAACGCTACGAAAGCGGCTCATATCGCTAAATTTATAACGCCCGTTTCATCGGAAACCGCTATCAGCGAAGTCATGAATTTGTTCCATCATGATAGTGACTTAACCATTCTGCCGTTGGTTGATGACAATGTGGCTTCGGGGATTATTTTTCGCGACCACTTCCTGTTTAAATTGTTTTCAAGTCGCTATGGCATTGAATTGTATGGAAAGAAACCTATAAAAACGTTCGTAGACAAAACGCCGTTAAGTTTCGATCAAAACACCGCCATAGAGTTAGTCAGTAAACAACTGACATCAACAATGCGAAACGATCAGGCTTTTATCATTACCAATGACGGCGAATATACGGGCATAGGAACGATACTGAAATTGCTTGAAGAAATTACCCGTCAACAAATTCACAATGCCAAACACGCTAATCCTCTTACCCTGTTGCCGGGTAGCGTTCCGATCAATGATCAGATCGATCAATTATTGGCAACCAAAGTACCTTTCAGTTTCGGTTATTTCGATCTGGATCACTTCAAACCTTTTAATGACGTTTATGGCTACAGTGCGGGCGACGATATTATTAAAGCAGTCGCCAATACACTGGCTCAACACATTCCCGCCGAGAGCGGCCTGGTTGGCCACATCGGCGGAGATGATTTTATAGTCATTTTTACCGGTAATGACTGGTTAAAGTGTTGTGAAAATATTTTGAACGACTTTAAAAAAGCCGTTCCGCATTACTACAAAGATGACGATATAAAAACAGGCGGTATTCATGCTGAAAACAGGGCGGGAGAAAAATGTTTTTTTCCGTTGATAAGCCTGTCGGTGGGCCTGGTAGACTCGGTTTCAACCAGTCAGTGTCAATCGCATGTCGATATAGCCGATTTGGCATCCGAAGCAAAAAAACAGGCCAAAAAGATTGAAGGGAACAGTTTTTTTATTAACCACAGAATGGCGACAAAAAGTCAGGAAAACCTTCAATCCTTTGCGCATAAATCAGTCGTAAAACTGCATGCGGTTAATTAACCCTTAAAAGGTAGGCATCTCATTTCTTCTTATTTCCAGGACAGCGTGGAAACTAATAAGTAACATCTAAAAGGCTCTTAAAAATGTTTGGTTATATAAGCTTCAAAGTCCGCATAGTGCTTGGATTTCTTGCCATCATCAGTTTGATGATAGGCATTGTTGCTGTGGTTTTGTTTAATTTTTCCCAGACTCAGCGCGACGTGGCGAAAGTGGATGATACTTTTTTGCCCAATGCGCTGCTGGCAGAGCGAATGGCGATTTATACCTTACAGGTACAGCAACTTTTTACCCAGGTTTCACTCAATCAGGACCCGGATGGTTATCAGGATGCGGAAAGAGCGGCCGAAGACTTTAAACAGGGCATCGCACAGTTTCGGGAGCGCTTGGCTGGAGAAAGCCCGGTAAAAATAACGACCGAACCGCCCGCCATTAAGAGCGGCAGTGATGCTGCGGGGAATAAGGGGGCTTCGTCCGCAGCAAAACTGAAAGAATTGGCGGCTCTTGAGGCCGGTTTCGACTGGTATTACAGCGAAGGCAAGCGCATGACCACGGTCTATAAGGCCGAGGGCGCCGATGCGGGCAATCCGGTCATGAAGGATTTCAATAAATTAGCGAAAAACCTACGAACACAACTGAATAGAATTAAAAATCAGGAAGTGAACGACGCAAAAAATAATGCCCACGGCATCACTGAATCAACCCGGCATGCATCCAAGATCATGCTCGTCATTTCTTTGACCGGCATCGGTTTAGGGCTAGGCATTGCCATCTACTTGACGCGTTATCTAAGCAAGCAATTGGGCATTGATCCTTACTTTGCAAAAGGGATTGCCATGGAAATTGCCGAGGGCAATTTGACTCAGGATATTCAGGTTAATGAGAAAGACCGCAGCAGTTTGTTATATGCGATGAAACACATGCAGCAACAATTGCTTGAGCGCATAACGGCAGAACGCAAAGCGGCTGACGAAACCCTGCGCGTCAAGATTGCGCTGGACAATGTCAGCACCGGCGTCATGATTGCCGATAACGACCGCAACATCATTTACGTGAATCAAGAGGTGATCAATATACTCGGCAAGGCAGAAATGGAAATCAGCCGGCAGTTGTCAAAGTTCTCGATTGAGAATCTGGTCGGCACCAACATGGATGATTTTCACGAAAACCCTTCGCATCAGGCAAAAATGCTCACCTCTTTAACCGGCAACTATGAGGCCGCCATGATAGTGGGCGGCCGTTCGATGGTAGTGATTGCCAATCCGGTAATCAACGAGCAAGGCCAACGACTGGGTACGGTGGCCGAATGGCACGACCGTACCGAAGAGGTAATCGCGGAGAATGAAGTCGCCATCATTGTGGAAGCCGCTGCCAAGGGCGACTTCAGTATGCGTTTCGATCTGGACGGCAAGGACGGTTTTTTGCGTCACCTGGGGGGCGATATTAACCAGCTTATGCAAACCAGCGAAACCAGCCTTAATGAAGTCGTGCGCGTACTCAATGCGCTGTCCCGTGGCGACCTGACCGAAACCATCAGCAACGATTATTCCGGTATTTTTGGTCAGCTTAAAAATGACTCCAATACCACGGTAGAAAAACTTAAAGACATTATCAGCCAAATCAAGGAGGCCACTGACGGCATTAACACCGGAACCAAAGAGATCGCTTCGGGCAATAATGACTTGTCACACCGCACCGAACAGCAAGCCGCCAGTTTGGAACAAACCGCCGCCAGCATGGAAGAGCTGACTTCCGCCGTGCAGCATAATGCCAAAAACGCCCAACATGCCAATCAGCTCGCCGTTGATGCATCCAATATCGCGGGTAAAGGCGTTGAAGTGGTCGGCCGGGTCGTCATGACCATGGATGACATTAATGAATCGTCGCGCAAAATCGGGGACATTATCTCGGTGATCGACGACATCGCTTTCCAGACCAACATACTTGCCCTCAACGCTGCGGTAGAAGCCGCCCGCGCCGGCGAACAAGGCCGGGGCTTTGCCGTTGTGGCCGTAGAGGTGCGCAACCTTGCGCAACGCGCCGCGACGGCTGCCGGAGAAATTAAAGACCTGATTAGCGATTCGGTAGATAAAGTCTCGGACGGCAGTAAGCTGGTTACCCAGGCCGGGCTGACTATGGAAGAAATTGTCGCCTCCATCCGTGGCGTTACCGATATGATGGCTGAAATTACCGCCGCCTCATCTGAGCAAAGTTCCGGCATCGAACAAGTTAATCTGGCTATCGCCCAAATGGACGATGTAACTCAACAAAATGCCGCGTTAGTAGAACAAGCCGCGGCAGCGGCGGAATCGTTGGAAGAGCAAGCGCAAAACCTGGTGATTACGGTGAGCGGTTTTAAGGTGGATGACAGTGCGGCCGGTTCTTACCGTTTTATCCCGCATTCGACAATACCCGCAGCCCAGCATAAAACGCCACGGGTGACAGCCGGTCCCGGCGACTGGGAAGCGTTTTAGGAAATACACGTCAAGTTTTTACCGAGAATAGCTTGAGCGCCATAATCCAGTATACTTTGTAGCGACAACACTATGAATTAATAGGAGGATTTATGAATCGCACAATTGTATTTACGGTACTGCTAGCCTTCAGCGGTTTTGCACTTACCGGTTGCGAGCAAGAGAAAAAAACGGCGAAAGTGAGTCTAGCCGTGGTAAAAAAATATGCCCAAGCGACTGTTTTAGAGGGTGTGGTCAGCAATGACAAGGGTGTGATTAGAACCGGCACGGTGGAAGTGGTCGATGAAAACGGCCATTCAATTGCCCATGCGGCTGTGGATAACGGTCATTACAGCGTGGAAGTTCCTGCCAATACGGTTTTACCCATTTTGTTGACGTTTTCTTCCGAGCCGGGCGCGGAGAAATTAGTCGCCGCCGTCATTCATGACACGATTACCAAATATGAGATTAATCCATCAACCACGGCGATAGCTAAAGCTGCAAAAGCGATGGGCGGTTATACGCATGCCAATATGACCCGCGCGGCGGCAGACACTATACACACTCCCGATGCCAACAAAACCACAACCGGTTGGCGCGGCGACCCGACTACGCAATACGGCGGTTGGCATTAAGAAGGCTTTGATTAAATTCTTTGATTGTTCGATAAGCTCAGGGCGTAGCGTAGAGAATAGCGTAACGTAACGTATTTTCACTACCAAGTCAGCTATACGGCGTATTTGATAGTAATTTACGCTGTAGTTTGCACAAAACCTGCCTAACAGTTTAATCAGAACGGCAATTTAACCGAATTACGTCGCATAAGCGCCAATACTCTTGGACGACCGCCAGTGCTACTCAATGTAAAGCCAAGTCCGGCACGGTAACTTTCTGGCAGGTAGAAGCGTTTTTCCTCATTGTTCTTGTCACGGTCCTCAAATATGACACCCAACTCTTGTAATGCCTTAGACGATTCTGGATCTAGTCCCATTTGATGGGCATCGAAAGGCACTGATTTTTCAGTTATTTCTCTAAGCTTTTCATTCCAAAGTTTAAGCGTGTTAATTTCACTAATAGCTTCTTTCACTTTTTCGCTACTACAATCACCCACTGCACGACGAATAGCGTCAGGTAACAAGACTCTATCCCCCCATTTAGTAGTCCGTTCAGATTGACTTTTTTTAGCGGCGTGGAACAAAAAGCGTACTAAGTCACGTGCTTGCAAACGTCCATTTAAATCACACAGTGCGGTAAATACCCAGCGGGCAGTGCGCGCTTCTTTGGAATTCGTTGAACCCAGGGTCTGTCCCCACAACTGATATAATTCAACTAATAGTTCGTCGCTTGATAATGTTTCAGGGTCTTTTTTATCTGTCCATGTTAACTGAGTTTCAACACATATCCAGTAAGCAAGGCGCAAAAATGATTCCGCAGTCCATTCCAGTGCGAAAGCATTATACCGTGTTTCAAATTGTCCTAAATTTTGTTGAATGACTGTGCGTACATAATCAGATCGTATAAATTCGACGATGCCTAAATGACCTTCACGTATTTCCTCTATACGGTTTGGAAACTCTAGTAGAGTTTTTAGTGCCGTTTTTTGTTCGGGTGTTTCTGCAAGTGTAGGAAATTGATCTTCCAAGCCATCAATAAGAATAACTAAGCGAACATCCTTTGATGTTAAAAAAAGATTTAAGTCTCTTAGGTGATTACCCTTAACATTAAATGTATTCAGTAATTCAATTGTCCAGAATTCCACCCAATCGGTATTGTTTTGTAATATGGCTCTATCGATACGGTCTTTGAGATCGCTTTCAGAAAATTCATGAGTTAACCCCAGTTTTTGAAAACAATTTTCACGGCAAGTGTGAACAATTTCTATGGCAACATTTTTTAGATTTTTTGAAGAGAGAAAGGGAAAAATAAGCGTTTCTTTTGTATCTATGGCTTCAACGCCAAGTTTATTAAGAAACCCTTCCCATGTTTTTAATCGACACAATTGTAAAAAATTAAATGTTTTACCAGCTCCTTTGGCACCGATCGAAATTGCGATAGGAATAGTTTTTTTGTAATGTTTGGCTAAGTTTCTAAGTGGGTCTGTGATCAGTAGGTTTTCACCTTCACCATTCTCAGCATAAATGTACTTTTCACATATCTGTTCAAGTTTTTTGGCTTCCTCGGTTCGCTCTGAACCCTGAGTTGCTATTGCAACAGATGAGGGAGTAGATGGAAATGTTGATGCCCAGCTTTTAATTTGGCTAGAAAGTGGGCTATTTCTCGCAAGATCAATGGCTTGTTTAAAGTCTCGAATACACATTAGGTTTGTATCAAATAACGCGTCAACAAATTCAATGCCGGAACTGATGCTGTCATCGGTTTGAGGATTAGGAAAAGCGGTATTTAGGCGTTGAATTGCCTGGTCATAATCGAGTGATTCGCGTAATGGTTGGGTTAGCAAGCTCAGAATAACCGTTGGAACAGCAGCAGGGCTATTTGTATTGTCACTCAATGAGCGTAGAAGGGCCATTTTTTCTAAAACAAGTGCGGCTCCATTAACGGATTGTTTAGCAACCGTGGAGACAATGAACCGTTCGATGCGAGGATCAAATAGCAGAGGACTCGCCAGCTCACTAAAACCTGCTCGTAAATCAATCAGTACTAACTCAACGTTAAGTTCGGTAGCTAGGTGTTGAATGGCATCGCCAACACTCCACGGGTTTTTGGTATTACGTGCTAGGTGTTCAGGTAGAACAGGCGTATCAAGTAATTCAGTGGGTTGCTCAGGATTAACACAAGCGGGTAGAACAAAAATCTCATGTCCGTCTAACAGAATGGATGATTTACGTAATTCTGCGGCACAATACTGAACAGACGCTTCTACTGAGGAAGGGGGGTAATGTACAGCTTCAAGAAAACGTACAAAAGAAATACTTGGACGGTTTGCACCATCCAGCCAATAAGTAATGCCGGGGGCTTCTAAATCAGCATCAACCAATAGCACCTTAGTTTTACGCCCCTTGGTTTGCTCCAAATAAGCAACTAAATGTGTTATCAAAGCAGTGGTACGCCCAACGCCACCTTTGAAAGAGTGGAATGCAGAGATACGTAAAGTTTCAGGAAAAGATACTGGCGAAACAAGTTCATTTTTCGTAGTTGTAGCGGAATAAGCCAAGTCGTGCCAAAGTGGGTAACACACAGGCAATTTTGGTTTTATACCTGACTGGATATTGGCATCAAGCGGGTATGGGACGTCATCAATGCGCAAAGTCAGAATATTTGTATTTTCATCTAACGAATTGCCAAAACCATCGGCAAGCCAAGGATGTAGTTTATTTTCAGATTCATTGTCGACTAAAGTGATTTCTGCTCCATCCGCGTAACAATCAATAGCAGTGATAAAATCAGGAAAGTTAGCAAAGCCACTCGTCATTTCACGAAAACGACGCTCAACATCCAGCCACGTCATTAAAGGCGCTTGTTTGTTAATTTCAAAGTTTGTCATTTTAATTCTCCGCAAATCCATTCCTGAATGGCTAATAACTGCGTTTCAAGCTTTTCATCACTAGGTGCTATTGCCTTTGCGCCGTAACGCCAAATCTGATTTAACTCTCCGCAACTTGCAGTGCGATTTCTTGGCGGCAGGGGTAGTTTTAGATCGTCTAAATAGATTCTATTATCCTGAAGACGCAGTGATGTGCCGACTTTCAAATGATCCATCAGATTATTTAAATTATGCCCAGATTTTTTCTTACCCTCAGAGTCTTTAAAGAAGTTTTCCAAATCTTCAGAGTCTTGTTTAGCTAGGCGTTTAAGTAGAACGGCTTTTAAACCCGTTTCCACTGCGTAAAATAACAACAAACGATGTGCGTTCGTTTTGGTTTTGCTATCAGCTGTTTCAAAGACTGCTGCCGCTTGCCGCCAAGCACATTTAAGTTCTCGAAGAGTAAAGACAATCATCGTGGGTTATTTCCGTTGGTATACTTGATGTATTCATGTTTCTAATGGTTGACACTATTATGCTGGACGAATACGCTTACAAACAGCTTTTTTTATGGCGAGGGTCAATGGGCAGGCACAAGGTCGTCTCCTATACAGCCCCCCATTATTCTCAATTTTTCATCATCCCCAGAACCATTGCAATATGCGCCAACTCGGCGACAGTTGAAACTTTAAGTTTGCTTCTTATTTGCGTGCCGTAATTGGCGACGGTTTTATAGCCCAGACAAAGTTCGTCGGCAATTTTATGAGCGGTCAAGCCTTTTGCCAGCAGCAGGAATACGTCGAATTCTCTGGGAGATAGGGTGTCGACAATGGTTTGGTAGTCGGTCTCGCTATTTTGCAGGGGCATGTTTTTCGTCAAGCCGTGCTCTATATAAATCTCGCCCCCGGCTATTTTCTGTATCGCTGTTACCAGAATGTCGGGGGCGCTGTTTTTAGTGATGTAGCCTTTTGCTCCGGCATTCATGGCTCTATCGACATAAACCATTTCATTGTGAACGCTAAATACCAGTATCTTGGCATTACTGTCGCGGTTGCAAATGCGACGTATGCTTTCCAGTCCGCCGATGCCGGGCATGGATAAGTCCAGCACCATCACATCCGGTTGCTGTTCCAGATATAGCTGGCAGGCCGCCTCACCCCGCTCGGCTTCGGCGATCACGTCAATATCGGCTTCGGTTGATAACAGCATCCTGAAACCTGCGCGCACTACGGCATGGTCATCGACCAGAATGACTTTTATCTTGTCTTTCATGGTAGCGGAATAGTCGCAATAATGCTCATGCCTTGGCGCGGCTGGGTCTGTATGGTGAATTCTCCGCCCAAACTGTTGATTCTTTCTCTCATGCCCAATAATCCAAAGCCGGTTTTAATCTTGTCAATAGCGCAACCTTGTCCGTCGTCGGTTACCTGTAGCCGTAGCGCTGCTCCTGTTTTGCCTTGATGCTCGATTTCCAGGTTGATGGCGGCTCGCTTCGCCTGCGCATGACGGACAATATTGGTTAAGCATTCCTGAACGACTCTGAATATTTGAATGGTGATTTTTTGCTCCAGAAAATCGACTTCGTCAGGGCAGGTGATGGTGAGCTTTAACTCAGGATTTCTAATTGACCAGTGGTTTAACAGGTCTTCCATAGTCGCTTTCAGCCCCAGTTCGGTTAATACCAAGGGGTGCAGTTGATGCATCATGGAGCGCACCACAGTCATTAAATGGTCGCAGATAGTGACAATGGAATCGGTGGCTTGCTTGATGTCGGCAGCTCCAGCTTGGGAGCGCCCGGCAGTCACGGCCATGACTTTAATAGCGGTCAGTGATTGTCCCAGTTCGTCGTGCAACTCCTGCGACAGTCGTTGCCGTTCGTCTTCTTGTATTTCCAGCGTGTGTTGGGTTAACGCCCGGTTTTCCTGCTGTCCGGCATCCAGTTCACCGGTCATGTGATTGATGGCTTTGGCGATACTGTCATATTCCTGAATGGAAAAATTGGGTAGTTTTTGCTGATAGTGTCCGGTTTCAATGACTTTTAGCGCGTTAACAATGACGGCAATGGATTTAAGCGCTTTGTTAAAAGCCAGGTTGACGGCCAAAAAGGTAAAGAGCGTCAGCAGAAAAAGAGAGCCAAAAAAGGCAATGCTTTCTTGCCAGACTTCGGTGATTTCATCTAACGGGTTGGCCTGAATAATCAGGGTGATTTGTTCGCCTTTGAAGCTGGTGATTTGATGCTCAACCTTGGGGTAATGAGCTGCAACCAGATTGATAAACCATTGCGGCGGTTTTTCGTCATTATTGGTTTGCTGGTTTTTGTGGGCAAAACTGATGATTTGGCCTGAAGGTTCTTTGAGCTGAATACTTAAATGGCGGGTTTGATTTAGCGAATTAAGCTTCGGTAACCAATCGGTTTCATGAAACGGAGTTTGCGAAGCTTGTGAAAAGCCGAATGTTATCAACTGTACAGCCAGATTGATGGATGAATCGACTTCTTTATTCACGGCATCGCGTGCCTGCCAGATGGCTATCGATCCGCCCAGCATCAAGATGCACAGGGAAGAGATCAAAATTCGTATGTTGATTTGGTAGCGCAGACTCATTGGTTTTGAAAACTCGACACTTGCAACATCGGGTTGATGGTATGCAAAAACGCACCATTATTCATCTATAGGGATTGAATCGCTATAGGAAAAATTCTTTTTTTTCGGTTAAGCCGTGAGTCCCGTGTAAAAAATGCTGTTTCGCCCCTTTATAATATAGGGTAGGCGAAAGCTCATTTACACGATCATAATAGAGTGCTTATTAAAAACAAATTCCTTTGCTTTGTCAGTTAATAAAAAACTACCGCAATAAGCGTGATTGAATAGCCTGATAACCTTGGAATAATTCTTTTCATCCTAATATTTTAAAGATTGTGTAAATTTATAGTTGACAGAGGAGGGCTTAAAAAGCATAATAAGCGTCTCAGTACGGCGCCTGTAGCTCAGCTGGATAGAGTACTCGGCTACGAACCGAGCGGTCGGGAGTTCGAATCTCTCCAGGCGCACCACACTGAAAAAGTTTAATCCCCTGTAGCTCAGTCGGTAGAGCGGATGACTGTTAATCATTAGGTCGGCGGTTCGAGCCCGTCCGGGGGAGCCAGATAAATCAAAGCCTTACATGAAAATGTAGGGCTTTTTTTTGCTTAATATTTTTATGGGCAACCTCAGGGCAACTTTAAAACAGTCTGCTGCAATGGTTTTCGCTTCAAAATAATTCAATAATTATTTTCTATTTACCTGCAGGGTATGCGCCTAAGTACCGTTTTGTTTAGCAGTACTTTCTTGAACCTGCTGAAGAAATGGCTGTATTCGAACGCTAATGATCGTTGTTAAGTGAGAGAACCAGATTATCAATCGTTTTTATAAAAAAAACGGGGGCTATGATTATTTGACGGTACTGGTTTCGATAAATGCCTTTAAGTCACTTTCGGCATTTGACCTGCCGTCCGATTCGGACACAGGGGATTCGTTCTTCGCCGGTTGAGCGCCATTTGATCAAAGTTGCTGCTGGAATTGCAAGCAGGCTTGATGCGCCATCGGTGTCGGTCAATGTGTTAATTTTCAGGGATAGTTTTTGTAATTCCATCGCATCTCCTTGCAAAGATTCTGCGATTTGCTGGCAAAATAGTAGACAATGTCATCAGGTTAACCTTTTATTTTAGGGTACTCACATGAGTATTTTAAAAACAATGAGATAAATTTTTATCTCTAATTTGGCGCACACGTCTGACAATTTTTAACTACCGTTAAACAAGAAAATGTGTAAAACAATCTGTACCACAGTATTTATCATGTTTCCCGAAACGGTAATTTAGGTAATACCTCATTCCCAGTATCCCACTGCCACGAATTGATTTCGCAATTTTCAATAAGCGCCTGTAGATCATGCCTATAAGTTTCAGTGCTCGAAGCAGGGCAAATATACATCGCGGTTGCAGTCTTGTCTTTATTGGTCAAGAGTACGCTGGTCGTGGGTACGGTTGATGGCAAGTTATAACGTAAGCATTTGATAAACCGCTGGTTGGCCTGAGTCAATGTGGTAATCAATCTAAGGTCATCGGCATTGTCATAGGGTATCCAGTTCTCAGTCACCATCATCAAAGCGATTTCTTCAAAAGAAGGTATTCCCGATTCATTAATCCCGAAGGTTCCGATAACCATCAAATGCCCGTTTTCATGGGCCGACTATAACTCAATCTCGACACTGAAGCGGTTGCACAAACGGTGGTACATGTCTTCGTTCATCATGACAGGAAAATCCGGCAAGTGCTTGATGATCATTTTGTAGGCAAACCTGGCGGAAGTGATCTCTTTCATTTCGCCCACAAAGGAATTGAGAGCGGAAAGCCGTCTTTGGGTAAGTTCGTCCCTTTGGTTAAGCTTAAAAGCTTCAATAGATTCTTTTCGGATGCTGAGAGGGGGGGTTATGAATCTCATGCTTTATTTTTCCTAGGGAAGAAATACTCCAATATCTTTATGTTTTAGCCAGAGAATTAAAAATTTCATTTTCTGCTGAAAAAAAGACTCGAGAAGTAGTGACTCGTTTGCTCCATAATTTTACAGTTAGTGAAATTTATTATTTCGTTAGACTATCAGTTGAAAATGCCCATCTCTATTATAAAAGAGGTCGTGCTCAAAACAAAAAGCATGCTGGAAATACCATTCCAAATAGAATGCTTAACCTTGGCGAGAAAGCAATGAATGAGCAGTGGAAAAAGTTCGGGTCTGGCCGAGACTCTAGGGCCCCAACATCACCGATTAGTAAAGTTTTTTATAATTTTATTTTGCGTGAAGAAGACACAGGCTTCAATAAATCGCCAGGTAAGCATTGGGAAAATGAAATATACCCGAGGTATTTTTATAGCAAGGAAGATGATGCAGCGGATGGCCTATGTTGCAATGAGTGCCTCTCAAAATTAGTTGTAGCAAAAATGGTCGATGGTGGCATTGAAGTCCACTGCCAAGATTGCGGAGCAATCAATGAATTTATTTCGAATCGTGCATAAACCTAATTTAAGAAGCGCTATTTAGTAAGTGCATAACTTCATATTCGGGGTGCACTCGCTGGAACATCTATGGGTACATAGTGAGCTTTTTTTATATTTTCTTGAAACGGGAATTGCCATATGAAGCATTCTGCCTTGCAAGGAAGATGCGTGATTCCTTAGCATAATATCAACTCATGTTGGATAATGCCGCTTATAAAACCATAGAAGCATTGATTGAGTGCAGCACAAGCTCGGCGACTGGAAACGCCAGTGTCAGAGAGCAATAAATGACTTTGTTATGGAAAACAGCCATTAATCAGCAATATTCAGAAATGACCCAAAACACCAACAACCTGGCCGCCTACATCTGGTCTCTAGCCGACTTACTGCGCGGCGATTTTAAGCAAAGCCAATACGGTCGTATCATCCTGCCGTTTACCCTGTTACGCCGCCTTGAAGGAGTGCTGGGGGAAAGCAAAGAAGCGGTGCTGGCGGAATATGAAAGAGTCCAGGCAATGAACTTGCCGGAAGAAGCCCAGGATAAGTTCCTGCTTCGTGCGACCAATGGCCTGTCTTTTTATAACACCTCCAAAATGGATCTCTCCAAGCTGGGCGAAGCGGGCATAAAGGATAACCTGGAATCCTATATTCAGGGCTTTTCCAAAGATGCCCGCGAGATTTTTGAGCATTTCAAGTTTGCCGAATTTATCGGCCAGCTTAACGATGCCAACCTGCTCTACAAAATTGTGCAGCAGGTCAGGAAAACCGATTTAAGCCCCAAAGCTATTTCCAACCATGACATGGGCAAAGTCTTTGAAGAGCTGATCCGCCGCTTTGCTGAAAGTTCCAACGAAACCGCCGGGGAGCACTTTACCCCAAGAGACATCGTCCACCTGACCACGTCCCTTGTGTTTATGGAAGATGACGAAGCCTTGACCAAGCCCGGCATTATCCGCACCATTTACGACCCCACCGCAGGCACCGGCGGTTTTTTGTCTGAAGGCATGGAGTATGTTGAAAAACTGAATCCCCAGGCCGTCATGCGCGCTTACGGGCAGGAACTCAACCCGGAGAGTTACGCCATCTGCAAAGCCGATATGCTGATCAAAGGCCAGGAGGTCAATAACATTAAACTGGGCAACACCTTATCCACCGACCAGCTCTATGCCGACAAGTTCGATTACATGCTGTCCAATCCGCCGTTTGGCGTGGACTGGAAAAAGATCGAGCAAGACATCAAAGACGAACATACCCTAAAAGGCTTTAATGGCCGCTTTGGCCCCGGCCTGCCCAGAGTCTCCGACGGCTCGCTGTTGTTCCTTTTGCACCTGATCAGCAAACTCAGGGATACCAAAGAAGGAGGAGGGCGCATCGGCATCATCCTTAACGGCTCGCCGCTGTTTACCGGCGGAGCAGGTTCCGGCGAATCGGAAATTCGCCGCTACATACTGGAGGCCGACCTGCTGGAAGCCATCGTCGCCTTGCCGACCGACATGTTCTACAACACCGGCATTTCCACCTATGTTTGGGTGCTGTCCAATAAAAAAGCCGCAGAACGCAAAGGCAAAGTTCAGCTGATTAACGGCGTCAACCTGTGCGGCAAAATGCGCAAATCCTTAGGCTCCAAGCGCAACGTAATGGATGACAGCGATATTGCCACCATTACCCGCTGTTTCGGCAACTTCGAAGTAGTCGATGCACGGGAGCTGGACAAACCCACCGAACAAAAAAGCAACCGCGGCCGCCAGTCTGCAAACCCAAAAACCGAAGCGCCTAAAACCTTTGCCAGCAAAATATTCAACACTTACGAATTTGGTTACCGCCGCATCAGCATCGAACGTCCGTTACGCGAATCCTACCAGTTCAGTGATGAACGCATTGCCGAATTGCGCTTTGCCCCCAAACCGTTAACCGACGTCATGAAGTGGGCTTATGCCGAATACGGTGACCACTGGACTGATACAGTCGATTGCGAACTTTACGGAGATTTAACAGAACACGAAGAGGGCATACGCAACCGGATTAAAACTCACTACGGCGAGTTAAAAGAAAAGCAGATCAAAGACCTGCTGGATCGCAAAACCTGGGAAAGCCAAAAACAAATCCTGCTCAAAGCCAAACAACTGCAACATGCCATCGGCACCGCACAGCGCGATGACATGAACGGCTATGACGATGCCATAAAAGCGACAGGCATCAACCTGGATGCCAAAGAGAAAAAACAGATCACCGACGCCATAAGTTGGAAAAACCCGCAAGCGGAAAAAGTCGTTAAAAAAGTCCACAAAGGCAAGGCCAATCCAGTGTATGGCTTATTTGAAGCGGATGGCAAAGTGCTGGAATACAAAGCCGATGGCGACCTGCGCGATAATGAAAATGTGGCGCTTGATCCAAGCAGATCGGTTAACGAAATCAATGAGGAATATTTTGCCAAAGAGGTTTTACCCCACGTACCCGATGCCTGGATAGACGCCGGCAAAAAAGACGACAAGGATCAGGAAATCGGCATAGTCGGCTATGAAATTCCGTTTAACCGGCATTTTTATCAGTATCAGCCGCCGAGGGATTTGGTGGAGATTGATGCCGAGCTGGATAAGGTGAGTGCAGAGATTATGGCGTTGCTCCGCGAGGTGCATTCGTAATGGCGGCCAAACGTATCAAACGTAGGATGGGCAAAGGCTTGTCGTGCCCATCTTTTGGGATTCTTAGTGGGTTCAGGGCATGTGATGGGCACGCTACGCTTTGCCCATCCTACGATTACGGCGTGGTTGATGCGGATTTAGACAAGGTGCTGGTGTGATGACGGGTAAGTATCAGGCTTATCCTGAGTATAAGGATTCTGGGGTTGAGTGGTTGGGAAGCATGCCTGTTTCATGGGATGCACTACCAGTCAAAAGAGTGTCTGAAATATTTAATGGGGCGACCCCAAAATCAGTAGAGAGTTCATATTGGGATGGCGACATATCTTGGGTTACTCCAGCAGACTTAGGTAAGTCCAGCTCTCCATATATTAGTGAAGGTGCAAGAAGTATTTCCCTTGATGGGTATAAATCTTGTGGTACGTCATTAGTACCAGAAGGGACAATAATACTTTCATCAAGGGCACCAATTGGTACTCTTGGCATTGCCGGTAAAGAATTATGTACAAATCAAGGGTGCAAGTCTTTGGTTGTTGAGAATCGGTGCAGTAATAAATACCTCTACTATGTACTGTTGAGTAGTACAGGGCAGCTAAATTTGCTAGGACGAGGAACAACTTTTCTAGAATTGTCGGCAGATGAATTAGGTTCCTACAAAATATGTTTTCCTTCAAAATCTGAGCAGGAAACTATCGCCAACTTCCTCGACCACGAAACCGCCAAAATCGACACCCTGATCGAAAAACAACAACAGCTCATCAAGCTGCTTAAAGAAAAACGTCAGGCAGTCATTAGCCATGCAGTCACCAAAGGTTTAAATCCCAATGCTCCCATGCGCGACTCAGGTGTAGAGTGGTTGGGGCAAGTGCCGGAGCATTGGGTTTGTGGTTCCTTGAAGCATTATGCAAATGTGATTGATTGTAAGCACATAACGGCTGAATTTTTTGATGAAGGCATTCCATTGGCTAGTATCAGCGAAGTAAAGGGATGGTTTGTAAATTTAGAAACAGCAAAATTAACTAATGAAAAATATTATATTGACCTTATCGACGGTGGTAGAAAGCCTCAGTCAGGCGACATAATTTATAGTAGAAACGCAACGGTAGGTGAGGCTTCGATCGTTGCTGAGGATATGCCTGACTTTGCAATGGGGCAGGATGTTTGTCTTATAAGATTGAGTGAGTCGGTGTTGCCCGAATACGCTCTTTTTGTGTTGAAGTCTGGAGTTATTTTTCAGCAACTTGATTTGGCTATGGTGGGTTCTACATTTAAACGAATCAATGTTGATAACATCAGAAATTTTTCTATTACACTGCCTCCCTACAATGAGCAAATTAGTATCGTAAATGAGTTGAAGCGTGTTGTGGAAAAATATGATGAATTAGTTTCAAAGGCTCAGGCAACGATTAATTTAGTATCAGAACGCCGCACAGCCCTAATCTCCGCCGCCGTTACCGGCAAAATTGATGTTCGGCATCATGCCTCACACCCTGCGGGCAGCGCCAATACAATGATGGAGCATAATAATGATTTTTAAGTATTGGCGCTGTCCAAATCGGCTATCCCTGCCGATTTGTGACGTAAGAAACTGGCAAGCTCCCAATGTCTAATGAAATCGACTCAATGGCTGAAAATATGACCCGTGTCATTCATGCCCACGCCCAAGTCGATGCCATTTATCTTTATGGTTCTCGTGCAAAGCAAACCGCGCATGAAAACAGCGATTGGGATATTGCTGTTATATTTAGCGATTATGAAGCGGATGCAAGTGCTCGGCTTTTGCGTCCGCAATTGGTAGAAGCTGCCATTGAGCGCGAATTAAAGCTTTATAATCAGGTGAGCGTCATTGATTTGGAAACCGCACCTGTCTATTTGCAATACAGTATCTTAATGTCGGCGCTTAAATGGTTTGATCGTAACGTACCGCACGTTAAACGGGTTGAACAAAGTATTTTGTCAAAATGGGAAAAGGATTATGAGAGATATTGCCTATGAGCAGGCGTTGCTTCGGCATCAACGAAGAATGTTGCGCATCTTGGACGAATACAGCCGCGAAAATACCGATGCCTGGACTGAGCGGGATTTTCTGGCGATACAGCGAGCCTTGCAAGTTTATATTGAATCGTTTATTGGCATGGCTCGTTATTTTGTTCAGCAAAAATATAACTTATCGGTCAGCCAATCGCGTGAAGCCTTAGACGAATTAAAAAGCCGTGGCGATTTAACCGTTCAGCAACATGAGGAGCTGTTAAAGATTGTCGGTTTCCGTAACGTGCTGGTGCATGACTATTTGGAGATTAACGACGGTATCGTGCAAGCGGTCGTCACCAAAAAGCATTATGCCATTATGGATACGTTATTTTTGGAATGGCGGCAGGCTTTGGATTTGTTATGAATACGATCGAAAAGCAACCGTCTGAAAAAAGCCAAATTATTCTCAGATCATTAAAAGAAGCAGTCGCTAATGCCTTGGAAAAGAAGCGAAAACTCGGTCAATATGCGGTAGTCTGGGAAGATAATAAGTTGGTTTATAGAGGCGAAGATGCTCCGCAAATAGAATCGAAATAAAGCATGGCTGTTTTAATGGATACGTTAAATTTTTTCCACCCTACATAAAATTAAATGGTTGGCATGGATAACAAGTCAAAGGAAAGTGCATTTCAAAACGACATGATTGGTCATTTGGTCGCGAATGGCTGGTTGTTGGGCAAGCCTGAAAGCTACAACCGTGAACTGGCCTTGTATCCAGAAGATCTGTTGGGTTTTGTGCAAGAAACTCAGGATGTACAGTGGCAAAAATTCTGTGCTCTTTACCCCAATAACCCCGAAGAAAAGTTTTTGGAACGGGTCGCCACACAACTCAATAAAGCCGACCCGAACGCCGCCAATAAAGAGATGCGCACCTTTGGCACCTTGGGGGTGTTGCGCCATGAACTGCGTGACCGTGGTACGCGGTTTAGTTTGTGCCAGTTTAAACCCGAACATGATTTAAACCCGGAGACTTTAGCGCGTTACCAAAAAAACCGTTGTCGGGTAGTGCCCGAGTTGGTGTATAGCCCTTGGGCTACCGAAGAGCATTTGGCTCAAAACGGTAATAAAGCCAAAGCCTGGCGTATCGATCTGGTGTTGTTTGTGAATGGCCTGCCGGTGGCGACGTTAGAGTTGAAGTCGGAGTTTAAGCAGGCAGTACAAAACGCGATCAAGCAATACAAAACCACTCGCCATCCCGTAGACCCTGCCACCAAAAAGCCGGAGCCGTTGTTAACCTTTAAACGCGGTGCGCTGGTCCATTTTGCGGTCAGCCAATATGAAGTGTATATGGCTACCCGGTTGGAAGGGAATGAGACTTTCTTTTTGCCATTTAACAAAGGCACAAAAGGCGGTGGCGCCGGTAATGAGGTGCCGGCGGATGTGCATCAGTACGCCACGGATTATTTGTGGAATGAGGTGTTGCTGCCGGATAACCTGCTCAATATTCTTGCCCGCTTTGTGCATTTGCAGATTGAAGAGAAAGAGGACTGGGAAGGACGCAAGTTTAAAAAAGAAACGCTGGTTTTTCCCCGTTACCATCAATGGGATGTGGTCAATAAGTTGGTGGGTGCGGCACGCAGCGAAGGACCAGGCCATAAATACCTGATTCAACACAGCGCCGGTTCCGGCAAATCCAATTCCATTGCCTGGACGGCGCATCAGTTGTCGTCTTTGTACGATGCCAGCGGCAACAAGCAATTCGATTCGGTGATTATCGTGACTGACAGAACCGTGTTGGATGCCCAGTTGCAAGAAACCATCTACCAGTTTGAGCATGTCGATGGAGTGGTGGGACGCATCAATAACAAAGAAGGGGATGGCTCCAAGTCGGAAAAACTGGCCGCTGCGCTGGAAAGCTCGCAGCCGATTATTATCGTCACCATTCAAACCTTTCCCTTTGTGTTAAAGGCGATTGAGAACAGCGTCAGTTTAAAGGCAAGGCATTACGCGATCATTGCCGATGAGGCGCATTCATCTCAGTCCGGTTCTACCGCGCGTCAGTTAAAAGAGGTGCTGATGATTGACGCTAAAGGCGACGATGAAGAGCTGACCACTGAGGATATTCTGGATGCTGCCGTAGCCTCGCGCCGCGCTTCGAACAACCTGAGCTATTTTGCCTTTACCGCAACGCCGAAAACCAAAACGCTGGAGCTGTTTGGCCGCCTGCCAAACCCGGATGAAGCGCCTTCCAAAACCAATAAGCCCGAAGCCTATCATGTCTACAGCATGCGGCAGGCGATTGAAGAGGGCTTTATTCTGGATGTGCTGAAAAACTACACCAACTACAAGGTGGCCTATAACCTGGCGATGTCGATTCAGGCGGCTGATCAGGAAGTGGAAAGTAAAAAGGCCAAGGTAAAGCTAAACCAATGGGTGCGACTGCATGACTATAACATCGCCCAAAAGGTGCAGGTGATTGTCGAGCATTTTAAAGACAACGTCATGGGGCTGTTAAATGGTCAGGCAAAAGCGATGGTGGTGACCAGCTCCCGTAAGGAAGCGGTGCGTTACAAATTGTGCTTTGATAAATATATCGCCGAGAAGGGCTATCAAAAAATCCATGCCATGGTGGCGTTTTCCGGCGAAGTGGAGTTTGGCGATAAAGACCCGAATACTGAAGGGTTGATCGGCGAGAAATTTACCGAGGGCAATATGAATCCGAATCTTAAAGGCCGCGAACTGCGCAAGGCTTTTGACTCTGATGATTATCAGGTGATGATTGTCGCCAATAAATTCCAGACCGGGTTTGATCAGCCCAAGTTGTGCGCCATGTATGTGGACAAAAAACTGGGCGGTGTCGAGTGCGTGCAAACGCTGTCGCGATTGAATCGTACTTATCCGACTAAGGAGGAAACGGGTACGTTTGTGTTGGATTTCTTTAATGACGCTGAAGATATTCTGGCGTCTTTTCAGCCGTATTATCAAACCGCTGAATTGGCGGATGTATCGAACCCTGATTTGATTTTTGATTTATTCGACAAGCTGCGTGCGGCTGATATTTTCCAGTGGCAAGAAGTGGAGCAGTTTTGCGAGGCATTTTTTGTTAAGAACAAAAGCAATGCGGCGATTGCCAATATCTGCAAGCCGGCGGTCGAGCGGTGGAAGATTCGCTACAAGTCAGCGATTGAGGCTTATCAGCTATCCAAGGACATATTTGAACGCACTAAAAAGACCGCCGATGCGGTGTTGATGGCTAATGCTGAAAACAGCTTTAAGGAATGCAAGCAGGAAAAGGATGCCCTGGAAATCTTCAAAAAGGATTTGGGCACTTTTGTTCGTTTCTACGAGTTTATGTCGCAGATTGTTGATTATGACAATAAGGATTTAGAGAAGCTGAGTTTATACGCCAGAAATCTTCGACCAATGCTGCGTGAAACAGTGCTTGATGAGGATGATATAGATCTGGACAGTGTGGTGTTAAGTCATTATCGGCTTTCAAAAATCCGGCAACAGGATTTGAATCTGAAAGAGGATGCCGGCAAGTATCTGGAGCCGGGCGATGGCTTGGGAACGGCTAAAGCAAAAGACAAGAAAGAGGAATTTTTGTCGCAGATTATCAGTCGTCTGAATGAGGTTTTTATTACCGATCAGCTGTCTGATAACGATTTGGTTAACTACGCCTATACGATCAGGGACAAAGTCCGTGAAAATGAATTGGTCATGAAGCAGATTGCCAATAATACCCCTGAGCAAGCCCTGTTAGGCGGTTTTGCCAAGGCTATTGATGATGCGGTGTTGGATAGTAGCGCGGCGCATCAAAACCAGATGATGCAGTTATTATCCGATCCGGTAAAGGCGGCTAATTTCTCGCGGATTGTGTTTGATTTGATGATGAAGCTTTGATGTGGCAGATGAATTTCCGCAACAATAATGTTACACACTAAGATGCATCTTATTACGGACATATAAATCACTGTTTTTAGAAGAATACATATGAATTATCGATCAAAAATATCACTTATTTGTTAATCAGCGTCCAATTTTTTCCTGTTTCAGCGTTGGTATTGCCAGCCATTAAATCTATTAGGTTTCTAAAAAACAAAAGGATAGAAATTTCTGCTGGTAAACCTGGACGCTGTTTTTTAAAAAAAACTGGCAAAATTTGGAAGCTAATTAACACTATTAATTTTTGCTATCTTATTGTTTAAATGACATCTACCCTTCCAATGAATCGGTAAAGATGGATGTTGAATGTGGAGAAAATTCAACATCGTTTAACACCATTCGGCGTTTTGCATAACGCCATAAGCTTGGCTTGTTGAGTCTAAATACACTCACTGCGGCGGGCGGCTGCGGGATCCTTGAAAATCCAGTAGTGAAACGCCGAGATGCCGGGCCATGCCTTTTCCGCCTTCCTGCATGACTTGATCGTGGTTCCAAGTAAAGACGGGGGCCAAAATTGGCGCCAGGAGATTCATCCAGGCTTTTTCCGTAGACACAAGCCATACATAAGTCACCCGGGTTGAATCCCCCAAATCATCCAGCTTCCAACTTCCAGTACCGTTTAAGTCGCCTGATACAATGCCTTCAATCCAATGAGGCTCTTCCAGCACATTAACTCGGGCTTCAAAACATAGCCGATAGGGAAGTCTGCTCGTCCAGGTAAACCGTCGAACCGAGCCCAGACCTTGTGCGTCGCCTTTTTTGATTTCAACGACTTCTTTAACGAAGTGCCACCACTTCGGCCATTCTTCAGACGCGACAAGGGCATCCCAGACCCGTTCTATGGGAGCATCTAGGTGCCACTGAGTCACTAACGAATATTGCATGGTAGTCCGTTATTCTGTTGGGTTGTTTATGGGGAGATGAAAATAGACAATATTTTTATCGCTATAAATAACGTTAGTTACGCATTGATCTTGCCCTGATTTCATGGACACTTAACTAAGCGAATTTTTTAGCTTCAAACGTTTCTGGGCTGACATAGCCCAATTTGGAGTGGAGCCGTTTGCGATTGTAATACACTTCAAACTATTCGAACACTTGATACTTGGCTTCCGAACGCGTTAAAAAACGTTCACCATGAACCGCTTCGACCTTAAAACTATGATTCCAGCTTTCCATTGGCGCATTATCGTAACAGTCGCCTTTCTTGCTCATGCTACAAACCAATTAATGTTGTTTAAAAAGTTTTTGATACGCGGCAGAACAATACTGGCTGCCCCGGTCTGAATGCACAATGACACCCTTCGGCATGTGACGACGCCACAATGCCATTATCAAAGCATCGCAAACCAAAGCAGCTGCCATACGTTCACCGATAGCCCAACCAATCACCCGGCGGGAATAAAGCTCAAGCACCACCGCCAAATACAACCAGCCTTCTTCCGTCCAAATATACGTGATGTCCGACACCCACTTTTGGTCAGGTACATCCGCAGTAAAATTTTGTTCCAACAGGTTGGGCGCAACAGGCAAGGAGTGGTTGCTGTTGGTGGTGGTGGCCTTGTATTTCTTGGCCGCTTTCGCATGCAAACCATTGTCCCGCATCAGTTTAGCTACACGGTGTCGGCTGGCCGATTTGCCTTCTTCTTGAAGCCGCCGGGAGATTCTGGGTGAGCCCGGTCGGCCTTTTTCGTCATCAAAGATACGTTTGATTTCAGTCGCCAGCTTTTGGTTGTCTTGATCCCTGCTAGAGAGGGGCCGATTTTTCCAACTGTAGTAACCGCTGCGTGAAACCGATAGCATGCGGCACATTATGCCCACGGGAAAATGATCTTCGTTGCCCTTAATCATGGCGTACTTCATTTGGGCATTTTCGCAAAGTATGCTGCCGCCTTTTTTAAAAAAGCTACCTCTTCCTCAAGACGGGCGTTTTCTCGTTTGAGGCGAGCCAGTTCAGCTTGTTGGAGCTTTTGCTCTTCAAAAGGCTGGCCTGTCTGGCGGCATTTTGACCGCCATGAATAGAGCATTGATTCGGCAACTCCCAAATTCTGGGCTACCTTGGGGATACCATCACGATCTGCACGTTCCAATGCCTGTTCTTTAAATTGGGCTGTATATTTGTTGCGAACAGCGGGGGAAATTGATTCTTTTTTTGTTTTCATTATTGACCTCGGTTTTAGAGATTACTCTCTTAGCCGAGTGTCCGATAGATCGGGGCAAGATCATGTTTGATTTCGAGCATCCCTCGTTCACAAATCCTCCATTGTTGCCCGAAGCGGTGGAAGATCCTCGCTTTCTTAACGAATGCGAGGATGCGGCAAGGGCTCATTACAGCGATGAGGTAGCAACGGGGAAATAAGCAATCGATTGTTTTGGGTGATGGTATCTTACTGTTCTTTTAGCTGCTGGGATGAAATCAGGATTTGATCGGTTATGAATATTTTTAAGCGCGCACGTACTCTATACATTCTGCATCGCCATGCTATTGCGCATGTCCTGTGGGTAGAAGTTGCCGAAAAGCTAGCTTTTTTGCAGGGAATGACGGCGGTTGAGAAAGCGCACTTGCGAGAACTGAGTACGCTGTTTTTGCATGAAAAAAAGTTCTTCGGCGCTCAGGAACTTCAGCTCACCGACGCAATATGTGTGACCGTCGCCATTCAGGCCTGTCTTCCGGTACTAGGGCTTGGTATTAGCTGTTTGTCAGGCTGGACCGAGATCATTGTTTATCCAGGTGCGTTTCGGATTTGTAAAGACGACAAAGATGCGGCGGGTGTTGTACATCATCAGGAACAGGCGCTCATAGGTGAATCATGGTCGCGGGGGCCACTTATATTGTCATGGGACGATGTTGAGCGGGATGTGCAAGGGAAACAATCCGGCCGCAATGTCGTGATTCATGAAATTGCCCATAAGCTGGATATGTTAAATGGTAGTGCCAATGGTTTTCCACCGCTGCATTATGGTATGGACATCACACAATGGACAGCTGCGCTGAGCGATGCCTATCAGTCATTGGTTCGACGAGTTGAGCATCACCATCGCGCATGCATTAACCCTTATGCTGCGACGAACCCTGCGGAGTTTTTTGCAGTAATCAGTGAATATTTTTTTTGTTCGCCTGAAACTCTTCATACGCACTTTGCTGATGTTTACCAACAACTTCAACTTTATTATCGGCAGGATCCATTGCGGCGTATTCATTACGAGTAAACAACTTAATGGTTTTTCTGTGCTACCCGCTTAAGGAATCCAAATAGGTCGCTGTTGGTTTACTACTGGATCACCTATATTCTAAAAAACAACATACTCGGCTGATGATCGCACCATGACAAACACATCAAACTTCTGGCAACTATGGGCGCCGCATCTTGCTCTTTTTGAGGATAACCACCTCGATCTGCGAACGATCAATATTATTGCTGACAAAATTTCCCAGCCTGTTTTAATAGTCGGCGGAGGACAAGGCTTAATAATCGATGCCTTGCGTAAAAAAGGGCTTCACGTCGACGGCGTCGATTCAAGCTCTGAAATGGTCAGGCTGGCCGAACAGCGCAGAGGCATCAAGCTGGTGCATACCGAGGGATCAAGTTTGCCCTTTGCCGACGAAAGCTACGCGATCACGATTATCTCGACCGGCGTGGTCGATTTCTTGAACGATGAAAAGCACATCCTGCAGATCATTAACGAAGCCAGACGCGTGACAAAAAAGGGGGGGAGGCTGCTTGTCTCCTTTTACAAGGTTCACCCGGCTGCAGAAAAATTTTTTAAACGTATCGGGATCATCACCGAAAATCATATCATGCGGCTTAGAAGGCTTTTCGAGCTGAGCAGACTCCCTCCATCAAAGTTCATCGCCAATATTAGACAGGACGGAAACCTGAGTTTGTGCGGCGCAATCGCTGAATTGCTGCGAATACAATGGTTTTTACCGAAAAAGGAACGCCTGTTGTCCAATACCATGAGCAAGATATTAAAAACGGCGGACAATGCGGATGAGCTGATTGGTTCGGTATCTGAAGCGATTCCCCATCATACGCGGGAAAGCATCCGCACCTTATGCAAAAAACTCAAGCTGTCTGTCAATACCCTTATGGATTATGAGATGTGTTTTGTCGTCGACGTTGGTGTTGAATCAAAGCAGCTGTAAAAGAGCGTCAAAACTTGCTGGTTAATAATATCTAAGTTATTGTTTTATTAAGTGCTATGTTTTTATTGACTGGAAAAACGTCGCTTGTCTGCTTTGCGGAGTTGCAACTTCTGAGTGTTCCGAAACCTACGAATAGTGAGTATCCGCCAATTGCAGGCGACCGGAGTTTTTTGCGTTTTTAGTCAAAAATATTCTACAGCGAATACTTTCCAATCCATGCTGCAAGAATAACCAGAATCAATCCAGGGATGATTGCGCTGACAAACCGCCAGTTGCCGCTTAGGACAGCAAGTACTACTTTTGTGATAGTGTTTGTCGTCAGACTTGCAAGGATGGGCAACACGGCTTCGTTCGCGCTGAGTTTCCCCGTTGCCACGAGGGACGCAACCGCGACGGCGGCGGAATGGGTATCGGCGAAACCAGCAATCGCCGCGGCAGCGATGACTCCTTCTTTGCCCAGCCACTGTTGAAGGGCGGCGGCGAGCAACATGACTATTGAAACGGTAGCCGCGAAAAGCAAGGCCGTCTTAATACTGACAGGTTGTCCTAAGTCAACAACGTCTGGTACTTGTTGGCGCAGGGCTATTATTGTGAATAGCACGCCATAGGCCGCCGCGGTAACGCCGGCGCAGGCCAGCGACAACCATAATGCCGAAAGCGTTGCCTGATTGGTTGTCGCCAACACCACAGTCATTTGAATGATGGTCGCCACGGTCGATAAGACTGCTCCGGCGACAGCACCCCACAACAGACTAGACTCCTTTGCGGCTCGAGCTCCCATTGAGCTAATGGTGGCAGCACTCGACACAAAGCCTGAAGCAAGACCGGTGATGGGAAGACCGATACGCGGTCCCATTACTCGCAGTGAGATGTATCCTGTGGCGCTGATTGACATGATGAGAATAACAATTTTCCAGATTGTCCGAGGGTTTAAGGCATTGAAAGGACCCATATACTGGTCTGGGGCGAGGGGTAACAGCACCAGCGCCGCAGCAGCGAGAATCAGCGCATCGTTGAGTTCGGTCTCACTCAGGATTGTGCTGACGAAACGGTGAAGGATGGTTCGTGCGGTCAGTAATAGGGTCAGAAGGACAGCCACTCCTGACGCCAAAGCAGGCTCGCGCATCGCTAAGCCGCCGAGTAGCAATGTGATTAGCAGTGCCACTTCGGTCGTCAAGCCTGGGTCTTTCTCATGGCTGAGCCGAAACGCCACCACGGAAAGCCCAGCAATAGCCAGTGCCATCACAGCAAGCAGTATCGTATCGCCAAGCGTTAGGCTCACGGCCCCCAGAAGAGAAGCCGTGGCGAAGGTTCGAACCCCCATGGATGAACGAGTAGGGCCAGTTCCTTTGCGCCGTTCGCGTTCGGCACCGATTAGCAGACCGATTCCTAGTGCAATGCCATAATCAAAAATGGGTTGATCAGTCAGATGTAATGAGTTCATATGCCGTCCGCGTATTATTTCCAGTTTTAAAAAAACTCCGAACAAGTTAATTCCATTCATGGTTCGTCACACTCAGGACGCACTGAATTAACGAGTAACGTTCGTCCTGAACTTGCCGAAAGGCATAATCAGAAACGTTTCTGCTGAGGATAAATTTCTTTGACGACACGGCCAAGGTGAGCCTTAGCACCTTTGTTTTCCGTCTTGCGCCAGTGCTGTCCAAGGGCTTGCCCTTCCAAAGCGCTTTCGATAGAGGAGGGCGGTCGTACGGAGTGTCAATCTCCGCGCTGATCAGCCCGATGCTGCCGGTGGAATCGACTTCGCGGATGCCATCCACCGCGGCCGCTGCTCATCCCAAAGCCGATGATCAAATACTGATAGTGCTTCATAGTTTGTGTCTCCTGTCTTTTACTTCCTCTTTCCAGAATTGGTGTCAGACTCGCGCAACGCCCTTATAGATAACTGATGTTACGCACCCATCTCCTAAAAAGCGTATTATTTTGGGATGGAAAAAGAAAAATTAGAGTTATACACGGACTATCTGATCTGCAATAGCGGGTTTGCGACGGCGACCGGTTTGTCGGCGATGTTGGAAGGAGATATGAGTCACGATCAACTAACCCGTTATTTGTCAGCCAGGGAATACACATCCAAAGACCTGTGGGCGAAAGTTAAAGTGACGGTACGCCAAATAGAACAGGAAGACGGTTGTTTAATCATTGACGATACCATTCAGGAGAAGTCCTGGACGGATGAAAACGAGATCATGTGCTGGCATTATGATCGCAGCCAGAAAATATCTTGTTCCGTGTCTGGGAATATTCGCCGTAGGGCGTGCCGTGCGCGCCTTGGGAGCTAAGGAACAGACTTAAGCAAGACAATGAAAGGCTGAAGACTTCAATCCTTCATGGTTTAAAGATAAAACCAGCTTACGTTGTTTCATGTTTATTGCTAAGGCGCGCACGGCACGCCCTACTCACATCCGTCGCGGTCATTCAGTGAATGGGGCGTTATCCATTATCAAACCCTCTTTTTGCGGTTTTCGCGAGCAATACGTAACATCAGTTAAAATTTTTTCTGCAAAAACCGCGCGGGTGAGGAGGAGTGATTTTGGGCGGGGACGGGATTTGCTGCGTGGCGGTAGGGGGCGGTGCTGGAGCCCGGCTGTTGGTGGGTTAGTGTAGGGTTGCGGCCAGATCTTTGATCAGGGTGTTGAGTAGGCAGTAGATTTGAGTCGCGGTGATGGTCTGTTGATCTACTGCGGCGCTGATGCCTTGGGCTGCACCGTTTAAAGCTTCGATGAGTTGTTCTTGTTCTTCTGTCATCGTCCTCTCCTTATTGCGTAAGCTTGGCTTGCGAGTCATCGAACAGGTCTAGCTGGTTGCAGTCCTTTGCTATCCAATCGTCCGGCGGTATCGGCTGGTTGACGATGTTGCAGAGTCGGCGCAACTGGTCTTGCAGCAACTTTCTTCTGAATACATTGTTATTATTTACGATTTGTAAGGATATGCTTTCAATTTGCCTTGATATACTGCTTCGATTTTTGATGCCGATGGTGCCGAAGAATCCGGTTTTGCGGATCTCGGGCAGGATGGTTTCACAAACCCAGTTGGCGAACTCTTTGGCTTTGGGTTTATTAGAGCGAAAGATCAGGTGATAAAGACCGGCTTCGTTGATGAAATAGGCATTTCTTTCGCCTTTTATGGTCATGAGATTCATGACCATAAACCAGTTATCCGGCATGTTTTCGAGAGTCATGCTTGACCAAGAAATATCGAGTGCCGCGCAAACATCTTTAGCGCAGAACCAGACCTCGCTGTGTTCATCGGTGGCGGTGCGGATATCCAGATCGGCGAACTGGAACGGATTGGCTAAGGTTTTTAAATCCATGTTACACCTCCCGAGTTAAAGCCGGTGGCAACAGTTGGGCACGCAACACACGCTTAGCGCGTTGATAGCAGATTTGAAACAGACGGGCAGGGATTTGGTGGCGTAGCGGCGCATTGGCGACTAGCCAGGTTAATAGCTTGTTCATGGGTGACTCCTTGACTGTGGTTAATTACCACCGACCGGAGATCTCAAACTCAGGGCGGCGGATGATGTATCGGGTTGAGATACCGGGTCAAGGATCCGGCGAGCCTCGCGGCTCCCCAATACACCACCCACCATAGCTGTAGGGGCATAAAAAAAGCCATGAACCTTTCGGCGCATAGCTGCTGCGCCTTGACCATTCGGGATCTCAAACCCGACTCCCGTTTTTTGCGAGAGCGTGATTAGGTTAGATGTTAATTTTATATTTGTCAAATGGAGGAGTTGAAAGGTGGCTGGATTGGTTAAATGCAAAACCTGTACGAACAAAGGTGATCCGAACGACGCGAAAACTTGTTCTAGTTGTGGCGACGTACTGATTAAAACATGGATTGAGAATAAAATTGACAAAATCACTCCCGAAAAACTAGCTAAATGGTTTTTAGGTATGATTGTCGTGGTTATCCTTTTGGTAGCTGGTGTATTTGGAGGCTATTTTACTTTTTTTGATGATGGGTTTAGTTTAGAAAATACTGATTGGGGTACATTTGGGGATTTTATTGGCGGGACACTAAATCCGATCTTGAGCTTTTTAAGCCTGATTGCCTTGTTATGTACCATAGTTCTTCAGAGTAAAGAGCTTGAATTAACACGAGACGAACTTAAGCGTAGCGCATCTGCTCAGGAAGCCACAAAAGATATTCTCGATAAACAATCAGAAACTTTAGCAAGGCAACAGTTCGAAAGCACTTTTTTCTCGCTGCTTGATCAACATAATAAAGCGCTTGAGCAAATTACCAATAATAGTATTCGTGGGCAGTTGACCAGCCAAGAGGATATGAATGTTCTCACTGACACTAAGTACCTTATCAGCGCTCCAATATCCGCCATTAAGTTTATCTATCTGCGTATATTAATGAGCAAAGGATATGGTTCGAGGGATTTAGTGTCCGCAAAAAAGACCCTTGAAGAGTACAATTCACATTGCGGTCACTACTTTAGAGTTCTTTATCAACTGTTAAAATTCATAGCCATAAGTGCTCCTGGAGGTACAATCGGTCCAGATTTTACAGCGGAAAAAATCCAGAATGAAAAACTGTCTGATGATGAAAAAATGTATAGCAATATTGTTCGTTCATTTCTTGGTTATGAAATTACTCAATTATTGTCGATCAATTGTTATTGTACGGACGAGAGTGATACGTATTGGAAATATAGGCTCTTAATCGAGAGATACTCATTTCTTGAGCATATGCCTTTAACAGTTAATAATCGCGGTACCCACGAAATTCTTGTAGAAGTAAACAAAGGTTATAAACGATCGGCATTTGATAATAGTAACTTTGCAAAGAAGTATGAATGAATCGCATAATACATTTATCCCCTAGAAACTCCCGTAGAGTGATGATTAATGAACAATATCCGGACAGCGGATGGATAGAATCACTAAAGAAAAACGCAGCGAAATAATGAGCCGGATTCTGAGCAAGAATACCTCGCCGGAAATGATCGTCAGAAAACTCGTTTTTTCGCTTGGTTATAGATACAGGTTACATAGTAAGAATCTTCCTGGAAAACCTGATTTAGTCTTTCCGGGAAGAAAAAAGATTATTTTCGTGCATGGGTGTTTTTGGCATAGTCATGAATGCAAAATTGGGCATCTTCCAAAATCACGGATAAATTATTGGCAGCCGAAACTATTAGCCAACCGCAGGCGGGATTTGTCGAATATTTCCAGCTTAGTTGAAGTTGGTTGGAAAGTATTAGTGATTTGGGAATGCGAAACTAAAGACCTTGCCAAATTGAAGGAAGCCATCTGTAATTTTTTAGCACCGTCTCCTATTTAGAAAAATGCAACGCGCATAATAATCGACAGCAAATGTAAGATAAATAGAAACCTGATTTCCGAAAAGCGCGATAAAATAAGCGTCGGATAGTTTCAAGCCTATAAGGCTAAGAATACTTGCGGTTTAATTGATCTAAAAATTAAGGGACATATGACTAAGGCTGTTTCGCTGTTTTCAGGATGTGGGGGCTCAGATGCTGGATTAATTGCAGCTGGCTTTGATGTCGTTATGGCTAATGATATTTTGCCCTATGCTAAAGACGTCTATCTGGCCAATCATCCAGAAACAGACTATGTATTTGGTGACGTGCGGAAAATCGAAAACTTTCCTAAAGCCGAACTCTTAGTGGGGTGTTATCCATGCCAAGGTTTTAGTCAAGGCGGTGTACGCGATCCTTCTCGGAAAATTAATACGCTTTATTTGGAGTTTGCAAGAGCGCTTAGACAAATTAAGCCTAAAGCGTTTATCGTCGAAAATGTGTCAGGAATGATTCGCTCAAACTTTCGTCATCTATTAGATGACCAATTTAAAGTATTTGCTGAAGCGGGTTACAAAGTTAAAGCGCAGGTACTAAATGCTGCCGATTATGGTGTGCCACAGGATAGACGAAGAATTTTTATTGTTGGTCTGCGTAATGACTTTGGGATGGAATTTGATTTTCCGGATCCAACTCACGGCGAGGGCAGAGAGTTTCCAACAATTACTATTAAAGATGTCCTTGCTGATATGCCGGCATGGCCAGAAGGCGAGTTTTACGATTTAGATTTCCACTGGTATTACCTCTCCAGAAACCGTAGGCGTGATTGGCATGAAGTATCGAAGACAATTGTGGCCAATCCCAGGCACATGCCGCTGCATCCTATGAGTCCTCCACTAATCAAGTTGGAGAACAATGTTTGGCGTTTTATTACAGAACAGAGGGCAAGGCGCTTTAGTTATCGTGAGGCGGCTCGGTTACAAGGATTTAAGAGAAACATAGTTTTCCCTGATACGCCGCCCGGGAGTTTGACTAATCGATATACTGTGGTCGGTAACGCGGTACCTCCACCATTATTCGAAGCTGTAGCCCGTGCATTACCAGATGTTTGGGATTAAGAGTATTGAAACGCTATTCCCTCGTCAACATAAGGCATTGCAGGCAAATTTCCATAGAGCCCGTATTGCTCAACTAATCTCAGCAATCTAAGTCTATCGACAATAATTGCCGAGCCGATGTCATCTTTATATGCCCAATCTCCGTCAGTATGGCGGAGATCAATGGGTAAGAAATAATAAGTAGCCCACTGATGCATAACAGGTAATTGTCGGTAATGTTTTGCGGGTGATGCTTCAAGTTGTTTAAATCTCCAATCATCCCTGGAACAACCGCATTGCGCAAATGCAATGGGCATCCCTTCTCTTTCATCCGCCATAGGATGCCATGCAATCAAATCAATACCACCATCACCGCTATCTTTTTCTTTAAAATCACGCTCCTTAAAATTTGCTGTGCAACGCAAATCATTAGCTATAGACAACATCTTTTGATATAGGGTGCCACTGTACGGCGCCTCTGCTCCTCCATTTGCCCAAGTTGCCCTAATCTCTGATCCGGAAGGCATTAGATGTGAGAAAAGCTGAAAGCAGGTTTCTTCAAAAGCTCTCGCTACTTCAGCTTTACGGGGGTTTGCAATATTCCGCATGCATGAGGCAATAAGTAGTCCTAGATAGGCTTGCTGGGATGGGCTTCCATTGAAAGCAAAACTGATTGTATCTTCGTCGTCGGACACACTAAACGGATAGAAGGATTCAAATTCTATTTTCCTAATATTAGAAAAGTTAGCAATTTCTCTCCACCGTTCCTCAAGCTTAAATCCGCCACCTATGTCACGGCTTCTTCTTTCAATACTGCTCAAGTCTCCACGAGAAAAACATTGGTCTGGGTGAACAATGGCACGTAGCTCTGCAAAATCCGTCCAAATAAAAGAATCTGTTCCTTTTGGTGGAGTATCCAGGTTATTTAGCATGGCTTTTAATCGTCCAATTTATCACGGAGGAAGTATCGAATTGCCTTCACATCGTCAAATAGAGTTTCTGAAAGAGATAAATGATTAGCTGTAAGCGGATTTGTCTTTGGAAGCATTTTCCAAACTATAGAAACTTGTTTCGATGCTTGTTCTAATGCGTTTTCTAGTGCAGCTTGCGGACCATCAGTATAAAGATACGCTTCAGTTATACTACCTGTTTCGTCAAGAACTGCAATTGCATCCTGACTTGTAACAACAGCTGCCATATCAGCTAGTTTGCGCGATTCGCCGAGAATCGTTTGTCCTTTTTGGTCTTTGGCAAACATCCATGAGAAAGCGCGCTTTAGGTTTTCTTCAACAAGGCCTGGCATGGAAATATCAGTTTTCCCCTCAAGGCCAAGCCAAGCACTTATATTAGTGTAACCAAGCGCTGTAGTTATGTAAGAAAACTCCACATCCTTAGCATTGATTGGCAGGCCGAAGAATTTGGAATCTTCCGCTTTGATATAAAGAGCTAATGCGGTCAATAATTGTGCAACATAGTCACTTCTGCTACCTATGTCTTTTGCCAATGAACGCATCTGATCTTGTTGTCCTAAGTTGTCATAGAACTCTTCGCGTAATTGGGCAAGGTATTTTGCTTTGGACAATGAATCCCACTCTTTAATTCCTGTAATATGACGGTAACCAAGATACCTTAGAACATCACGACGATTCTCATAAAGCAGGCAAGGTAATTCTGTTGGTGGAGGAACCACAACTTCCGATCGAATTTTATTCACCCCAGCGTTCCTTCGGGAAGGCGGAAGAACCTCGCTATTAAGCAACTTTACTGCTGCAAGCCGACGGTTTCCTTCAATAACGGTATAGCGGCCATTCTCTTGTGTGACAAGCAAAGGCTCACCCTCGAAATAGCCTTTTTGCCCGATCGATAGCATGAGGTCTTGAACACTTTCATCATCAAGCATCTCTTCTATAACAGCTTGGACAGAGTGCGCATTATTAAGACGATAGAAGCGGGGGTTTTCTGGATCAAAATCGATCTCATTGGTTTTGATCATTTCGACTTTTTGACTTGCCATCATGGGCTCCAGTAGCAAAGTTCAGTTTTAGGGCCGTTTGGCTGAATGTAAGAAGCATAACAAACATCGCTCATCACAGGCAAAATCATTTTCCCAATTCGCTGGTAAAGCTGTAAGATGGATTCGCCGCTAGGGAAGCGCTGAACAAATCGTATTCCAGCCACAATTGCCAGACAAGCTGATTTTTTTGAAAAATAGCCACTTGGCAACACCCAATAAATAGCATTGTTAACCGGTTTTCCCGATTTTTCTTCTTA
>Ga0207969_100175_pt1 | contig 37103 bp, 37 predicted proteins | sample LakWasMet25_LOW6_2_FD_183869 | JGI IMG/M metagenome (GOLD analysis project Ga0207969, IMG submission 183869) | Freshwater sediment methanotrophic microbial communities from Lake Washington under simulated oxygen tension - Sediment Metagenome... | ecosystem: Environmental > Aquatic > Freshwater >...
GAGCAGGCGGCGCCTTCTTTCTTGGGGTCTTTGCCATATGGGGGCGTGATCACTATCCACCGGATTGGACCCCGCGTCCAACTGCCAATCAGAGGTCCACGGCGAGCTCCCTCCGTGATCCAGACCCCGTCGCGCACGTTCACGGAGAACCCGTGTACGTAGCCGGTGAGGTTGGCCGCGACGTGGTTGGCGTCGGCGAGGAGCTTCGGGAAATCGAGCTTCGATGTGTTGAAGAAACTCTGCTTCGAGGCGCGGAGGAGCATCCGCTCCCGGAGTTGCGCGGGGGTGGTGGCGGCGGGGTGCTTCGCGTCGGCTTCCCACACCGCGTCGCGGGTCGGCGCGAGCACCTGATCGAGGCGGCGCAACACCAGGAAGGGCAGAATGACCCGCCCGTACTCCGACGGTTTGTAGTCGCCGCGGAGGAGGTCCGCGACGGACCAGATGAGTGAGACCTTCTCGCTGAAACCCTGCATGAAGACGTTCCCCTCGTAGTGGCGCGGCGCATCGTCGCGCGCCGGGAACGTATCAGAACGAGGAGGCGATCGGACGGGGAAGTATGGGGACGGAGATCGTGCGCCGCCGTGGGTCAGCCCATGCCCGAGAGCGTGCCCTGCATCGGGGTACCGGTCGGCGGAAGCGTCACTCGCAGGTCGGCCGGCGTCAGGAACGCGATCTGGAACTGCTCGCAGAGATCGCGCATCAGCAGGTTGTCCAACGAGACGACCGCACTCGCGTTGTGGCGCTTCGCGCAGGCCACGATGAGCGCGTCATAGCGGATCGCGTCCTTTGTGAAGGAGCCCTTCTTCGACTGGATCACAGCTTGCGGTACGTACCGAGCGAGGACTTGTGCAGCGACGAAGTCGAACGACACCGGCTCGACCTGGCGGTGGCGAGGTAGGTCGGTGCCTGGCGGCTTGAGCAGCAGCTCGGTGATCGACGGTGCCGCGACCAGCAGCCGACGGGATCGTCGAGAAAGGGCTACCTCCCAGAACTCGCGGCAGTCCAGACCCCTTTGGTTGTCGGGCGTCCAGTGCGAAGACTCCAGCGCGCGGATCATCACGCCGGTGTCGACCAGTACCCGCTCGGGGATCATCTGCTCGTTGATCGGTGGGACGCCAGCCGCCGTCTCGCTAGTCATTCCGCCCCAGCTCGCCCTCGATGTCCGTCACGCCAGCCCACGGCGAGCCCGAGACCTTGTACCAGCGATCCCATGTCTCGACGGGGTCGTGCTGTTCGTCGACGGGGTCGATGTGGGTCAGCGTCCCTCCGACGATCTGAAATGGCGCCCGTGCCGACCGCAATACAGTGGCTTCGATGTCGACGTCGCCGTAGAGCGAGCGCCCCGCGATGATGACCAGCTCGGGTGTGCTCGCGAGCGAGAAGGATCGCACCTCTGACGCCGCGTCGAACTGCACGCGAGGGTCGATTCCGCCCGCGCGGAGCACCCGTGCCCGGAGGCTCTCGGTGCTGCGAATCGTTGGCACCTCGCCGCTGCGCGCCGCCTCCGAAACCTCGTACTCGTGCCCTCCCACCGAGGCGTTGAAGTTCATCCACGAGGGAAGCTGCCGCGCTGCCTGGACCGCTTGTGAAACCTTGGGCCGCACGGCTCGGGGGGCGAGGGAGGTTGCCCGCATCCAGGTGTCGAGCGTGTCGGACATTGACCGGATGGCGACGGGGTGCAGGGTTCCATCGGTGCGTCGCAAGGCCGCTCGTCCCTTGTACTTCACCGAGCCCGGCGCGATGTCCTCGACGGTCAACACGAGCTCGGCCTCATGCATGGGGACGATGAGCTGAACCACCGACGCGAGGGCGTCGAGGTAGGCGAGTGAGGCGGCCAACAGACGGCGAGCGTCGACGGTAGTCGGGGTGATATCGCCCCCGTCGAACGAGAGAATCAGGGCTTCGGCGTCGGCAGCCACACCGGGCAATCTACCACGATCGATGGGCCCCAATGTCGAGCGCTCGACATCGGGATGACGAGGGCTCGACATTGTCACCCGTTGCTGCGACCTGCAGCAGACGCCGGCCGGGGAGGTGCGCGACGCGCTGGTGCGCCGGGTGGCAGAACTGCACATCGCTCGCGACCGCGACACGCCGAACGACGAGGATGAGGATGAGCTCATGAGACAGCTCCCGTTTGTCGAGGAACTCGAGCGCCGTTGCCGCGCCGAGCGCCGCCTCCGTCGCGATCTCTCGAGCGTCGAACGAGAGGCCCTCCGAGAGCGTCTCGCCCAGCTCGGCGATCGCGCCCTCGACGACGCCCTCGACCTCGACGCCCGCGTCCTCGAAGCCTGGCTCGCCCGCGCTACCGGCTGATCCCTCGCCTCGACGCCTGACCCTTCCTCGCCGCCGACTTCGGCTTCGTGAGCCCGCGGGACTCCGCCGCGATGCGGGCCTTCGAGGCCGCCCAGGAGCAGATCGGACACCTCGTGAGGTCGTGCCGCAGCGCAGGGCAGTGCGAGCGGCCGAAGTAGATGATCTGCAGGTGGAGCTTGTTCCAGGAGGAGTGGGCGAAGACCCGCTTGAGGTCGGCGGAGACCTCGTCGGGGGTGCGCCCCTTCGAGAGCCCCCAGCGGTGGGCGAGCCGGAGGATGTGCGTGTCCACCGGGAAGGTCTCCTCCCCGAAGGCCTGGCCCATCACCACGCTGGCGGTCTTGTTGCCGACCCCCGGCAGCGCCACCAGCGCCTCGAAGCTCGCCGGCACCTCGCCCCCGTGCTCGTCGCAGAGGATCTCCGCCATGCGACGCAGCGCCTTCGCCTTGGTCCCGGCGAAGTTCACCTCGCGGATGAGCGCGTGGATCTCCTCGACGGAGAGTTTCCTCATCGCCTGGGGGGTGGGGGCGCGGGCGAAGAGCGCGGGGGTCACCTGGTTGACCTTCTTGTCCGTGGTCTGCGCCGAGAGCGCGACCGCCACCAGCAGCGTGAACGGGTCGACGTGGTCGAGCGGTATCGGCGGCGCGGGGTGGAGCTCGTCGAGGATCGCCTCGATGCGCCGGGCCTTGTCGGAGAGGGCGCTCATGGCTTCGGGGGGGGTGGGGGCGGTCGGTCGGAGGCCACGCGCAGCCCCGGTCGCACGGAAGGCCGACGCTCGGGGCGGGTGAGGTCGTCGTGCAGGCCCGGCAGCGGCGAGGGGCGATCGCTGCGGGCGCGGCAGGCGGCCGCGTCGTCGCGGGTCCAGCGGAGGTCGAGGGCGGCGAGGGCGGCGTCGAGGGCGGCCATGTCCGGGAAGCGGTCGGCGGGCGCGGCGGCCAGGCAGCGGAGCACCACGGCGTCGAGGGCCGCGGAGACACCGGGGGCGCGAGACGAGGGTGGGTCGGGCGTGGAGCCGCTCACGGCCCCGACGAGCGCGAGGCCCGTGAGGCCCTCGAAGGGGCGGGTCCCGGTGAGAAGGAAGTAGAGCGTGGCGCCGAGGCCGTAGAGGTCGCCGCGCGCGTCGGAGTCGTCGCCCAGCAGGGACTCCGGGGCGATGAAGTGGGGCGTGCCGATGGCGTCGCCGATGGCGGTGAGCCGGGGTTCGGGCGCGTCCACTCGGCGGGCGATGCCGAAGTCGATCACCGTGAGGTGGTCGCCCCGATCGCCCATGCTCAGGAAGAGGTTGGAGGGCTTCACGTCGCGGTGGACGATGCCCGCGCGGTGGGCCTCGCACAGGGAGCTGCACGCCTGCCGGGCGAGGTGCACCGCCCTCGCCGGGGGCATCGGTCCGCCTTCGCGCACCAGGCGCTCGAGGTCGATGCCCACCAGGCGCTCCATCGCCAGGAAGCGCACGCCGTCGTCGCTGGCGCCGAAGTCCAGCACCCGGACCGTGTGCGGCGAGGAGAGCGCCCGCAGCGCCTCGGCCTCGCGCTCGAAGCGCCGGGCCACCGCCTCGGAGGGACGGTCGTGCAGTATCTTCAGCGCCACGTCGCGCTGGCGGGCGTCGTCCCAGGCGAGCCACACCTCGTTCATGCCCCCGGCGCCGAGGCGAGCCTGCAGCCGGTAGCCCGCGAGCCGGCGGGCCTCGCGCAGCTCGCGGCGGAGCGTGGCGATCTCCCTCGTGGCCTCCATGCCGGCGACGTAGGTGAGCGCGAGGAAGAGCCACTGGCCCAGGTAGAGGGTGAGCGCCGGGTCGTCGGACCACTGCCGCGCGACGGCCGGGTGGGTGAGAGAGGCCGCGGCGAGGAGCGCGGTCCAGGTGACGAACCACGAGGCGAAGAGGGCGAAGAGGCGAGAGCGGCGCAGGTCGGCGACCAGCGGCGCGGCCATGGCGAAGGCGACGAGCGAGAAGACGTAGGGGCTGGTGAGCCCGCCGAACTCGATGGCCGGGATGGCCATGAGGGCGACGGTGACGATGGTGTAGAGCAGCGTGAGGTAGCCCACCGTCGGGACCGGGAGGCGCCGGGTGCGGGCGAGCCACGAGACCAGGGGCTGCAGCGGGACGCCGAGCGCGCGGCTGAGGAGCACCACGGGCCACGAGGCCTCGGGCCAGACGACACACAGGGCGAAGGCGTCGAAGACGAAGCCGACGCACCAGGCCCAGCGCTCCCAGCCAAGCGAGCCCATGTGGGCCGCGAGGGCCGCGAGCTCGTCCTCCGAGACGATCGCCGAGAGGAGGCCGGGCGGAGATGGTCGGGCTGTGGTGGCTTCCGCGCGGGGCATATTTGGGGGAGGGGGAGGAGAGGGACGGCGGGCACTCTAGCGCGCCCGGCCGCTGTCGCACCGGAGCGTATCGTCTCATCGCTCCGCGGATGGAGAAGTCTACTTCGCAGGACTCCTGCGGTAGCCTCGCGGGCATGAAGGCATCCCTCGCGCTCGCGGTTGTTCTCCTCCTGGGCCTCGGCTGCGAACGCAACCGCGCCTCGACCTGCGTCACGGGCGCGAGCAACCCGTGCACCTGTACCACCGGCGCCACGGGCGCCCAGACCTGCCAGGACGACGGAACCTTCGGGGCCTGCCAGTGCGCGCCCGCGCCCACGCCCGTCGTCGCCCCCGTGGCGGTGGCGACACCGGATGTCCCCGTGGTTGCGGCTCCGGTGGCCGCGGCTCCGGTGGCTGCGGCTCCGACCGCTCCCCGCGCACCGACCGCTCCCCGCGCTCCCTCCGCTCCCTCCGCGGCGGCCCCGGCGGGCGCCGCCTCGCCGAGCCTCGGGCTGCCGACGGTGGCGCTGCCCGGCGTCGTCATGCCCACGCTCCCCACCCAGGGGAACACCTCGTCGACGCCCACGGCCGCCGAGCCCCGCCCCAGCACCGCGCCCAGCGCCGAGCAGTTCAGGCAGCTCGGGCAGCTGGTGTCGCAGGGGCTCAACCCCCAGCAGCTCCAGTCGATCACCAACGCGATCACCAGCGCCAACCGCACCGCGGCGCCCGATCACCCGACCTTCTCTCCCGCGGAGCTCACCCGGCTCTCGGAGATGGCCACGCAGGGCGGCGCCGGTCCGAGCGCGCTGCAGTCCGCCGCGCAGTCGATGCTCGGCGGCAACTGACGGGCGCCACACGTCTGGCCCCCGCTCAGCGCTGCCGGCCGGCCAGCACGCGGCCGATGTGCTCGATGACGTCCGACGTGGCGTAGGGCTTGATGAAGTAGCCCGCCACGTTGGCGAATCGGTGGCCGTGGTCGAAGTCCTCGCGCGACCCCTTGGCCGTGAAGATGATCACCGGGATGTGACTCAGCGCCGGGTCTTCGAGCAGGGCGTGGCAGATGTCCCAGCCGTCGATGCCGGGGAGCATCACGTCGAGCAGCACCAGGTCGGGGAGGTGCTGCCGGACGGCGGCGAGCCCGGCGTGACCGTCGTACGCGGCCAGGGCCCGGTAGCCCGCCCTGACGAGGTTGTACTGGAGCAGGTCGTTGACCTCCTCCTGGTCTTCGACGACGAGGATCGTGGGCGGTGGCGCGGTCATTCCTTGCTCTCCGGCGTTGGGGGATTGCTGCTGCGGGGCGCGAGCGGCGGCGGGCTCGCGCCAGGAAACTCGATGAGGAACATGGTGCCCTGGCCGCGGGCGCTCGTGACCTTGATGCGCCCGCCGTGCGACTCGACGATCTGTCGGACGATCGCGAGCCCCAGCCCGGTGCCTCCGGCGAGCGGCGAGCGGGCGGTCTCCACCCGGTAGAAGCGATCGAAGAGGTGCGGCAGGTGCTCCGGCGGGACGCCCTGTCCCGTGTCGGCCACGGTGACCTCCACGTGCCCGCGCGTCGACACGGCGGAGAGCGTCACCGAGCCCCCGCGGGGCGTGTAGCGAAGCGCGTTGTCCACGAGGTTCATGAACACCTGCACCAGGCGGTCGCGGTCGCCTCGCACCGAGAGCTTGCGATCGGGCACGCGCGCCTCCAGCGTGACGCCGAGCTCGGCGGCCCGCGCGGCGTTGGTGAGCGCCACCTCGTCGAGCACCTCCGCCAGGTTGAGGGGCGTGAGGGCCGGGACGTAGTGGCCGCTCTCGATCTGCGCGAGGTCGAGGAGCTGCGTGACCATGCGGGCGAGCCGGTCGGTCTGCGCGAGGATGCGCGGGAGGTAGCGCTCGCGCAGCCCGGCGTCGCTGTCGCCGTACTTCAAGATCGTCTCGGCCATGCTGCGGATCGCCGTGAGGGGCGTGCGCAGCTCGTGCGAGACGTCCGAGACATGCCGTCGCCGCAGGCCCTCCAGCACCTGCAGCCGGGAGGTCATGTGGTTGAGCGTCCGGGCCAGCTGGGTGATCTCCTCGGGCCCGCGGACCTCCACCCGGTGCGAGAGGTCGCCCGCCGCGATGCGCTCGGCGTCGCGCTGGAGCCGCTCGGCCGGCCGCACGATGCTGGCGGCGAAGGCCACGGTGCACACCCCGATCGCGAGCGTGTAGAGCAGCACCGCCACCAGGAGGGTCTGGCGCAGCCGCGACACGCGATGCCGGATGGTCGTGAGGGTGTGGGCCACGCGCACCACCCCGGTCACCTGGCCGCCGTACCAGGCCGGGACGTTCACGTACATCGTGTCTTCGTAGTCGAAGCTGGGGGAGCGCCACACCGTCGCGTTGCTGCGGCCGCCGAGCGCGGCGCGCATCCCCGGGCGGCGGGAGTCGTCGATGGGCACTCCGACCCCCTCGCCCACCGACGAGGCGCGCACGACGCCCCGCGCGTCGGCGATGGTGACCCGAGCGTCGGACCGGCGCCGCCAGCGGCTGGCGATGGCCTCCGGGCCGAAGGCGCCGTCGGGCAGGTAGCCGGTGCCGACGGCGGCCAGGGAGGGCGCGACCGTGTCGGCCATGAGGAGGGCCTGGGCCGCGATGTCCGCCTCGAGCTGCTGGAGGTAGAAGCGCCAGAGGACGGAGCTCGCCGCCAGCGTGAACACAAGCAGCGGCAGCGCGAGGATGAGCAGGCTGCCGGTGATCATCCTGCGGCGGATCGAGCGCGTCAGGCCGAACATCGGGCCCTTCGGCGCGGACGACGCGACATCGCGCATGGCACGCTGCGTGGTGTGACCGCGCGACCCCGTCAAGTGTGGCGAGGTCGCCCCACCGCGCGGCGGTATCACGGAGGTCGGCGTTGACCGCGGCGACCGCGGCTTGCGACGATCGCCCCGATGGAGACGCTGTCGCTCGAGCCCGGGCAGATCATCGACCGGGAGTACAAGGTCGAGCGGCTCCTCTCCCAGGGCGGCATGGGCGCCGTGTACGTGGCGGAGCACGTCACCACCGGCAAGCGCCGCGCGCTCAAGGTGATGCTGCCTCACCTGGTGCGCGACCAGGCGAGCCGCGCCCGCTTCGAGCGCGAGGCCCGCATCGGGGCGCGCATCGAGAGCGACAACGTGGTCGACGTGGTCGACGCGGGGGTCGACGAGGGCACGGGCCTTCCCTTCCTGGTCATGGAGCTTCTCGACGGCGTCGACCTCGACCACGTGATCGAGACCCACAAGACCATTCCCCCCGCCGGGGTCGCCGACATCGTCGATCAGCTCTGCGACGCCCTCGGCCGGGGCCACGCCATCGGCGTCGTACACTCCGACCTCAAGCCCGAGAACGTCTTCCTGGAGAAGCCCCGGCGCCGCGGGGTGGCCTTCACGGTCAAGGTCATGGACTTCGGCATCGCCAAGCTCATCTCCGACGAGGTGCGCGAGGCGAGGGTCACCACCCCGATGGGATCGCCCCTCTGGATGGCCCCCGAGCAGACCCAGCGCGGGGCCGCGATCACCCCCGCCACCGATGTCTGGGCCCTCGGGCTGCTGGTCTACCGGATGCTCACCGGGGTCTCGTACTGGCGCGGCGCCAACGCGCCCGACGGGACGGTCAGCGTCGGGGGCCTGGTGCTGGAGGTGGTGGTGAAGCCCCTCGATCCGGCGTCGCTGAGGGCGCGGGAGATGGGCGTCGCGGCCCTGCTGCCCGCGGGCTTCGACGGGTGGTTCGCCCGGTGCGTGGTGCGCGAGCAGGACCAGCGCTTCGTCAACGCCTCGCTGGCGTGGGACGCGCTGGAGCCGATCCTCGGGGGGGCGCCCGCGTTGCACGTCGCGACGCAGCCCGCCCCGATGCCGCACGTCGCGACGCAGGCCGCCCCGGCCTATCACATGGCGACGCAGGTGGCCCCGATGCCGGGCTCGTGGGGCGCTCCCTCGGCGCCCACCGGGCCGCAGTCGTGGTCGCAGCCCGTCGCGCCGCAGGAGGTGCGCTGGCCCATGGTCCAGCAGCGGGTCTACGCGTCGGTGCAGGGAGGGCCGTACCAGATGGCGACGGTGCTCGAGGTGAACAAGCCGTCGGCGATGATCCGTATCCGGCTCGACGGCGGGGCGGAGGGCTGGGTGCCCGCCTCGCACCTGCGCTCCACGTCGTGAGCACCGCGGTGGAGGATGTGCCCGGAGACGTCGGGACGACTGTGGGACCGAGGTTCCGATCCTGGGTTGCGTGCCCATCTGATCGGGCAGGCGGCGCCTCCGCTCAGTGCCGCGGCTTGTTCCCAGAGCGGCCCGTCGATCGTTGATCTTGATTCCGACGACGAGCGCGCCGATGCTCCCCCCCGGGTGTAAGGGGGGATGCCTCGTGCGGCGTCCGCGCAACCCTCACCAGGGTACCTACCGCCATGTCACGACTGACCGTTCTCGCTGCGCTGCTGAGCTCCTTCACCGCGCTGGCGTGTTCCTCCTCGACCACCCACACCGAGGCGGATGCGTCGGTCGACGTCGTGCAGGCGCCGCGGTGCATTCCGGGCGCCGCCGCGGCGTGCGCGTGCCCCAACGGGTTGATGGGCGCGCAGACCTGCAACGCGACGGGAGCCTTCGAGCCGTGCAACTGCGAGCGCGCAGCCCCGTGCGTGCGGGGCATGAGCGTCGCCTGCGCCTGCTCTGACGGCCGATCGGGCGCGCAGTCCTGCCTGGGCGATGAAGGGTTCGGCCCGTGCGCTTGCGTCGGGCTCGATGCGGGCTCACCCATCGACGTCCCCCTCCCCGACGTCCCCCTCCCCGACGTCCCCCTCCCCGACGTGGGCACCCCCGACGTGGGCGCTCCCGACGTAGGCACCCCCGACGTAGGCAGCCCCGACGTAGGCAGCCCCGACGTGGCCACCCCCGACGCGTGTGTCCGTATCACCTGTCCCTCCGTGCGCGCCGGCTGCGGTCGTCACAACGACGGGTGCGGCGCCGTGCTCGACTGCGGGCCGTGTCGCGTGCCGAGCGTGCAGAACGTCCGGCTGTCGGCCAACTTCCTGGTGGCCGACCGCGCGCGCAACGTCATCTACGCGAGCGTGTCGGCCACCGTGCCCATGTACGGAAACCGCGTGGTCGTCATCGACCCGACCTCGGCCACGGTGGTCGGATCGGTCTTCGTGGGGAGCGAGCCCGGGTCGATGGCGATGTCCGACGACGGGCAGGCGCTGTACGTGTCGCTCGTGGGCGCCAACGCCATCCGGCGGATCGACCTCGCCACGCGCACCGCGACGGAGCAGTTTCCCACCGGCACGACCCGCTTCGGCGACCAGACCCACGCGCGCGACATGGTGGTGATGCCGGGCACCCGCGACGTGGTCGCCGCCTCCCTCCACCGCGCGTCGGTCTCCCCGAGCTTCGGCGGCGTCGCCGTGTACGAGCGCGGCGTGCGGCGGTCGATGGTCACGGCCGACCACACCGGCGCGTCCCTGCTCGTGAGGGGCGACGCGACCCGGCTCTACGGCTTCAACAACCTCCACACGGGCTTCGGCTTCTACGAGATCGGCGTGGACGCCGCGGGGGCGCGCACCACCCGCGAGGCGCGGGGGCTCGTCGCGGGCTTCTCCACCCGGCTGGTCGCGGGCGACGGCCTCGTGTACGCGACCTCCGGCGAGGTCGTCGACACCGCGACGATGACCGTCTTCGGCCGGTACCCCGCGAGCGGCCTTGTCGTGCCCGACCGCCCGCGGGGGCGGACGTATTTCCTCCGCACCCCGTCGAGCGGCGCCCTGGTGCTCGACGCGTACGACCACGACATGTTCGTGCTGCTCGACAGCGCGCCCGTCAGCGGTGCCGCGGGGACGCCGGTGCAGGCGGTGCGCTACGCGCCGGGGGGCCTCGCGCTGCTGACCTCGTCGGGCTCCGCCAGCACCGGGACCATCTACCTCATCCAGAGCGACCTCATCACCTCCGAGTAGCAGAGGGGGGCCTCGTCCGAGGGCGGCGCGGGCCCCTCGCCGCGAGCGTGTGACCTTACCCGCTCAGGCCGTCGCCTCCGGCCGCCGCGCCGGTCGTCGCCGCTCGGTGAGCACCACGCGCGTCCCGCCGCTCGGCGCCATGGTGATGGTCCGCCGCACGGTCTTCACCGGGCCCGGCGTCTCCAGGCGCAGGCGCGCCCGCAGCCACATCTCCGCGAGCACCACCTTCATCTCGTGCAGCGCGAAGGCCATCCCGACGCAGCGGCGCACGCCCCCGCCGAAGGGCAGCCACGCGTACGGGTCGACCTTCGCTCCGACGAAGCGCTCCGGCAGGAACCGCCGCAGCCGCAGCGACTCCCTCACCACCGCGTCGAGGTACTCCAGGCGCGGCAGCGCCCCGAGGTCGAGGCCCCCGCCGTCGCCGCGCGCCCTGGTGGCGTCGGCCATGATGCGCGAGTAGGTCTGCATCCGCTCGCCGTGCAGCGGCGGGAGCAGCAGGCGCCGCTGTCGGATGTGCCGCGGGCCGTCGAGGAGCAGCACCGAGTTCCGGCCGACGATGGGCTCCAGGATCTCGTTGGCCTCGCCCGCGCGCAGGGCGTCAGGGTCGGCGGTGAAGACCTGCTTGATGAGCTCCGGGGCGACGACGCCGACGTAGGTCCCGACGGGGCCATGTCGACCGTGAAGGGGTCGCCGTAGCGCGCGAGGCACTCGTCGAAGTAGGCCCAGCGGCCGGAAGGTGAACTGCGCGATCTGCGCAGGGGCGGGCAACCGGGAGCGACATCGGGCCGCATCGTAACAGCGGTGGCGAAGGTCGTTGCCGGCAGCAACGCCCCCGTCGCGCACGCACTCGCAGCGCGGGCGACTGCGCCGACCCGGGCTGACCTGCGGCGCGTCGCGCGGGTCTACGGCCGGGAGTCGAGGGTGGCGCCGAGCGACACCGTCATGAAGTGCAGCCAGTTGCTCTGGTAGCCGTCGCTCGAGCTCGTCGGGTCCCCCTGGCCCACGGCGCCGCCGCCGATGTACCGCAGGTTCACGAAGGCGTCGACGTGGCGGACCACCCGCCAGCCCACGCGCACGCTCCCGTCGAGGATGGCGCCGGTGACCTCGTTGTCGCTGCCGTTGATGACCGAGACGGGCGCGTAGAGGCCGTCGAGCTCGAAGGCGAAGAAGCCCCGGGCGGCGAGAGGGAAGCGTCCCCGCGCCCGCAGCAGCGGCACCGGGCCGACGTCGTTGCGCTGCCGGAAGGTGCGCCCGTCGACGGACTCGAACTCGATGCTGGCGTTGCGTAGCTGGAGCCCCACGCCGAAGGCCAGCTCGCGGTCGGCCTCGGGCAGCACGTCGTAGGCCCACCCCGCGCGGAAGAACGGGAACCCGTACCGCGCCCGCATCGGCGTCCCGGCCGCGAAGGTGGCGCCGTCGATGCGCAGGTCGCGCGAGAGCGTGGTGGTCGAGTCGATCTGCAGCGGCTGGTAGAGGAAGGTGAAGAGGTGCCGGCGGCGCACGTCGACCTCGATGGAGGCGCGCGCGAAGGTGTAGAGGTTGGTCTGCGCGGCGTCGTCGCGGTAGTCGACGCGGCTGCCGTCGCGACCGAGCTGGATGAAGTGCCGTCCGACCGCGAGGAAGCCGAGCTCGGCCTGCGCGCGGAGCCCGAGCGCGGGCTCCGAGGGGGCGGCAGGCGGGGCCTGCGCCGCGGCGGTCGCGGCGGCCAGCGAGCACGAGAGCAGGAGGGCCAGCGAGCCGGGCAGGCGGAGGGTGTTCATGCGCATTGGATGGAAGATGGGGCCCGGGCGTTGCGCGCCCCGTCGATGACGGCCGCGCTCTCTCGCGCCGCCGCCGCACCTGCCGGGGGGCGCGCTTCGTGGTAGTGGCGTGACGTGGCCCGGCTTCGCCCCATCGCCCGAGACGACCGGTCGGAAGACGGCACGACCGTCGTGACGGCCAGGCAGATGCGCCACGAGGCCTCGGTCTCCTGCCGCACGCCCGTCACGCACAGCTACGCGGCGCTCGCCTTTCACACGGGGGGCGAGGCGCGCGTGGAGCTGCGGGGCGAATGGAAGCTCCGGGAGGGTGACCTCCTGCTCATCCCCGCTGGCGAGGCCCACCGCACGCTGGAGGCGAGCCGCACGGAGTTCTGGGGCCTGTCGTTCTGCGTGCCGTGCTTCGCCGCCGACGGCGCCGCGACGCTCTTCGAGCCCTTCGAGAGGGTGCGCGACGGGGCCTCGGCGGTCGCCCACGTCCCCGCGGAGCGCCACGAGTACCTCACCGCGCTCTTCCGTGAGCTCGAGCGCCTCGGCCGCGAGCCGCGCGGCCCGAGCGACGTCCTCGACGCCGTGCAGAGGAGCCTGCTCACGCTGATCCTGGCCGAGGCCGACCGGGCCGCGAGCGCGGGCGACCTCCCTCGCGCCATGGGGGGCGGCGTGGCCGTCGACGCCCTCCGCTTCATCGAGCGCAACTGCCTCCAGCGGCTCACGCTCGGCGGCGTCGCCGCCGCGGTGGGACGGAGCCCCGCGTACGTCACCACCGCGCTCACGCGCGCCACCGGGCGGAGCGCGGTCCAGTGGATCGTGAGCGGACGGATGGCCGAGGCGCGGCGCCTCCTGCTCCACTCCGACGAGAGGGTCGACGTCGTCTCGGAGCGCGTGGGCTACGCCGACCCGACCCACTTCATCAGGATGTTTCGTCGCGAGCACGGCGCTACGCCGGCCGCGTGGAGGGCGGCGCGCGCCCGGTCCTCGTGAGCCGTCGTCGGCCGCTCGTGCAGGCCGCCGGGGATCACAGCGCTCCGCTCGTGGCGAGCTCCATCGTGAGCTCGGCGTTGATCGCCGCCGCGGCGTGGGTGCCCGCCGCCGCCGCGAGGATCGCGCCCTGCATTCGCGTCGTCAGGTCGCCCGAGGCGTAGACGCCTGCGACGGAGGTCTGGCGCGTCATCGGGTCGACCCGCACGGAGCCGTCGCCCTCCAGCGCGAGGCCGAGCGCGCCCACCAGCCCGACCTGCCGCTGGGGGGGATGGGCGAAGAGCACCTCGCAGCGCACCCGGGCGCCATCCGCGAGCTCGACCGCCTCGAGCCGCTGCCCCTCCGCCACGAGGCGCGCCACGGCGGCCGTCTCGAGGCGCACCCCCGCGGACCGGAGGCGCTGGGCCGCCTCGTCCGGCAGCTCGAAGGCGCCGCCGGTGAAGACGACCAGGTCGCGCGTCCACCCCCGGAGCAGGAGGGCGAAGGGCAGCAGGTGTGACGAGTCCGCCGCGCGAGCGAGGTAGCCCCACGGGCGATCCTGCGCCTCCCAGCCGTGGCAGTAGGGGCACTGGAAGACCGCGTGTCCCCAGAGGTCACGGAGGCCCTCGATCGCGGGCAGCTCGTCGATCATCCCGGTGCAGAGGAGCACCCGGCGCGCCTCGACGGTGTCCGCGCCGACCGCGACGCGAAACGCTCCGCTGGAGCCCTCGACGCCGTCGACCTGCGCGTCCCTCACCTCGACGTTGGGATAGGCCGCGAGCTGCTGCCGTCCGATGCGGCGAAACTCCTCCGGGGCGGTGCCGTCACGGGTGACGAAGTTGTGCACGTGCTCCGCGGCGGCGTTTCGTCGCGGCCCCGCGTCGCAGAGCAGCACGCGCTTGCGCGCCCGACCGAGCGCGAGCGCAGCGGAGAGGCCGGCGGGGCCCCCTCCCACGATGATGACGTCATACGGCATGTCGGGTCTCCTCACGGGCGGCGACGAGCGCCATCCGAGGGGTGGTCGTAGCTCCGATCGTCGACTCCGTGGGAGGGCGAGGCTTTCGGTCCGATCGGCGTGGTCTTGGGTGCCTGCGTCGCGCCCTGAAAAGGGGGCCAGAGCGGGCCTCGGTTGACGCGCCATCGAGGCCTCTGCGACCTTCGCGACCCTAATGGGGATGCTCGGGCCATCGTGGGGTCGCGTCGGCGCGCTCGCTCTCGCACTGTTCGCGCCGGCCGCGTCGGCGCAGCCGCTTGGCCCCGCGCCGGCGTTCACCCCCTCCCGCCGCGGCACCAACCGCTGGGAAGGCTCGCTCGCCGTGGTCTCCTTCGCCACCGCCATCGCGCCCTCGGCCTACTGGTCCGACGTCGCGTTCTCCCTCGGCGGCGGGGTCGCGCCGCGGGCGTGGCTCGGGCGCGGGTTCCAGCTCCGGGGCACCCTCTCGCTCTCTCGCGTCTTCACCAACGGCGACACCACGACCCACCCGGAGTCCGGGTTCCACGACCCGTCGGTGGAACTCTGGTTCCACGGCATCCCGTCGTTTGCGGGCTTCCATCCGGCCGTCGCAGTGGGGCTGGTGTTCCCGCTGTCGGTCGAGTCACAGGCCCGCACCCTCCTGCTCGGCACCGAGGTCGCGGCGCAGCTCGCGTGGTGGCGCCGCGTCTCCTCTGTGACCCTCTTCGCGCGCGCCGCGGCCGGCTGGGAGCACCCTTTCTACGAGTACACATCCCCCGGCGTGCGCACGGCCCCAGGCATGCGCGCCACGTGTTTCGGCAGCAGCAGCTGCGCCGACCAGATATCGGGCATCGCCCCGATCACCGACTACCTCTGGTGGTCGCTGTCCTTCGCACCCCGCTGGCGGCACTTCAGCCCGGGCGTCTCCTTCCAGCTCGTTCGGGCCATTCCCGCCTCGTCCTCGACCGGCGTGGGCCTCGCCACGTCCACCACGGATCGCGATTACACCAGCTTCTCGACGTGGCTGGAGTTCATCCCCACGCCGCCCCTCTCGGTGCTGCTCTCGTACACGCTCTCGCGCCCCGTCCTCGACGCGGACGGCACGTACGGAAACCCCTTCTGGGCGCCCTCCAGACCCGCCGTCGTCGCCCTCGCCCTGGTGCTGCGCCTCGACGAACTCGTCGCTGCGGCCCGAGGCGAACCCACCGGTCCGGGCGGCATCGTCCGTTGGTAGGCCGTCCGCGATCGCCCGGGGGGGCAAAGGCCGCGCCTCGTGGAGCTCGCCGCTCGCCTCGCCCACTGAGGAGCCACCACCGATGTCACCCCCGTCCCCCATCGCGACGCGCACGTTCCAGCTGGTGGCGCTGCTCACGCTGCCGCTGCCATCAGCGCGGCGCTCGCGCTCTATCACGGCGTGCGATGGGCGCTCCTCCGCGGCGGGTGATGCGACGCAGTACGACGTGATGCTCGCGGGCGGCGCCAGCCCTCCTGCTTCGACAGTCGGTCGCGCGGTCACTCCCGGCCGGCGGCCTGCACCCGAGCGAGCCACCGGGGGTCGGGCAGCGTCGCCGAGACGCGCGAGCGGACGCGGGCGAACACCTCGATCCACTGCTGGCGCTGCGGCTCGGTGAGCACCACGGCGCGCACGCCGCGCGACTCGAGCGCCCGCACGGCGTCGCCGTCGGCGCGGACGAACGCCGGACGGAAGACGGTCGTCGCCTGCGCGATGACGTCCGTGATCGTCGCGCGCTGCGCGGGGGTGAGCGACTGCGCGGCCGCGCGGGAGAGCACCAGGGAGGCCAGCGACCCGCTCGTGGGGCGCTCGCTCATGTAGCGCACGTGCCCCGACCACTGGAGCGCGATCGCGGCCGCGGGGGGCGCGAACACCGTGTCGATGCGCCGGGTCTGCAGCGCGCCGAGCACCTCCGGGAGCGCGAGGGGCACCCCCGTTGCGCCGGTCTCGGCGTAGAGCGCGGGGAGGATGGAGTCGTCGCTCCACCGCCATGGGCGGGCGGCGCGGAGGTCGTCGGGCGTGCGGATCTCGCGCGTCGAGAACATGCGCGGACCGGTCGCGGGCGAGAGGTTGAGGATCGTGAACCCCGCGCGCTCGAAGCCCGCCTCGAGCTCGGGGCGCAGCGCCGTGAAGGCCCGCAGGAACCCATCCGGCGAGCGAAACACCGCGGGCAGCTGGAACGCGAGCACCGGGCGGTAGATCTGCGCGAGCCCGGTGGCGGAGAGCGCGCCGCCGTCGAGGCGCCCCGAGCGGATCTTGCGCACCACCTCGGACTCGTCGCCCTGCACCCCGCCGACGTACCAGCGGAAGGAGAGCTGCGCGCCCGTGCGCCGCCGCAGCTCGCGGTTCATCGCGTCGAGGGCCCGCATCGGGAGCGACCCGTGCGGAGCGAGCGTGGCCATCGAGAGCACGCGCTGCGCGAGGGCCGGGGTCGGCAGGAGCGCGAGCCCGGTGACGACGACACCCGCGAGGGCGCCTCGGCGTGAAGGCCTCATGCCCGGGGCCCTTCGCCCGCCGCGCAGGGCTGCGGGAGCGTAGCGGCGAGCAGGCGTTCGAGCCGCGCGGGGTCCACGGCGGCGACGCTACCCTCGACGCCCGCGGCCGTCGATCGGTCGTCGGCCGCGCAGCGAGCGCCGATCAGAAGCGCCCCCGGGCGCGCAGCTCTGGCGGCATCCCGGGCGGTGGTGTTGCGGTGGTACGATCGCGGGATGTCGGGAGACGCGGCGCGTTCGCTACATCCGCGGTTTCCCAACCTCGACGCGGCGGTGGTGCAGGGCTACCTCGACGCGCCCGAGACGGTGGTGGCGGAGATCGTGGACGGCGAGCTGTCGCTCATGCCCCGGCCCCGACCGCGGCACGCCCACGCCGCGACGCGGCTCGCGGGGGAGTTGCGAGCCTTCGGCAACCCGCGCGGCGACGAGCCCGGCGGCTGGGTCCTCCTGATCGAGCCCGAGCTGGAGCTCGGCGCGAAGCCCGACGTCCTCATCCCCGACCTCGCGGGCTGGCGGCGGGAGCGGGTTCCGCCGGGCTTCCTCCAGGCCGACGAGCTCACCCTGACGCCCGACTGGGTGTGCGAGGTGCTCTCTCCGTCGACCTCCCGCTTCGACCGCAAGCGCAAGCTCCCGATCTACCACCGCGAGGGCGTCGGCCACGCGTGGCTGCTCGACCCGGCGCAGCGCTCGCTGGAGGTGTTCCGACGGACGCCCGAAGGGTGGCTCCTGGTGGGCGATCACGACGGCGCCGACGTGGTGCGGGCCGAGCCCTTCGCGGCGGTGGCCCTCGACCTCTCGATGCTCTGGGTGGAGTGACGCGCCCCAGCGAGCGCGAAGCGTCACGTGGCCGGTGAGCGCATCGCCTCCAGCACCGCCCGCACGCGCTCCAGCTCGCGGTCGTCGGTGACGGCGGGGTCGTCCCACTCGGCGACGGCGATCCATCGGTCGCGCTGTGCCGGGTCGATCGCCCGCTCCTGATCGTCGACGAGCAACACCTCCGCGGGCGTGGCGTCGCGCACGAAGCCCAGGTCCTTCACCTTGCCCTGCCACGCGACGACCTCGACGTCGGCGAAGGCGGCGGGGGCGTCGCCGTACTCGACCAGCGTGGCCATCACCTTGCGCGCGAGCTCGGTTCGCACCGAGGTGAAGACCACCACCCGCTCGAAGGCGCCGAGCGCCCACGCCAGGAAGTCTCGCAGTCCCGGTCGAGGAAACTGGCTGACCGCGCTGGAGATGAGGGTGCCCTCGAGGTCGAGCGCGAGGACCCGGGGCGGGGTATCGACGATGTGGTTGGCGATGACGTCCTCCGTAATGGCGGCCGATCCCTTCGACGACTACTACACGCCTGCTCGGCGTCGAGGCCGACGGAGAGGCGCTGCGAGGCGTGCGGGGGGAGCGGAGGGGGCCATACGTCGAGCCCCCGGGGGCCGGACGTCGAGCCCCCCGGGGGATGAGCGTTGGTCTCCACGTGGAGAGCGACCGCCCACGCCAGCCCGATGCGCCTCACCGTCGCTTCGCGCTCGTGGGATGCCCCGCGCCCGGGCACCGGTCACGCGCGCGGTGGCGATCGGCCCGCGACCAGGGCCGCGACCCTTGCGCCGCCGAGGGCCGTCGCGAGGGTGCTCTGGCCGGGAAACACCGAGTCCCCGACCATCCAGAGCCCGGGGTGCACCGGGGCAGGGACCATCCCCAGGTAGCTGGCGACCCCGCGCACCCGGGGTGCGCCGCCGACGTAGCCGCCGGGCCGCCCGACGAAGCGCGCGAAGGTGCGCGGCGAGGCCGACGTCGACGCGTCCGGCGACGACGTCGGCCTCGCCGCGCGCTACGCGTGGGCGCCGGTCCCGCTGTCCGCCGACGAGCGAGAGCGCGCCATCGAGCGATGCGCACTCGTCGGGGGGTGGGCCCGTCAGTACGGGGAGTCGATGCGCCTCGCGTTCGCCTACCGTGGCGGCACCTTCGACGCGGCTACCGGCGCGTGGCACCCCGACCAAGGCGAGCGCGGGCTCTATTGCTCCTGCACCGTCCTCGCGCTCTTTCGCAGCGTCGGTGTCGAGCTGCTCGACCGCCCGGGCGTGTCGGCCTCACCGCCGCCGAGGCTGTTGCCTTGGAGCCCGCGGTCGAAGCGCAATACCGTCGGCTCCGCCCTGACGTGAGACGCTGACCCGCCCCGTATGGACCGCCGGTACGCGTGTCCTCGAGCGGAGGCCCACCAGTGAACAGCCCCCGGGGCCAGACATCCGTCCCTCTGCGCTACAGCGTGGATGCGCTGCCCGGCCGAGGAGGAGCGAGCGATCCGTCGCAGGCGTCAGTACGAAGGGCCGGTGAGTGCGGCGAGCGCGGCGTCGATGTCGGCGCACGCCGCGAGGTCGACGGCACCGCGGCCGTGAACGACCACGTTGCGGCGATCGATGAGGCGCGAGAGCACGGGCGCTAGCGACGCAGCCCCGGCCGGGTCGATGGCCTTCCATGCATAGAGGATCTGGCCCGCGCTGGCTCGATCGAGCGCCCAATCGTCGCGTGTGACCGCGCGGAAGAGTTCGTCTGGCGATCGTCCGCAGCGCGTACACGCCGCGGCGAGGTTCGCGCGGAGCAGCCGCTCGACCTGCACGCCGATCTGCGTCCATCCCCCGATCGCCTCGGTGGCCGGGGTCCCCGGCGAGCGCGCCCGCTCCCGCTCGAGCCGGAGGACGAGCGCGCGGCGGTTGAGCTCGGGGTCGCTCGCAAACGGGTCCACGTTCGCGACGGTACCATCGCTGGGATTCGCAGTACGACCGTGAGACCGTACTCCGAACCTCAGTACCATCGCGCCGCGCTTGATCTCGACGGGGCTTCGCCGCCACCATCACGCGCGTGGCGCGCGACACGCTTACAGCGGGGGAGGTTGTCGCCGAGCGCTACGCTGTCGAGGCGCTCCTGGCCCGGGGCGGCATGGCTACGGTGTACCGCGTGCGCCACGTCGCGACCGGGGCGACCGGGGCGCTGAAGCTGCTGCTCGCCGACGCCCTGGTCGAGCCCGCCCTTCGGAAGAAGTTCGTGCAGGAGGCCCAGGTGGGCGCTCGCATCGACAGCGAGCACGTCGTGCGGGTCACCGACGCCGGCGTCGAGGCAGACGGCACCCCGTGGCTCGTCATGGAACTCCTCGACGGCGAGACCCTAGACGCCTGCCTCGCGCGCCGCGGGCCGCTCGATCGCTCCGAGGCCCTCACGCTCCTGCGCCAGGTCGCTCACGGGCTCGGCGCCGCGCACCGCGCATCCGTGGTGCACCGCGACCTCAAGCCCGCCAACGTGTTCATCGCCCGCGCGCGCCGCGCCGACGTCCGCGCGACGGTAAAGCTCCTCGACTTCGGCATCGCCAGCGTGCTCAGCGCCGCGCGCACTGGCGCCGGTCCCACCCTCGTCGGCGGCACCCCGGGGTGGATGGCCCCCGAGCAGGCCGTTCCCGGCATGGCCGCCTCCCCCGCGTCGGACGTGTGGGCCTTCGGGCTGCTCGCCTTCGAGATGCTCGTCGGGCACAGCTACTTCGACGAGCACACGGTGGTCGGTACGACGCTCCCTGCGGCGAGCGCGCGCGCCGCTGCGCTGGGTCGCAGCGGTCGTCTCCCTCGGGAAGTCGACGCCTGGTTCGCTCGCTGCGTCGCGATCGACCCGTCGCGGCGCTTCGCCGACGCGGAGTCGGCGTTCGCCGCGCTCGAACCGGCGCTCGGCGCCCCCGTGGGGCAGACGTCTCCTGTGCGTCCCCGCTGGATCTTCGCCGTCGCCGCGCTCGCCGTCGTCGCGCTCGCGGGTCTGCTCGCGTTCGCGTCGACGACCCCCGCGGCGCGCCCGCCCGAGGCGCCGTCTCCGTCCGTGCCGCCGTCCCCATCGCCGTGGCTTCCGCAGCGCCCGACCCGCCTGAACCCCGCGCCCCTTGCCGTGAACCCTGCGCTCTCGACGTGGCTCGCCAGCTGGGCCGACAGGGTGCGCCGCGCCGACGTCCTCCGCGACGACGAATGGGCCGCACTCTACACGGACCCGGTCAACCACGGCGGCGAGATGCCCCGCGCGCGCCTCGCCTGGCATTGGCGGCAGCGGGTCTTCCTCGGTCGCACGCGGGGGGCGTTCGAGTACGACGCGGGCGCGTCGGTGTGGTGGGTCGACACCGAGACCGCGTCACCAGGTGCGTGTCGGGTCGCGGCCGACGGCCCCGAGCTGCTGGTACTGCACCTGGCGGCGCGCAACGCAGGAGACGAAGACACAGTCGGCTTAAGGTGCTCACCGATGGAGGGGACGTACGAGATTCGGGCGCGCGTCGTCGGCGGGGCACTGCACATCTGCGCCGAGGCGTGGTCGGACTGCGCCGCGGTGTGCGCTCGCTGCCCGCGGGCGCGCGGCTGGCGCTGCTGCCCGCGCTGAGCGGCCGTCACCAGACCAGTCCCGGGGTGCTCGTGAAAAGCGCTGGAGGTGTCAGACGACGGCGGAGAGCGGCGTCGATGCCAGCGAGGTGCCCGCTATGAAGCTGCTTCGTCGAGTCTCGTTCATCCAGCTGCTCTGTCTGCTCGCCGCGCTGAGCGTCGCCACGCCGGCCAGCGCCGATCCGGGCTCGTTCGACGAAGCCATCGCGCGCCTTTTCGGCGCGGTGCTCTGGAACGCCATCGGCGCCCCCTCGCTGCCCGGCGAGGTGCAGTACTCGCAGGCCCTTCCGGCGGAGGGTGGGGAGCGCGGCGTGATGCTGCTGACGCTGTCGCGCCCCGAAGAAGCGGACCCCGGCAACCTGATGACCCTGGTGTGGACCGGCTCGCGCTGGACGCTCTCGGAGGCCGCGGCGCTGCCCGTGAGCTCGCGCTCGGACGTCCACTGGGGCAGTCCCCTCTGGTTCGGAGGGCGTCGGGTGCTGGTGGTCGAGGGAGCGCGCTTCGGCGCGTCGCCCGAGGACTCTGGCTCGTGGCGGGAGTTCTTCGTCGTCGACGCCAACGGTTCGCTGCGTCACGTGGGCGCGTTGCAGAGCACGCAGCCCGAGGCGGCGCAGCGGTCGAACGGCATGTGCGTGTGGCTCGGCGAGAGCGCCCCGCGCTGCTGGGATCCGATGGCCCAGGCGCTGCGGTAGTCACCGCTGGAGAGGGGTTCGCCCTCCGACGTCGGCGAGGTCGCTCCTCGGGTCGCCGTGCGCGACGCATCGACGGGCGGTTTCGCTGGACCCCGGAGGGCCATACGTCGAGCCCCCGGCGCTACCGCAGCCCCGCCTGGTCGGCGTGGGCGCTGATGCCCTTGCGCGCATGCGGAGTTTTCGAGAGAGACCATGGGATGCCCCAGGTGGAGATGTCCGCAATGATCGGCGCGATGATCGTCCATGCCGCCGCGGCGCGGGGTGCGTCCCCCGCGGCGCTGAGGGAGGCGACGGGCTTCGACCCCGCGCGCGGTCTCGACCCCGACGCGCGCATCTCGCTCGCGGAGGAGACGTCGATCTGGGAGGAGGCCGCGCGGCAGACCGGAGACGACGCCTTCGGCCTGCACGCCGCGGAGATGCTGCGCCCCGGCGCGTTCGACGTGCTGGACTACGCCGTCCGCACGGCGCCCACGCTGCGCGCCTCGGTGGAGCGCCTCGCGCGCTACAACCGGCTCGTGCACGACGTCGCGGTGTTCTCGATCCGCGATCGCGGTGACGCGATGCGCATCGAGCACGGGTTTCTGGTGACGGGTCCGTCGCAGTGTCGCCACTCCGCGGAGTTCACCATCGCGTCGCTCGTGGTGATCGGGACGCAGCTCCTGGGGGAGCCCCTGCGCCCGCGCGCGGTGGAGTTTCGTCACCGCCCCTCGGCGTCTGCGGAGACGGCGGCGGAGCACCGGCGGGTCTTCGGCGTCGCGCCGCGCTTCTCGATGCCCTCCAACGCGCTGGAGCTTGATCGCGCGCTGTCGCAGCGGCCCCTCGTGGTGGACGCGGCGCTCTCGCGGCTGATCGAGCGCCACGCGGAGTCACTCCTCGCCGCGCTTCCGCCGCCGACGGCGTCGACCGCGGACCGGGTGCGGCGCGCTCTCACGTCGGCGCTCGACGAGGGGAACGTGAGCCTCACGCGGGTCGCGGCGCAGCTCCGGATGAGCGAGCGGAGCCTCCAGCGCAGGCTCACGGACGAGGGGGAGAGCTTCGATGCGATCGTCGACGCGCTCCGCCGCGACCTCGCGCTGCGCTACCTCGCGGACCCCAAGATCGCCGTCGCGGAGGTCGCGTACCTGCTGGGGTACTCCGAGCCGAGCCCATTCCACCGAGCGTTCAAGCGATGGACCGGGCGCACGCCCGCCGAGGCGCGGCGCGGCGCGGCGCGAGCGTAGCCCTCACATGAAGCGGTATCCGATGTGCACCGCCGGGAACACCGTAACCGGGTTGTTGGCATAGGTGCGGTTCGCGAGGGTGACGTCCTCGGCGTTGAACGAGTAGCTCACGCCGATCCATGGGGTGACGTAGAGGCCCGCGATGATGGGAAAGCGCCAGCCGATGTGGGCGCCGACGCTGACCTGGAGGCCGCTGCGGGCGAGGTCCGTCTCGCGGCGCTGCACGAGCGGCATCGCGAGGCCGGTGTCGATCCCGACGAAGAGTCCGCGCTGCTCCGCGAGGGGGAAGAGCTGCACCTTGACCCCGAAGCCGTGAAACGAGACGTCGAAATCGGGGTTGCCGTGCATGAACTCGGGCATCGCCATGGCGTAGGCGCCGAGGTCCACGCGCAGCCGACGCCAGCCGATGCCGAGGTGCAACGAGTACCCGCGGAGCACGTACGCGGTCGGGTCGATCTCGACGTCGAGGTGCAGCCGCGATGGCGGCGCGGCGGGCGCCACGGCGGCGGCGGGGGGGCGGTCCTGGGCCAGCGCGGGGGCGGCGGCGACGACGAGGGAGAGGGCGGCGGTGACGACGAGGGCGCGGGGTGTGTGCTTCATGGTGTCCTCCTGACGGGGACGAATCTGCGCCACCTCCCTTCACGGCACCGTGACCGCGCGCGCCGGAACGGATGACCGCAGGCGCCATCGCGGGGGACGGATCTCCGTCGCTTCCCCTCCGTCGCTACAGCCGGATGCGCTGCCCCGCCGAGGGCGCGTCCACCGTCGGGAAGCCCCGCTCGTCGAGCTCCTTCCGCAGCACCGCCTGGGCCCCTGGCTCGCCGTGCACCAGGATCACCCGTCGCAGCTTGCCCCGCCTCCGCACGCTCTCCGCGTAGTCGAGCAGCCCCGCCTGGTCGGCGTGGGCGCTGAAGCCGTTGAGCACCGCCACCTCGGCCTCGCGCCGGTACGGGAGCCCGAAGATGCGCACCTCGTCGCGCTGCTCCACCAGCCTGCGCCCCAGCGTGTGCTCCGCCTGGAACCCTACGATCACCACGGTGTTCTCCGGCCGACCGATGGCCGCGCGCAGGTGGTGAAGCACCCGTCCGCCCTCGCACATCCCGCTCGCCGAGATGATGATCGCCGGGCCCGGCTTCGCGTCGATGGCCTTGGACTCCTCCACGTCCGACACGTAGTGCAGCCCCTCGAAGTCGAAGGGAGAGTCGCCGCTGTTCAGCAGGTCGAAGGTCTCCCGGTCGTAGCAGTCGGGGTGCTGCTTGAAGACCTCCGTGAGCTTCACCGTGAGCGGCGAGTCGACGTAGACCGGGATGTTGGGGAGCCTGCCGCTCGCCTTGAGCTGCTTCAGCTCGTAGACGATCTCCTGCGCGCGCTCGAGCGCGAACGAAGGGATGATCACCTTGCCGCCGCGCTTGAAGGTGCGCTGGATGACCTCGGCGAGCGCGTCGCCCGCCTGCTCGATGGGGGCGTGCAGCCGGTCGCCGTAGGTGCTCTCCATGATCAGGCAGTGCGCCCCGTCGGGCACCTCCGGGTCGCGCAAAATCGGCAGGTGGTGCCGCCCGAGGTCGCCGGTGAAGGCGATGCGCGTGTGCTCTCCGTCGTCGTCGATGTCGAGCACCACGACGGCGCTGCCGAGCACGTGGCCCGCGTCGAGGAAGGTGCAGGTGACCCCCGGCGCCACCACCTGCCGACGCCGGTAGGGCACGGTGATCATCAGCTCGACCGCCCCCACGGCGTCGTCGCGGGAGTAGAGCACCTGCGCGGGCTCGATGTCCGCGTGGTCGCGCTCGATGAGCCGATCGATGTGCCGCGCGTCGGCCTCCTGGATCATCGCCGCGTCCATCAGCATCGGGACGCAGAGGTCGCGCGTGGCGGGCGTGGCGAAGATGGAGCCGCGGTAGCCCTGCTTGTAGAGCAGCGGCAGCGCTCCGGAGTGGTCGATGTGCGCGTGCGAGAGCACCACCGCGTCGAGGGCCTCGTGGTCGAAGGGCAGCTCGTGGTTCTGCGCCCAGGCGTCGCGGCGTCGACCCTGGAAGAGGCCGCACTCGAGCAGCACCGTCGCGCGCGAGGTGCGCACCAGGTGCTTCGAGCCCGTCACCGTCTGCGCGCCACCCAGGAACTCGATCTCGATCATGGCAACCTGACCCCCTTCGTCCTTCAGTCGAGCTGTCGCTCCACGGTGAGCGCGCCGCTGCGCTCCCTCACCCGCCGGTACCCGAACAGGTGGAACACCTCCAGCGGTACCAGCCTCGTCGCCTGGCGGTCGACCACGAAGCGCGTCTCCCGCGCCGGGTCTCGCTCCACCCCGGGCAGCAGCGCCAGCAGCCGGTGGGCTCCCAGCGAGCGCAGCACCCTAGACGCCCGCAGCCGCGCCTCGCTCACCTCTCGACCCCAGAAGAACCCGTCGCTCCCGAGGCCCTGGTAGAGCGGCAGGATCACCACCCCGTCGTGAGGCGCCACGATCTCCCCGCGGCGGTCGCGCGCCAGGAGCTGGCCCCCCTTCGCCCTCGCGATGTTGCGGAAGCCAGGCTCCATCTGGAAGCTGTCCTCCGCGGTGATCGCTCGCCGGGAGACCACCTCTAGCACCCTCGGCAGGTCGCCCCGCCGCGCGTCGAGCCTCGTCCTCCCCTCGTGCACCTCCCGCGGCGCGTCTCCGTCGAGGAGGCCCGCCTGGTGGAGCGCGAGCCACAGCACCGACTCCAGGCTGTCGACCGAGGCCGGGTCGTCGTGCTGCCCTCCCTCCACGGTGAAGGTCACGCATCCCCGGCGGGTCCAGTACTCGGAGAGGGCGCCGTCGATCTGCTCCTCCAGCCCGATGATCACCGGGATCGGGAAGGCCCCCACGAAGCGCCGCTGCGCCAGCGTGTCGCCGAAGAGCACGAAGGGCACCCCCGCCGCGCTGGAGGTGTGCATATCGACCAGGTGCACCGCGCCCCGCGCCCGCCCCATCGCCGCCTCGATGGCCCCCAGCAGCTCGAGCTGCTCGCGGTCCTCCGCGTCGAGGGCCACGGCGCCCGGCGAGCGCAGCGCCTCCACGCGGCCTTCGCTCCACTGCCGGTTGAGGTCCTTGGACTCGTAGCGCACGCCGCGCTTCAGCGAGCCGACGTTGCCCGCGAAGACCACCAGCTCGCCGCGCACCGCCACGCCGCCGCGCTCCAGCCGGGCGAACACCCGCCGCGCCGCCTCGATGCCCGCGGGCTCGTTGCCGTGGACGCCCGCGACCGCGACCAGCGTGGGACCAGGGGAGCCGCCGACGAGCCGGCCGATCTCCCGGCGATCAAGGATGTGCGTGGAGGAAGAAGCAGGCATGGCGGCGGTCTCTAGCACGCGCCGCCCAGGGAGCCGTCATCCCCGGAGGGCGTCTCCGCCCGGCTCGTCGCCCGCGAGCACCTTCGAGGCGAGGCCCACGAAGTCCTCCTCCGTGAGCACCGCCACGATGTGCCCGTCCTGCACCACCGGCAGGCACCCGATGCGGTGCTTCTGCATCAGCGCCGTCGCGTCGAGGGTGCGCGTGTCGGGCGTCACGGTGATCAGCTCGCGGCGCATGATGTCCGCCACAGGCACGCTCTCCGCGCCCGCCTCGCGCGACTGCTTCGCAAGGTCGGCCAGGTGGCGCAGCACCACCCGCTGCGTCACCAGCCCCACCAGCCGGCCCTTGTCGTCCTCCACCGGCACATACCGGATGCGCTCCCAGCTCATCAGGTCGGCCACCAGCTCGACCGGATCATCGGGGCGCACGGTGAAGATGTCCGTGGTCATGTACTGCGACACCTTGTGGTACCCGGTGCGCGCGCTGTCGTTCTCGTCGAGCCGGGCGGGCGCCCAGTCGGCCACCACCGCGTCGGTCTTCTGCCGGGCGATCATCGCCGCGGTCAGCGCCGTGAGACGGGCGCCCTGGGTCCCGCGGTCCTTCATGCCGGCGAGGGAGTCGAGGGTCCATCGAGAGCCGGTGTGCATCGTGCGGATGCGCCGCTCCAGGATGCCCAGGTAGCGCTCGCTGTCCTCCGGGTCGACGCCCGCGCGGTCGAGCCCTGCCTTCGCCAGCGGCAGCAGCCGGTCGAGCAGCAGCGTCTGCGCCAGCACCTCCTCGCCGTCGAGCCACATCAGCCTCGCCCCGAGGCCGTCGCGCGCGGCGGCGTAGAGGTTGGCCCTCGCGTGGTCGAAATCCACCCGGGTGGTGATGTCGTCGATGGTCGCGCCGAGCTCGCTCATCAGCCCCAGCCAGAGGGCGCTGCTGGCCACCTCGTCGGCGATGGTGGGCCCCGAGGGCAGCACCCGCAGCTCGATGCGAAGGTGGGCCTTGCCGTTCTCGGAGATGCCGTAGCAGGCGCGGTTCCAGCGGTAGATGGTGCCGTTGTGGAGGCGCAGGGCCTTCATGTCCGGCACGCGGCCGGCGTCGAGCGCGGCGTTGCCGTCCTCCTCCAGCTCGGTGCCTACCAGCGCCCTGAAGCGGGCGACGTTCTCCTTGTAGAGGTCGACCACGCCGCCGCGCAGCCACTCCCGCCCGAAGGACACCCGCCCCGCGGACTCTCGCAGGTGCAGCCCCGGCGTGCGGATGTCGCAGGCCTGCTCGAAGAGGGCGATGCGGGTCTCGGCCCAGAGCCGCCGGCCGAAGAGCACCGGCGAGTTGGTGGAGGCCGCGAGCACCGGAGCGAGCAGGAGCTGCGCGAGGTTGTAGGCCTGCGCGAAGCGGTCTGGATCGGCGAGCTGCAGGTGCACCTGGAAGCTGGCGTTGCAGGCCTCGACCATCACCGAGTCGTGCTTGACCACGAGCTCGTCGAGGCCGCGGATGGAGAAGTCGAAGGCCTCCCCGCGGGCGTTGTTCATCGCCCGGCTGAGCGTGAGGTACCGTGGGTTGGGGACCATGTTGTCGAGCCCGAGGTCGGTCTTGCCGATGGTCGGGAGGATGCCCGCGAGCACCGGGGTCATCTCCACGTCGGCGGCCGCGCGGCGCACCTTCGCGTAGAGGGCCGTGAGCTGGGCCTCCATGTCGCGCAGGCCGGAGCCCGCGAAGGGCTGCGGGTCGGCGTTGATCTCCAGGTTGAAGAGCCCGAGCTCGGTGGTGTAGTGCGGGTCGTCGAGCCGCTCCAGGATCTTCAGCGCGCCCGGCGCGGGGTGGTACGCGCGGTCTACGATGAAGAGCTCCTGCTCGGCGCCGATGCGCTCGACGCCGCGCTCGAACATGTCCCCCTCCACCATGCGCTCGAGCGCCCGGAGGTCGGTGAGCAGCGCCCGCATGAAGCGCCTCCGGGAGACGCCCTCCAGCTCGCCGTCGATGTGCTTGTGCCCCTTGGTCTCGTGCCCGCTCATGTCCTGCTCCTCACCGCGTCCACTGGTCCAGGTACTTGGGCAACATCTCTCGCCAGGTGATCCAGTCGTGGTGCCAGTCGGGGCCCCACGAGTCGACGTGGTTGGGGATGCCCTTGGCGCCCAGCACGTTGGCCAGGCCGTAGCTCTCGCCGAGGTTCTCCCAGCGCCCCTCGCCGGTCGCGATCTCCAGGAAGCGCGTGCGCAGCAGCTCCAGGTGCTTCCCCTCCAGCCGCGGCACCATGTAGAGCGGCGACACCCGCTTGAAGAGCTCGGAGGGCGTGTCGCTCTCGATGAAGCGCATCAGGTTGTACGTGCCGCTCATCGACAGCGATTTGTGAAACACGTCGGGCGACCTGCACACCGCCGCGGCCGCGTGGAAGGCCCCGATGGAGGCCCCCGCGGTCCAGATCGGGATGCCGTCGGTCCTGCAGTCCATGTAGATGGCCGGCACCACCTCGTGGCGAATCCACTCGTGATAGTGGTGCTGCATCGCCATCCGGTGCTCGGGCGAGCCCTCCCGGTTGAACCACACCCGCCCCGCCACGCTGTCCGGCGAGTAGATCTTGATGCGCCCCGCCGACAAGAGCGGCTCGAGCGCGCGGATCATCTGGAAGCGCTCGATCTCCTCGGCGTCGCCCCCCGCGGTAGGAAAGACCAGCACCGGCTGACCAATGTGCCCCCAGCGAGCGACCGTGGCCTCGCACCCGATGCGCTGAGAGTACCAGCGCGACTTCAGGAAGTTGCTCACGGGCACCCCGCGGCGCGCCACGCCTGGATCCGCGACCAGAACAGCTCGGTGAAGCGCTCGACCTCGTGCGGGGGATAGAGCGCCGTGACCTTCTGCCGCACCGCCTCCTTCGCTTCGGGCGTCGTGAAGAACTCCGAGGCGACCTCGTCGAGGTGCCCCAGGTGCTTCGCGCAGAACTCCTCGAAGCGCGCCGTCTCGAAGCGCGCGTCGGCGATGGCGGCGTAGCGGTCGAGCTTCTCGGCGTAGGGGAGGTCCATCGCGGCGACGGCGTAGAAGGGCTCCCAGTCGAGGGTGCGCGCCATCTTGCGCTTCGTCGCCGCGCAGAAGATCGACCAGCGCAGGTAGGACTTCACCATCCACGGGAAGTGGAAGTGCAATGAGGTCACCTGCGAGTCGGGGCACGGGTTGGCGAAGTCGATGGGGTGCCAGACGCCTCCCCTGCGCAGCGACTCACACGAGTTGAAGTCCCACCCGAAGAAGGCGTTGATGGTGAGCGTCACCTTGCGGAGGTGTTCGGCGTCTTCCCTGGAGAGGAAGTCGGTCTGCATGGTGTAGCGGTCGTGCAGCGGGGCGTCGGGGTTGTAGAGCACGTTGCGCGTCTGCGGCCCGAAGCCGACGGTGCGCACGAAGCGGTCGTAGCCCTCCACCGAGGCCTGCGCGTGCATCACCGCGGTGTCGCTCTCCTCGTAGGCCTTCCACGCCTCCTGAGCGTTCTTCACCCGCGTCACCGCGCGCCAGCCGCCGCCGTCGTAGGGCTTCAGGAACATCGGCCAGCCGATGGTGTCGCCCACCTTCCCCAGGTCGAAGAGCTTCGCGTAGCGCTGCAGCGTGGGCTTCACGTCCGGCGCCGGGACGTATCCCTTCGGGGGGATCATCCACGTCTCGGGGATGGGCATCCCGAGCTTCATCATGGCGCAGTAGCTGGTGTGCTTCTCGTTGGCCTGGATGCTCCACGGGTTGTTGAACACGTAGAGGTCATCCATGAGGATGCCCTTCTTGATCCACTCGCGGCTGGTGTGAAACCAGTGCGTGAGCCGGTCGACGACGAGGTCGTACTTCACCGGCTGGCGAAGGTCGAAGGGCTCGATGGTGACCCGCTCTACCTCGAAGCGCACCGTGTCGCCGTCGTGAGGGATGCGCAGGTCGAGGCGCTTGATCATGTGCTCGAAGCACAGCGGCCAGCAGATGTCCGCGCCCAGGGACAGCCCGATGTGTCTTGTGACGTCTCCCACCGATCAACCTCACTCGTAGATGAACATGAGCGGACCTGGCATCAGCCAGGACAGACCTTCGCGCAGGCGGTCACGCCAGTTCTCCCAGTTGTGACCGTCGCGCGCCTCGACGAAGCGCACGTCCATCCCCGTCGCAGAGAGCAGCGGGACCATGGAGCGGTTCTCGTAGATGAGCGACTCGTACACGCCGCAGCTCACGAAGACCCGCTCGCTCACCACCTTCGGCTGCGCCCGGTACGTGTTGACGAACTCCACCACGCGGTCGAAGAGGGGCCCGCGGCGGTTGCGCTTGCCGATGTCGGTGAACGCAAACGAGCCCGACTGCACCAGCAGCCGCCCCCAGAAGCCGGGGTAGCGGTAGGCCGTGGAGAGCGCCGAGACCGCGCCGAAGCTCGCGCCCATGATGCACCGCGCCTGCGGCTGATCGTAGAGGGGGAAGCGCGCCGCGAGGTCGGGGACGAGCTCCTCGGTGAGGTAGCGCGCGTGCCGCTCGTCGTTGGCGTACTCCTGCAGGCGATCGGGCGAGTCGGTGAACGCCACGATCATGTCGGGGATTTCCAGGCGGTGGATGAGGTTGTCGAGGACGGTCTGCATCCCGGCGTACTTCAGGTAGTCGCTGCCGTCGTGCACCACGAGCAGCGGGTACTGCCGGGAGCGGCGGAAGCGCGCCGGGAGGTAGAGGTGCCCGGTGCGGCGGCCGAGGGCGTTGCTCTCGAAGGTGAAGGGCTCGATCGCGCCGGGGCGGGTCACCGGGTCGTGGTTGGTCCAGGTGGGGTCTTCGTAGCCTTCGCTCTGGAGCACCGAGTTGGCGCCGAAGGGGTCGCGCGCCCGGTTGGGGTTGAGCGGGTCCTCGATCCAGCCGCTGTGGCCCCCGCGGTGGATCTCGTACTTGTACTCGACGCGGGAGTTGGAGGGGATCTCCAGCGTGAGGTACCAGAGGTCCGTGCCCGGCACCCGGGAGAGGGCGTTGGAGGACTCCAGGCCGAAGATCCAGTGGCGGAGCTGCACGCTGTCGGCGTGCCCCATCCACACGAAGGTCACCGAGGTGCCCTCGACGATGGGGAACTTCCTCCCGTGAAGGAAGGCCTGTATCCGGCCCGCGTCGATGCGGCCGTCGATGAGCTTGTGGATCGCGAGGCGGGCGCTCATGACGCGCTCACCCGCCGGGGCCGCACGCCGAAGGGGAGGGCGCGGCCGCTGGGCCGGAGCTGCAGCACGTCGTGGGCGGAGGAGAACACGCCGTCGCGCCAGGTGATGCGAGAGCGCGCCGGGAGGGCGAGGCAGGTCGCCGGCTCGAAGCGGCGGACGAGTCGTTGCACGCGGTCCTTGCGGTCGAGGTGGAGGCGGCGCTCGGGCTCCGGGAGCACCACCACGCCAGGGATGAGCCCGAGGCCCGCGTCGAGGATCTCGCTCGCGCCAGGGCCCTGCGGGGGCGAGTCGTGGAAGAGCACGATGCGGTCGCTGATGGCCATGGCGCCGGCCGACCAGGCGAACACCGTGTGGTGGTGCACCAGGTCGGCGATGCCGAAGAGCACCAGGCGGTTGATCAGCGTGGCGACGTGGCCGCCCGCGATGGCGACGGCCTCGCAGCCGGAGAGGATCTCCGCGATCTCCTGGCGGTGGCGCACCACCGAGGGGCGGTTGGCGAGGTCCCACCGGGCCTCGAACTCCGTGCGGATGCGGGCGCAGAGCCGGAGGTGCCACTGGTCGAGCTCGCGGATGCCGTCGAGCGAGGCCTGCACCTGCTCGGCGAGGATCTCCGCGGGCGCCGTGCGGGTGCAGATCACCCGGTCGGCCTCGAGCTCGTGCTCCAGCCGGATGCGGTAGAAGTCCTGGCGGTGGCGCAGCGAGGCCTGGCGCTCTCGGTGGGCGTCTCGCAGCGCAGGGTCTTCGCGGAAGAGCGCGTCGCCGCGGGCGTGAAGCTGGAGGTTGACGGTGCGGTCGCCGAGGTGGGCGGAGAGCTCCTCGTCCTCGGGCTCACGCTCCTGCCAGCCTGCGGTGATGATGGCGATGCGGCCCGTGACGCCGAGCTCCGAGACGGCGGCGCCGAGCGAAGGATCGAAGCGCTGGGCTCCGAGAAGAACGACGGCGGGACGCAGGGATTTCGTCACAGCAGGCAAACGACCCTAACAGAGCCCGCGCGGGGAAGTCAGCTTCCAAGCGCTGTGCGTCAGACCGCGTGGGTGAGCGACCGGAGCGCGAGCCCGACGGACAGAGAAGCCGCGTTGGCCGCGAGCGAGGCGAGGAAGCAGCGGCGGAGCGGGACCCCGTCGAGCGCGAGGCGGTAGAGGGCGGCCTCGGCCAGCACCGCCCAGGTCTCCGAGAGCGCGAGGGGCCACGGGCCGGGCAGGGGGAGCGCCGAGAGCGCGAACCACAGCAGCGGGTGCGACGCGAGGTTGGCGAAGAGCACCAGGGCCGCGCGCCTCCAGGCGGGGGCCTCGGGTCGCGCGGAGGCGCGGAGGAGGGGGACCGCCACCGGGAGCTCGATCAGCAGCGTGAGCGCGAAGGCCCGGAGCCAGAGCAGCACGAAGCCGACCGCGGTCATGGCCGATGGCCTCGAGAGACCCGCGCGCCGCGACAGGCCAGGAAGGCGACGGCGGCGAGCTCGAAGTACACGTGGAAGGTCGCGAGGGAGAGGTAGGCCGCCCGCGCCCGATGCACCGCGGCGAAGGCGGCGAGCAGCACCGCGGCGGAGCACGCGAGGGCGCACGCGACGCCCGCCACGCCGAGGTCGCGGGAGAGCGAGCGGGCCGACGCGCGAAACGACACGCTCCCTTCGGCGGAGAGGTCCTCCTGGGGGATCCACGCGAGCCACGCCGCGTAATGCACCGACTGCAGGAACACGTACGCGAACGCGAGGCGCACCCCGAGGTCGCCAGGGAGCGAGGGAGAGACCGCGTCGGCCGCGGTGAGGATGTGCGCCCCGAGGGCCGACACGGCGCCGTGGCGCAGGCTCCACGCGATGGCGGGGCCCGAGGCGACCAGCGCCAGCGCGCCCGCGATCAGCGCGAGGGGGAGGAGCGCCGCGCGACGCGACCGGCGGAAGAGCAGCACCCAGGCGACCAGGCCCACCAGGTTGTGCGCGTGGAGCAGGGCCCGCTGGGCCGAGAGCGGGTGCGCGACCGCCGCCGCGCCCGCGAGCGTAGTGACCGCGAGCGCGAGGGCGAGCGCGCCGCGGCGTGGAGCGGACGAGGCGCGGGCCCCGAAGGCCGCGCCGAGGGCGACCCACAGGGCCCCGAGGCCCACCTCCAGCGACGGCGCGAAGGGCAGGCGGAAGTGGACCTCGACGGCGGCCCGAAGCGCGAGGAGCGCGGCGGAGAGCAGCGCGCACGCGGCGACCCACGAGGGGGGAGGCGCGCGGCGCACCAGGAGGTAGCGCAGGTCGCTCACCACATGGGGGACGCCGAGCAGCACCGGGGCGAGGACGTACAGCCACGCGGGGGCCAGGAGCGTCGCGCCCGCGGCGAGCACGACGCCCGTCGAGGCCTGGAGCGCGACCCGGCGATCGCGAGAGCGGAGCACCTGGCGCGCGGGCCCCCACGAGGTCGCGGCGCGCAGGGCGGCTGACCGGAGCGCGTCGAGCGCGCCGAGCGGGCCGGTCGACCGTGAGGCCATCACGACGGTCGCTCCGGGGAGGTGTCAGCGCCGGGAGCGCCGCGAGGTGCACACCGCCGCGAGCGCGAGGGTCGCGAGCGCGAAGGCCGCCCGGGAGCGCGGACGCGACCGACCCGGCACGGAGCAGGAGCACGAACTCTCCTGCGACGGCGTCTGAGACGGCCCCGGGACGCATCGGTTGCAGTCGTAGGTCACCGGCCCGGCGGGCGTCGCGCGCGTGCACTGCGAGGCCTGACAGGTGCCCGGGAGCCCGGTGGCCCCGCCGTCGACGGCGTTCTGGCAGGCCTGACCGACGGTGCTGCACGAGTCTGGAGGCGGCACGTCCGCGCTCGCGGCCATGGGGGTGAGGCACAGCGCGCCGAGCAGAAGAGGGGTCCAGTGGGCGGTTCGCATGGCGCCGACGCTACCACCACAGTCCGGGCGTCGCGCTCGCGAGCCGTCTGGTAGCATCGTCCCCCCGGAGGACTCCCACGATGCATTCCCCCACGCGCCTGCTGGCGCTCGCTGCGCTCGTCCTAGGCTGCGCGACCGGCAGCGGCACCGCCGAGGGAGACATCGACGAGGACGCCGCCGCCGACCCGAAGCCGCTCGACGCGACCGGGGTGACCGACGACGCCGGCTCGCTCTTCCCCTTCCTCGACCGCCCCGTCGGCACCGACGTCCGCTACGGCTCCGCGATCGACGCCACCGCCGTCGACACCACCGCGCCTGCGCGCGACGTCTTGGTGGCGCGCGACGTCCCGGTCGTCGACACCTCGGTGTCCTGCGCCGCGCCTCGCCAGGCCTGCGGCGGCGGCTGCGTCGACGTCAGCATCAACCCCGCCCACTGCGGCGGCTGCAACCGCGCTTGCGGCGCGGGGGAGACCTGCGTCGCGGGCGCCTGCCAGAGCGCCTGCGCGGCCCCGAGGGCGATGTGCTCGGGGGCCTGCGTCGACCGCAGCACCGACGTCGCCAACTGCGGCGCCTGCGGCAGGCTCTGCACCGCCGGGCAGAGCTGCGCCGCGGGGGTCTGCGCCAGCGCGTGCCCTGCGCCGAGGGCGATGTGCGGCAGCGCCTGCGTCGACCGCAGCGCCGACGTCGCCAACTGCGGCGCGTGCGGGGTGCGCTGCCTGACCGGGCAGAGCTGCGCCGCGGGGGTCTGCACCAGCCCGACGCCCACCTCGGGGGTGGGGCAGCCGTGCTCGCGGGCCAGCCTGTGCGGGGGAGGGCTCCTCTGCCGCCTCGACTGGCCCTCCGGGTACTGCACCGACTACTGCTACGACGACGGCGACTGCGACCCCGGCAGCGTCTGCATCTCCGACGGCTTCGACGACTTCTGCGCCCGCGCGTGTACGGCCAGCACGCAGTGCCGCGCGGGCTACGGCTGCTACCGCATCTCGGCCACGGGGGGCGCCTGCGCGCCGCTATGAGCAGCCCCCGCGGTCCTCTCGTCGACGCCGCGTGGCTCGCGGCGCACCTTCACGACCCGTCGGTGCGGGTCATCGACCTGCGCTGGTATCTCGCTGGGAAGAAGGGCGCGGAGGAGTACGCGCTCGGGCACATCCCGGGGGCCGTCTTCGTCGACCTTCAGACCGCGCTCACCCCTCCGGTCGGGCCGGGGCGGCACCCCATCCCGAGCCCGGCGCAGTTCGCGCGGGCGATGCGCCAGGCGGGCGTCTCGACGCACTCGCGGGTGGTCGTCTACGACGACGCGGGAGGCAGCGTCGCGGCGAGGCTGTGGTGGCTGCTCCGTGGCTACGGCCACGCGAAGGTCCATGTGCTCGACGGGGGATACCCGGCCTGGCTGGCTTCGGGCGGCGCGGCGGAGACCGACGCTCCGACGGTCCCCCATGGGGACTTCGCCGTGCGAAGGAACACCCTCCCGGTGGTCGACTGCCACGGCGTCGACGGCGCGCGAGAGGAGCCTCGGATCGTGCTGCTCGACGCGAGGGCGCCGGAGCGCTTTCGAGGAGAGCTGGAGCCCGTCGACGCGAGGCCCGGGCACATCCCCGGGGCGCTCAACGCCCCGTGGGCGGACAACCTGGAGGGCGGGCGCTTCGCCGACCCGGCGGCGCTGCGGGCGCGGTATCGCAAGCTGGGCGTGCGCGATGGCGCGGCGGTGATCTGCTACTGCGGCTCCGGGGTGACGGCCTGCCACGACGTGCTGGCGCTCGAGCTCGCGGGCTTCGTCGGGCTCGACGTGCGGGTGTACGAGGGGAGCTGGAGCGACTGGGCGCGCGACCCCGATCGCCCCGCGGCGCTGGGTGGGTGATTGGGTCAGACGACCGGGCGGCTGATGGCCTTGATGCGGGCGGGCAGGAGCTTGAGCGCGGCGGGCAGGCCCGCGAGCTTGTTGGAGAAGCCCGCGGTGAGGAAGCGCAGCAGGCCGCGGGCGAGCGTCACCAGCGACTCGTCGTGGGGAAACCACCAGAACTCGGAGCCCTTGTTCCAGTCGAGGAGGATGACTGAGGTTCGGAGTACGAGCGCGAGGCCCCCTTCCCCGCTGCCGCGCGCCCTGAACCCCCGCCTCGGCTCCGTTCGGCACACATCTCATGAATCGCCTTTGTTTCAAGCCGATGCGTGCGATGGAGGGCGGCACCCGCTGTGCCCGCGGGTTGGAAACCCTTTCCCTTCTACACATCTCGCGCGCCTGGGGTACGGCGTGCGGCCTCTGCATCGGCGTGCAGCGCCTGACCCCAGGCAACATCAGGTGGTCACCTTCGCGCGACGCGAAGGTTGCAAAGGGGAAGTGCCGTCGCCGTCCTCGCGCGGGCCACCCCGCAGACCGTCGCGTCCGCCCTCACCGTCGCCGCGCTCGCTCCGCACCAGAACCCACGTCGCGCTCGCTCCGTTCCCATTGCAACCTTCGCGTCGCGCGAAGGTGACCACCTGATGTTGCCTGGGGTCAGGCGCTGCACGCCGATGCAGAGGCCGCACGCCGTACCCCAGGCCGCGAGATGTGTAGAAGGGAAAGGGTTGGAAACCCGCGGCAACGATGGGTACGGTGAACGCTCGTCGGAAGTCCGCGGGCGGACTGCTCTGGAGAGTCGCGCCATCTTCGCGCGAGGCTCTTCCCGCGAGGGTGATGAGGGCGATGCGCCGACGTTCGCGAGCGCAAGAGAAGTCCGCTCGCGGACTTCCGACGAGCGTTCACCGTACCCATCGTTGCCGCGGGTTTCCAACCCGCGGGCACAGCGGG